>ERZ808044.569-NODE-569-length-36303-cov-12.596781_pt1 | contig 36303 bp, 29 predicted proteins | sample MGYA00380195_ERZ808044 | MGnify/ENA primary metagenome ERZ808044 (study PRJEB31490, sample SAMN06133423) | mouse gut metagenome | isolation source: Z7_2 | host: mice | place: China: Chengdu | collected 2015-05 ...
CCTTATGTTCATCTTCTCCCTTCCTTTCATAACACGACATACTTCAATCCATTTACTTTTGTTTTTAATCTTCATCTATGAAACCTCCTTAAAAACAAATGAATCCCCATGCCATTAATGGCACAGGGACTATTTATAGTGTCATGATAAGAATATATATCTATGAGTGTGATTCATACGTCTTTGATAATAAAAACCGACTAACTTTCGCTTTGAGAACCAATCGGCTATACAATACTAATTTTAATGGTTATTACCTTTTAACCCTTGTATTTGTGCAGACATTTTGGTAGGTTCAGATTTTTCTAATGTAATAGGTTTATCACTATATACTCTGGGATAAGATATGCTTTCTCCCATCAATAAAGCATAATCCCTTTTCGCTACCTGAATTATTTTTCTTGCATTTTTACAAAAATCTAAATTACTCGCATATAAATCCATAAAATACTCATATGTCACGTAATTATAATGCACTATATTCATAGGATTGCTTGGCAAATTCATTTTTTTCTTTTCAATTAATTCTAATTCAGAAATTAGCAAAGATTCTGGCACATGATTTTGCCAATTTCTCAACTTATTAAATTCTGCCAAAACATCCTCGGTTTCTGAGTCTAATGAACTCAACTGTATTCCGACAATTCCCTTGTTTATGAGTTTTTGCACTTGTTTCCTATATTTGAAATAGGAAATAGATGTTGTTTGACAATCGCCCAGTAAGTTTAGCAAATAACTCATAATATTACATGTTTTATCACAAATATCTCCATAAATATCATATGCAATTACATCTCCATTCTGATATTTATCAAGTATTGCCTGTGTTTCTCTATTATACTTTTTATATCTATCCATACAAAGTTCACAAGAAGATATTATTCTTGTCAGATATATCGCACAATTTTCTTTATTGGTTAAAGGAAATTGTTTTTTATCTTGCTTCTTACCCATGTAAATTATATCTCCGTTAATTTCTATTCTTGTAAAGTATACCAGAAAATTCCACCATATAAAAGACGAGTTTTTCTATTTAATTTGTATTTACTTCGACAATAGGATTATTGTCATAATGAAATCAACTCCATAATCCGATTGAATGTATCTGCATCTGTATGCTCCATCAAATAAGGTACAACCAATTGCAAATTCTTCTTTTTCACCCCAGCTATCTTCCTGATATCCGTCCAATAAAAAGGCTCACCATTCTCCTTCAACTTTTGGTAAGCCCAAATGATCTTCCTCGCCCAACTCTCTGGATAGGATTCTGCATACCTTTCCATTATCGCCTTACACCCTGGCATATTCTCTAACTGATGTCCCAACAATCCCATTTCCCGATACACAAGCTTCTCTGATACCCGTTCTGGTCTGCCATTTTCATTACCAGTCCCATCATACACACCCTTAGCAAACTTTTCTAATACAGGAGCTGTTTCTGCATCCAACAACTCCCAATCTACAGGCACAGCATCTTTCATATAGTGACTATCCTGTTCCTTCTGAATCTGCTCCACTGTCAACGTTGGATACGTTAATTCCTCTGCTTTCATCCCTAAGAAAAAAGCAATCTGACAGATAACTACAAAGTCAAAGCGGCTCCCTAACAATGCTCTTTGTATCTGATACATACTCGCCACGCTGCTTATACCCATACTTCTGTAAAACTCATCCATATCCTCAGCAAGCATCTTCGTATACCTGCTACGCCCTGATGGTTTCAGATATTTTGTCCTGCTCATCCCATCATACAGGACAGCACTTATCGGAACATCATTCTCAAAGTCTATTGGAGCATCAAATACTGAATCTAAATATGATGCAAACCTAATCGCTACTGGATCACTTTCAACAACAGCTCCATCATCATTTATATAATCCTCTGCAGGAGAGAATGTAAAGCACTGCTCACTCTTTGCCAAAACACTTGATTCCTTTAGCCTACATTTATGCTTTACACATATACTCATATTCCTGATCTGATGCTTTCTATGCCAGTACGCTTCACCATACCTTTCCCTATCCTCTCTGGCACACATAGGACAATAACGCAAATATCGCTCCCCTTCATTCCTGGGGAGCACACAAAACAAATGATGTATGTCGCATGGTTCATGGCCTAAACGATACATAGCTTCTTTCTTCTTCTCTAATGGGATAAATCTTGCATACTGGGGGTACATGGTATGGCTTAAGACCAATTCATCCAGAGGATATATCTTATTTATCTGATCCATGGCATCAGGATTGAGATTACCAATAAACTCTTTACTCAGGTAATCTGACTTCTTACAATAAAGCTCCTGTAACGCTTCCTTATGTGAAAGACAACCAGAATGAACATAGTACCTGCAGAACCAGCTATACACCAGTTCATCAGGATATATGGCAGGGAGATAAGCAATCATACTGCCACCTCCATAACCGTCATATGTTCTTTCAATAACTGCACGATATCCATATCTTCATCCTTAGCCATAGATACCAAACCTTCAATCGTAAACTCTTTGCTGTAGCCTTCTTTTTCAGGAACCTTCACACCTGCAGCAGACTTCTTTCTCTTTGGCTTTGAGGTCTGTATTTTCTGTCCTGGATGGATAAACCCATGTAGCATAGATAACCTCTGTTGGTATGCTTCATTTAATGTTTCCAGATTTAGAACCTCTTTCCCATTTAAAATAGCAATCTCCTGCGCGTCATGGATAAGGGATACCACCACCGATATATTTCCCGAAGTATGTTCGTAGAGCCATTCCATAATCGCATCTGTGATCTCTGTCCTCTGTTTCACATACTGATAGGAAAACACTATCTCACAAAAATCTCTGAAATCAACACCATACTCCATCACATCATACCTAAGCCCTAATGACCTACGTGCAAGCTGCATAGCCTGTTCAAAGAACACAGCACTTTCAGGAGTTCCCACCATACAGATTGATATGCCGCTGTTATTGATGAGCTGGGTGAGCATACCCACAAGGCTCTTTCCATTCTTGCTGTTACATACATTCTGGATCTCATCCACTACCAACAATCCTATATGATTTAGTGCTACCTGACTGACACTGCCAATCAGCATATCCGTTGTAGTCCTTGCCCTTAACGCGTTCTGATAGTATTTACCATCAATAACTTCATCCACTTTCCTTAATATCTCCAATAACAATCCTTTTACAGAAGAATCAAAAGGACACTGTACACAGATACAGGGGATGATTTTCGTATATGGATTCTCAACTTCAATCACTCTATTCTCGGTAATCAATGTGATCGCCCTACTGATAGCAGAACTCTTACCAATCCCACTGGAACCAATAATCGTAAAACTGTCAGAACCACCCATGATGCCACTATACTCCTGCTGTAACACAGCTTTATGATTCTCATTCTTCTGCTGTACAGCCAGCTTCGTACCTTTCTTCTGCAGTGACCTCAATAAAGCCAGATATAGCTTACTGTAAATCTCCAATGACATCTGAGAAGGTACATATATCCTGTAAAGGTCAGAAAGTGCCATAAAACGCACAGGAACATCTGCAGTACAGATTGATTCATCATACTCTGGCAATACTTCCATAGAAGATAACAGGTCATCCCCTGACTTCATCATTGGAAGGATATGGATAATATCTGAAAGATCAGTCATGGCTCTTCCCCTCCTTCACGTAATCTCTATGGTATTTCATCTGTTCCCTTTTTCTGGTATTGCGAATATTCTTCATGTGTACATCCTTATGAGTACCAACACTACCAGCAATCGCTTCTATATGCTGTGCAAGATCAATCTGTGCCTGCAGGTTATCCCTCGTTGCACTCCTTGTAATAGTCCTCTGGTTATCCTGTATTTCCTGTACTTCTGTAAGGTCTTTACCCTTGAACCGTGATTCTATCAACACAAACTCCACATATGAACCATTTTCAATTACCCATACAGCAGTCACATCCTCTGGATTATATGCCACAGTTGCAGTGCCGCCAGATAGGTATTGCTCTGTATATCCCTCACAGTGATACCGTAACTTGTTCACTCTCAAACCTGTCCGACCAAACTTTCCTGTAGTTCTCGGTAACAATGTCAATATCAACTCTCTTGCATCTACCCTTATCAGATTCGCTCCTATCTGTGACTTACTCCATTCCCATATACAGGACGCATATGGTTTCACATTGGCAGCTATCATAGCTTCTGTATAAGGAAAGTTTTCTATGATCCTCTGAGAATTATAGTAGATCATACAATGTAAAATAATCTTTTCAAAATCCATCATTGTTAAACATGCATCTTTGCGGTAATCATGTGCTCCTCTATCCTGATAATCCGGCTCGATCACACCTTTACCTTTCAAATGCTTTTTGTATGTCTCCTGTATCAGGTCAAAGAACTTCTCTACCAATCCTTTCAGTTCTGGCCTATAGGATGGAAGATTGACTACTGTAACTCCCAGCTCTGCGATCTGCTCAAAGTTCTCTGATTTATATTCACTCCCCATATCCGTCACAAACGTAGCTGGGAGCATACCACAATCCCAATCCTCTTTCTGGACAGAGATACCAAACCTCTTACACCATGCCACCTTATCAGCTATGATGTTCAGCATCAATCCACGTAGACTATATACCCCACCTTCCCATGACAGAGAATACCCACAGCACAGGCCACTGTAAGCATCAATACATGCAGTCAGGATAGGTCGTCCAACCAGATTCCCTTCCTCATTGATCAGATAAATATCACACACCGTAGCATCCAGCATCCCGACACCAACTGCAGTTGCAAACTCCTGTACCCCTTCTCCAGTCAGAGGTCTGTTATTCCTCTGATAGTTCTTCAATCCATCCCTTGAAATATAGAAGTTCTGCATCTTCCTTGTCTTACGATAAAAATATCGGAACTGATAGAAGGAAGGATATTCTTCTCCCAACACTCCCATAGCATCACAATACTTCTCTTTGAGCATCATGGTATAAGCAGTCATAAGGGACTGTTTCTTTGTCGTATAAAAGAACTTATTCAACGCCCATCTCATGTATTTTTCATCCTGAGTCAGTTCCTTTTCATCCTTACGTTTCTTTGGAGCAAGGACTGATACATCCATATAGGCCAGATACAGACAGAGATAATTCCTGACAGTCTGCTTTGATACCTTGTACTCTGTAGATATGGAACAGATCATCCTGGAACGCATCTTATCATCCGATATGACAGGTAATACAGGTGCTATCATTGTATACCGTTCATACATAACCTTCCTTTGGTCTGCATCCAGAGCACCAGCATCTCCCATACCATCAACATCCACAATACTAATTCCTGTAACCTCAGATAACTCAGCGACAGTACACTCAGAGCAATGTCCCAATGAAACAGGCTCAACCCATACAGGCATCTTCCTGTTAATGCAATCAATTACAAGAACCCTCTCCTTCTGTACATCCAATACTCGCATAATGCTATCAGCACAACGTAACAGATCATACTTCTTCATCAATGACCAACCCCCAATCTGTTACTCCATGTTTGAGCCAATACTCTCTCGAAACATCCAACAGCTTCACCGTCAATGGCTTCATCAGGAACTTACGGAATACACATTCCCTCACCATCAGATCACCGTCTGTCTTGGTACACACAAAATCTGATGTGTACTCCCCAACATCCAACCCATCCAACAGGACATTACACCTGATCTCTTTTACTTCCTCATCCATCTGCAGAACATCAGCACAGGCATACTGGATGGCATCATACGTCCTGCATACCTCCTGACACTTGCCAATCATCCTTTTCTCACACCGTCCCTTAAAGTTCTTTTTCCTCATCCTTTCAAACCTCCTATGCGGGAACCTCCTGCATTTTCCCAAAAACAGTTCCCAAAAATAAAATCCTATCACTTTTGGGGAATTGGGGATTGCTTTTTGGGAAAAGCAAAAAGCCAAATATCCAGCATTTATAAGGCTTCCATGCCTGTTCCCATTTTCCCAAAAACATCATAAACAAATATCACCATGTCGCAGGGCAAAGTAATTTATTCTGTTCAGGGCAATTTTGTTTATCCACTTTACTATATTAAATCATGCCCCTGCTCCATGGTGATACGTTATGCACGATATCCCTGAAAATCCAGTATTTATGCAGGGAAAGGATAGTTCGAAGAACAAAAATAAGACCCGCATATCTCTATGCAAGGTCTTATTTTTCTATGTCGTAGGGGCTATGGGACTTTGCCCTTCACAGGATAAATTTCTTTGCCCTGCGACAAATGGTTGTCTAATTCCTCTAGTTGTTAATAGCCGCCTGCGCCGCCGCCAATCTTGCAATCGGCACCCTGAACGGTGAACAGGACACATAAGTCAGCCCAATCTTATGGCAGAACTCTACGGAAGAGGGATCGCCGCCATGCTCGCCGCAGATACCCAGCTTGATATCAGGCCTTGTCTTTCTTCCTTTTTCTGCGGCCATCTGAATCAACTGGCCTACGCCGTTCTGGTCAAGACGTGCAAAAGGATCGGACTCATAGATCTTCTTCTTATAATACTCATTTAAAAATTTCCCCGCATCATCCCTGGAAAAACCAAAGGTCATCTGAGTCAGGTCGTTGGTTCCGAAGGAGAAGAATTCCGCCTCCTCTGCGATTTCATCCGCAAGGAGCGCAGCTCTGGGAATTTCGATCATGGTGCCAATGTGATAGGTAATGTCCGAATTCATTTCTTTCTTCACCTGTTCAGCGGTTTCCACCACCACGTCTTTTACATATTTCAGTTCCTTCTTCTCTCCCACCAGAGGGATCATGATTTCGGGAACAATGTCAAAGCCCTTCTCCTGCTTCACTTCAATGGCAGCTTCCATCACCGCGCGGGTCTGCATCCTAGCAATTTCGGGATAAGTCACCGCAAGACGGCATCCTCTGTGTCCCATCATAGGGTTAAATTCATGAAGGGAATCGCAGACTTCCTGTACTTCCTCGGCTGTCATCATCATATTTACTGCCAGATCGTCAATATCAGCCTGCTCGGTGGGAACAAACTCATGGAGAGGGGGATCAAGGAAACGGATGGTGACCGGACGGCCTTCCATCACCTCGTAAAGAGCCTTGAAATCTCCTTTCTGATAAGGGATCAGCTCGTTTAATGCTTTTTCTCTCTCCTGTACGGTTCTGGAAAGAATCATCCTGCGGATCTTGGGGATTCTGTCAGGATTAAAGAACATATGCTCCGTACGGCAAAGTCCGATACCTTCTGCCCCGTATTTCACTGCATTTGCGGCATCCTCGGGAGTGTCAGCGTTGGTACGCACCTTCAATTTGCGGAAGGAGTCCGCCCAGCCCATGATTCTGCTAAAATTCCCGCTGATAGAAGCTTCCTGTGTCTTAATATCGCCGTCATAAATCTTGCCGGTAGAACCGTCTAAGGAAATATAATCGCCCTCATGATACTCATGCCCGCCAAGCTCAAATACCTTTTCTTCCTCATTAATGGAAATATCGCCGCAGCCGGATACACAGCAGGTTCCCATACCTCTGGCAACCACTGCCGCATGGCTTGTCATACCGCCGCGAACGGTCAGAATACCTTCTGCCGCATGCATTCCTTCAATATCCTCCGGAGAGGTCTCAAGACGAACCAGTACCACTCTCTCCCCCTTTTCGTGAGCTGCTTTGGCTTCCTGTGCGGTGAAATAAACCTTGCCGGCCGCCGCACCGGGAGAAGCGGGAAGAGCCTGTCCGATCACTGTGCCGCCCTTAAGCGCTTCCGGGTCAAAGGTGGGATGCAGAAGCTGATCTAAAGATTTCGCTTCAATACGTGTCACCGCCTCCTCGGGAGTGATCTTTCCTTCGTCCACCAAATCGCAGGCAATCTGCAGAGCCGCCTGGGCCGTGCGCTTGCCGTTTCTGGTCTGTAAGAAGAACAGCTTGCCGTTTTCAATGGTAAACTCCATATCCTGCATATCACGGTAGTGATCTTCCAGCTTACCTGCAATCTCCATAAATTTTGCAAAGCACTCTGGCAAATCTTCTTCCAGTCTTGTGATTGGCTGAGGAGTCCTGATACCTGCAACCACATCCTCACCCTGGGCGTTGATCAGATACTCTCCGTAAATGCCCTTCGCTCCGGTAGAGGGATTTCTTGTAAATGCAACGCCTGTCCCGGAGGTATCGCCCATATTGCCGAATACCATTGCCTGTACGTTGACAGCCGTTCCCCAGTCGCCGGGGATATCGTTCATCCTGCGGTAGACAATCGCTCTCTCATTGTCCCAGGAACGGAACACCGCCTTGACAGCCTCCATAAGCTGTACTTTGGGATCCTGGGGAAATTCCTCTCCCATCTTATCTTTATAAACGCTCTTAAATCTGCCGATAATTTCCTTCATATCACCGGCATCCAGTTCTGTATCAAATTTAACGCCCTTTGTCTCTTTGATTTCATCCAGTATTCTTTCAAAGAAAGACTTGGGGATTTCCATTACAACGTCAGAAAACATCTGAATAAATCTGCGGTAGGAATCATATGCAAAACGGGGATTTCCCGTCTTTGCCGCAAATCCTTCCACTGCCACATCATTCAGACCCAGATTCAAAATGGTATCCATCATACCGGGCATGGATGCTCTTGCCCCGGAACGAACTGATACAAGAAGGGGATTTTCCGTATCGCCAAACTTTTTACCCTGCTTTGCTTCCAACTGAGATAACGCGGTGAAAATCTGTTCTTTGATTTCCTCAGAAATCTGTTTCCCTTTTTCGTAATAATCCGTACACGCTTCTGTAGTTACCGTAAAGCCCTGAGGAATCGGCAGACCTAAATTGGTCATTTCAGCCAGATTCGCGCCCTTGCCTCCCAAAAGGTTACGCATATCGGCGCTTCCCTCTTCAAAAGTATAAACCCATTTTGCCATACTCTCTTCTCCCTCTTTCATTTATGAATTTTGACAACGTGAAAACTGGCAACAACCGTTATTTTTATAAAAAATCAGCGTTGCGCATCACTTGTTACTTATTATAACATACCCTTGTCTATTTTGCACTATTTTTTGAAAAAAATGCCAATTATTTGAGACATAATTTTAATAGTCCCTATATGCCCGAATTGGGCAAAAAGGAGTCAAAAATGAACAGATCAAATTGTTTTTTCGCCCTTTCCAGCTCTTCCTGGCTTTTGATCGTCCACGCCACCGCCATATTTCCATACAGATTTTTGCAAAGCCGTCTGGCAAGCACTTTCGAATATTTATGATTGTAGGCAACAAAATCCGGCTTGGTCAGCCAGTTAAACAAAAGATTTTGCAGGAAAAAATTCTGCACCAGAAGATGCCATGACTCTTTCACCCTGCTTGCCTTCACGAAGCCGTCCGAAAGCTGCCCTCTCACAATCTCCCTGTGGTTTCTCCTGTACCACAAAAGCACCAGCGGATTAAAGGATTCAATGCAGTAAAGCCCCTGATAATTCCGCAAAAGCTCATCCGCCGCAGAACAGACGCTCAAGTCCATCCATTCCACCTTGATCTCCACAATCAGCGGTACTCTGCCGCCCACCGCTTTGAGCACATCCGCAAATAAGGGAATCGTCTCCCGGCTCTTTGCAAGTGTAAAATCCTTCAGCTCCTGCCAGGTATAATCGCAGACCTTTCCTTCCTTTCCGCACATCCGCTCCAGGGTAAAATCATGAAAAACCACCGGGACGCCATCCTTCGTGACCTGCACATCCATTTCCATCCCGTAACCGGCTTTTGCCGCCCGCTCAAAGGCTTTAAGGGAATTTTCCGGCGCATCCCCGTCATTATCAAAGAGTCCCCGGTGGGCATAATATACTCCTTTGAAAGCCCTGCGCGCCTTCCGATGCCCCATCCTCGGCATGATCGCCAGGAAAAACAATACGAGCAACACTGCTGCTATGATCAAAATTATCTTTAAAAGTACCATTTTTCTTAACTCCTGTCTCTTCAGTCATCCACATCAAAATTTTCAAGCATACTTCCCTTTTTCTCCGGCTTCACATCCCCATGGCGTACCTGCCGCATGGTGAAAAAGGCCAGCACGGAAAAGGTAAATGCATAGGGAAACAGCGTCCTGTAGGAAATGTTTTCCAGCAGAAAGCCCGACAAAACCGGGGTAAAAATCTGCGCCGTCATGGAAAAGGTATAATAGGTTCCCGTAAATTTCCCGATATCGCAGCCCTTCCCCATCTCCACAATCATGGGGTAGGAATTGACATTGATGGCCGCCCAGCCCACACCGATGGCCGCAAAGGCCACATTGATCACAGGATGATATGCATATGCAAAGATGGCCGCCAGATAGCAGATACTCATCAGCACAATACCGCCCAGAATGGTCTTTTTCCTCCCAACTTTGCTGGCAATGTTTCCTATTGGAATATAGCTGATGATTGCCGCCACGGTAGCCACCATCAGACAGTCCGCAAAGCCGCCTCCCTCCAGCTTCCATACCACCCGGGTGTATCTGGAAAAGGCAGTCGTCACCGCATTGTAAGCCGTAAACCACAGAAAAATGGACGCGAGTAAAAAGCCCATGCTCCTTTTCACCTCTTTCGGCATGGGAGATAGTCCGCCCTTTGCATCCTCCCGCGCTTCCTCCTCCCCGCCAAAGGGCTCCCCAAAGGCACTGCATTCCGCCTCCAGCCTGGCCTTTACCTTCTTTTCATTGATGGTAAGCACCAGCGCTCCCACTGCAAGAATCATAAGGGCGGCCACACTTGTAAACAGAGGCAGGTAATTCGGATGCTCTCCTTTTCCCACCAGAAGTTTGATCATGATCAGCGTATAAACGCCGCCAACCGCGCCCATCAGATTGATGATGGCATTCCCCCTGCTGCGAAGCTTATTTGGCGTCAAGTCCGGCATCAGCGCCACCGCCGGGGAACGGTAAAGCCCCATGGAAATCAAAAGCGCAAAGAGGGCTCCCACAAAAAGCACCAGATTTGCACTTTGATCCGCTACGGGAAGCAGCATGAGAAACAGCACCGCAAGCAGGGTTCCCCCTGCGATAAAAGGCATTCTTTTTCCAAGCTTCGTATCCACCTTGTCGGAAAGACTTCCAAACAAAGGCAGAAGGAACAGGGCAAGCACATTGTCTGCCGCCATAATGGCCCCCGTGATGGTTTCTCCCAGCCCAAAGGTTCCCTGCAGCATCAGGGGAATGATGTTGTCATACATCTGCCAGAAAGCCGAGATGGACAAAAACGCCAGTCCGATCAAAAAGGTTCTTTTATAATTCAGTTTCATTGCATTCCTCCCTCATCACGTTTCCTGTTAACACCTCCATTTTACCATTCCCGGCCGCAATTCACCATCTTTTTTCAGAAATTTATATTCATCCCATAAAAACCCATAAATTCCTTGCAAAATCCCGATTTTTCTGTAAAATAGGTAGGGAACCCGATTTTTGAATGTAAAGTTTTAAACGGATTATGGATTGAGAGGAGTAGAACGAAAAATGATCAGTGCGAACAATGTAACCTTACGAATTGGCAAAAAAGCGCTTTTTGAAGATGTAAATATCAAATTCACGGAAGGAAACTGCTACGGCGTCATCGGTGCAAACGGCGCGGGAAAATCCACCTTCCTGAAAATTCTCTCCGGGCAGTTGGAAACCACAAACGGCGACGTGTCCATCACTCCCGGCCAGCGACTTTCCGTTCTGGAGCAGGATCACTTTAAGTATGATGAATATCCGGTTATGGATGTGGTTATCATGGGGAATGAGCGCCTTTATCAGATCATGAAGGAAAAGGATGCCATCTATGCCAAGGAGGATTTCACCGACGAGGACGGCATCAGAGCCAGCGAGCTGGAGGGAGAATTTGCGGAGATGGACGGCTGGGAAGCGGAGTCCAACGCGGCCATGCTCTTAAACGGCCTTGGAATCGACACCTCCCTTCACTATACCATCATGAAGGATTTGAACGGCAACGAGAAGGTCAAAATCCTTCTTGCCAAAGCTCTTTTTGGCAACCCGGATATTTTGCTTCTGGATGAGCCTACCAACCACCTGGATTTGGATGCCATCGCATGGCTGGAGGAATTTCTCATCGGTTTTGAAAACACCGTGATCGTGGTCTCCCACGACCGTTACTTCTTAAATAAGGTTTGTACCCATACCGCTGACATCGACTACGGCAAGATTCAGCTCTATGCAGGAAACTATGATTTCTGGTATGAGTCCAGCCAGCTCCTCATCAAACAGATGAAGGAGGCCAACAAGAAAAAGGAGGAAAAGATCAAGGAGCTGCAGGAATTTATCTCCCGTTTCTCCGCCAATGCCTCCAAGTCCAAGCAGGCCACTTCCCGGAAGCGCGCCCTTGAAAAGATCGAGCTGGATGAGATTAAGCCCTCCAGCCGCAAATACCCTTATATTGATTTCCGCCCCGACCGGGAAATCGGCAATGAAGTATTGACTGTGGAAGGAATTTCAAAGACGATAAATGGTGAAAAAATACTGGACAACATTTCCTTTATTGTAGGACACGACGACAAGATTGCCTTTGTTGGCGGCAATGAGCTTGCCAAGACCACTCTGTTCCAGATTTTAATGGGCGAGATGGAACCGGACGAGGGAACCTATAAATGGGGCGTTACCACCTCCCAGGCTTACTTTCCCAAGGACAGCACCGCTGAATTTGACAATGACTATACCATCGTGGACTGGCTCACCGGCTACTCGCCTGTGAAGGATGTCACCTATGTCCGGGGCTTTCTGGGGCGCATGCTCTTTGCCGGGGATGACGGTGTAAAAAAAGTCAAAGTTCTCTCCGGCGGCGAAAAGGTTCGCTGTCTGTTATCCAAGATGATGATCAGCGGCGCCAACTGCCTGATACTGGATGAGCCCACCAACCATCTGGATATGGAATCCATCACAGCGCTCAACAACGGCCTGATCAAGTTCCCCGGGGTTGCGCTCTTTGCCTGCCATGACCATCAGTTTGTACAGACTACGGCCAACCGGATCATGGAGATTTTGCCTGACGGCACCCTGATCGATAAGATCACCACCTATGACGAATATCTGGCAAGCGACGAGCTGGCAAGAAAGCGCACCATTTACACCAAGCAGGCAGAAGAGGATGAAGACTAAAATATGAATATTGTAGACCTGCATGTCCATTCCAATAAATCTGACGGAAGCTTTACCCCGTCTGAGCTGGTAGATTACGCCCTTGAAAAAGGGCTCTCTGCCTTTGCCCTGACCGACCACGATACCACGGACGGCATTGACGAGGCTCTTGCCGCGGCTTCGGGCAAACCCATCGAAGTCATACCCGGCATTGAATTTTCCACGGAATATGAGGGAAAGGATATCCACATCGTCGGACTCTATATTGATTATAACAGCGATTATTTTAAACGGCGCCTGATCAATTTTGTCAGGGGCCGCACCATTCGCAATGAGGAAATGTGCCGCCGCCTGACAGACCATGGCTTTCCCGTCACCTACAAGGAGCTGTGCGCTCAGTTTCCGGACTGCGTCATTACCCGTGCGCATTATGCGCGTTTTATGCAAAGCAAAGGCTATGTCAAAACCGTAAAGGAAGCCTTTGACAAATACATTGGGGATGGATGCCCCTGCTTTGTCCCCCGCAAAAAGATCACTCCCATGCGGGCAGTGGAAATCATCTTAAAGGCCGGCGGCTTTCCCGTTCTCGCCCACCCTCTGCTCTATCATTTTACGGATAAAGAGCTGGAAGAACTGGTAATCCTTCTTAAAAAAATGGGACTCCAGGGTATTGAGGCTCTTTACAGCACTCACACTCCTGCAGATGAGAGAAAAATACGCGCCCTCGCCGCCAGACATGGCCTGTGCATCAGCGGCGGCTCCGACTTTCACGGAATCGCCAAACCCGGCCTGGATCTGGCTACCGGCTATGGGAGGCTTTTTATTCCTGAAGAAATACTGGACAGGATTAAGACACGAAGAGAATGGATGCGCTCTCACCTTAAGCAGTTAAGGCCAACCAAAATCCTTTTTACAGACCTGGATGGCACGCTGTTAAACTCTCAAAAACAGATCAGCGATTATACCAGAGCCGTCCTTCGCGACTGGACAGCGGCAGGCCATAAGCTTGTACTCTGTTCCGGCAGAGATATCAACAGCGTTACCGATGTAAAAAATGATCTCGGGCTTGATCTGCCCGGCATGTATCTGATCGGATATAACGGCGGCCAGATTTATGACACTGCCAATCAAAAGACGCTTTACAAAACCACACTTACCATCCCCCAGACCATTCACATCATGGAGGAGGCAGAAAAAGTTGGCGTTCACGTCCACACCTACTCCGATACCCATATCATCGCCCTCCGGGAGGATGAAGAACTTCATTATTATAAGCATGCCATCAGCACGCCTGTCCTTCTTTACTCCGACATTGCCGGGGAGAAAACTATGGGCAAGACCAGGGACAAAACAGTGGACCAAACCGGCAGTCTGGCCGACTACTTAACCTCTGTCCTTGAGGAAGGCCCCTGCAAATGTATCGGTATTGAACTGAAAAATGCCGAAAAGCTGGAAAACTTCCGTCTTTCCCTTCTGCCCTGGGCGGAAAAAGAGGGAATTGCCATGATTTATTCCAGCGCCTTTTATCTTGAATTTTTCCCTGCCGCATCGGGAAAAGGCGCCGCCCTTAAAATTTTGTGTGGGCTTCTTGGCATTCACCCTTATTTTTCGGTGGCAGCCGGGGATGCGGAGAATGATCTTTCCATGATTGAGGCCGCAGGAATGGGGATTGCCATGCAAAACGCTGCGGAGGAAATTCGATTCGCCGCTACTACTATCACCCCTTATGACAATGATCATGACGGGCTGGCTCATGCGCTGGTGGATTTGATTTAAGTTTCATTCATCGCCCTTTTTCAAATGCATGAGTCCAGTCCAACTTAAACAATGCGATCAGGAAAGTCAACGAACTTAAAGACCAGGTCAGTGGGTAAGCCCAGGAAATTGTCTGAAACACCGGGAATACCTCCACTGCCATGGTCACATAAACGATTCGCACACCGCACCAGAACAGCAGCATTGTAATCATCGGCACAAAAGCCTTGCCACAGCCGCGCATGACCCCCGCCGCGCAGTGAGAAAAGGCCAGCAGGAAAAAGAAGGGCGCCACAACTCTGGAATGAATGATTCCATAAGCCACCGCTTCCTCAGAGTCCACAAAAAAGCGCAGGGCATAAGGCGCCCACAGATAGAAGACAACACCGATCAATTCTGCAAGAATCATACCGGAAAGAACACCAAAAGCCGCCCCCTTTTTGGCCCGTTTATATTCTTTCGCCCCTAAATTCTGGCTGATAAAGGTGGGAAGTACCATGGACATACTCATGATCGGCAGAAAAACAAAACCTTCTATTTTTCCGTAAGCCCCATGTCCCGAAATCGCATAGGCTCCAAAAGCGTTAATGTTGCTTTGAATCACAATATTTCCAACGCTGATCACCGCATTCTGAATGCCTGTGGGCAATCCCTGACGAATTACCTCAAGCATAACGTCTTTGTGGAAATGCAGCTTTCGAAAATCCAGTTTTGTAGTCTCATCCTTTTCCCGGCACATACGCACCAGACATAAAATGACACTGAGCCCCTGGGCAATCACTGTGGCCAGAGCCGCGCCGCTTACACCCCAGTGAAATCCCGCCACAAAAATCAGATCCAGCGCCACATTGACCAATGACGATAAAATCAGATAATACAATGGATGCAGGCTGTCCCCTAAGGCCCGCATGATGGACATACAGATATTGTAAAGGATTACCGTAGAAACTCCCGCAAAATAAATGCGGAAATAAATCAGTGAATGGGGCATGACGGAATCCGGCGTTTTCATCAATTGCAAAAGCCCGGGAATAAAAGCCAGCCCCGAGGCGGTCGCAAGGACAGATGCCAGAATCCCAAACAGAAAATTGGTGTGGATTGACTTTTGCACCATCTCCTTATCCTTGGCCCCGAAATACCGGGAGATGATCACGCCTCCGCCAATGGCAATCCCGTTAAAAAATCCGATAATCAAAAAGGTAAGGCTGCCCCCGGAACTGACGGCCGCAAAAGCATCGTTATCCGCATAATTCCCAACCACCCAGGCATCGGCCATGTTATAAAACTGCTGCAGGAGCTGCCCCAGAAAAAGAGGAATTGCAAATTGAATGATTCCTTTGACAATGGAACCTTTCGTCAAATCTATATTCTGCGCATGATTGTTATGTGTGTGAAAGTGCTTTTGTATTCCATTTGTATGCATTGTGCTTAAGCCCCTTTTCAACTTATTGTAAGATAATTTTGCAAACAAAAAATACCGCAAACACCGACTACTCGGTATTTACAGCATTTCTTTAGGGTTGGGCTGTTAAAAACAGTCGCAGCTCGTAGGGGAATCGAACCCCTGTTTCCGCCGTGAGAGGGCGGCGTCTTAACCGCTTGACCAACGAGCCATTTACTTGGACAACACATTTGAATATTTGTTATGTGCACCCGACTTGCTTATTTTATTATAAGTTTACAAATATTGCAAGTACTATTTTAAAATTATTTGAAAAAATTTGTATTTTTTCAGGAACATTTTCTTTCTACTGTGCCATTGCTCTATCGCAACAAACGCCGCCACGCTCTGCGAGTCGGCTTATTGTAACAAACGCTGTCACGCTTTGCGAGTCGGCTTATTGTAACAAACGCTGTCACGCTTTGCGAGTCGGCTTATTGTAACAAACGCTGTCACGCTCCGCGAGTCAGCTTATTGTAATCAAAACCCTCTCTCCATCAACCTCAAGCTCATATATCTCCCCTTCCTCCAGTTCCGGAGAGCTGAACACCACAGAGGCTCCCTTTTTCAGAGCCTGGTGCTCGAAAAGGGACTTTCCCTCCTGATCTGAAATCACAATATCGCTTCCTGCCTGATAGGGAGTGTCAAAAATATACCGGAAGGAACACTGAGAGGAATCTGCGCCGAAGGTTTCCGCCATACCTGAACTGCCAATGGCCAGAACCGTACCCCCACTGATCAGGCAGACGCCGCCGTTTTCATGCCCATAGTCAAGAGGGCCGTCCTTATCGCTCTCGGGACCGTCTATCACGGTAACTCCCCCTTCTACATAAATATTCCCATTGGAATCAAGGCCATCCCCCTTCGCATCCACATGCACCTGGCCGCCGCTGATCACCAGGTTAGGAAGTCCCTCCTCCATTTCCTCTTCTCCGTTTGCATTAATTCCGTCATCCGAAGCATTAATATCTATACTTCCGCCGGAAATTGCAATCTGGTTCGCTTCCATCCCTTCGTAAGATTCCGCAACCTTAAGAGCGCCGCCGGAAAAAGCCAGCTCTGTCTTTGCCCGCACCCCGTTTTCCCGGCTGTGAATGAGAAAGCTGCCACCGGAAATTGCAATCTTCCCACAATCCTCATTGCTGTCATCATCTGAACGTATTCCATCCCCGCCGGAAAAAATCAGAAAACTCCCGCCGTTTATCGTCACGGAATCCTTTCCCTTGACGCCATGGTTGAGAGAGCGAACCTCCAGCTCCCCATCCTCAACCGCAAGATGGTTTTTGGTATGGATTCCATTATTGATACCGCCAATAACCTTAAGCTTTCCGGCGCCTGCAATGGACAGGTCATCCTTTGCATAGATTGCAGCCCCCTCCGCGTCCTTAAGTTCATCCTCGTCCACAAGGTCTATTGCACCTTTTGAATTTTCAAGTTCCTGGAGCATTGCCTTTTTGCCGCTTTGCACCAGATTAACCGTGTCTTCTTCCAGATACAGAAGAGTAGTTTTCGCATTTTCCACGTAAATTGCCGCATCTTCCATATTAGTAAGCTCCACACCAGCCAGCACCAGCACTACCTCGTCATTCTTCCCCGCATCCACACAAAGCTGACCTTCCTCCCAGATTCCCTGAACACGGTATCGGCCTGCCCGGGTGATGGTTATGGTATTTTCCGAAACTTCCACATGACTGCTGCCATTCCTGTCATTCAGACCGCTTTCCTTTATTGCGGCGCTGCCATCCGGGTTTAAGGTAATCTGAATCCCTTCCCCAATCCGCTCTTTGTCCAAACCGCCACAGGCTGTCAGCGCCAAAGCAATCCCTCCGGAAATAATTAATGCTGCAAATGGCAACTTATTCTTTTTCAATTTAAAGCCTCCTGCTTTTATGTACCGGACTTACCCTTCACTCCTCCGCATCCCCGAAGGCGCAACTCCGAATTTTTTCTTGAATAGTTTGCTGAAATGATAGGCGTCCTCATATCCCACCCGGGCGGATACCTCCTGGATACTCAGCGAAGGCTCCTCCAAAAGCAGCGCTTTTGCCTTTTCCATACGAATTTCAATCAGCCAGTGAATGGGAGTCTCCCCGGTTTCCGCCTTAAATATCTTCGAGATGTAAAAAGGACTTAAATACATGTTTCCAGCAATCTGATCCAGAGAAATTTTCTGGGCATAATTCTCCTCGAAATAATCCACAATCTTTTCCACCATATATTTTCTGTTCACCGACTCAAAGGAGCACTGTCTCATAGGGCGCTCCTTCTGGGGCTGTTCCTGCTCTCTCAAATAAAGCACAAGCATCTGCATGGCGTAAGCTTTCATCATAAAATGACGGCCCAGACGCCCCATCTCCTTCTCTGCCTCCATATAAATACAGAGCCTGCTCAGCTTCATCTTAAGCTCCCCGGAGGTGTGCAGGACCGGGCCTGCCTCTGACATCGGAAGATGGTTTTTTTCCAGCCCTTCCATCTGAATGTCAGTCAGTCCCACATAGAATTCCACCGCGGGCCCGCCGCTCTCTCCGGTAAGCGCCTGGTGGTAATCCCCTGCATTAATAAGGATTAAATCCCCTTCGCCAATCTCATAGAGCTGATCTGCAATCCTGTGGCGCCCTCTGCCGGACATCACATAACAGAACTCCAGATGTTCATGTTTATGGTACTTTACTTCATCCTCACTGCGTATCCCCTTCCATGTAAAAAGAAAAGTAGGATTAAATGTTTCCTGTAATACAATTTCGCCCTTACACATGATGTTTACCCTTAATTTTCGTTTTAATATATTTTCTTCTTTTCTTTCACGTATAGCAACTTTTGACAGGTAAGTTGCAAGAAAGTACATTTTCTTTTTACCTCAAATTAATAAAATTGACAATAGTTATTTTGAAAAAGTTATCTGTAAATTTTTTCAGTTTCCAGAAAGGGAGGTTAATTTATGACACCAATGAAATGGTTCTGGGGTTTCCTGAAAAAGTACTGTGCTCTGCTGCTGGTGGGAATTATCATGACCACCGTGATCGCCGTTCTTGCCATCGTCAATCCCTATATTTCCGGTCTTATCGTGGATGACGTCATTCAAGGAGGTAATCTCGATCTTCTGCCAAAGCTGATTCTTATCCTGCTTTCGGTGACGCTGGTAAGGGGGATTCTGCGCTTTTTGCACCAGGTGGTCTTTGAGACCTGCTCCCAGGGCGTGCTCTATGACATGCGGGATCGGTTTTTCCGCAGGCTGCTGATGGAGGATTTTGCCTTTTTCAGCCGCAAGAAGACCGGGGATCTGATGAGCCGTCAGACCGGCGATATGGACGCTATCCGGCACTTTGTAGCCTACATAATCTATGCGGTTTACGAAAATCTTCTTATGTTTATTTTTGCCCTGAGCATGATCTTTACCGTGAATGTGAAGCTGGCTCTGTGCATGATCTTTGTCCTGCCCTTTACTGCCCTGACCACTTTCCGGCAGTCTAAGGCGGTACGCCCCACTTTTGCCCGTATCAGGGACCGCTTTTCTTCCCTGAATTCCTTTGTTCAGGAAAACGTCAGCGGAAACCGGGTGGTGAAGGCTTTCGCCAAGGAGGACTTCGAGGTTGAAAAATTCAACAGGGAAAATGACGCCTATCAGGAGGCCCAGCTTGCCTCTTCCCGGGTATGGATGAAGTATCTTCCTGTTTTTGAAGTGCTCTCCTATCTGCTCAATGTAATCCTGATGCTCTACGGCGGTTATATGGTAATTCAGGGCGAGATATCCCTTGGGAAGCTGGTTACGGTCAACGGCTATCTGTGGATGCTCAACGGCCCCCTGCGTATGGCCGGATGGTGGGTCAACGATATCCACCGTTTTATCACCTCCGTGGAAAAGATTTATGACACCTATGTGGAAGAGCCTTCCATCAAAATGCCTGCCGTTCCTGTGGAGAGCCGTCACATGAACGGAAATGTGGAGTTTAAGAATGTCTCCTATTCGGCGGACGGAGAGAGCATCGTAAGCGATATCAGCTTCTGCGCCAAAAAGGGGCAGACCATCGGAATCCTCGGCTCCACCGGAGCAGGGAAATCCACCATCATGAATCTGCTCTGCCGTTTCGTGGACGCCACCACAGGCCAGGTTCTGGTGGACGGCGTGGATGTAAGGGACTTAAACCTTCACGAGCTGCGGGACAATATCGGCATGGCCATGCAGGACATTTTCCTCTTCTCAGATACCATCGAGGGAAATATTTCCTACGGACGCCCCAACTGCTCTTTTGAAGAAATTCATGATGCCGCCGTCATGGCGGACGCCAACCACTTTATCCAGAGAATGCCTGAAGGGTACGATACCATTGTGGGCGAGCGCGGCGTGGGATTATCCGGCGGACAAAAGCAGCGTATATCCCTTGCAAGGGCGCTTCTTAAAAAGCCCTCCATCCTGATTCTGGACGATACCACCTCCGCGGTGGATATGGAAACGGAAAGCTATATCCAGAGTCAGCTTAAGAAACTGGGCGGCCAGTGTACCGTTTTTGTCATCGCCTACCGGATTTCGTCCATCAAGGATGCAGACCTGATTCTGGTCATGGACAATGGACGTATCATAGAGAGAGGCACCCATCAGGAACTTCTCTCCCTAAACGGCTACTATGCCAGCGCTTTCCGTCATCAGTATGGAGAAATCCCTTCCCGGGAAGACATGCGCCGGGCCGGTTTTGCGGCATCACCTGAGCCGGCATAAATACAGAATCACTCAATATGCGCAGAAAGCGCGGAAAAGAGGTAATATATGGCACGGAATAAATATGATGTGGATGAGGTTTTGGAAGACAAATTTGATATTAACCAGCTGAAGCGGCTGCTGGGCTATTTAAAGCCCTACCGGAAGCGCTTTGCATCGGTTGCGGTGATGATGCTGACCGCCTCCGCTTTTACCATGCTGATTCCGCAGTTCTTTTTAAGAATCATGGATGAATGTATTCCCGCAAAGGACATGAAAGGCATTGCCTTTTACAGCTCTCTTACTCTGCTTGCCGCCCTGTATTCGGCCTTCAGCCTGCGGTACAAGATCAAACATACCAATATTATCGGCCAGCAGATCATTCACGACCTGCGGTACGATATTTTCAGACATTTACAGGATCTGCCCTTTTCCTATTATGACAACAGGCCTCACGGTAAGATCCAGGTGCGGGTGGTCAATTACGTGAACAGCTTAAGCGACCTGCTCTCCAACGGTATCGTCAACACCATCACGGATCTTTGCAACCTGTTCTTTATCGTGGCTTTCATGCTCCTGACCAATGTACGGCTGACCCTGCTCTGCCTCTGCGGCCTTCCCGTATTGGCAGTTGTTGTGGTCTTTATCAAAAGAAGACAGCGCAAGGCATGGCAGATCCAGAGCAACAAGCAGTCCAACTTAAATGCCTATATTGCGGAGAGCATAAGCGGCATCCGGGTAACCCAGTCCTTTGTCAGGGAGGAAATGAACAGCGATATTTTCAACAATTTAAGCAGCAGCTACCGGAAAGCATGGATGCACGCGTGTATGTATAATTTTACCATGGGGCCTTCCGTGGATATCATTTCCATGATTACCACCTCCGCCATCTATGTGCTTGGAATCCACTGGATGTTTGACAGCGCCAGCCCCATTACGGTGGGTGTGCTGGTGGCCTTCACATCCTATGTAGGCAGGTTCTGGGCTCCCATTAACACACTGGCCAGCTTTTATAACTCACTGCTCACGGCGATCTCCTATCTGGAGCGTATTTTTGAGACGATCGATGAGCCTGTCTCCGTAAAGGATGCGCCGGATGCAACTCAAATGCCTCCGATTAAGGGGGATGTGACCTTTGAGCATGTAACCTTTGGCTATGAACCGGAAGTCAGGATTCTGGATGATGTGAATTTCCATGCAAAAACCGGAGACACCTTTGCAATCGTTGGCCCTACCGGCGCCGGTAAGACAACGCTGGTAAATCTCCTGAGCCGTTTTTATAATCTGGATGGCGGACGCATCCTGATTGACGGAACCGACATTTCAAAGGTAACCATCCACTCCCTCCGGGCTCAGATGGGCGTCATGATGCAGGACAGCTTCATTTTTGCCGGAACCATCATGGATAATATCCGCTACGGCAATTACACCGCCACGGACGAGGAAGTCATCCGGGCCGCCAAAACTGTCTGCGCCCATGATTTTATCATGGAGATGGAGGACGGTTACCATACCCAGGTAAACGAGCGCGGAAGCCGCCTTTCGGTTGGACAGCGCCAGCTCATCTCCTTTGCCCGCGCCCTCCTTGCCGATCCGAAGATCCTCATTCTGGATGAGGCAACCTCCAGCATTGACACGGAGACGGAAATCGTACTGCAAAAGGGATTGAATGAGCTTTTGAAGGGACGTACCTCCTTTATTATCGCCCACCGCCTCTCCACCATCAAAAATGCCGACTGCATTATGTATGTGGATCAGGGGAATATTTTGGAGAAGGGCACCCATGATGAGCTGATGGCTAAAAATGGGGAATATTACAGACTGTATATGTCACAGTATGCGAACTGTGCGTAAACAAACAACGGATGCCAGGCTTCGCCAACCATCCTTATGTTAACAACGGACAGTACGCTCCGCGAACTGCCCTTATGTTAAACAAACGCCGTCACGCTCCGCGAGTCGGATTATTGTAACAAACGCTGGCCCGCAGAGCGAGTCGGCTTATTGTAATAAAACCGGCGCACATATAGACTTATGTTGCGCCGGTTATTGTTTTCTTTTTAATTTGTGTTACGAAACTACTTTGATTACCCTTCCACGATCAGATATCTTCCATCTCCTACATCAAAAACTTCATCTGCCTCAAGGATTTCATCTCCCTGGGCTCCATCCACGTCAAGGCCCTCCTCCTCAAAAAATTCCCAGATTTCGTCGATAGAATTCACTACCACTGCAAGGCTCTCCTCAAGAAAGGCCTCTGCCTCTTCCAGGGAAGAAGCCACATCCTCCTCTGGGAACAACTGTCCCTGGTTGTCTAAAAAGCATTGTAATACCGCATCGTCAAATTCGTGCATATTCTCTCCTCCTTGATTAAACTAGTGGTACTTTTATTATGCTTTAACAAAACTGTATCGTCAATACCCATACTTACAAAAATTGAAAATATAATTTAGTACTTGTGCCGATTCACAGTAATTTTTGTTGCGGCACCCCACCGCATGACTTATAGCTCCTGCAACTCTAACTCTTTGCTGATAATCTGATAAACCCCTTTCGCGGCCCAGCCCGGACAAATGTTCCCCGCTGCCTTCTTCACCTCAGGAGTAGCGGTTTCCACCGCATAGCTTATCCCAGCGGCAAGCATCATCCCAATATCATTGTCATTGTCACCAAAAGCCATGGTTTCCTCTTTGTCAATACCAAGGGTTTCCTCCAACATCTGAAGCCCCCTCCCCTTATCCACAGTCCGGTCCATGAAGTCCACCCATTCCTCTCCAGCCATACATGCTTTGACCTTATCCTGCCAGGCTGGGATGAAAAGACTCTCTCCAAGGTGGCGAATGCTTTTCTTCCGATAAACTGCAATCTTGATAATCTCCGCCTTTTCTGTAAGAACATCCTTTACCTGCCGGAAGGAATTGTGATAGCCATAAGTGATCAGATCAATAAATTCCTGATTACGGCTCTCAATCAGGCTGCCATCCGGAGTAGAAATGATGGCCTCGCATTCCCCGTAGTAAGGACGAAGCATTGCCATGATGCCTTCAATATGTTCTCTCTTCATCGGGGTTACGGAAATGTTCCGATGCTGATAACGGATGTGAGCGCCATTTTCGGCGATATAGGCAATATCATCCGCCACCTCCCTGAAGACATTTTTAAGGCTCGCATACTGTCTGCCGCTGGCCGCACAGAACAAAATCCCTCTCTCTTTTAACCTCTTAATTGTCTCTGCCATTTCCGGATACAGATCCGGCGTGGAATCCTTGATCAAAGTTCCATCCACATCAGACGCAATCAAACGTATCATCTTTTGCTCCTGTCTCTCCTTTCGTACCGTGGATAATGCGCCGCAAAGCGGCGCACGCTCGTTTGGCGGGCTCTCCTTACAGCCGGCAAAGCTCCTGATAAAGCCTCCCCACCGGCAATCCCACCACATTATTGTAATCGCCGCATATTCCTTTAATAAAGGCGGCGCACCTTCCCTGGATTCCGTAAGCTCCCGCCTTATCCATGGGCTCCCCGGTAGCTACATAAGCATAAATTTCTTCCTGACTTACAGGGTACATAGTCACATCCGTCTTTTCATGGAAGGAAGTTCTGCAGATTTTCCCTTCCTCCTTCGTATAAACAAGAGTCACTCCTGTGTATACCTGATGGGTCTTTCCCTGCAGCAGGGAAAGCATCCGGACGGCATCCTGCTCATCCTTCGGCTTTCCCATAATCTGTTCTCCAAGGGCCACCACCGTGTCAGCTCCGATTACCACAAAGGGTTCTACAGGCGTAGTCTTTCCAGACTTTTCTTCCAGAAGCCTGTCAAAGACTGCTCCGGCCTTCAGGCTGGAGAGCTCTTCCACTATCTCCCATGGCTTATGGCTCTTTGTCTTTTCCTCCACATCGCTGACCACCACCTGATAAGTCAGACCAATCTGGGCGAGCAGTTCCCTGCGTCTGGGTGAAGCGGAGGCCAAAATAATAGATTTATTCATGATGCTTCTCCGGGATAAACACTCTGCTGTTAACCGGCTTTCCATGAGCCTTGAGAGCATCCCTCACCATATGGCAGAACTCCAACTGAGAATTGACTGCTCCCTCTTTCCCCTTATCTGCCTTTTGGTAAATCCCCTCCGCCGTAAGGACATGAGCCTTCACATTATCCTCAAGCTGCATCTCCAGAATGTTCATCAGCTTTCTTTGAAGCTCCGGCTTCTCCACCGGGAACATGATCTCCACCCGGCGCTCTAAGTTTCTGGGCATCCAGTCTGCGCTTGCACAGTAAAACTCCGGCTTGCCGTTATTTTCGAAATAAAAGATCCGGCTGTGCTCCAAAAAATTCCCTACAATAGAACGGACGGTAATGTTATCACCGATTCCGGGAAGCCCAGTCCTTAAACAGCAGATTCCTCGCACAATCAGCTCAATCTTTACCCCGGCCGCCCCGGCCTCGTACAGGGCTTTGATGATGTCCTTATCGCAAAGACTGTTCACCTTGGCGATTATATGCCCGCTGCGGCCTGCCAGAGCATTTTCCTTTTCCCTGTTTATTAAGGAGAGAAAACGGTTCTTAAGCCAAAGAGGGGCAAGCGAAAGCTTATTCCAGCTCAGAGGTTCCGAATATCCGGAAAGCATGTTAAATACCGCCGTGGCATCTTCTCCAATAGAAGGATTCGCTGTCAGAAGACCTACGTCCGTATAGAGCTTTGCCGTGGCATCATTGTAATTTCCTGTTCCCAGGTGTACATATCTCCTGATGCCGTCCTCCTCCCGCCGTACCACCAGCGTGATCTTGCTGTGGGTCTTTAAACCCACCAGACCGTAAATGACATGGCATCCCGCTTTCTCAAGCATCTTCGCCCATACGATATTGTTTTCCTCGTCAAAACGCGCCTTTAATTCCACCAGCACGGAAACCTGCTTGCCGTTCTCCGCTGCCTGGGCAAGAGCCGCAATAATGGGGGAATTGCCGCTGACACGGTAAAGGGTCTGCTTGATAGCGAGCACATCCTTATCCCGGGAAGCCTGCCTGATAAAATCCACCACCGGAGTGAAGGATTCATAAGGGTGAAACAGCAGAATATCCTTCTCCCTGATTCTCTCAAAGATATCAAACTCTCCGGAAAGCTCCGACACAGGCTGCGGCGGCGCATAGCGCTTCTCCTTCAAATGCTCATAGCCGGGAATTCCATACATTTTCATAAGGAAAGTCAAATCCAAAGGCCCGCCAATCCGGTAGATTTCCTCCTCGGAAACTCCCAGCTCTTCCTCGATAATTTTAAGCAGCCGCTCATCGATTCCTTCCTCAACCTCCAGCCGGATTGCCTGTCCCCACTGGCGTCTTTTGAGCTGACGCTCAATTTCCTTGAGCAAATCCTCCGCCTCATCCTCTTCAATCGTCAGATCTGCATTTCTCTCAATGCGGAAGGGACAGGAGCTTACAATATCATAATTCATGAACAACTTATGGATGTTCCTCTCAATGACCTCTTCTAAGAGAATCACTGTCTTTGTTTCCTCATCCTTCACAGGAATCTGGATGACCCGGTCAAGCACGCTGGGCACCTGAACGGTGGCAAATTCAAGGCTCTCATCTCCCTCTTTCTTTTTCACCAGCGCTCCCAGATTCAGGGACTTATTCCGAATCAGCGGAAAAGGCCGGGAGGAATCCACCGCCATAGGCGTCAGCACCGGATAAACATTTTCCTCATAAAAGCTGTCCACATAAGCCGCTTCCTTCTCCGTCAAATCCTCATGCCGTTCAATAACCCGGATACCGTTTTCGGCAAGCCTTGGCAAAAGTTCCTGATTATAAACCTTATACTGTTGCTCCACCAGCTCATGGGTGACCTGGCTTAAGGCATCGAGCTGCTCCGTTGCCGTCATCCCCGCAATATCCCTCTTAGTATAGCCTGCATGGACCATATCCTTCAGAGATGCCACCCGCACCATAAAAAATTCATCCAGATTGGACGCTGAAATTCCCAGAAACTTTAGCCTCTCAAAGAGCGGAGTCTCCTCATCCACCGCCTCGCTCAGCACCCGCTTGTCAAACATGATCCAGCTCAGTTCCCGGTTGCTGTAACAGGCCGGATCGTCATATATGGACTTACTCATCTCCTCCATCCCCCTTCCGGACATACCTCTGCTCCGTAACAATATATGTCCTCTTCTGCTTATTATTCTTTGTCTTGTTGAATATAAGAATGTCCGGCGAAGCCTCAAATCCGTTGTTGAACAAAAGAATGTTCGGCAAAGCCTGACATCCGTTGCTGAACATAAGGATGTTCGGCGAAGCCTAGCATCCGTTGTTTTTATTCTGTGACACACTAATACTGCCTCCTGATTACCGGCCTTACATTATACACTTCCTCAAAGAAATCCGCCCGTGCATCAAAGAGCCCCTTCTCCAGCATGATATTTTCCCGGGTATCCACCGCGAGGATCAGCTCATCATCCTCCAGCGAAATTCTGACCTCCTTAAATTTCTGCTTATGGCTCCTGTCAAGGCCGTTTGCCACCCGCAGAATTGCCGTAAGCTTGGAAATCTTCAGGTAGGACTCCATGTCCATGGAGCTGCTGCCCATGGTTTTGTCATAATCAAATTCCAGATGATTATACTTCACCACGTTAGCCACAATCTCCCTCTCCTGATGAGAAAGACCGATGATTTCCGTGGACATGATGATACTGTAGGAGCATTCCCCCAGGTTCACCATACTGATATACTTCCCACAGTCATGGAGAATCGTTGAAATCTGTAACAGCAGCCTCTCCCTCCTGCCCAGGCCATGAATTCCTTCCATACTGTCAAAAATGCTGAGGGCAATCTTTTCCAGCGTTTCGCTTCTCTTCCTGCTGCCCCGGTAACGCTTGCTGATATTGTAGGCACAGGCGATAATGTCCTGCTCAAAGTCATGGGCCGCTCTCATAATCTCGTTTTTTTCTGCGTACTCGTAGGCAATACCGTCGCACAGCGTCACACCCGGTGCCCAGATCTGCTCCGCCCCCATATGATCCATGATACAATGTAAGACAATCATGGAGATATACAAAAGAGGAATATTCTTCTCCGGCATATCCAGTGTTTTGGCAAGCTCTGAAAAGCTTCTAGTATGACAGATTTCAATAAAGTGATCCATCATTTTCCGGTCCGCATACCCCTTGATAGCGCCGTTTCCTTCCCTCCGCATTACCAGCGCCGAGAGATAATCGTCCACCACAATAATGCTCTTGATCTCTCTGTCCCGCAGATAAAGCTTTTTGTAGACGCTCATCTGAGCCTCTGTCATCTCCTCCACCAGCGTAGCGTACTGGCTGATGCTGGCATCCAAATGAAAGAGCCTTTCCTGAAGCCGCAGAACTCCAAGCCTCATATTCTGGGTGGAGACCAGCGTATCATTGTCAAACAGGGAAATCTGAATGCTCCCGCCTCCAATATCCACAATGGCTGTTCCGTTTTCAATGATCTTCTGGAAGCCCTCCCCCTGAAAGGCAATGGACTTATAATCCAGGAAACGCTGTTCGGAATTGCTCAGGACATCGATATGAATGCCTGTCCTCTGTTCAATCTGGTCTAAAAGAATAGCGCGGTTTCGCGATTCTCTGATGGCGCTGGTGCCATAGGCCTTGTAATCCTCCACCTGATAGGACTTCATAATATTCGAAAACTCTCTGAGCACCCGGCAGAGCTCATCCACTCTCTCATAAGAAAGTCTTCCGGCGCCATAGGTTTCCGTTCCCATATCGATGCTGTAACGGATATGGTCAATCTCCCGCATGCCCCCTGTTCCTGAGACTTCAAAAATTTTCATGGCAAGCTCATAGGACCCTGCGTCTATGGCTGCAAATGTTTTTACTGACATAACCCCTCCTTTTTGTTTTCCCCAACTGCCGTTTCGACCCTCTGCCGTTTATCCCTTATTCCTGCCAAGCAGATGATCGATAAACTGCTGGGCACATCTTCCGGACAAACCGCCGTGGGCCAGTTCCCACTTATTGGCCTCCAGCAAAAGCTCCTCCTCGGGCATTTCCACATGATAGCGCTCCGCTAGCACCTTAACGATATTCTGGAACTCCTTTTTGTCCGGTGCGGCAAAGTAAATGGTAACGCCAAACCGGGACACCAGAGAAAGCTTCTCCTGCACCGTATCCCCCGTGTGAAGCTCCTCTCTCTGAAGGTCGTCGATTTTAAGAGCCGGCTGTCTCTCCTCCTTATCCGAAAACTTCTCCCGTATCAGATGCCGCCTGTTAGAGGTGGCATAGATCAGCACGTTGTCCGGTTTTTTCTCAAGCCCGCCTTCGATCACCGCTTTCAGGTACTTGTACTCCGTCTCAAAATCCTCGAAACTGAGATCATCCATATAGATAATAAATTTGTAGTTCCGGTTTTTGATCTGGGCGATCACATCGTTCAGATCCTGAAACTGGTGCCTGTAGATTTCTATCACCCGGAGCCCTTTTTCATAATATTCATTGGCAATCCCCTTGATGCTGGAAGACTTGCCGGTACCTGCATCGCCAAACAAAAGACAGTTATTGGCTTTCCTGCCCTCCACAAAAGCCTCCGTATTCTCAATCAGCTTCTGCTTGGGAATCTCATACCCCACCAGATCTTTCAAATGCACATGGGCAATTCTTGGAATGGGTACGATCTCTGCTCCATTCTCCCTATGTACTACCCGAAATGCCTTGTGCAGGCCAAACCTGCCCACTCCGTAATCCCTGTAAAATTCAGTGAGGGTATCTTTCATCTCCTCCGGCGTGTGATCTTTCGTGAATTTTACCGCCAGATGGCATATCCTATCCCGGATGCGGCTGTTGTACACCTTACTCTCACTCTCACTGCTCACATAATCCGTCACCAATGCAAAGCTTTCCACCCCAAGGGTTTTCACCATATCACTGAAATCATAATCAAAAAACTCCTTAAAAATCATGATATCATGAAGCGCCGCCTGATTGATGGTGCCTTCCACTGCTCCCCTGATCTCGCAGGCCCTGCTATAGCTGTTTTCATTGTTCACCAGAAGGTTGGACAGATAGCAGTGCCAGAGATTCCCATAAAATCCATGGTTTCCTGCCAGCTCCAAAAGACGGTGGATACAGTCGCACAAAAGATAAGCCATCTGCTTTTTATCCCGCCCATTCTCCTTATAGCTCTCCATCAAACCTGCCATATCAAACAGAAGCTTTCCCTCTTCCCCGGGGAAATCCTTATATACAATTAACTCCTTCTCTCTCATATCCTCTCCTATCCTGTACAGTCAAAAAATGTCAGTAGTTTCCAAGAATCCTCAGATTTCTTGCCTCTTCCCGAAGCCCTCTTAAGGCATTTTTCACAGAGCTGTCCGCCAGGTTTCCATCAAAATCAATAAAAAACCGGTACTCCCAATTCCGCCCCTCAATGGGTCTGCTCTCGATCCTGTTCATATTCAGGTGATTGTAAATAAAGTGGGAGAGCATATGGTAAAGAGAGCCGCTCTCATGAGGAATCTCAAAGCAAATGCTGACCTTTTTGGCATCCTTTAGAAAAATCTTCTGATTGGTGACAATGATAAACCGGGTGGAATTGGTGCTGGAATCATTGACGCCCTTTTTCAGCACAGTAAGCCCATAAAGTCTGGCTGCGTATTCACTGGCAATGGCTGCCTGAGAAATATCCTTATCCTCCGCCACCTTTCTTGCGGCAAAGGCATTATTCTGCATGCTGATCTGCTGCCAGTCGTTGCTGCTTAAAAACCGCGCCGACTGCATCAGAGACTGCGGATGAGAATAAACCGTCCTGATATCAGACAGCTTTGTCCCCGAGACGCCCATCAGGCAATGCTCAATCTTAATGATCTGTTCTCCCACAATATAATTTTCAAATTCCGCAAGCAGATCATAAATTTCACTGACGATCCCGGCCGTGGAGTTCTCTATGGGAAGCACCGCAAAATCCGCGCTCCCCTCATCGATCGCTGTCATGGCGTCCCGAAAGGTCTCCACATGGAAACTGTTCACTTCTTCTCCAAAATACGAAACCATGGCTGCCTGGGAATAGGCCCCTTCCGCTCCCTGAAACACCACTCTGGCTTTTTCACCGCCTAAACTGTCCACACCGATAAAAGGAAGGTTTCCCATACTTCCCCGCTCTGCCAGAAGACGATACTGAAGCTTTCGGCTCATGGACATAATCTGCTCAAAAAGCTCTGAGAGTCCCTGACTGTTGAAATCATTGTGAGCCATCCCTTTTATTTTCCGGATTTTTTCATCCTCTCTTACTTTATCAAAGACCCTCTTTCCTGTCTCAATCTTATACTCCGCCACCTGAGTGCAGACATCCATTCTTTTCTCATACAATTCCACAATCTGAGAGTCAATTTCATCAATCTGCCGCCGCAGTTTTAGTAAATCCATCTCTGTAACCTCCCCCTCTTTCAGTGCTTTTCTCCTTTAATCTGTTTTATTTCTTTCTAACCTTGTATTCTCCTAATACAATACTCATTCATAAATCCAATAATTTTTGTATCATTTCCTGTCTCATAAAAATCAATCAGCATCCCCTTAAACTCTTCCAATTTTTCGATAGGTACCTGAAAAATCCCTATATTGTTTTCAATCAAAACTTTGTTGGCCATCAACTGTGCCACTCGTTTATTTCCATCAGCTTATGTCAAGTATAGGACAAAAGGTTTTTTAACTTTTTGCTTCGTCCTCTCCCCTATTAAATAAATGGTGAAACCTATTAGGCACATAGCCTGTACATTGAGAACAATGATGACAATACAATTTTGATTTTCCATATACAAATGTTTCCTTATCTTCTTCCTCTATTCCATCTATTACCATATCTTCGGGAAGATAAATTTTACTAACCCGCGCAAATCTCATTTCAGGTTCTTCCACCATGTCAAATGTTACCAACTTAACATCATATACGATTTTCACTGCTTCAACATGATTATATTTTTCCCCTTCAATATGTTTTTTGCACTTTTCTCCGCCACAGATATTGCATCGCCCCTCAATTTCTTTACATATAACATCATCATAAAATTTTCCTGATATATGTTCACATTCCATTATAGGCAATCCACATATAGAGCACTTGTATTTTTCACTTCCCCTAAAGCTAAAGCCAAAATCATTATGTAACAAAAGGGCAGGGCAACTACTATAATATTTATTGCTGTCTACATCAAATAAGTACTGGCATTGATATTCCCTCTCTAAAATTTCCCCAATTTCGTGAATATTATAAGATAGGTCATTTCTCATCTCATTATGCACCCAAAATGCATCAAGATAAAGCTTCATCATCATTCTTAAATCAGACTCTGAACACATTGCTCCTTTATTCAATTTCTTAGCCATACTATTTGCTTGAAAAAGGCTTTTAAAAGCAATTGATTCATCTGATTCATTATGAAATGTCATTAGTGCCGCCTCAAACTCCATTATTTTCACTCTCCTTTAGAATCTCTAATGCCTTGATTACTCCCTCGGCATCCCCTTCCATTTCAATTTCCCGATATTCCGTTTCCTTCTCTTTTTTAGTGATAAGCCTCATCTTTAAATCTTTCTTTTCTATAAAGAAACGTGTGATAAAATATTTTAATAAATCATAGCATGCTCCAGCAGATAAACTGATTATAAATGGCAACAAAATTTCCGAATCTCTTAATGATAAATACTCATAATCATTTTCGTTATAAATAATTGTACATGGTATATTATTTGCTTTAGCAACTTTATACAAATTAGGTGAGTATTCGTTAATTAAGTCCTTTTCTCCTGTCACCTCTGGCAATATATATACCATTTCAGTATTGCCATCAAAAGATTGTGACTTTAACATCTTTTTCACATCATCCTCTTTTATTACCTTGTTTTTTGTAATATAATTCTTTTCCATTTTTGTTATCCTCTCTAATATTATTTTTATATCACCCCAAAATTCTCAAACATTATCTCCACCCTATCCACCTTCTTCTCCGTATGATAATGCCCACAATACCACTTCCCATAATCCAATCTATCCTCAATCCCATCCAGCCATTCCTCCGTAGACTTGTCCACCTTACTCTGGTCAACCCCAGCCATGAACACCTCCACCGGCTCATACTTCAACGACGTAGTATGACTCAACACCACATCCACCTTCCACCCCAGCCCATCCAGCTGGCTCTCCACATACCTCTTAACCTCACCGGAAGGCTGTTCATCCAGCCACCACCCATACCCATACATAAGCCGGACCATTTTATCAATACTGTACGCCCCGCCCATGACAATGGCCTGCTTCCCGTCCAGATCAAACACTTCCCCATCCTTCGCAAACAGCAGGCTCGGATACTCTTCTTCCCAATACACCACGCCGCCGTGCCACACCTTCTCCTGATATCTTTCAATAGCCTGCGGCCTCTGCTCATGGTTCCCATGAATCACAAAAACTGTAATCGGCAGGGATTCCAGAAACTCCTTCTTCCTCATATCCCGGATTCCCCCGCTGAAATTAATCCCCGCATCCCCAAGAATAATCATCACATCTTCCTTACAGGTCCCGAACCGCCTGGAGAAAGCCTCAATCCGTCCAAACTGCCCATGGGTATCCCCTGTTATGTAAATCATGCAACCATCCCTTCCGGATACCCGCCGTCTGGCAGGCACCCTAATTATACCATATCCTCACCGCATTTCACCTAAAATCTTTTCATAAACGTCCCCAAATTTCCAGACCACCTCCAGCCTGTCCTCTCCCATCACCTTCGCGCTCTTAATCAAAGAATCCATCCCCCGCTTATCATACCCCTCCAGACGCCGATACTCCCGAATCCGAAAAGCCTCCCGGCACTCCCTCCGCCTGGCTTCCTCCACAATCTCACGCGCTTCCGCCTCCGACACTGCCGCAGACTGCACCCGCCTCCTGGCATCCAGCGCCCCCTTTCTCTCCACAAACCGCTCCCTTGATAACTTCCCCGCCTTATAATCCTCATACCTGGAAATCTTCGCCTCATCCAGCTTCCGCATCTCCGCTCTCAGGCTCTCTGCGTCCATTCCCAGCTCCTTCATGCCTTTCCGCCCTTTCAGCACCCTCTCCGCCTCCAGAAGAACCTCCGCCTGCTTCCTCACCAGGCGCACCAGCGTATCCTCCGCAAGCACCTTCTTCATCCTCACCCAGCTGCAGGGGCTGTCCCGGTGCATCCGCCCCGTACGGCAGTACAGGATACTCTCCTTCTGCGTCCCCGGCCGGAGATGCTGAAAGGCTCCCCGCCTGGGCTGTACCTGATGGTGGATGGTTTCCAGGGGTATGACAAACTGAAAAAGATAAAACGCTGTACCTGCTATGCCCACATCAGAAGGTATTTTTTGGATGCCGTCCCGAAAGGAAGTGAAAAGGATCTGTCCATTCCAGCTGTGCAGGGAGTGGCGTACTGTGATAAGTTATTCCGATATGAGCGGAGGTACAAAGAAGAGGGCCTGTCCTGGGGAGAGCGTCAAAAGCGCAGGAAAAGGGAGGAAAAGCCAGTAGTGGAGGCGTTCATCAAATGGCTTGGCGTTCAGAAGATGTCTGCCACCAGTAATAAGTTCAATAAGGCACTGACTTATGCCTGGAACCGGCAGGATATCCTCATGACATACCTGTAGGATGGGAGGTGCAGCCTGTCAAACAACATGAGTGAGAATTCGATCTGGTCGGTGGTAGTGGGCCGCAAGAACTGGCTTTTCTCTGATACGCAGGATGGAGCAGAGGCGAGCATGGGTATCTATACTATTGTGGAGATGGCAAAACTCCATGGACTATGAAGTATGTACTGGAGAAGCGGCCAAACTATAAGTCGTCTGATGATGAGCTTAAAGAACTCGCACCGTGGTCGGACAGAGTTCAAGAAATATGCAGGTAGTATTCAAATATCAATGTGCGGAATATACCGGGGCTGGCTGCCTCGGATTTTTATGTCTACACCCTTAAATTAAGCGCTTACCCCATTTCCGGCAGGATAAACACCACGGCGCAAAAAAGACGGCCCTCGCACCCTCGCAGAAGCCGTCCCGCCTATGTACCTATTCCTTATCTTTCTCTTTCCTCTTACTCTTTGGTTCCCAGTACACCGTAACAATATGATTGCAGTTCGGGCATCTGGTCTGTGCCTCCACTGGCTTCGGGGATTCCGTACGGATATCCATGATACGCTTTCCATACCTTGGGCATTTCAGTCTCTCCATTCATGTCCACCTCCTCGTATACAGCCCCGGTTCCTGGCTACCGGGGCTCTAACCTGGCGATTGTCTCATTATCTACCTCCTGTCTGATCTCTCTTAGCGCTCTCCCGTCAGGAAAGCCTTCTTCCAATGTGCCTCTGTCTATCTCTTCCGTATCTATTACAAACACGGCCATATCCTTTAACAGCAGACCGCCGCCACAGCTGCCAGCATTCCTTAAAAACCCTGGCCAAGCCACGGCAGGTTTTTAATCCCACGCAATTCCGCCACCTCTCTTCCCGGCATACATTCTATACGGCCAGATTCTATCCGGTCTGGCAGATAAAAATCTTCCATCGACAAACTTCATTGTTGTAATCCCTCACCAAACCCATCAATCATTAACTTGCAAAGAAAAGCATACCTTGCGTTCTGTTCCTTTTCCAACTCTGATTTTGCAGATAAATCGGCAACTTCTTTCAGAACATCCACCGTCGTTTTCATATCCGTTTTACTTGGTTTAGACGGATTTCTGTTCTCTAATATCATTTTCAATGCACCAAAAACCGTCTTTGCCGTCTTATACGGCTCAATCAGCGGATTTCGGGTTGCTATAATACCCAAAATATAATCCAGTGCATCCTTTATCATAGCAACAGTAATACGCTCTTTTTCATTGCTAAACAAAACCGTGTTTGGTAAAAAATATTTTATATTTCTATTTATTTTATATCCCATAAAACCGGACTCATTCATATAATCACTCCTTCTAATATGCCATTTTCTATCCTCTATTGTTCTTCAAAAACTTTGCCTTCCTATCAAAGCATGTCCCTCCAAAAACCGATTTTTTTATTTTCATATGTTCCGATAACCAATCCTCTGTCAAGGAACGCATTACGTTCTTCACAACAAGTTTCAGGCAACAGACCACATGCATGACAAGCCGCAAGATTTAAAGAATCCCGTCCCTGACCTTTGCTCATAATACAAACCGGATCATTAGAGCATGTTTGCGCATGTGATATAGCTTTTTTCAATATTTGCGGAAAAGCATCCGGTCTACCCTGTCTGACCAAGCCGCCAAGAGTTCCTTCCGAATCACCACTGGCCGTATAAATAAAAATTCCTGCCATGGTTTTACCGTCAGATTCCTCCGA
>ERZ808044.571-NODE-571-length-36064-cov-13.272682_pt1 | contig 36064 bp, 33 predicted proteins | sample MGYA00380195_ERZ808044 | MGnify/ENA primary metagenome ERZ808044 (study PRJEB31490, sample SAMN06133423) | mouse gut metagenome | isolation source: Z7_2 | host: mice | place: China: Chengdu | collected 2015-05 ...
CAGAAGAACGTCATGAGCGTTAATATTCCTGTCTTTGAGACAAAGACAAGAACTGCGGATGCGAACGATATCTATTCTTACGGTTTCGCATTTACGTCCAGCGATCTGGATGGTGCCGTAAAATCTCTGGCAGATATCTTGCCGGATATGCTGAAACTTGCGGAGACAGAGAAAGCGTGTCAGCTTATGGCGGCTGAGATTGAGAAGACCAGGCGCCGTGTAAATGCATTAGAGCACGTGACGATCCCGGAAGCTCAGGCAACGATCAAATATATTACGATGAAGCTGGATGAGAATGAGAGAAGCTCACAGATTCGTCTGATGAAAGTAAAGGATATGATGCTTGAAGAAGCGCATCATTACAGTGAAAGAGAATAATCTGGAATGCCCTGGTTCAGCGAAGGATCAGGGCATTCGTTATCTTTAGTACCCATTTCATTAATCCAGAATCTCCTTTACAACGTCCTCGGAGATATGGCAGTTGACGGCGATTTCAGTGGTAGAGGCGCCGCTGGAATAGAGACGAAAAACATCTTTCGCTAATTTGATACCCTGTTCCTTACCCTGCTTCTCGCCGATGGCAAAGCCCCGTTTTTCACCAATGGCAACCCCCTGTTTCCTGCCGAGTTCTTCTCGAGCATCAATTTCGTCTTTGAATAATTCATATACGGCATCAAGCATGTATTTTCCCTCCTTCATCCATTTTGAATTAGCCTGCAGGATCCGGTCGAAAACCGCCCTGCAATTAGAAGAATCTTTATTTGCCACATAACGCTCAAGAAGTTTTTTGATCTCTGTTTCTGTCTTTATGTTATTTCTGAGATAAGAGAGCCAGAAGTTGCGTTCAGGAGATAATTTACTCGTAACGATCAGCTGCATTATGAAAGAGTCGCCTGTTAAATCATAGATTCCCGGTTCCCGTTCCTTTGCGAATATGTGTCGGACCTGCCTGATATGTTCCAGCATTATTTTCGGATAGTAATAACACACATATGTAACGGTAATCTCTTTCGGATCGATTTCACAGACTTTCTCGGTGTCGGCCTGGAGAAAACAGGCATAACCGTAAGCTTTGTAGAAATCATTAATACTTAGATAGTCGTCAGGTGATTTATAGCTAATAAGGTTGTAAGTCCGGAATATCTGCCCGAAATTCTTCTGAATCATTAGATCAGAATCCTTCTTGATAATCAGAAAATCAATCCGCATAGGCTCTTTGCCAAGACAGTATTCCGTATGAAGCTCCAGCCGGTCAAGGTTCATCTCAAGTTCCAGCTGAACTGCTGCATAGAAGGCAGGATGCCACGGAGACTTGATACCTTGAACGAACTGTTCATTGGCAGTTGTATCCTGCGTTGTTACATCCTCAGGAGATGTATTCGGCGTCAGAAATTTCTGATCTGGCATGTAGATTCTCCTTTCAGTATAATATAGGGAGTATTAGAAGTGCAATAAGAAAGACATAAGTTCAATAAAAATGTTCAATAAAGAGATGATACTAAAATGTAGTTGTTTGGAAATCAATCAATGAAGTATTAAGAATTATTGAATAAATATTAAGAAGCAAAAAAGAAGGGGCATATTATTACGGTAAAAGAGAATAATTTGGAATGCCCTGGTTCGGCGAAGGATCAGGGCATTCATTATCTTTAGTACCCATTTCATTAATTCAGAATCTCCTTTACGACATCCTCGGAGATATGGCAGTTGGCGGCGATCTCAGTGGTAGAGGCGCCGTTGGAATAGAGACGAAAAACATCTTTCGCTAATTTGATACCCTGCTTCTCACCGATGGCAACCCCCTGTTTCCTGCCGAGTTCTTCCCGAGCATCAATTTCGTCTTTGAATAATTCATATACGGCTTCGAGCATGTATTTTCCCTCCTTCATCCATTTTGAATTAGCCTGCAGGATTCGGTCGAAAACCGCCCTGCAGTTAGAAGAATCTTTATTTGCCACATAACGCTCAAGAAGTTTTTTGATCTCTGTTTCTGTCTTTACATTATTTCTAAGATAAGAGAGCCAGAAGTTGCGTTCAGGAGATAATTTACTCGTAACGATCAGCTGCATTACGAAGGAATCGCCTGTTAAATCATAGATTCCCGGTTCCCGTTCCCTTGCGTATGTGTGCCGGACTTGCCTGATGTGTTCCAGCATCTTCTTTGGATAATAGTAGCACACATATGTAACTGTAATTTCATTCGGGTCGATTTCACAGACTTTCTCGGTGTCGGCCTGGAGAAAACAGGCATAACCGTAAGCTTTGTAGAAATCATTAATACTTAGATAGTCGTCAGGTGATTTATAGCTAATAAGGTTGTAAGTCCGGAATATCTGCCCGAAATTCTTCTGAATCATTAGATCAGAATCCTTCTTGATAATCAGAAAATCAATCCGCATAGGCTCTTTGCCAAGACAGTATTCCGTATGAAGCTCCAGCCGGTCAAGGTTCATCTCAAGTTCCAGCTGAACTGCTGCATAGAAGGCAGGATGCCACGGAGACTTGATATCTTGAACGAACTGTTCATTGGCAGTTGTATCCTGCGTTGTTACATCCTCAGGAGATGTATTCTGCGTCAGAAATTTCTGATTTGGCATGTAGATTCTCCTTTCAGTATAATATAGGGAATATTAGAAGTGCAATAAGAAAGACATAAGTTCAACAAAAATGTCCGATAAAAAGATGATGCGAAAGTGTAGTTTTTAGGGAATCGATAAATTAAGAATTATTTGATAAATATAAGATACAAAAAGAAGAGGCATATCATTACGGTGAAAGGGAATATTCAGGAATGCCCTGGTTCAGCGAAGGATCAGGGCATTTGTTATCGGTGCTTAATCAGGTATAATTTTCATATTCCAAACATTTTTCTTGCGCTTTCTACCTCTTCTGCTTCGCAGCCGATTTCCGCCGAAATCTGCTCATTGGTAAGGCCAGGAGTCCTTTTTACTATCTGAAAAATTCTTCCTGACAAAATCAATCCCTCTTGTCTGCCTCTTATTCTTCCCAGCTGCTCTGCTTCCTGCTGTTTCACTCGGATATCTTCCTCGTAGCTATACTCGGCAATCAACATATTCTCAACTTCGCTTCCTTTCCGCTTCAGATAATCTGCCATTGGAGTTTACTTTGAATGATATAGATATGTTATATGAAATGATAGAAAATTTTATCTTTAGTGCTTTTATAAATATCTTATGTAGCATTATACCTTATTCTGTTAGTGTGGGTAGCTTGTAAACTACCTACATCTACTATACATAAATAATGATAAGACGTCAATCGATTTCGTTCGACATAATATGACAAGTAATATTAAAAGTTATTTCTTTGCGGTTCTTAAGTAGAGCGATGATGCAAAAAACTGTGAAGCATATAATATTTTTTTCAAAATAGGGAATACTTAGAAGAAACAAAAGTTTCGTAGAGTATCCTACTCTACGAAAATCTGCCATGACATAAAGATATATATTCATTTTACAAAATGCATATGCTTTTGTCAATGTTCTAAAAATTAACAATAATATATTCCGCTTATATCTCCTTCTCCCGGACTTTATCATATGCAAAAATACTGTAATTGCTACAATTACAGTATTTTATACAGATTTAGGTCAGAAATATGCATAGGAAATATATTTCTATATTATCTTTCGACTGGAAAAAACATTCTGATAAGCCATAATACAGGAATTCTTATTGTCACTTTTTCTTATTAGCCGTCAAAATAATAGTCACAGAAAAGGAGGGATTTTTCAATATGTCCAAAAGAGGAGAAAATATCTATAAGCGAAAAGACGGAAGATGGGAAGGGCGTTATATCAAAGACCGGACAACGGCAGGAAAAGCAGTGTATGGATATGTATACGCCCGCTCGTATAAGGAAACACGGGTGAAGCTTCAGGACGCGGTACAGATGACGCGCCTTCCGAAAAAAATTTGGCCGATAGAGGCGGAAATGGTTCGATTTGACACATTGGCAGAGGAATGGTTCTGCCATATTAAGCCCTTGTCCAAAGAGTCTACTTACAGAAAATACTGGAATCTCTGGAATTCCTACATTTGCCCGCAGCTTGGGGGAATGCGTTTTGCGGACATTACACAGGAAGCGCTGGAGTCCTGCTGCAATATACTTCTGACATCCGGAGGGCAGGCCGGGAATGGATTGTCGGCCAAGACGGTATCAGACGCTCTGTCTCTGATCCGAAATATTTTCCGGTATTACGCCGGAAGAAAGATTCCGATGCCCTGTGATACCAGGGCGGTAATGGTGAAGCAGAACACTAAAGAAATGCGTATATTCAGCATAAATGAGCAAAAGGTTCTCTGCAATTATATCCAATCGGATCTGAATATACGAAATGCAGGGGTACTGCTCTGTCTGTTCACGGGAATCCGCGTGGGTGAAGTATGCGCTCTTCGGTGGGAGGATATCTCATTTCCGGAGAAGACAATGCATATCCATCAGACGATGCAGCGCATACAAGTTGATGGCGCTGGCAGTGTAAGCGGAAAGAATGGAGTAGCCAAAGAAACGAAAACGTTTCGGACTAAGATTATCGTGACTACGCCTAAGAGCAAATGTTCTATACGCACGATTCCGATTCCGGATGAATTGTGCCGGATCCTTAAGTCTGTCTGTGGTTCGGCATCCGGATATTTTCTAACCGGAAGTGAGAAGAAATGGGTGGAACCGCGCACCATGCAGAATCATTTCAAGAAGCTTCTGAAATGCTGTGCCATCGAGGATGCCAATTACCATGCACTTCGGCATACATTTGCCACAAGGTGTGTGGAACTGGGATTTGACGTGAAGAGCTTAAGCGAGATTCTGGGACATGCCAGTGTGAATATCACTATGAACCGCTATGTCCATCCTTCTATGCAGCTAAAGGAAGCGAATATGCGGAGGCTGTCGGGGATGCTCCCGATGCAGGAGTAATAAGGGGCGGCTTTTTATCATGCCCGCTGTGTCGAAATGTGTCGTGAAGGCACATTTTAAGCCGTCAGATTTGTGGTCAGTTATTGGAAGAATGCCTTAGCCGCCGGATTCGGCGGCTTTTTTCGTAGAGTAGGATACTCTACGAATGGCATGCGCCCATCCGGGTTTCCCAGGCCGGGGTGCCCTTGCTGTGACGAAAAATAACGCTCTGATAGAGTGAATGGTATCATCCGATCAGGAGTGACAGGGGGAATGGTTATGGAGAATGACACAAGGGAAAGATTGATCCTGCACAGCCCCAACATCGTGGCTCTGTGCATGGATTCTTATAATGCAGAGCGCCAGAACGGCCGTCTGTATCACCAGTATACGGACCAGCCGATTCGTTTCGAGTCTTTGATTACGGCGCTGGAACAGATGGATACACTCTATGACGAACTTCAGTTTCCCTTTGCTTCTACAGAACCCCGCAGTTTCTTCGTTGATCGGAAGGCGAGGGAACGAGAACTTGAAAGAAGCAGGAGGATATCAGAACTTCCGGAATATAAGCGAAAGGATATGAGAAAGATGGCGACATATGAGAATGTGATCGAGAACAGAGGAACAGACGCAACCTTCATTGTCCGCGTTTCGCACAGACAGCATTCAAGCTGGCAGGGGGAAGTAACATGGGTTGACGAACAAAAGAAGGAATATTTCAGAAGTGCATTGGAACTGGTCAAACTGATTGACGGAGCGCTTGGAGATTCTGATGGTAATTAGTTATGGAAGAGATAGAAGAAATAAAAGAGAAAGAAGTCATTCGATTTGAATTGCTTGGTTCATTCTCATATTCGGCACGGAAGAAAGCCGGGAAGAAGACGCTGTCGCTTCTGCAATACCTGATTATGAACCATGCAAGAGACATTTCCACAGAAGAATTGATCGAGGTATTCTGGACGGAGAAGAACAGCAGCGACCCTGCCAATGCATTGCGCAATATGATGTTTAAGGTTCGGAACCTCCTTAAAGATATGTTTCCGAAGCAGGCCGATCTCCTCAGGACGCTTCAGGGATGTTATGGCTGGAATCCGGGAGTACGGATAGAACTGGATACGGAGCAGTTCGAGAAAGTCTGCCTGGAAGCAAGGCGGTGTCCGAAAGAAGCATGTCTTGCGCTTCTCCGGCAGGCGGCAGCTCTCTATAAAGGCGATCTGCTCCTGGGAAATGACAGCGACTGGGTGACCGTGCCGAGACAGTATTACCGGACATTGTATCTGGACGCATGCAAGGCGTTGCTTCCTCTTTTGGAAATAGAAGAAGAATGGATGGAGATCATCGCGCTCTGCAGCCAGGCGTATCAGATCGATTCCTATATGGAAGAATTTACGGCGTATCAGATGCGTGCGTTTATCGCTATAGGGCAGCCGGAACAGGCGGCGGACAGATATGAGACATTCCGGAAACGGCTGCTTGTGGAACTGGGGATACTGCCGTCTGAGAACATAGAACAGCTCTATACACTTGCCTTGGGGCTGCGCAAGGAGAACAGAGGAGATGAAAGAGAGATCTTTCGTCTGGTATGCGAGGGGAATTCGAATAAACGTGCCTTCTTCTGCAGTTTCGGGATGTTCCAGAGTATTGTCGCGCTGGAGAAGCGCCACCTGGAACGGTCGGGGCAGGCGTCGACACTGGTGATTGTAAGCATCAAAGAGGAGGAGGCGCCTACCACGGATGCGAGAAGGCTGGAGCGTATCCTTAGGGAAGGGCTTCGGACCGGAGATCCGGTGGCAAGGCTGGCCGCCGGTTCTTATATACTGATGCTTACGGGGACAGATACTGAGAATGCGCAGATAGTGATCAGCAGGCTGGACTGTACGTTTCATAAGACTTACAGACATTCCAACGCACAGCTGACGTTTCAGATATCGGCGCTGTGCCCCTGAAAAAATATAAAATAATGATCAATTATTTCCATAAAATAACAGTCAGCTAATACCGGGTTGATATAGTAATCCTACAAACAGGAGAAAAGGTGGTGTTAACATGATGCTCCGAGGGAACATGATTCCCTGTCACAGCCGCGAAGCAGTTGTTACCGTGCTGTCTTACTGCAACGGAAGAATGGACGGATATCTTAAGCATCCGCGCCTGAGCCAGGATGCAAGAATCCAGAGTCTGTCGCAGCTGGTCCTGCTTCTGAATAGTCTGCTTGATATGGAGGATTGCCCGGGCAGTCCGCTGCCTTTTATCTCGCCGGTGTGCGGAGAACAGGAAGGCATTGCTGTTTTCCGTATTCAGATTCTTTTTCGGGAGCATCATACCTGGCAGGGGAAGTTGATCTGGCAGAACGAGAACATGGAAGTCGTATTTCACAGCGGCATTGAATTACTTCAGTTGTTTGATGAGATTCTTGCATGAATGAAGGGGATATGATGCGGCAGATAAGGAAGGAATAGTTATGGCAGATAAAGAATTAAAAAAATTGAATCGCAGGGAGCTCCTTAAGATGCTTCTTGTACAGTGCGAAGAGACAGAGAGGCTTCAGCAGGAATCAGACGAGATCAGGGAGCAGTTCGAGGCGATGTCAGAGAGCTACGAACGTCTTAAGAAGAAGCTGGATCTGAAGGATGCACGGCTGAACCAGAAGGACGCGAAGATTGCGGAGCTTAGAGAGCAGATTGAAGAGATGAAGAAGTCCAAGGCAATCGAGCTTGAAGAGGCCGGCTCCATCGCGGAGGCGGCGATCCGGATCAACGGAGTCTTCGAGGCGGCACAGAGAGCGGCGGAGCAGTATCTGATGAATGTCCGTAAGCTTAGCGAACAAGAAGCCGCAAAAGAGCCGCAGATGAGGATAAGAGTTCACACGGCGGCGGTAAAGACGGAAGAGAATCAGATCCCTTTCGATCCGGGAAGGATATCGGGGATCCGTAAGAAGTCAAATCCGCCGAGAACCAGGCAGGTAGTGGGCATGGGATTGCAGAGTAAGGCACCGGCAGAAGGAAGGGAAGATGATCATCTGACGATGCCGGCGGCTTCGGGTGATGTCCATGGCTAACGAGAAGCCTGAGACAGAAGAGGAACTTAAGATCCCATCGATAGAGAGCCTGAGAGAGGAGCTTGCCAGAGAAGAATCGAAACATAGTTTCCGCAGGACGCTCTGGAATATAGCAGGAATTCTGGTAGTGATCGCCGCTATATCAGCATTGATGGCGACCAGGCTCTTCGTACTGATCCGGATCAATGGTAACAGCATGGAACCGACGCTTGAGAGCGGAGAGATTGTGTTCCTCCGTCAGACGAAAGAGATCGAGGCGGGAGATATAGTAGGGTTCTATTACGGAGGAAGGATACTTCTGAAGCGTGCCATAGGGGACGCAGGAGATTATATAGATATAGATCAGGACGGCAATGTATTTGTAAACGGCAAAGAGATTGACGAACCGTATCTGGATAAGAAGGATCTGGGGAAATGTGAACTGGAATTTCCCTATCAAGTGCCCAGAGGGATGATCTTTGTACTGGGCGATAACAGGACAGTATCAATAGACAGCCGGATAAAATCAATCGGATGTGTGGAGAGAGATCAGATTGTCGGCAAAGTAGCATTCAGGGCGTGGCCGTTGGCGCGCATGGGAATTATGCACTAGGAAGGTGAGAAGATGCAGGAACTTTTGAAAGAATATTTAGGAGAGTTAAAAGGTAAGCAAAAGAGACGCAGACGAATCAACATGATCGTTGCGGCATTTGCGATCATCATAGTCGGCGGCGTCATCTGGGGCCTGATACAGTCGGGAATTGCCATGACGGGTGAACCAAGATGCGGAATGGAAGAACACACACACAGTGATTCCTGTTATTCAAGCGAACTTGTCTGCGGGCAGGAAGAGAGCGAAGGACATCAACATACGGATGCCTGCTATGAGACACAGTCCACACTGATCTGTGGTATGGAAGAATCAGAAGCGACGGAGGAATCAGAAGGACATGTCCACACTGATGCGTGTTATGCAACGGAGCAGGTTCTGGTCTGCGGGCAGGAAGAAGGTACAGGACATAAACACACGGACGCATGCTATAAAGAGCAGCTTATATGCGGAGAGGAAGAGCATATACACAGTGATCTCTGCTATATTGATACGAACGCAGATGTGGAAGAAGCTTCCAACTGGGATGAACAGTATAAGGATGTAGAGTGGAAGGATGCCTGGGGCGAGGATCTGGTAACAGTGGCGAAGGCCCAGGTCGGATATAAAGAGAGCACGAAAAATTACACGGTTGCAGAGGATGGAAGCCATAAGGGTTATACCCGTTACGGTCAGTTCGCAGGAGATGTATATGCAGACTGGGATGCAATGTTCGTAAACTTCTGTATGCATTATGCAGGGTTGGAAGATTCGAATTTATTCCCCAATGAGAAGGCTGCAGTCGAGTGGTATAACAAATTCGTGCAGGTAAGTGAGACGAATCTGAGTTATATTACCGCACCGGAAGGATATGAGCCGAAGGCTGGAGACCTTATCTTCTTTAATAAGGAAGAAGAGAATGAATTCCGGATGGGAGTAGTTTCTTCCTATAATAAAGAGAAGAATGAGATCAAAGTAATTGAAGGGAACAGCGAGAACGAAGTTAAGGAAAATGAGTACGATACAGATGATGAGTATATTTATGCTTATCTGAAAATTACGGAATTAGAGACAGCTTATAAGGATAACGGGGACGAGGAGACAACGGCGGCTGAGGAAGGTGCACCAGATGAGACGGAAGCACCTGTAGAAGATACAACGGAACAGGAAGATCCGGAAGCAGAAGGGACAACAGAGCAGGAAGAGCCGGCGGCAGAAGATACAACGGAACAGAAAGTAACGCCTGCATATGAAGAGAAGTATGAGGACGATACGATCGTAATCAATGTATCGGCAGCAGAAGGAGTTGTTCCGGAAGGCGCTAAGTTATCTGTTACGCCGATTGAACAGAAAAAAGTAACAATGGAGATGTCAAAGAAAGAAGCGGCAGAAGTAGAGAAAGTTAATGAGCAGTATGAGCTGACGAGCCAGAAACTTCAGGAGGAGAGTGAGAAGAAGAAAGAGACACTGGAAGGATTCCTTGCATATGATATCTGCTTTATCGTGGATGGCGAAGAAGTAGAGCCTAGCGGAGACGTTAAAGTAACTATGGACTTCAAAGAAGCTACGAAGCCGGAGGGAGTATCCGAGAATGCGACGGTTGCGGTAAATCATCTAAAGGAAGATGAGAGTGCAGAGGATGGAATAGTAGTAGAGGATTTGACAGAGAAAGAAGATACTACGATTGCGACGGCAGAGACGGGTGCTTCGGTGGAGAAGGTGGAAATAGTAGCGGAAAGTTTCTCGACATTTACGATTTTGTGGTATATCGGAGGTACTCCTTTACCTGTTAATATTGAGATTGAAGCTGTAGATGAAAAAGGGAATATAATAAATAGTGCTTCAGATATGACACTTACGTTAAACAATGATGAGGAGAAAGATTTATTAGATGTGTTTGACGGAAAAATTGAAAGTGAAGAAACAGGGGAATTTTATGAATGTAAAGAAATACGAGTAATTCAAAATGGTAGTTCATATAATGCTGAGAAAGTAAAGGCACAGGGGGGGAGCTTCTCTTTCTATGATTCTCAGGGAAAATGGCATTCATATACTCCGGCAAATGATGAGCATGCTGGGATGAAGATACAATTGATATGTAGAAAAGTTGCTGCAGTTGAAATAAAAGATGATGTTAAAGAGAGCGGTTGTTTAAGGGCAGTAGGAGGAGATAATGTAATTGCTCAATATCCAAATAAAATTGTGAATTATGTGTGGCTTAAAAGTGTAAATGGAGGTGCTTTCGAAGAGGTTCAATCAGTTAGATACGGTGAAATGACGACTATTTCTAATAATGGTACATTACTTAATGTTGCTCTCGATGAGGGTGGTCTTACCAGCACTAGAAAAACAGTGCGATATCAAGTTAAATTGCAAATGACAGATGAGGAAGGGACAATTAAAACTCTCGCTGAATCAGAAATTTATTCAGTACCATATTATAGTGAAGTGCAGAATGGAAGTTTTGAGAATCCGCTTGTTGGAGAACTGAAATATGAACAGCCCTTTATGGATAAGGTGCCTGGTTGGAGCACTACTGATACCATAGGAGGAGAAGGAGGGAAAGGTGCTGGATGTATTGAAATAGTCCGTCCAAATGTGTCCGGAGAAGTGAATAATTTTTATGGAGAAAGCCAACCAATTTATGCTGATGATGGAAAGCAATATGCAGAAATAAATGCGGAAGGGAATGGAGCGTTGTATCAGGATGTGTTGACGCTTCAAGGTAGACCTTTAAATTATTACTTTTCTCATAGAGGACGTGAAAATTCAGGCAATGCTGGTGATGATGTCATGTATGTCGTAATAGTTCCTACAAAACTTGCTGTAGCGGGACTTAATGATGATAATAATCCGATTGATACAAACAAAGAAGTAGAAGCGTTAATGAATACTTCTGAAGATTTTAAAAGAGAAAATGGTGTATATATAAAACAATATACGGCTAAAAAGCATGTATGGCAAAGACATGAAGGAGTATATGAAGCGACAACCAGTATGACAAGATTTTTCTTTGTTTCATCTCAAAATGGTGTTCAGACACAGGGAAATTATATAGATAGAGTTTCGTTTAGTCAGGATTTACCGGAGCCAGTTACGAATATGTTCAATTTAAAAGTTGAAAAAACGGTGAAAGGGCTTGAACTGACAGGGGATAGTACTGCAGAAAAGATTGAAGATTTAAAGAAAAAGTTAGATAATTTAAGTTTTGAAATCGAAGTTAAAAATAAACAAACTGGAGCTATAGTGGGAAAAGTAGAGAACAGTGAGTTGCTGACGGGAGAAAAAGTAACTATAAAAGCAACTGATATGATATGGTATCTTGATAATAACGATTCGTTTACGGGCTATTACAACTATATTGATAATCCTATTGAAGAGACATATACCGTTTCTGTTACAGAAACAAATAAATTTGTGACGGGGTATACAGTTGAAGATACTAGTAAAACTACGATAATCCCAGTAACAGGAGATACCACAAAAATAGATGGTTCGACGACAGATGTAGAGAGTCAGCAGAGTATTGAAATTACTCATATTAACATGTATACCAAGAGCAATGTTGATCCTACTGCAACCAAAAAGATCGAGTTTACAAAAAAATGGGAAGATTTCCACAACGGATATACAACTCGTCCAAGTAGTCTGAAAGTTAAGTTAATTGGTAAAATACCTGATGAAAAAAATCCGGATAGTTTGAAGACTTTAAGTGACACAGAAATAGAGGTATTATTTAAAGAATTTTTAGAGGAAAACCCCAATAAAACATTAAATGATATTATATGCAAGACGCTTCCTTTGGATGGTAATAAAGACAATGATGAGTGGAAATATACATGGGAGTATATTCCAGTATATTATGATAAGGAAGGCAAGATAGAGATTACTTGGGTAGTTGAAGAAGAGTTAATTGACAATAATTACAGGCAGGTAGATCCCCAAGAGTTGCAAAGTAAAGCAACATTAATAGAAGCAATCACTGACACGCCAGAAGCTGAAAAAGATGAAGAGTATACTATTACTAATGCCTTAAATGATGAAATTTTGGGAAATTGGAAAATGGTAAAGCATAGCACATCTGACATAACTAAAACTCTTCAAGGTGCTGAATTTAAAATGAGAACAACAGGATTATTTTCAACGGTTGTTGCAAATGGTATGTCAAATACAAATGGTGAGATTATATGGACACCGGTGGATACTGCAGAAAGTTGGGATGTGTTTAAAAAGACTTTAAATGGTTCATATCTTATAACTGAGGAAAAAGCACCGGGTGGATATTCTCGTAATGAAACAGGTTGGACAGTAGAATTTGTTAATGGAATTGTATATGTTGAGAAGCCAACAGACATACAGGAAAGTGGCGATATAGAAACAGGAATTGTATTTTACATTGGAAACACCGCTCTATATGCTCTTCCAGATGCAGGCGGTTCTGGAATCTATTGGTATATGTTCAGTGGAATCTTGCTAATGGCAGGTGCAGCACTGATAACATATAAAAAAAGGTGCAGGGAGGTGCTGAGAAGTTAAAGTATGAAGAAACTTTTTAGCGGCACTTACACCGCAACATGAGTGCGTGATAAGCACTAAAAAGTAACCCGTGTGCAAAACACGCACACATAATCAACAATGGTAAAACCATAAAAAGGGAAAAGGAGAGAAAATTATGAAGAAATTCAAAAAAGTTTTTGCAGTGTTATTGACACTGGCTATGGTACTCGGAATGAGTGTGACATCATTCGCAGCAGAAGCAACTATTACAGTAAATAATGCAGATAAAGCAACGTTACACTATTTGCAAATTATTAAGGCAGATCCTACAAAGAAAACTGGTTGGGCTTTTGTAAATGGAGCAGATACGTATTTTAAACAAGCATATGGAACGGATAAGGATGATCAGACAATCATTCAAGCGATTATAGATGCTGGTACTGCAACAGAGAGTTACAAGAAAGCGTTAAGTTATGTAAATGCTAATCTTACATTTGAGGATATGGAGAATCCGCAGACTGTAGAAGAAGCTGGTGTATATGCAATTAAAGCAACAGAGGAAAATTACACATATAACAATATGGCAGCATTTGTTGGTTTTGGAAATGTTCAAAGTGGTGATTATCCGACATTAACAGGTGATACGTTGGATGCAAAAAAAGCATCAACGGTAACAAGTAAAACAGATAAGGACAAAGATGGTGTTACAGAGGTTGGAAAAACAGTAGGATACGAGATTACTACAAATTTCCCATATGTACCGACTGATGCAACGAACAAATCATATTATATATATGATAAGCTTACTGGTGCGACATATAAGGAGGACACTTTTAAGGTAGAACTCGGAACAGATGATATTACAAATGATGTTGAGGTAGTGTTTACAGATGACCAAAAAGGATTTTCTATTAATTTAAGTGATTATATTAATGACGCTAATACGAATGCAGGTTTAGCAGTAAAGGTTAGTTATTCAGCTCTTGTAACAAGTAAGGTCGTTGACAATAAAGCATTAGGTGGAGATTCTTCACACGCAAATGATGATGGTAGTAATTGGACGACTGTTACAACATATACAGGTGAAGTAACAATTAAGAAGTTTGCAGAAGATGGGACTACTCCATTATCAGGTGCAAAGTTTGTAGTGTATAAGACTGTAAATGGTGCGCCAAAATATGCGACGTTTACAACGGAAAATAATGAGAATATTTTAAGTGGATGGGTAGACACCGTTGATGCAGCTACAAAGTTAACAACCGGAAGCGACGGAACTGCGACATTGAAGGGTGTTGATGTAGATACAACCTACAGTTTTAAGGAAGTGGAGGCTCCGGAAGGATATAGCTTAAATGATGTGGATGTAACAGCAACATTTACCCCAAGTACTGACAGAGTTACTGAGGCTCCGAAAGCAGAACAGTCAATGAGTGATACAAAGCTTTCTAGCCTTCCATCAACCGGTGGTATCGGTACTACAATCTTCACAATCGGTGGATGTGCGATCATGATCATCGCAGCAGCATTATTCTTTGCAAGCCGCAGAAAAGCTGCTAAATAGTAGAATCCGAAAAGAGATCTACAGACTGCTTAGGTTTTAGCGGTACATAAGACAAAACTAAACATAAGAAAGTCATATATTTATTGGATAACCGGGGCGGTTTACCGCCGTCCCCGGCAGACTGCCCCAAAACTCATTCCCGCAATCTGCACGCCCCACTTTGGAGGATAATCTGCCCCAAAATCAATCGGCGTAGCCCACTACGACTCATGATTATGGAACAGATTCCCTGCAAATTGGGACGCACATCTTACGGAAAGCAGTTTAGGACAGTCTGCCGGTTACCAACAGAACATACAACAACAAGGAGAGTCCGGATGAAGAAGAACGCAGGTAAAATTCTTATATCGATCTTATTTTTAGCCGGGTTGTCCTTGCTGCTGTATCCATTTATTTCCAATCAATGGAATAATTACAGACAGAAACGTCTGATCAGCAGTTATGACGAGGTAGTAGCTGAGAAGGAAGCGGCGGGCCTGATTGATTATCCTTCAGAATGGGAACAGGCGACAGAATACAATGATTCCCTGCTTCCAAGCATCCTTCCGGATTCCTTCGCCGTGGCGGAGGCATCGGAGGAGGACGAAGCATATATGTCCTGCCTGAACATTGCCGGGGACGGCATCATGGGAACGGTGGAGATTCCGAAGATTAACATCAGCCTTCCCATTTTCCATACGACGAATGACGACGTGCTGGAGATGGCGGCAGGTCATCTGGAGGGAAGCTCCCTTCCGGTCGGAGGAGAGAATACCCACGCAGTCATTTCCGCACACAGGGGACTTCCGAGTGCGGCGCTCTTCACAGATCTGGATAAGATGGATAAGGGAGACCATTTCCTCTTGAAGATTCTGGACGACACCCTCTGTTATGAGGTGGATCAGATTACGATCATAGAACCGGAGGAGACAGACGCGCTGGCAGTGGAGGAAGGGATGGATCTCGTAACGCTTCTGACATGTACCCCTTACGGGGTGAACAGCCACCGATTATTGGTACGGGGTCACCGGATTCCGTATGTACCGGAGGAATTAGAGGATGAGAAGATCCCGCTCAGCAATATGAGCTTCCATACCAGTTATCTGCTGTGGGTGATCGTGGGGATCCTGATCACGGCCGGATTTATTTTCTTCTTATATAAAAGGGAGAAGAAGCTGGAGAGAAAAGCAGCGGAGGCAAAGGCAGAGAAAGCGGCGGCAGCGGATACGCAGAAGCCGGAAGGAGAGTAGACATGAAGCGGAAGATCACCTCATTTCTATTCGGACTGTTGTTCCTTATCGGGTTCGGGATCCTGGCCTATCCGACCATATCGAACCAGTGGAACACCTACCGCCAGTCGAGGCTCATTTCCAATTATGATGATGCGGTGAGCCAGATGACGGAAGAGGATTTCGAGGACGCATGGGCAGCAGCCAGAAGCTATAACCAGACATTTACACAGAACAGTATTCGAAGCGATGTATTCGGAGTCGAGGAAGCCGAGGATATCAGGGAGACGGCGTACTGGCAGGTCTTGAATGCCGCCGGGGACGGGATCATGGGCTACATCACGATACCGAAGATCAATATTAAACTGGGAATTTATCATGGAACAGATACAGATGTGCTGGAAACGGGCGTGGGGCACTTAAACGGCACGAAGCTGCCGATCGGGGGCGAGAGCAGCCACAGTGTCCTGTCGGCTCACAGGGGGCTCCCAAGTGCAAAGCTCTTCACCGATATCGACCAGTTAGGCAAGGGCGACAGATTCTATCTGCATATCCTTGACGAGGATATGGCTTATGAGGTGGATCAGATCCATCCCATGGTTGACAAGGATGATTATGACGCACTTGAGGAGGCACTTAAGGTGGAGGAAGGCGCTGATTATGTGACCTTATTTACCTGCACTCCCTATGGCGTGAACAGCCACCGCCTTCTGGTGCGGGGGCACAGGGTTCCTTATGACGGGGAGCTTGAATCGACGCCTGTGGATTCCATGGTACAGGCCATTCAGAACTATTATATGTTATATCTGCTGCTGGGTCTTGGAGTGACAGCGCTTGTGATTCTCATCATGCGCCGCGCCATGGGGCCGAAGAGGAACAAGAAGGGTAAGAAGAATGAGCAGCAGGTTGTTGAGGAACAAGAGGACCGTAAGGAGGGAAAGAGTTGAAGATCAGTAAAAGAGTAAGAAGAGGATATGCGCTGGTGCTGGCATGTATGCTTGCGCTGCCCTGTCTGGCGATGATGCAGACGCAGGCGGCAGATGCGGTTGAGGTAGACAGAAAATGCAGCCTTACGGTATCTGTAGAGGGCAATTATGACAAAGCGTTCGAAGAAGATCTGAGCGAGATGCAGGTTCCGGTATCCTTATACCGGGTGGCCAGCGTGGACGCGGTGGGCAGATTTACAGGAATTGACGCATGGTCGTCCATGAAGTTTGACAGTATCAGCAGTACGACGACGGCGGAAGATTGGGCTGATTTTGCCGAAGAAGCATATGGGCTGGCAGGAGATCAGAAGCCGTATGCCGAGGAGAATATCGGGAAGACAGACGGAGGTTTGGCTTCTGCGAGGTTTACGGACCTGAATACGGGGATGTATCTGGTGGTGCCGCAGGCTGCATTTAATACGGATTATAGTTATGAATATACATTTACCCCATACTTAACGGCTCTTCCGGGCAATGTATATGCGCAGACGGGAACAGGAGACGATTCCTGGGACTACGACCCGGTTATCGGCCTTAAGGCAGAGCGGGAGCAGCAGGAAGGGGCGCTGAATATCCAAAAGACGCTTGCGACCTACAACGAGACTCTGGGGCCGGTCACCTGTGTATTCCAGGTAGAAGCAGTCAATGAGGGCGGCGACGTGGTATACAGCAATGTAGTCAGCGCTACGCTGGAGGGCGCGGATGCGGCCGAGACAGTAAGGCTTACGGGGATCCCGGCGGGAGCCCGCGTGACGGTGACGGAGATCTATGCAGGGGGCAGCTACCGGGTTGTTGGTTCGGATACGGTCGAGACGGTGATTGTATCGAATACGGATCCGGCAAATGCAGACGGGCAATTGGATGCAGCTGTTTCGTTTACCAACGAGTATAGCGGCGGAAACCGCGGAGGATATGGAGTGACGAATCATTTTAGTCAGGATGAAGACGGTTTGTGGGACTGGACGACAGACGTTCAGGAGTAGGAAGGAGTTGCGACGGGAATGAAGTTTATGGAAAAATATGGCAGACTGATTGCTATGTCAGCCGCGGCTCTGGGTATGACGGCGGCGTTGACGGTTGAGAGCTCACTGGCTTATTTTACCACGTATGTATCGGCCGGAGGAGGCGAAGTGGTGAACCTGGGGAGCAGCACGGTGATTGACGAGGAAGTCGAACAGATGACGAAGCTGATCACGATCACGAATCCGTCCGACAGGAGCGATTGCTTTGTAAGAGTGAAGGTATTCTCAGGTACGTCGGTTACCGCCGAGGTAAGCGGGGACAGTAACTGGCGCCATGGTGAGGATGATTACTGGTATTACACGCCGGTGCTTGCGGCAGGGGCCTCTACGACGGTCCTGAATGCGAAGATCAATATCCCGGAGGGATTTGACAAGGATAACTTTAACGTAGTGGTAATCCAGGAATGCACGCCGGTGGTATATGATGAAGCCGGAAATGCGACGGCAGACTGGAATATGGTTATCGGCGGTGAAGATACCTGGAAGGAGGCTGAGGAATAATGAAGAAAGACAGAAGAGCCTCCCGGAAGGTAACGTACGGCCTGCTGGCCCTGGCGGTGGTCCTGCTTCTGGGAAGTACGATCGGAAGCACCAGGGCGGCGCTGACATATTACAGTGAGAACTACACGGCTCAGATTACCGTCTCTCAGATCGGCGTAAGCCTTCTGGAGAACGGGAAGGTTGTAAGCAGTCGTGATTATGGCGATGACGAGTGGAAGACGGCAAGCAATGCCGGGGATGCTGCAGACAGCGGAGCCCTTCTTAAGAACATGCTGAAAAAGGGGGAGAAGCTGGCGCTTAATAAGAAGTATGAAGAGGAGCTGAGTGTTAAGAACAGCGGAAGCATCGACGAGTATGTCCGGGTGCGTATCTACAAATACTGGACGAAGAAGAACGGGGCAGGCAATTCCGAGAAAGTGACGACCCTGTCTCCGAGCCTGATCAGGCTGAACCTTGTCAATGAAGGGCAGTGGATCATGAATCCGGATGATGCGAAGGCTGTCCAAAACGGCGGCGAGAAGGAATGTATGGAGCTCTACTACAAGGGGATCCTGCCTTCCGGAAGCGAGACGCCCGCCTTTGCCGATTCGATCAAGATTGACGGGCAGGTGGCTGCCGATGCGGAGATCATAAGGGACGGCAAGACGATTCAGACGGTCTATAAGTATGACGGCGTGGAGTTCCATGTGGATGTGGAAGTAGATGCGGTGCAGACGCATAATGCCCAGGATGCGATCAGGAGCGCGTGGGGCGTGGATGCAGAAGCTCTTGGGATTCTGTAAGGGAGGAATGGGAGAATGAAGAGAAGATTATTGGGTGTATGCCTGGCAGGTGTCCTGGTTCTCGCATCCTCTGTGACAGCATTGGCCGAGGACCACAAAGGCGCTTCCGGGTGGGAAGTAAGCTTCGACGGCAAGAAGATGAGCAGCAACTTCACTACCGCCAACATGGGCGACGAGATCAACGCCATGCAGCCGGGGGATTCCGTAGAGCTTACGATCACGCTTAAGAATAACTTTGACGGCGAGGCGGACTGGTATATGAAGAATGAAGTCTTAAACGCCCTTGAGGATGCCGGGGACGCCGCGGGCGGAGCCTATGATTACCTGCTGACCTATACGGATGCGGCGGGAGAGACGACGACCCTTTACTCCAGCGAGAAATTCGGCGGGGACGGAAGGTATGACGGCGTGGGCCTTCACGGCGCGACGTCAACTCTGGAGGATTATTTCTATATGGACCGCATGGGGGACGGCGATAAGGGAACCGTGAAGCTTAAGGTGGCCCTTGACGGCGAGACGCTGGTGAACAATTACCAGAATACTTATGCGAGGCTGCAGATGGATTTTGCGACGGAGCTGGTAGAACCGGGGACAGGAACGCCGGGCAGCGGCAATCCGGGAAGCGGCAGTCCGGGAAGCAGCAGCGGCGGAAACCGTGAAGTGATTAAGACCGGGGATCAGTCACAGATCATGTTGTATATGCTGATGATGCTGGGCGCGGGGTTTGTGCTTCTGCTGATCGTGTTCCTGAGGCTTAGAAGGGAACAGGAGGAAGCGGCTTACGAGACCGGCGCAGCCAGGCTGGATATCTGTGAGCCTGATGTAGCGGATGATAAGGAAAGCGGCGCAGATAAGCGTGTGAGAAGGACAGGAAAAAGGAGGCAGAGGTAGTATGAAATGGTTGAAGAAGATACGGGCCGGTCTGCTGGCTCTGTCCATGCTGACCGTGGCGGCGGGGCAGACAGCCTTTGCGTCAGACACGGCGTATACGTATACGATCCGGCTGTACGCCGGGAACCAGGGTGTCCTGACAGGCGAAGGGATCACGGCGCCCGGGGGTAATGCCAGGATCGAGAAGGTTACCGGCAAAGACGGACAGGTGGAGCAGATCGTGGTCAGCGGGGTAGCGTATGGCGAGACGGTCTATATTAATCCGAACGACGCGGCGAAGGTGACGGACGGACGTTATTATATCAGGGGCGTCAGAAGGTCAGGAAGGGATAATTCCGAGGCCGTGGCGTCTACCGGGGCAGTCGGGGCAGATATGGATTATGTAATTGCGTATGGCGTAACCGGAGATACAGCGCAGTATACGATTAACTATCAGGATGCGGCAGGTAACGCTCTCCTTCCAAGCGACACGTATTACGGAAATATCGGCGAGAGGCAGTATGTATCGGCCCGCTATGTGGACGGTTACCAGCCTCAGGCTTATAATATGGTGAGGACGCTTTCGTCAAATTCCGCGGAGAATGTGTTTAACTTCGTGTATACGCCGGTCGAGGTTCCGGCAGAGCCTGAAACACCGGCAGCGACGACACCGGCGCCAACACCTGCGACAACGACGCCTGCAGCAACGCCGGCAACGACGACGCCTGCGGCAACACCGGCAGCGACACCGGCGGCAGCGCCTGCGGCGCCGGCAGATGAAGGCGCGGCGGTTCCGGCAGAAGGAGTCGGCGGAGATGTGGCGGTACCGGACGAAGCAGTACCCCAGGCAGATGCACCGGAGGATACGGTGGACTTAGATGACGAAGAGGTGCCGATGGCTGAGAGCATTAATCAGGCACAGCCGGGTACGGTGATGGGTTATCTTCCGGTCTATATCGCTATTGGTGCGGCAGCCTTGGTTGCGCTGGCAGGTACGGCGTTCTATCTGAGGAAGAAGCGGAAAGCATCCCTGGTTAAGGTACAATCTGCCGAAGAGAAGCAGGATAACTAGAGAGCCGGAAGTTATAAGGATATATAATAAGTAATCAAAGAATGGCGGTGGCAATAGTCACCGCCAATCTGAGTATAATCGGAGAAGCTGAATGAGTAGGAAAAAACAGAGAAACCATGTTAGAAGACGCAGCAAGGCCAGGGGAAGAAGCCGGGGTGGGAGAGTTTGCGGCGCAGTAGGGACGGTACTGATCGTACTTGTGATTCTCCTGTGTTCCCTGCTGGTTTTCCCGGGGATGGTCGGATTTCACATGTATAACGTGCTGAGCGGCAGTATGGAACCGGCGATACCGGTGGGAAGCCTTCTGTATGTCCGGGCAGGAGAACCGGGGGATGTAGAAGAGGACGATGTCATCGCCTTTTACGGGGCGCTTGAGGATTCCGGTATCATTACGCACAGGGTCGTGAAGAATAATGTGGTGTCGGGTACTTTTATCACCAAGGGAGACGCGAACGAGAAGGAAGACCCGGAACCGGCGGCCTACGACCAATACATCGGGAAGGTGGTTCTGTCAGTCCCTTATATAGGAAGGGTTCTGACGATTATGACTTCTTTGGAAGGGAAGATCGCGGCGGCCTGCGTGGTCGGGATCGGAGTCGTGCTGAACCTGATCGGTGGGAGGCCTGGGAAAGAAAATGAAAGGGAAGGTGAGTAAGGGAGCGCCGTCACTATCGGGAGTAGTGGCGGCTGTTGGCTGTCATGAAGTTGCTGTTCAGCTCTCTATGTCCTGAATAGTGGTTACAGATAAATATTCGAAAAGGTCTTGCGCACATTCTATAAGTCTGGTATTCTATATCTATCTACAGAGGGCGTTCTGCTGGTCTGTAATATCTATAAGCCAGAAGGCATCAAAAGCTTCGTTTTTGGAGGCATTTTCCAATAGAAAGAAGATTAACAACTGAATCAGAAGGAGGGATAGCGATTGAGAAAAGAATTGCAAAAGTATTTCCCAATGCTGCGAAGCCGTGAATCCATTCTTATGGAAATCAACGGCAATGAGGAACTTGCAGAGATGTTTTACAGTTGGGAGAAAAAGTACAGGGAAGAATTCCTGGATTTCTGTACCGGTGCAAAAGGAGTAAAGATGCTCTATGATTTTTGTGCAAAGGCGCTGCTGAATCCGGAGATCTATCCGGAACGGCTGAACGAATTGATTTCGCTGCTGTTGGGAAAAGAAGTGAGGATTCTGAAGGTCCTCCCAAGTGATAACACACGTATCTCGGACGAGACGTCGCTGGTGCTGATGGATTTCCTGGTGCAGTTAGAGGACAAAAGTGTGGCGAATGTAGAGATCCAGAAGATCGGCTATGCATTCCCGGGACAGAGGAGCGCCTGCTATTCGGCGGATCTGCTGCTGAGACAGTATCGGCAGGTGCGTGAGCAGACGACAAAAAAGACTTTCTCATATCGGAAGATTTCAAAAGTATATACCATCGTATTATTCGAAAAGAGTACGCCTGAATTCTATCAATTCCCCGATCAATATATTCATAAATTTGAGCAGAAGTCAGATACAGGACTGAAGTTGAATCTTTTGCAGGAATATATCTTTGTATCACTTGACATTTTCCGAATAAGCCATCAGAATAAGAGTATAGAGACACGTCTGGAAGGGTGGCTGACCTTTCTTAACAGCGACAGGCCCGAGGATATCATCGCACTGATAGAAAGGTATCCGGATTTTAAGCAGATGTATGAGCAAATCTATGAAATATGTCAGAATATAGAACAGGTGATGGGTATGTTTTCAAAAGAATTATATGAGATGGACCGAAATACAGTAAGATATATGATTGACGAACTGCAGGAGGAGAACAGGCGTCAGAAGGAAGAGAACAGGCGCCAGAAGGAGGAGAACAGGCGTCAGAAGCAGGAATTAGAAGAGAAGGATGTCACGCTTAAAGAAGCGTTGAGACGGATTAAGGAGTTGGAAGGAAAGGTTGACTAGATATAAAAAGTTAAAATTTTTTGAAAATAATACATAAAGCATGCATCTAAAGGACATAATAGCCATGTAACAAAAATGATTAGGAGGAATTGACATGGCTAAGAACTATAATTCATCTAACAAGAATGCATCTAACCAGAATGCAAGCAACCAGAATTCATCAAACAAGAACGCATCAAACCAGAATGCATCTAACACAACTTCAAAGAATAAGAACTCCAACAGTTCTAATTCTAACAGCTCCAATTCTAACAGCTCTGACTACAGCGACAATTACTAGAGGACGGTCAGGCGCAGAGATATGTGAAGCCTGAAGGACTTAAGAATCGTAGAGTGAAGAAGAAAAGAACGCTGCATAAGAAAGATATCTTGTGCGGCGTTCTTTTATTATCCGTCAGATTACACTTGTTATTGTTCAAGTTCATTTCTTACAGGATAATCATCGGTGTCTGAGAAGTGCCACCATTCCCCGGAATAAGGGGTGAAACCGGACTGAATCATAATGTCCTCGAGTTTTTGTGCATTAGCGGCTTCTTCGGGGGTGCAGTCTCCATAATCTCTGTCTGCTTTCGGGGAGAAATCATCAAAATCCGTCGGCATCTGTACAGACGTCCCGGCGGTTGAGACCATGGTAACATCCACAGTGTTTCCTTTGCTGTGGGAGGAATACCCGGTATTAGGGTTAGCCACATATACAGGATCCGGGCAGATGTTCCACAGGGCAAATTGCGCCGGAACCGGCCGGTACGCATCCCAGATCAGGAGAGTCAGCCCTTCCTGTTTCAATTGCTCCTGTGCATTTTTTAATTTCATTACTGTTCCATAGCGCAGATATGCGTCTGTAAAATCATAGATCCGTTCCCCTGTAAAGTTATTCTCTGTAGAATATCTCAATTCTATTTTGATATCAGGGATATAATCAAGTACTTTGGCCATATCTGCCGCATCCAATATCTCAGATGCGGCTGTATTCCCCGTATCCGGCTCCTCGGACGCAATCTCATCCTGGAGGGCGATTTCTTGCTGTTCCTGATTTTCGATATTCGCTGCCTGGGAAGCGATCAACGCAATGAGACTTCCGATTACAGCTATATAACGCATTCCCATGATGCAATCCTCCTTGGAATCATACCGTATGTCCTGCAATGTTGTATCAATACCATGCAATCTCGGAGATTGCCAGGTCTTCATACTTATTCCCCGGATAGACGGATTCGATGGCGATAGTGATCTCGCTGGTCTTTACAGGGTGTCCAAATGCAATATTCTGCGGGCCGCAGACGTCACCAAGGTCAAGGCTCATGGAAGATCCGTCGGAAAAAGTAAGCTTAACGGACTGCGGCCTTGCGTTTTTGTAATAAATGTCCTGATTCTTCTGATATCCGGCATTGATGTTCATGCCGGAGACCTTATATTCCCCGTCAAAGGTAAAGACAACCGATTCATTGACTCCGGCGCCGGAGGCTCCCTCCACCCAGGCATTCTCAAGCCTTCCGTCGCAAATCCTGCCGGCGGAATGTGTCATGCCGTTTTCGGACAGCTCCGAAGATGCATGTACGGCGCTGACCTTGTCCATTGCTATAGCAGGGGCATCGATTTCGGCATCCTCCTCCGGCGTGTCAGAGTTATCTGTCCTGTCGGAGTTGTCCGTCTTGTCAGAGTCTTCTGCTTTGCCGGAAGCCCCGTCTGCGAAGACGGATATGCTTTCAACTAATTTGATTTCTCCTTCTTCGGGGGTGATGGTTTCCAGGGTCTGTGCGTTATCCGCGGCATTTTTAGAAGCTGTCGTCTTTGGCTGGGGGCGGATAAGCAAAAAAACACCTCCGATGATTGTAAGGGCAATGATTACCGCGAGAATGACTGCTAATATGTGAAATGAATTACTTTCTTTTGATCTTTCCATGACAGGCTCCTTCCTTATATATATTAAGATTGTTATCTGCTATCAATTATATCCTATAGATACCTGAAATAAAAGAGTTATTATTCCTTTTATTTCGCACGTATATAGTATATAATGATTAAGGAAAAATTAATTATTTTTACTAATCTTTTATATCTGAGGGAAAATTGGAGTGTAAAAGGGAAAGAGAGGAAGAGATATATGGTGTTTTGTCCAACATGTGGGGCCAAGAATGAGGAAGGGGCCAGATTCTGCGGGAATTGCGGAGCAAAACTCGACGGAATCTCAAGTATACCGGAAGCAAATAATACGGCGCCGGCGACAGAAGAGACAGAAAGCGTAAAAGCGGAATCGTGGAAGCCGGACGGGGAGGAGGCAGGGTCCTGGGAGGCGAAGCCTTCACAGGATGAGGCTTCGTCTGCCCCGCTTCGTCCGTCGCAGCTTAAGAAGGCACGGGAACAGCAGAGAACCGATCAGCAGACCGGGCAGACGCAAGGGGGATCCAAGATTACGATCCAGAAACCTGAGATCAATATCCGGAAGTACAAGGGCGGTATGAAGCGGCTGTCAAAGATGCAGATCGTGGTGATTGCCGAAGTGGTCTGCCTGCTCCTTGTGATCGGTATTTTCTACGGGATTGCCAGCAGCCAGAATGACGTGAACACAGTGGCGAAGAAGTATTTCCAGGCATATGCGGATAAGGACTGGTCCAAGGTCTATGATCTGACAGATTTCCCGGACGGGAAATACCTTCAGAAATCCCAGTTTATTAAGATGATGGACAATATGGACGTCCCGGATATCACGAATTTTGAGGTCATGGCGGATGCGTCGATGGAGAATCCGGCTGCCCAGATCATGTCGGATGTATCGATGGAGACCTCAGGCGTCCAGAGAAATTTTCTGGTGCAGTATACAGAAAAAGGAAAAAGTGTCGATAACCGGGTGCTTACCCTGATGAAGCAGGGGGAGAAAGCGATGCTGTTTTTTGATACCTGGAAGGTACTTCCGGGCAGTGAGATAGCAGAAAATTTCAATATCAACGTACCGAAAGGAGCCGAAGTTGCGGTAGACGGAACCGTATTGCCGAAAGAGGATCAGATCAAATCAGAAAATGAAGGCATAGACTGTTACCAGATCACGGTATTTACCGGGACCCACAGTATACAGATAGCCTTGCCATGGCATGAACTGTATGAGGATGAATTTGAGGCATATTCCGGAAACGCATATTCGGCGGAGGCATTGCAGCTTACCGAAGAGGGAGAGACGGCAATTGAGGCAAAGATGCAGGAAGCGTTAGAAACGGTTTATCAGGCAGCTTTGGAGAAGAAGAAGTTTTCAGAGATATCGGACTTATTCATCCCTGAATATCAGAAAGAATGTGAGGAATCTTATGATTACCTGGTTTCAGGCTTGAACGACAGCGAATCCTATAAGCTCAAAGAAGTAAAATTCCATGATTTCAAATGTGAAAGCAGCACAGATAATTATCAGGGACTGATTACATCGGAGATGTCATACAAATATGATATGAAATATACCTATACATATACATCATGGAGGAGCGATACTCCTACGGTAGAGGATAGGACGGATGACGGAAGTTCTTACATGAATGCGTCATTTGGATATGACGGGGAGACTTACAAGCTGACTTCACTGAACATAAGAAGTGTGTTATAGGATGTTATAGAATGAGATAAAGGAGAACGAGAGATGGCAAAATTTTGTACACAATGTGGAAGGCCGCTGGCGGACGGGGAGATCTGTACGTGCCAGATGGCAAAGAACCAACAGACGAACCAGCAGGACGGCTATTACGCCGGAGGGCAGCAGAATCAATACCATGCCGGAGGGCAGACGGGACAGCAGAATCAGTATTATGCCGGCGGTCAGCAGCCTGGCAGAGGAACAAATCAGGGGAATCAGAGTTATACCATATCCACCGAGGACTGGATACCGCTCCGCAAATTAATCGGTATCGGCGAAGCCGACCATAATGATGTGGAAGGATGTTTCGAGAGGGGCAAGAAGATCGTGCCGGATCTGATTGCACCGTGCGAGCAGGAGATTCCGATTAAGCAATATCAATTGTGTAATGCGCGTTCCAGGCTTCGCGGGCTTTGGCAGGAGGGGAGGATCCAGGTGACGAATAAGCGGGTGATCTTCCGGTTAAGCGGCCGCTCCTGGATTGGAAGAGCGATGAGCCATACAGAGTTTACGATAGATGAAGTGGCCGGCGTTGCGCTGTCTAACGGCGTGCGTTTTGCACTTTGGGATTTCCTTCTTGGATTGCTGATCAGTATGATCGCACTGGGATTTGGGAGTTTCTTCGGCAGGCTGCCGGTGTTTCTGGCATATATTCTGGGAATAGCCGCCGCGGCGCCGTTCTTCTTATTTAAGAAGAAATATTATATCAAAGCATTGTTCCTGGCATTTTCTATGGGGGCGATCACGATAAGCGCGGGCATGAGTATCTTTGAACATCCGTTCCTGGCAAAAGTGGGTGTATTTCTGACGGCAGTGGTACTTATCCTGTATATCATCGCATTATTTTTATTCTCATTGAAACCAAGCCTGTCCATCAAAGTTATGACCAAGTGTGCCTCTGATTCGCCGATCGCGATCTGGAGCGCCCAGACCATGGTCTCCGTGATGGAAGTGCTTCCGGGAGAAGATGCGGACGTTGCAATCGAAGAGCTGGGCTCTATGATCACAGATATACAGAAACTGGGTGATTTTGGAATCCGTAAGTGGAAGGTTGATTAAGGGATGTATTACTTGACAGTGGGATATCCGCTTGGTGCGGATATCGTGGAGAACAGGCAGGTTTTTCAGGTGTCTCTGAGGAACCGGGCCGTATCGTTGATTCCGCTGGAGTATCGCATCTGGGGCAGGTATTTATTGGGCGCATATGAAGAAGAGGTGGAGAAGTCGCTGCCGGAGGCAGATCTTCGGGGATTTGCCCCAACGATGAATAAGCTGATTCAGACGGGCCTGCTGGCCGGATTCCCTGACGGAGATTATACGAATATGAGGCCGCTTAAGTTTCTGCGCCAGGGGATCGGCGAAGGGCTGGATTTGCAGACGAATTCCTACCATGTGATGTTCAGGGGGCGGATTACGTTGCCTTCGTTGGAATACGATGTCTGGCGGGAAGCAGACGGAGAGAACCCTTACAGGGAGATAGAAAGAAGAGTCATATTAAAACGTCGGAATCCGAGATTCGAAGTGGAAAGAGCCGTATTCAGCCTGTGCCGCCAGGGGCTGCTCCTGGCGGTGAACAGGGAAGAAAGGTGAGTGGATCATGGCACTTTTCAATATATTCCGTAAAACGCCGCAGCCGTCCGGCTATGGAGCGGGGAATGTGAAGCCTTCATTCTTCAGTGATCTGGTACAGTATGTAAAGGATCATATATGGGCGTCCGGACCGCAGTCCATGCCGTCCTTTACGGCGGAAGCACAGGCATTCGCGGAAAAAGACTCCTGGAAAAGGGCGATGGAAGAAGGAATGCGTCAGCTGAATTCCTACCGTCCATATGATGCGCCTGTGGTAGAGACGGTAAGCCCAGATTCGGTTTTCGACATTTTTAACGCTGACTCTCATAATTTTTGGAATCATCATGGGAATACAAAGGCGGATTATATGGAACTGGCTTCTCACCTCCCGGAGATACAGGAGAGGATGGCGAGGGGAGAAAGTCTGGAGTCTATCCGTTCTATTCCGCATCTGAGCAATACGGTGGATGCGTACTATGCGGATGATAAGATGATGAAAGTAGTGAAGTGTGAGAACGGATATCAATTCCAGGACGATGGGAGACACCGCATGCTGGCTGCCAGGGAGATGGGATATGATGTGCCGGTCAAGGTTGTCGGAGAGTATGTGGAGGAGGAAGAGACCGACGAGGAAGAGGTCGAAGTAACGGAAGATGACACGAAGGCTTTGGAGGAAGCGGAGAAGGAAGCAGAAGAGGAAAAAGCCAGATTAGAAAAGGAGATGGAGGAAGAAGAAGCGAAGCTGGAAAAAGAGATGGAGGAAGAAGAGGTCCGGGTCGAGAAAGAGCTTGAGGAAGAAGAAGCCGAAGCCGAGAAAGAGGCAGAAGCCCGGGAAGAAGAAGCCGAGAAGGAAGCAAAAGCCCAGGAAGAAGAAGTGGAGAAAGAAATAAAGAAAGAAACAGAAGCCCAGGAGGGAGATGGAAAGGGACCCGACGGCGAAGATTTAGACGGAGGTATGGAGTACTGAGATGAAACAGATAGATGTATTTGACGGCAATGCACTTATGCTGGATCCGGTAGCGTATCCGGTGCAGAATGTGCGCTGCGCATTTATGGGCACGAACCGGGTGGGAGGAGATATCTATGTGCCCTTTGACGCGGAGCTTTTGAGCAGGCATCTGATGTTCCTTGGCGGAATCGGAACAGGGAAGACGAACGCGTTTTTCCAGATCATCAGACAGCTCAGGGCCGGTATGACGGCGGAGGATGTGATGATCATCTTTGACACCAAAGGGGATTTCTACAAGGAATTCTACCGCCCGGGAGATGTTGTAATCAGTAACGATGACACGGCGACGGGACCGGATGGCGTGGATTACTGGAATATATTCAACGAGATCGAATTAGATGAACACATGGAAGAGAATATTGTCGAGATTGGCAAAACTTTGTTCCATAACAAAATCGAGAATTCTAACCAGCCATTTTTCCCGAATGCGGCGAAGGATCTGTTCTCGGCCATCCTGACACATTTTTCCAGGAATAAGGGAACGCTCCAGAGCGATAATGAATCCCTGCGGGCATTTCTGGACAGATCGCCTACGAAAGAGATAAGGGAGATGCTGGATTGTTATGACGATATGCGGGCAATGACCAGTTATATAGCGGAAGACCGTTCGGCACAGACGCAGGGAGTGATGTCTGAGCTTCTGCAGCTGACACGGGAGATCTTTTTGGGGAATTTCAGGAAAAAAGGAACATTGTCCATGCGTAATCTGGTGAGGGCGAAGGGCGGCAGGATCATTTTCATAGAGTATGATCTGGGAATCGGAAATATGCTGACGCCGATCTACAGCCTCTTATTTGATATGGCGATCAAGGAAGCGCTATGCCGCAAGAAGAGTGAGGGGAACGTGTATTTTATAGCAGATGAATTCCGGCTGGTTCCCAACTTGCAGCATGTGGACGACGCTGTGAATTTCGGGCGGAGCCTGGGGGTTAAATTCATGATCGGAATCCAGAATGTGGATCAGGTGTTTGAGGTATACGGGGAATCCAGGGCCCGCAGTATCCTGTCGGGTTTTTTAACGTCTGTTGCCTTTCGGGTAAATGACGCTGCTTCGAAGGAGTTTATCGAAAAGCTTCACGGAGTGAACCGGAAGAAGGAAATATATATGGCGTCTGTACAGGGACGCGGAATTGTGGAAAATGTCAGAGATGCCAATGTAGTAGAGGATTGGGATATTGCAAGGCTTAATGTAGGAGAAGCGATCATCGGGCTTCCGGGAAGGCCGCCGTTTTTATTCCAGTTTAAGAAAGTAAACATGGACGGACGATAGTCTGCCAGAAAGGGTATAGAAGGAGAGTATTATGGATAAAGCAAAAGAAGGAAATCAGATTCGCATTGCCGCGGTCGTACTTGCGGTACTGATCGCGCTGACAATCGCAGGCGGCGGGTTTTTGATGCTGCAGTCAGGAAAAACAGCAAATGCCCAGACGCAGGAAGAAGGGACAACGGCAGAATTAAAGGTGATAGAGCCGGGTGAAGGTGAGACGAAGGTAGTTGAGAGTATATCTGTCTCGGCAAAAGGATCTTCTAAGGGAGAAGATGCGAAAAAAACCGATTCGAAAGATGATGAGGAGGAAGAAGGAGAAGATGCGGCGGCAAATAAGGATTATATTCTGCCGTCAAGCAATACGAAGCTTCTGACGAGTGCAGATATCTCAGGATTGTCGCTGAAAGAGCTTAATTATGCCAAGAATGAGATCTATGCAAGGCATGGAAGAAAGTTTGATTCAAAAGAACTGCGGGAATATTTTGAGAGTAAGAGCTGGTACGAAGGGAAATACAGCGCAGCTGATTTTGATAATAATTACAGTGCAGGCATGTTATCTGATACGGAGCGGAAAAATGCAGAATTCTTAAAAAGCGCGGAATATGCAATGTCACCCAGCGGATATCAGCTGGATCAATAAGGATCAATTCGTGTCAGGATAAACAGGGGAGGAAAGGGAAGAGAAGCGGGAATGAAGATCATAAATAAAGGAATTCTTTTCGGCTGCATACTTCTGCTCCTTGCAGGATGCCAGAAGGAACAGAAAGTAGATATGAAGGCGATCATAGAGCAGGAAGAGGCGGAGAAAAAAGAAGAAGCAGAGAAAAGGCAAGAAGAACAGAAAAAGAAAGAAGAGCAGCAGGAAAGGGAACAAGAACAGGAGCAGGCCAGGATCGAGGAGCAGAGGGCCAGGGAAGAGGAAGAACAGAGGAAATTAGAGGAGCAGAGGAGGCTGGAAGAGCAGCAGGCGGCAGAAGAAGCGAGAAACGCCAGAGGAGGGCTGACGATTGTGCTGGATCCGGGGCATTCTGCTGTAGTCGCACCGGGAACGGAACCTCTTGGCCCGGGTTCCTCTGAGTACAAGGCGGCGGATGCCAGCGGTACGAGCGGAGTTGCCAGCGGTATGCCGGAGTATGAACTGACTCTGAATATCTCTGTGGCGTTGAAAGCAGAATTGGAGAACAGAGGATATACGGTACTCATGACACGGGAGTCGAATGACGTACCTGTCAGCTGCATCCAGAGAGCGGATGTCGCCAATAACGCCAATGCCGCTGCTTATGTGCGTATTCATGCCAACGGTTCGGAGAACAGCGGGGCACAGGGAGCGATGACGATCTGCACGACGGCAGGAAGCCCCTATGCCGCACAGTTGTACTCTGCAAGCAGGAATCTGTCGGATTGCATTCTGAACAAATACTGTGAAGCTACGGGATGTAAGAGCGAAGGTGTGTGGGAGACGGACACGATGAGCGGCAACAACTGGAGCCGGGTGCCGGTAACGATTGTAGAGATGGGATATATGACCAATCCCGATGAGGATCTTCTGATGCAGACGGCGGAATATCAGGGGAAGATTGTACAGGGGATTGCCAACGGAATCGATCTGTTTCTGGGATATTAAAGAGATGGGATATATTCAAAAATTCATATAGCAGGCTATCGGGAAACAGATAATCCAGAGGCGATGATACGTATGTATCACCGCCTCCTTTTATTGCTCGATATCTTTCTCCATGACGAACCCTACTTTATTATAGCTGTAATATTGGCTGACGTCTCCGGGCATGTCATACATACTCCAGACACCGTTCACCTTCATCATACCGAGGTAATTCTCACTGCCTCCGTCATTATTAGGCTCCCCGGGCGCCCATGCGTTGTAGGCAAATTCTTCACCCGTCACCCATTGAAACGTTCCGCCGGAAGAACGCTGTGCCCCAAGCCAAAGTACCAGACAACCGGTTGCATTCGCCTTTGCAACGATCTGATCGTATTCCGCCTGGTTGACTGCGGTTGCCAGATGTCCGCCCTGTGCTTCGCAGTAGGTTTTTGCGTCGGTCCAGGTCTGCATACCCTGAATTACAGTGTATTCGTGAGTATAGACCTTTTCGGCAGGCTTTTTCGTGTCATTCTCTTTGTCTGCGTCATTCTTGTCTTTGTTTTCGTCTTTTGCAGACTTACTGTCCTCTTTGTCTGAGTCTTTGTTGTCCTCCTTCTCATCTTTTGCAGACTTACTGTCCTCTTTGTCTGAGCCTTTGTTGTCTTCCTCTTCATCCTTTGCAGATTTGCTGTTCCCGTCCTCATCTTTGGCAGCTTTCTCGTCTTTGTTGTCTTCGCCCTCATCCTTGGTTTCTTTTGCACTTTGTGCGTCCGGTTTCTTGTTGGAATCTGTTACAGATTTGGATGTCTGGGTATCGGAATTCATCTTTCCTGAAGACGAGGATCTCCCGGAGAAGAAAAACAAACCTATACCTGTAATGATTCCCAGAACGATGACTATGATAATGATAAGAATAAGCCGGTTGTCTTTTTTGGATTGAATATCCGACACAGGCTCTTTATAAGGAGCTTCTTCTGTTATGGAACCAGCATATTGGGGCGGCGTGGCTGCATCTGAATTCCCGGAAGTGTTCTGCGCGGCGGTGTCCAGTTGCCTTGCGCCGCATTCCGGACAAAACAAACTGCCCTCATCCAATTTCGTTCCGCAATTATGACAAAACATCTCTCCATCTCCCTCCTGCAGACTGTCTGAAAACTCATTCCCGCAATCTGCTGATGTATGTATGCGCTCTCATTATACCACAGATTAATTCCAGGGACAAATAATATCGTGATTTATCAAAATATATCGAAAATTGTCAGATATATAATTTTCTATGTCCTGGTTGACAAGCCATGGGGAAAGCAAGTAAGATGAGAGTGAAGAGATTCGTTATTATACTCGGTGCCGTACTTCGCTGCACGGCACCCGAGCCAATGAGATAACAAGTTTGGGCAGAAGAGAGATTATAATGGAAAAGATTGAGTTGATTGCGCCTTGCCATTTTGGGCTGGAAGCGGTATTGAAAAGAGAGATTGTGGATCTGGGGTATGAGATCGCAGAAGTGGAGGACGGAAGAGTTACTTTCTATGGGGATGTGGCCGCAGTATGTTATGCGAATGTGTTTTTGCGGACTGCAGAGAGGATTCTGTGGAAGGTAGGAAGTTTTCAGGCGGTAACATTTGAAGAGTTATTTGAGAAGACCAGGGATCTGCCCTGGGAGAATTATATCCCTGAGGACGGAAAGTTCTGGGTGGCAAAAGCGGCGTCTGTCAAGAGTAAGCTGTTCAGCCCGTCGGATATACAGTCGATCATGAAGAAAGCGATGGTCAGAAGACTCGGGGAGCATTACCATGCAGAATGGTTTCCGGAGGACGGCGCGTCTTATCCGGTCCGTGTATTTCTTAAGAAGGATGTGGTTACCGTCGGGATCGATACGTCGGGGGTCTCGCTTCACAAGAGAGGCTACCGGGAAGTAGCGGGAAAGGCGCCGATTACAGAGACTCTGGCAGCGGCGCTGATCATGCTGACACCCTGGAGGAAGGATCGGATCCTGGTGGATCCTTTCTGCGGAAGCGGGACATTTCTGATAGAAGCGGCGATGATGGCGAAGGATATGGCACCGGGGATGAACCGTTCATTTACGGCGGAGCAGTGGAAGAATCTGATTCCAAAGAAACTGTGGTATGATGCGGTAAATGAAGCGAATGACAGAATCAGAGATGACGTGGATGTGGATATACAGGGGTATGACATTGACGGATCTGTCATCAGGATTGCCAGACGGAATGCGGATGAGGCAGGGGTCGGAGATCTGATACATTTTCAGGAAAGAGACGTCTGTCAGTTGAGCCATCCGAAGAAATACGGATTTATCATCACGAATCCGCCTTATGGCGAGCGGCTGGAAGAAAAAGAAGCACTCCCGCGTCTGTACCGGACGTTTGGTGAAAGTTTTAAGAAGCTTGACTCCTGGTCGGCGTATATGATTACTTCGTATGAAGAGGCCGAGAAGTATTTTGGGCGGAAAGCGGATAAGAACCGTAAGATATATAACGGGATGCTTAAGACATATTTCTATCAATTCCAGGGACCCAAGCCGCCGCGCAGGCCGGTCGGTGAAGGAAAGTGCCGGTAACGGAGAATTTTTGTAAATTAAGAGGGAGATCAGATGGAGAAGATTATATTTGCAACTGGAAATGAACATAAGATGGAAGAGATCCGGATGATCCTTAAGGATCTGGGAGCCAAGATCCTGTCGCAGAAGGAAGCGGGGATTGAGGCGGATGTTGTGGAGGATGGAACCACATTCGAGGAGAATGCACTGATCAAGGCAACGGAGGTTGCCAGGGCAGCAAGGCAGATGCCGGGATATGAGGATGCGGTGATTCTTGCGGATGATTCCGGCCTGGAGATCGACTGGCTGAATAAAGAGCCTGGAATCTATTCGGCGCGGTATATGGGGGAAGATACTTCTTATGATATCAAGAACCAGGCTCTGCTTGACCGGCTTGAAGGAGTAGCGGATGCGGACCGGACGGCAAGGTTCGTGTGTGCCATAGCGGCCGCATTTCCGGACGGGAGCAGCGAGGTGGTCAGAGGGACGATGGAAGGCATCATAGGTCATGAGATCATAGGGGACAATGGCTTTGGATATGATCCGATCTTCTTCCTGCCGGAATATGGATGCACCAGTGCACAGCTTGCGCCCGAGAAGAAGAATGAGCTGAGCCACAGGGGCGAGGGGCTTCGGAAGATGAGAGCAATCCTGTCAGCGAAGAGCAGATAGCAGGTAACCGGCGGTCGCTGTCATGGGGGATGGCTGTATGGGTGAAATGTGAGATGAATTTATAAAATGTGAGAGGGTTCTTATGAAAATATTGATCGTGAGTGATACTCATAAGTCACACAGAAATCTGGAGAAAATTCTTGAGAATGTGAAGCCGGTGGATATGCTGATCCATCTTGGAGATACGGAAGGCGGGGAAGACTATATCGAGGCGCTGGCGGATTGCCCGTCCCATATAATAAGAGGAAATAATGATTTCTTCTCGGATCTTCCGCAGGAGGAAGAGTTTGAGATCGAGGGACACCATGTATTTATCACACATGGGCATTATTATTATGTGGCAATGAGCGAAGAACGGCTTAAGGAGGAGGCAAGAGAACGGGGGGCGGATATTGTGATGTACGGGCATACACACAAACCGGCGCTTACGAGAGAACCGGGGCTGATTACCCTGAATCCCGGCAGCGTGGCGTTCCCGCGCCAGGCAGGGCGCAGGCCCAGCTATATGATCATGAATACGGCGCCGGGAGAAGAGGTGGAGATTTCCCTGGAATATTTATAAAAAATTGTTGACAAGCCAGAAGTGTTCGTATATAATAGTTATTGCGTCACGGGGGTGTCTTGTGAAAGACGGTCTGACGGACAATATAACATCGGGGTGTGGCTCAGCTTGGCTAGAGCGCCTGGTTTGGGACCAGGAGGTCGCAGGTTCAAATCCTGTCACCCCGATATCCATGCGGGTGTAGTTCAATGGTAGAACACTAGCCTTCCAAGCTAGAT
>ERZ808044.573-NODE-573-length-35849-cov-12.800822_pt1 | contig 35849 bp, 42 predicted proteins | sample MGYA00380195_ERZ808044 | MGnify/ENA primary metagenome ERZ808044 (study PRJEB31490, sample SAMN06133423) | mouse gut metagenome | isolation source: Z7_2 | host: mice | place: China: Chengdu | collected 2015-05 ...
AGATTCATGCATTGTTTGTGCCGAAAGGCAGGGACGACGCAAGGAGGGCGTGCCGCACGGCATGTTTAAAAAAATGATATACAGGGTAGGGAACATGCATATGCGGCTATGGACTGGGCAAGGCTGCCAGAGAAAATCTTACAGGCGGCAGAACGACTTCGGGGGGTGCAAATAGAACATCTTCCAGCTGTGGAACTGATAAGGCGGTTTAATTATCCAAACGTACTAATTTATGCAGACCCACCATATGTGCTGAGTACAAGGAATGGAAAACAATACAGGTATGAACTGGATGATGACGGACAAAATGAGCTCCTGAATGTACTTTTGGCCCATAAAGGGCCGGTACTGCTGTCAGGATATGATAACAGCCTGTATCGTGATCGATTAGCAGGATGGCACAAAGAAGAAACGGTTTGTTATTCTCAGGTATGCAGCAAAAGAAAAGAAATTTTATGGATGAATTTCAAGCCATTCGGACAGATGCATATAGATGAATTTATTGGACATGAATAGAGCTTTAACGTTAATTTGGGTGTATTTTTCCACTCAGCGGAAAAAATTGAAAAAATTTCATAAATACTTCCAGAGTTATCGCAAAGCCGGAATTGCCTGGAGGGAGATTTTAAAATGTGGATTGCCTTTTTTGCAGCTGTTTTTTTAAGCGCTTTGATAACAATTATGATTGCCTTGTCCATTCTATCTAAAAAGGAGGAGAGCAGCCATATTAATATATCACATGATGCGGAGGTGATAAAACGCCAGGAGGAAACGGTTCCCGAAGAACCAGCCAATGCCGAAGTTATAGTAAGACATACATTCTGGGATAATGAAATGGATAAATTCCTTAGAAGTTCATATCCTGCGCTTCGTCAGTGGAATACCATGGGGCATCCAATAGGAATTAAATTTGATGGCTCTCACCTTTGTGAGCTGTTATTCTGGAACGGGACAAAGGAAATTGTTACAGTTATAATTAAATCCGACATCGCTATAGAAATAGCAGGTAATACTTCAGGAGATAAACAGCCGGAAGAGAAATCTAAATCTCCGGAAGAAATTGCAAAAGAGTGGATTGCTGAAAAGAAGAATTTCTTGTTAGAGAAATATCAGAGAGGAGAAGGATTTCTTATCGAAAATAAGGATTTGCCCAATGATGATCTGTCAGTTGATTTGATACTTGCTTATCTGACGGCAAATGGAAACTTTTCTACACATTATGGGGCGGAAGGAATCAGATGTGTAGCGGAATATTAATTTTAAAGCGGATAACAGTCCCTGCAGAGCATTGATTAATGTTCTATAGGGACTTTTTTTTAATTCTCTATTGACACATACAATATTAAGGTATACTATACCGATATAAGTATAGTTCAAGTAAACCATATACAATAGGCAGAGGAAATACTTGTATGTCATGGAGGTGTTCGATTATGAGAAAGCATGAGAGAGGGTTTATAGTCCCTTTAACCCTGGCAGCCATTATGGCAGTAGTGATTACGGTGGTATTGTTTCATGAATGTGAAAGAATGACAGGAAAGATTATTGTGGAAGCCAGCAACGAGCAAAATATGGAAGAATCGAAAGCACATAAAAGCTATGCATTGACGGATCCTGCTGAAAAATTGGAAATCCAGGAGAGTGAAATCTCATATACTTCAGAAACTCTTAAGAGCAATCAATTGGAGGATATGATTCGTTTTATTGCGGAGAATCTGGAAAAAGCAGATAAGTAAGGATTATGGAAATATTAGATATTCTGAATCTTTTGTTAGGTGCAGGCGCATCATTGTATGCCATTTGCAAGTATGTGAAGACAGGATTGATAAAAAGAGTATTGACTGCTCTTGTGATAGCAGTAGCGGTAATGGTTTATTTATCAGAAAAGTAAAAAAGGAGAGTGTTTATGAGCCCTGTATGCGAATGTATAAGAGATGTACTGAGAAAAACTTATCCGGGAATCCCGTTTAGGGTGAGAGCCCAAAGACCCAGGAGCAGGCAGCCGGGATGTCATGTCATAATGCTCCAGGTACCGGCTGACAGAGAGGAAATAGCGAGAGATGTAGTAAAAATGCTGATAAGGTATACAGAAGGAATATCTGTTGCGCTTAAAGGAGAAGAAACAGGGAAACCCAAAGCGTCAGAATCCAAAATATATTATCCGGCTTGTAAGAAATACATTAATGTTGAACTGGATGAGATTATTGTCAGTACTTATTGACAGATCAAAAGCTGATCCGAACAGAGAGGAAAAAGTATGGCAGCCATGGAAATACCTGTGCATTTGGAACCTTATCTTGAGGTGGAGTCCTGCAAAGATTTTCCCATTGCGAGATATTATGTTTCAGCGCAGTTAGAGATAATCATCTCAGAAATTATACGGATGAAAAAGCTGAAAAGGAAAATGAATGATTTAAAGCTTCCTTATTTAAATGCGACCTTGATGCATGGCGTGCCGGGGACTGGAAAAACAACCTGTGGACGCTATCTTGCCTATTATTTTGATATCCCGTTTGTATATGTTAATTTCGCAAAATTGTTTAATGGAGTATTCGGGAAGACGTCAGGGCTTATATCAGATATATTCAGATTAATAGCGGAGAAAGAATGCATCTTCATGTTGGATGAGATTGATTGTATTTCACAGAAACGTGGAACAGAAGGAATGGCAACAGGCGGAGAAATTTCAAGGATAACAGTGACGCTCATGCAGGAGCTTGATTTACTGAAAAAAAAGGATATGAAATGCATTCTGGTAGGGGCAACCAATAGACGGGATATTATGGATGATGCATTGCTGGGCCGCTTTTCCCTGCCGATTGAGATCAGACCGCTGAATAATGCTGAAAAAGAGGAGTACATAGTTAAATTCTTAAAGGATGTTGGCGTTATGTATGACATAGGAAATATCAAAGAGTATTGTGCGAGGAACAATACGATAAGGCAGCGTGGGATAGAAGCCGATATGATCAGAGGTATAACGCGTTGGTTGGAAAACGGGGAGAGAGGCTTTTATCTTGAGCATATCAGGGAGAGTAAATGATAAATTGGGTATTGAAGGTGTCCGCAATGGACACCTTTATTTGCGCAGGAAGGAGCATCTTCCCTGCTTGATTAAAGGCAGGAGAATGGAAATAAACTTGACACAATACAAATAAAGGTATACTATGCAAACAACAAAAACGATTGACAGGAGAGCATATGAATATAAAGAAAATCTCAGCGATGCTTTTTATAACAGTATTTATATGGCTGTTATCAGGATGTGGGATAGTGTTGCCCGAACAGGCAGAAACTACGGAAACTACAGACAGTAATATTAAACTGGAGGTATTTTCCGGCGGCGAAGAAGATAAGGAGGTCCCGGACATTTACAGAATCTCCCTGGTTCATCCAGATGGAGCGAAGGAAGAGTTTCTTGCCGACCATATGCGCTATCGGTCTTATGGTGTTGAACTGCATTTGATAGAGCAGGAAGGGAACAGCGTGGACAAGAATATTATTATGTCCCTTGGAAGCGACTATTTGATAGAAAAACTTAAAAAGGACAGGTTAAAGATCAAGGTGGAAGCATAAGAGACACAGTGAACTGTCAAATGGTACTTAAGGAATTGAAAATAATCAACATACCTGTGGAGCTGGTACAGTATCTGGGGACTTATTACTTTGGCAGAAAAAAGGCCTTAAGACTGTTAAAAAAGATCAAGACGGCAGGGTATACGGTAATGATTGTTTTCTTCCTGCTATTCTTTAGAATACCGACAGGAGCATGGAAATATGAGTTACTGGGCAAAGCATTCCTGATAGCAGTTTTATCAACGGAAGCCTACTGCTGGAGAGGAATTTGCAGCATTCCGGCATGGCTGATGAAAAAAAGGCTGGGAAAGCAAATACCTGAATTCGGCATACGGCCAAACACTTTGTCTGTATTAAATAATCTTTTTATCCTTAGAAAAAAAGCATACATTGATAAAAATTGTACAGTGATCCGGGAAATGTTCCTGTTTTCAGATGCGAAGTTTAAGCTCTATTTAAAATGGAAAAATCTAAAAGGAATATTTAAGGAAAAAACATACATATTTGAAGTGGATAGGCTTATGATCTGTGAGACAGAAGCGGTTCCAGTGTATGATGTCATGAATAATTATCTGAGAATTCCGGCATCGTATTTCATAGAAAGCATAATTGGAAGGAAAGAGAAAAAGTGAGAAAGAAAATTCTATCATACTGTTTTGCTGTAAGCGTGATGCTGACTGGGTGCTCTTTTGGACAGAAGAATATGGGATCTGCTTTATCATGGGAAGAAATTCAGGATTATCCCAGCGTACTGGTATATGCCAATGACCATCTGCAGATTTTCGACCATATAGTGCCGGAAAGCGAAGAGCATTACCTTGCTTATTTCATAGAAGGTAATGATGAAGTGCTCGTCTGTAAAAGGTTGAATAGTGATGGGACAATGTATAGGGGCCAGGAGGAAGAAAATGATGAAGGAATCTAAAAGGGCATGGTACCTTGTAGCTGGAATTGCACTTACATCATTTGTAGTTTTTCTTGTACTGATGCTTTGGGACTGTATGATACCAGCCAAAAAAGGAAATGATGTTTCTACATATAATAAGGAAGGTATTGCTGAGAAAAAAGAAGAAAATTATGCTTTTGAGACTTGCTATAATGGGGAACTGCATTTAGATGACAGGCTTTTCTGGCAGCCATTTAAAAAGTCAGAAGACTATATCAGCAACAGTGATTTGCTGGAGAAAATAGGAGCTGATAATGCCAAATTGATCGCAGCAAAAGCAAAAGAGCTTTCAGAGTTCCTGTTTAGTACCGCATACAAAGAAAAAGTTAAAGAGGAATCAGCCCTTAAGCTGGCGGACTGCATAGTGCCCGGCATCAATCTCTTTTTTATAGACGGCAGGCAGGCGAGGGGAAACGGAGATGCTGTATCTTTGATCAACCAATGGTTTGTATCGACGCAAACCTCCATGGAGGCTTCCCTGCAAACGGATAAATGCTTGGCATATTATGACAGGCACAGCATTATTTTAAGAGGATTGCTGACTTTTTCCGTATATGAAAGCAACGATATAAATGCCATAAAGGATGCTTTTGGCCTGGATGACCTGCAATATGGAAAGAGCTATTCCGTTGTCACGGAAATGTATTTCGTGCCTGATGGGATTATCAGCAACTATGAGGATTACCGGCTGGCAAGTCTGGAGGTTCTATGATGCAGGAGGGCCGGAGTGAAGAACATTATAAAAGGGAAATAGTAATCCGGGATTTGGATGAAAATGATGATGCCAGGATATCTGTAAAGTATATAACAATATTTTTTATGGTGACGCTCATTGCGGCCGGAATTTCTTTCCTATATCATCCGGTAACCGCTGTCGGTATCCTGTTTAAGGTATTTATCAGCTTTTGCGTTATTTTTAATGTTATGTTCAGTGTTTTTGTGCTGGCATATACTGCCATTATAAAGATTTACAGTTATTTCTGCAGATGGTTGTAAATCTTCCGGAGTCTGCTATAATAAAAATATTCATTGAATTATTTTTCTATTAGATATTTACCAGACGGATTTTTCTGTCTGGTTTTTTTAACATAAGGGCAGTTTTGCGAAGCGTGCTGCCCGTTGTTAACATAAGGATGTCTGGCGAAGCCTGACATCCGTTGTTTTGTTCAACATAAGGGCGGTTCGCGAAGCGTACCGTCCGTTGTTTATTACAGGATGAATAATTAGAAAGATATTCAGGAGGGAAAGAGAAAATGTTTATACTAAATGATTATAACTGCATTAATGCCATGCCCGGAGAAAAAAGAAATATTTTCATTGATATGGATGGGGTACTTGCCACATGGAATCCAAATGCTTCACTGGAGGAAGTAGCCCGTCAGGGATATTTTTTGTCACTGCCAGCAGAAAAAAATGTTATCAAAGCCGTTAATATGCTTTCGGCAAATGCAGACCTGTCACTTTATCTTTTAGCGGCAGTATTTGTAAATGACCATAGCATCATTGAAAAACAAGTATGGCTGGATAAGCATGGCGTAAATATACCCATATCAAGAAGATTTTTTCTCCCATATGGGATAGATAAGTCATCTTTTATCAAAGAAAAGACAGGTAGTAATAGAAAGGACATTCTACTTGATGATTTCAGCCAGAACCTTCATTCCTGGCATGGGATTGGGATCAAAATGTATAACCAGTGCAACGGGACAAAAGGTACCTGGAATGGATATTGCGTAAAAAATACAATGCCGCCGGATATATTGTATAACCAGCTATATGGGATTATCCTCACGGCAACATAGATGGAGAAATAAGCTATGGAGAAAAGAACGATTGATATAGAAAACGATGTTGATACACAGGTACTTCTTCAGGATAAATTGAATGCTTTGAAGAAAAACCGGGAGATGATTCCGGAGAAAGACCTAAATGGGAAATACAAAAAGGCCTACAGTGCTTTGCAAAAAACAATTGATGATTTGGCAGGACAGCTAATGGATGAAATTATTTTTCATTTTCTGGTAAACAGGCCGTTTTTGGAAGAAGGATTGAAATTGTCAGTCTCATTAATCAAGAAAAATAAAGGGTCGCTGCAGAAAGCCTTATATAGTTCCTATTCTGCAAAAGATTATGCAGATATATGTGAAGACATCCACCAGAAAATTATCAGCTGCTATTTTAAACAGTGGCAGCCATCGCCGGAAACACTTCTGTTTACTTTAAATCCCTGGAATCCTAAAGTATTTGAAATTTAAGTAAAACAAAATGAAAGGATTTATTTTGCTGAACGATTATTTGAGAAAAGTAGATCAGATAGAAGATGAACCGAAATGGATGTATGACTGCGGCCGACAGCATGACTGACAGCAGAGCAAGGCGAAAAGGGAGAGGAAATTTAGTGAAAATGCGATAGAAATATAAGAGTGATTGTGGTATTCTATTAGCGATGTAAATCGAAAGTGTTCGGAGTAAGAACAATGTTTAGAGGATTCAATATCAACTATATAGCTTTTGTGGCTATATCGTTATCAGGAGGGGGTTAAATGGTACAGACAATATCTGACGTCCAGAATGTTCTCACGCCTGTTTTCCATGATTATGGCATCCTGCGCGCTGTCCTGTTTGGTTCGGTTGCGAAAGGGACCGCTACGGAAAAGAGCGACCTTGACCTGCTTGTTGACAGCAGGCTCCATGGGCTGCGCTTTGTGGGCTTTATGGAAGCGGTACAACAGGCAGTCGGTATGCCCGTGGATGTTTTTGACGTGTCCCACATTGAAAAGGATTCAAAAATTGACCATGAAATTCGTACTACCGGGGTGATAATCTATGAGAAATGAGATCATCGTAAAAAAGATGCTTGCGTATGTGCTAAAGCTGACGGCCTACTGTGAGGGCTGCGAATATGAGGATTTTATGGCAGATGGTAAGCTGGTGGATGCCTGTGTGTTTAATTTAAGCCAGATCGGAGAGCTGTGTCGTGGAGCGGATGAAGGTTATGTCAGGGAGCATCCGGAGGTTCCTTGGCGTGAGATGTATGGGTTGCGCAACCGCATCGTTCATGATTATGAGGGCGTAAATCTCCAGCTTGTCTGGGAGATCATTAGCGAAGATATCCCAGAATTAAAGAAAACTCTGCAGAGCTTGCTTTGAGAGGGATTCCTAAAGAAAAAGTCCTAAATTGCGAAGTTTTTCTTGTAGAACACTTTAGGAATGCTATAATGGGTGATAAAAATAGAATATTTAATTTATTATGATTTAGCAGACAGGTTGTACTGTCTGCTTTTTGCTAACAACGGCTGTCTGGCGAGGGGAATATGATTTAGATAATGTATCAGATCTGCCGATAGAGTTGCAGAGGGCTTACAATGAATTGTGGAAAGAAGGAAACGGTTGTTTCGAATATTTAGTTGAGTATGATAAAAAGTATTATATTGCGACTTATTTAAGAATACAGTATTGATTATTGGTAAAGAAACAGGTTGTAATGAATGTCATGAAACTATTTTTCTTATTCCAGCAATGGAATTAGAAAATATATATGATGAAATAGAGAATACAATATATTTGAATGTATGGAAAACAAGCAAATAGAATAGAATCGGAATTTCAAGCGGCTGAAAGGAGCAGAGTATTTTGCAAAAATTCAAAGTAGGAATTGTGGAAACATATAGAAGATATATAGAAGTGGAAGCACAGGATGAAGATGCGGCCTATCAAGATATTGAAGATAAGATAAACGAAGGTGAAATTGATCTTCCTTGTGATGGCGGAGATTATAAGTATGACAGAGAATTATTTGTGACGGAAGTTAAAAAGTGAATATAGGAATTGGTAGAAGTCACCGGAAAATAATCTGGTGCCTATCGAAGAATTGGAAGAGTTTAATGGTATGCTGATTGATTTTATGAAACAGGAAATGATACAAAAATTATTGGATTTATGAATGAGTACTGTATTAGGAGAATGCAAGGTTAAAAGGATTGAGTGGTAAAAATGTGAAGTTTTTCTTGTAGAACACTTTAGGAATGCTATAATGGGTGATATAAAATTGAATATTTAATTTATTATGATTTAGCAGACAGCACAACCTGTCTGCTTTTTGTTAACATAAGGATGTCTGACGATGCCTGACTGTTATAATAAGCTGGCTCGCGAAACGATGAAAAAACTGCCTGCGTGATGGAAGGAGGTAAAAACTTATATGTTCCCGATAGTTTTTCTCACAGGCTACAGTTTATGGAGATTCTGAGCTGACGATCATTGCAGAACTGAAAAAATATATTGACTGCAATAACATTAAAAGACAGAGCTATACTGCCAGAACAGATGATTCATTTGGCAAAAGGTCTGAGCCGGATGCCCCTGCCGCTGAAATTTTTCTATTGCCGAAAGAGTGGCAGATGATGCCGGAAGATGTTTGGTTATAAACTATAAACAGACAAAAAATACGATTTGATAGAGAGGGGGAATGATTTGTGGAATATATTAATTATAAATTCAATAAAGATGGGTATAATGTAGGGACTTCTTTAGAAAAAGTAATTGAAGATTATCACGGTGACAGAGCAAAGGAAAATGCTCTATTTTGGCAAAATAAATATGGAAGAATATTTGGGGCTGATTATACTCATACGATATGTTGCTATGAAAATTGTGAGAATACTATACATCTCGCAATTGGTTTAAATGAAAATAAAGAAATCAAATTCCATGTAGAATTATTTATTTGTGATATTTATCAAATTATAAGTATATCCAACACAATCGAAGAAGCTGTTGAAAGTTATAAAGGTACAATTCTCAGATGTTTAAATAAAGAATTTGGAAGGATAGATGAATAACTAAATGGAAATACGATTTAATTGAAAGCGAGGGAATAATATGTCGCTTAATAAATATTTAGAAGGCAATAAGATTGATCAGATAGCAGACGATCAGGAGTTTATGGAGACGGAATACGATGCTATCCAGACATATTGTGAAATCTGCGGATATTCGATATCTGATGAAGATTTGGAAGTAATTATGTCCAGAGGATTGGATGGCAGTTTTATAAACTGGAAACAGACATATGTTAAAGATTTGTGGGAAGAATTTGGTGAAGTTCCGATGAATCCGGAAACTGAAGAGATCAAGGAACCTTGGAGACATTTTCTTCCTGGAACGCATAGAGAGGAAATCTGGCATTGGTTTGAAGAACAGTTTGCTATTAGTGTTGCGGAATTGATGGGACAATAGTGGGAGAAAATATTATGTCAAGATATGGAATAAGTGTAAGAGAGATATCAAAGAGGACTGTTATTGTAGAAGCAGAAAGTATTGTGGAAGCAATACAGAAAGTAGAAGAAGCCGTGGAACGAGAAAAAATCATTCTTGATGTGGATGATTATGATGATCGGGAGATTGTACCGTCTGAATATTGGAATGGTGGAAAAGTGCCGGAGGGAGAAGATGTTAGCTTCTATTGGCATATCGGAGAAGATAAATGAAGACTGGAAACAGGATTTTATTGAAGGGAAATAGAATGTGTACAGATAATACTATTGATTACAGGTTGGTATGATCCCGAAGAGGATAGAGAGAACGAAGAACAGGATGATTATACTGGATTTAATTACATAAGATTAGAGTGATTGGAGGAAAATATATGATACCAAAAGAATTTTACCCTACTCCAAGGGAATTATTAGAAAAAATTACTGAGGGGATAGACTGGAAACGACTTCAATCAGTATTAGAGCCATCTGCTGGAAAAGGCGATATAGTAGATTATGTAAAAGAAAAATACAAAAAGGAAACATGGAATCGTGATTTGGATATTGATTGTATAGAAATTGACAATACCCTTTGCCAGACCCTTAAAGGGAGAGAATTTAGAGTGGTACATAATGATTTTTTAACATTCAATACTTTCAAACATTATGATTTAATTATCATGAATCCACCTTTCAGTGATGGAGCAAAACATCTTTTACATGCGTTATCGCTTCAAAAAGATAATTTTGGAATTATCTGTATTTTAAATGCTGAAACAATTAAAAATCCGTATACAAATGAAAGAAAAGATCTTGTCAAGAGATTGGAAAAGATGAATGCAGAAATTGAGTATATGGAAGGACAATTTTTATCGGCAGAACGCCCAACTGGTGTAGAAATAGCAGTAATAAAAGTTTTTGTACCAGAAGAAGTAGTAGAAAGTTATATTTTCGAGGATTTAAAGAAACGGTCATATCAGGAAAATGTATATGAAGATGTAACAGATTTAGCACCAAATGATTTTATAAAAGCTATTGTACAGAAGCATAATATTGAGGTTGAAGCTGGAATAAAACTTATTATGGAATATAAAGCAATGGTTCCACACATATTACAAGACTTAAAGGACAGTTCTTATAATAAACCGATATTGGAAATGAAAATTCGTGATAGAGAACTTTCAACCAATGCTTTTGTTAAAGAAGTTAGACGTAAATATTGGACTGCATTATTCAGTAATCCTAAATTTACTGGAAAAATGACTTCAAATTTAGCAAATAAATATCATAATCAGGTTGCGGAACTTACAAATTATGATTTTTCTGAATATAATATTCGGACAATTCAAATTGAAATGAGTAAAAATTTAGTGATAGGAATAGAAGACTGCATTATTGAACTGTTTGATAAATTATCTCATCAATACGCATATAGTGACGAACTTTCAAATAATATTCATTATTATAATGGTTGGAAGACAAATAAGGCATGGTATATAAATAAGAAAGTTATTTTACCATATATGAATGCCTTTAGTAGTTGGAGTGGAAAATTTGATCCTGATTATCAAGTTAAATCGCAGCTTGCGGATATTGAAAAGGCATTAAATTATTTAGATGGCGGATTAACAGATGGTAGGGATATGGAACTGTGGCTGAGACACGCAGCAGAAACAGGACAGACAAGAAAAATTCAGCTTAAATATTTTTATGTGACATTTTATAAAAAAGGAACATGTCATATTGAATTTATCAATGAAGATTTGCTGAAGAAGCTGAATATTTTCGGAAGTCAACAGAAAAAGTGGTTGCCGCCTGGATATGGACAAAAAACATATGATGAAATGCCACCAGAAGAAAAGGCAGTCATTGATGATTTTGAAGGTAAAGCAAAATATGAGGAAACACTGATAAAGCAGGAGTATTTTATTTATAATCCCATGAATTCTATTGGTGTTTCGAACTGAACACAGAAGAAATAGAATAGATAACGATTGCGTGAAGTTTTTCTTGTACAACACTTTAGTAATGCAACCTGTCTGCTTTTTGTTAATATGGAAGGAGGTAAAAATCTTATATGTTCCCGATAGTTTTTTTCCCACAGGCTACAGTCTGCGGAGATAAGGATGAGGCGGTAAAATTCACAGAAAACCATTGTTCTTTTAAGGCGATGATGAATGTACAGCAATGCGGTGAGAGGCATATCTATCATTTCAATGCATTTGATGAAGTGACCGACAGGATCAGGCGGATGAAGATATGTGCGAAATCTGAGCTGACGATCATCGCAGAACTGAAAAATTATATTGACTGCAATAACATTAAAAGACAGAGCTATACTGTCAGAATGATTGATTTTGTCAGAACAGATGATTCATTCGGAAAAAGGCCTGAGCCGGATGCCCCTGCCGCTGAAAACTTTCCATTACCGAAAGAGCAGCAGATGTTGCCGGAAGACGGCATTGATCTTGATGAGTTCGCGCGGAATTATCAATTTATGGCGAAATATTTGATTTAATACGGGCAGAAGAAGCCTGATATGTATTATCGGAAGGAGGACGTGGCTATGAGCGATATGTCGAAAAATGAGATTATGGAAGAGCTAAAAAAAACGGTGGAAAAGAGGCTTGGAAATGGGTTTTGCGTCAGCCTGCAGGTCATTAAGAAAAATAACGGGGCTGTTAAGGATGCAATTATTATGAAAGAATCAAGTTCCCCAATTGCTTCAACAATCTATATTGATGATATGGTTAAGGAAATTCAGTATGGGGCGCTTAGCCTGACAACCGCTGTCAACAGGATTGCGGAACTGTATAAGGAAAGTGCAGCAGATACTTCCTGCCCATATAAAGTTGCGAATATGATGAATAAGAAGGATATCCTTACGAAAGTGATATACAGGCTTATAAACAGAGAAAAAAATGAGGACATGCTTGTAAACGTCCCTCACAGGGATTTTCTGGATTTAGCCGTTATATATGCCATAGTTGAGGGCGAAGAGGACGGGAAACAATATTCCTGTATATTAGATTATGCTCTATGCCAAAAGCTTGATATTAGTCAGGAAAAATTAGAGGCTGCTGCGGCCCGTAATACAAAAGCCAGGAGATTTCATGCCTGGCCGATGGAGGATGTTTTGGGCAGACTTATAGGTAAAGCTTCAGATATAATACCACCTGCAATGCCCTATGCTCCTTGTGGACCTTCTATGTGGGTATTGACGAATACCTCCGGAAATCATGGCGCATCTGTATTGCTGTATCAGAAATATTTTGATGATGTTGCCACTAAATTAGATGATGACCTTTACATAATGCCGTCGAGTATTCATGAAGTAATTTCCGTTCCGGCATCTGATTTGGATCCTTTTCAACTGAAAGAAATGGTGAAAGATATTAATTGTACGGAGGTGACCCCTGAAGAGGTATTGAGTGATAATGTATATATATACAGAAAAGACAGCGGAATGATCAGTATTGCCTCGTAATAATGAGCAATATCCAAAAAGCCTCAGGACATTCAAATCCTGGGGCTTTTTTCAGTCAGAGCTTGCTTCTGCTCAGATGAGCAGAAAATGATAATTTTCTTGTAAATATTCTTAATATAGTATACTATACAAAGCAGTATAATTGAAAGGGGAAAGAATATGAGATTTAATAATTTAATTATTTTGTTTGCACTGATACTGATAGGCTTTTCGCTTCCGGTTTTCCTGAAAACGAATATATCCGTCCGGGCGGCTCAGCTTAATAATGATTATTCCAGCTACCTGGTTACGGCTACAGAAGGGGCGATGGATGCTGTTGCTTCAGTAGATACCGGAAGATATTTCTTTTCCTCTCAGGCAAAGAGGAAAAAGGCAATAGAAACCTTTTATGAAACTCTCATCCAGTGCTTCAATTATGATCACTCAACCTATAAAGACCTGGTCAGATATTATGTACCCTGTGTTTTTATGATAGATACGGATGGGTTTTATATAGAATATACATCTGAATACCGAAACCAGGCCGGAATAGCAGAATATAATGAAATTATAACACCGATCAATAAATGGTCGAAAAACTATTCTATTGGTTCCAATGGCATTACCGGCCACAGTTATACAGTGGAATACCATCTTGATGATACTGTTGTAATCACATATACGGATAACCGCGGGCAGGTGGAAACTGTTGAAGGAGATTATCAGGATGTCTATACAAAAATAGGCTTACCAACAGAGCTGCAGCATATTTTTGGAAGTCGGGAGACATTTATTTATGAGAAGAAAGAAGTTATCATGTCAACCCTGTCAGCTCAAATGGAGTTTTACATTAATGCGCACAGTGAATCAGCAAATCAGCTAAACCAGGTACAGTACCAGTTTACGCTTCCTACAATAACAGGTGAAGACTGGGCAAGGCTCATAGATGCACCGACACTGATCTCATTCCTCCAGGGTGTGCAGACACCGTATGGCAACAGTTTTCTTAATATCTATGCTCTGGCCGGAGCTGAGATAGAGAAAAATGTTTTCTACTATATTTCTCAAAGTGGTACTGGTGTAAAATATTATCACCGTTCATGGTGCAGCGGCTTAACTGACGTGGATAAAAAGCAGGCATACTCCATGGAACAGGCGGCAAAGCATGGTGCTTATCCATGCCCGGAATGTGTTAAATAGTATATTGATTATTTTTGCCTATATGTTAAACTGGAGGAGAACAATTTAATATTTATTGATTAAAGATTTAAGCGGGCAGGGCTGAGAAGTTCTGGCTGCTTTTTTACTAACATAAGGACAGTTCGCGGAGCGTGCTGTCCGTTGTTTAAGAAAACATGCTGAACATTGGATAGTAGTTGTTCAAAAATGCACAGAACGATTTATGGATGCGAAAGCAGCCAGAAATTGTTCTAGAAAAAAGTGCATTGAAGAACAACTGCGAAACTCAAAATAGGAGAAAAAATGGAACTGAAAGCATATGAAGAAATAATTGATTTTCCCCTTTTCTATCAGATGAAGAATCTGATAATAAGGATGGCCGAGAAGCCTGAAAAGAGAGATAAGTCACTGTTTGGATACCAAAAACCGGATCAGACTATGGAAGAGCAGTATGGACTCAAGTATCCGGGGGAAGTTTTGGAGCGCTATGAAGAACGCTGTGGAGGCGATATCAGTAAGCTCCGGGCATTGGCACTTGCAGTTGCAGAAGAAAAAGACCTGCTTGTCCCATTCATGTTCACAGGCAGCCAGCTTACTGATTTTGAAAATAAGCTCCGCTCCTGTGCGGAAACAGATTTGTATCTGGCAGGCGCCTTATACCTGATAACAGACAGCAAAGGGGAGCAGAATGAGCTGCGGGATAAGTTGATAAAATATGAATGCCAGGAAACCCCGGACGCACTGTTTATCATCAGTATCCTGCCCGAAAGTGATTGGGAATATAAGAGCGGGCTGGCGGCCTGCTTCCTTGGAAAAAAACGGACTATAAAGGCTTATGGAAATACCCGTCTGTATGCATGGTTTCTGGATAATTATCATGATGAGATCCAAAAGAGCCGGCGCAAATGTATACAGATATTGAAATCATTACTGCATCTGTCCTGTAAATATATAAAAGAGCAGTCTCCGGCATATCTCCGTCTCACAGAAAACGGTTATTCCCGTCAGGAGCTCTTTTATATGAACTTTCTGATTCCGATGGAAACGAACCTCACAGATTCGCTTGACAAATCCTCGATAACTATGGAACGGATGGCTTTGGACAGCTGCAGGGAATTATTAAATGCGGAGAAAATAGAATCAGAAAAGTTGTACGAGCTCTGCCAATATCAGTTAGAAAACTATAAAATTTATAATGTCAGATTGGAGGAGAAGCAAGGTATAATACAGAGCCTGGAAAATATAATTTGTCTGAAAAATGCTGAAACTTTCCGGTTCCTATATCAATTAAATGAAAACTTTCAGCTTCCATTGTCATGGTTTTATGTTGATATCGGTTCAGAAAATACATGGGATATTTTAGCAGAATGGTTCTCTTTGAAGGAATTTTGTAAAATTTACGAAAAATCGCTATGTGCGATGGAAGAACCTGATATCGAAGCATGGCTTGATAAATACCATAAGCTAACGGGCGATGATTACACTGAAAGATTCTGGACCTTTAATGAATATAATACCGGCGAAGTATTTAGATTGATGGTTCAACGGAAAAAATATGATCTTGCTGAGCTTCTCAGACAGTATCATGCAGATGAAATGAAATATACAAAAGAGCAGTTGGAGAAAAAATGGAATTATATGAAAAATAATATGATCTCAGCTGCCCGCTATCTGTATAGTCATGATGTATTTTGTTTTTGGCTTGAGTTTGACAAAATATACGGCATCAGGCTTCTTGAAAGATTTTTGCAGAGTCAAAACAGTGTGCTCTCATCCGTAAAAATTTATGGGAACATAACAAATTTTTCCTTTTCCTTCCCCTTCCTGTCATCAGAAGAACAAAAAGTGGTTTTTAACTGGGTGGAACAAATGGTATATATTACCATGCCGCAGAATTACAGCGATTTCCTGTATCACTTTTTGATGTGTGACAGTGCTCAGGACCTTTTTCCTCTCGAATCACAGGAACTTTTCAAGGTGGTCAGAGAAAGCAAAGACATAACTGATACTCCATACAAAATGAACGCCTTATGTAAAAAATACTATTCTCCAGAAGAATGGGAAGCTTTTCAGAAAAAAGAAAAGCAGAAAATGGAAATGAAAGCGCAGCAGGATATGCAAAAACGAATAGATAAAATGAACGTTTGCCTGCAGGAAATTGTTGATTCATCGGCAGATACCTGCGAGATGTACGGCAAGCTCAGTGAAATCATTACGAATTATTTTCACTATGGAGAAGAACAGACAAGTGCATGTATTGCTTTTCTGGAAAATCAGATAAACGAAAAAGGCGGCTGTATGAGTAAAGAATGTATGAGTAATATTTTGGATTCCCTGGTATTTTCAGTTCGCTGGGAAAACATGGAATGGGACACAGTCAAAAGAATTATAATGAAAATCGAGGTGATAGAAAATGAATCTGAAAAAAATTAAGATGCGTGAGAAATGCTGCAATATGCTCAGAGAACATCACCTTAAATGGGGATTAACAGCATTGCTTGATGAAGAAAGCTTAAAGAATGGGTGCCAGAGAATAACTGAGGAAAAGCTTTTTCAGGAAATGATGAGAGCATCTATACAGACACAAAAGGAGATACTTGCCAATCCCAAATTGTCAGATTATATCTGCAATCTGTTAACTAACGGAATAAGCATAAACCAATTGGAGCCGTTGATAGACCAGGTGCCGGCAGAAGAACTCGTTACATACTCTGTAAGGCTGGTAATGAGAACGGTCAAAGCCCCTGTACCGGAAAGGCTGGGAGGGATATTCTTAAAATATTATGCGGATGAAGAACTGGATGAAAAGCAGAGCGTGAATTTGGTAGCTTCCTTAGATAATTATAGAGGTCAGCTGAAAACAGTTGATGAAAAGTTAATTGCTTCCCATAAAATGCTCTTTTGTTCCAGCGTGCTTTCCAGCCGTTTCCTCTGTGCCTTGACTGAATATGAGAGGTGTGTGAATTTAATGGCAGAAAACGAAGAAATTTTCCAAGTATTGGAGTATATCAGCCAAATCTGTGGGGCCTGGAAAAAACTGGATGATGAGGATTTAGGGCAGCTGGAAAAAGAGCCGAAAAGGATACTGCAGCTTTTGATGTGGATTGAAAGTTTCTATCATAATGAATCAGAAATGCGTGATTTCTGCAGCTTGTGGCTGGAAAATCATGCCCTGCTGTATGACCTGGAACGGATGAAGAAAAAAATTGAGACAGGAGGCATGGAAGAGGAAGCGCATCAAATGCTGTCAGGGCGCTCATCCTATGTTGCTTTCTTTTATAATGAACATTTTACCGAGACACTGGGACAAATGAAAGAGGAACTGATCATCTATGCCATAACCCATAGAAAAAAGGCATTTATGAATCTGATCCGTGAGAATATGGATCTTTTCAGAGCTATTCCACCCTCTTCCTTTTTATTTGACAGGATCTTTTACACAAAGGTAGTAAATATAAATACAATGAATCTTAAAAATCTGAAAATCTGCCAGAACGGGAAGGAATATTCCATGGAGGTCCTTAAAATTCTGTCAGATAAAGGCTATACTTTTGAGGAAACCGCTACCTTAATAAATCAGCCAAAAGAATATGCTATGCTTTATACGGCGCTTATGATACCGCAGGTGGATAAAAGGCTGCAGGTGATCCGTCAGCTGGTAAAAAAGCAATGCCTGAACCATACAATGGATGTCAACAGAATCGCTGATAAACTGTCGGTAAAACCGCTATGCCAGTGGATGCAGGAGGATTTTTCCCATATCCGGGAGCTGAATGCAGATATCAGTATGATGCTTTTGCAGGAATATGACAGAATTTCACATTTGATTAAGGACACTATGTCAATATCTGAGGCCAGATATGTGGCATTTCATGCAGAAGTACTACATAATAAAAAATCTATGGAAGAAGTCAGAAAGGCGGTATTGGATTCTAACCCGGAGTGGCTTTCCCTGAAACAGACCTTCCATTTCAGTGATGATTTTATAAAGGAGAACAAGGAGCGTATCAAGCAGTTTATTTATGATGACGGCGCCTACATCATGTGGAAGTACCGTCAAAACAACACGGATCGGGATGAAGATTTAAGACGGCTGATATCGGCAGAACTGATGGGACGGTTCCGGGAATTAAAGTATCATGGGGATGATCTTAACAGGGAAATTGATTATCCAATCACAGATCAGGTGAAAGCTCTTTGGATCAGGAACAACCATATGGAAGAAGGAAAACTTCATGTATGGGAAGAAGATGGCCTTATTCCTGTCATGAAAATTGGAGAGATCCCGGAGTATACCTGTCTTTCGTATCAGAGCGGTACGTATAACAGATGCCTTTTAGCCTGCCATGATTCCAATAAAAAAGTGTTATATCTATCCTGTAACGGCGAAATTGTTCTTCGGGCGGCCATCCGTCTTACAAAGAGCAGTTTTACAAAAGTCGCCCATAATGGAAAGTCCTGCTCCAGGGAGCTTAAGTTTGTAGATTTGGAGCATCCTGAGGAAAATACAGGCAGCCGCGTGAAACAGCAGGAATATCTGACACTGTTTCTGGAGAGAGCCTATATGTCTAAACTCCCCCAGAATATGCAGGCTCAGGCTGTCAGAATGTTGTTTAGCCTGCTCCGGAAAAAGGCCGGCCAAATGGGTGCCCTTTTTGTGGCGAGCTCGGATTATCAGGCTTATAATCCGGAAGATATGATACGTGCATCCTGTTTTGTCTACATATCGAAATCCAAAGCAGGGGAACAGTACCTTGACAGCCTTGGAGGTAATAACTGTATTGGTAATGAGGGAAGTTACAGGAGAAGTAATTTCTTAATAGAAAAAGATTTTATGAAATTGGCTGTGTAAAGCAGGAATAGTAGTATAGGGCAAGTAGAAGGTGATTCTATCTGCCCTTTTAAAATACGGACTAACCAGGGCAAAAAGCATTTTTTATTGAAAATCCCATGTTTGTATAACAATTTATTGTCAAAACGGAGAAAGGAGTATGACTTATTATCAAGAAACAGCAGGAAGATGTATGTATTTCCAGAAGTTCTAATTGACATATTTTCATTCCTGTTGTAATATAATAATAACGACGGGCAACTTGAGTGTCAGTCAAAGCATTGATATAAGGTGTTGTGCCAGAGGGCAGTGCCTTACGAGCTTTGAATGGGTTTGGCGTTTACCGCATTCTGGCTAGACTGCATATGCAGTTGAAAGAAAACGTCAGGAAAAGCTCTGCGAAAGCAGGGCTTTTCCTGTTTCAAAATGGAAAGAGGTAAGTCTGATGCGTAATGTGTATGACTGCGTGGAGGCTTTTGGAAAACTGCTGGATAAAGAATATCATTTAGTGTTGGGAAGAAAAAATAAATCTGCTTCATTACAGATAAATTTTGACAAAAAAGAGTGTTTCCATTTAATGGGGCTTCAATATCTGACAGACAGACCGGAGTTAGTTCATGACAGGGGAAAAATATTTGATGCAATAAGGGAACGCCGGATAACGGCAGAACAGATTCAGTCATCTGACCTGTATTACAGGATTGCAGACAGAGTAGATATGTTCCCGCTTCTGGAAAGCATGATTGACAGCAATGATACGATTTTTAAGTACAACAGGAAGCTCAATGCTTATTCGGTTATTAAAGCGGATTATATTTTGAAAAACAATGCAGAAGGAAGAAATATTTTTTTGTTTCTGACAGAGAACGGAGAGGAAGGAAGATATTTCTGCCGTTCATTTTTCCCGCAGGATAAAATGGATTATACAAAGAATCAGGCATCATGGACTTTGCTTTATAAGAAAAAAGTAACTCTTTCAACAGGAGAAGAAGAAATATTGTATGACAGGTTAAAAAAAGTGGATAAGGGGTAGTAGAGATCACAGCATCTAAGCCAAAACGGTTTAGGTGCTATTTTTTTGCATAAACGGAGGTGAGGCAGCTTGAGCTTGAACATCAAGAAAGTGGATGACAATTCAATGGTGATCCACACAAAGGAAAAGCCTAAAGTTCATTTAAAGGGAGCGTCTGAAGCAAAAATCAAGGGCAGGAATATCCTTACCGTACAGCATGGACCGAAGATTGCCGGAAGTGTGGCAGAGAAAAGCGTGGTAGCAGATGGGAAGATAAAGTTAAAAAGGAGTTCTGTCCATGTTACGGATAAAAGGAAAACCGTACAGACAAAAACGGCGGCTGACGGCATGAATGGCAGTTAAACATCTGTTTTTTCGTTAGGGTTCATCCGAAGGAAAGGGAAGGAAACAAACATTGTCAGGAATTCGGCAGCCGGTACGGCAAGCCAGATTCCGGTCATTCCCCAAATTCTGGGCAAAAAGGCGAGAAACGCAAGCAGCAGGGCAAAGGAGCGCAGGAAGGTGATCAGGCCGGAAAAATGCCCTTTTCCATAAGCCATCATACGGACCGCCGAGAAGATATTGATTCCGGCGAAGAGGAAGCCGAGACCATAGATTCTCATTCCGGATACGGCAAGGGAGAATACGGGGCTTGCAGGAGGGGCAAAGCAGGAAACTCCTAATGGAGCAAAGAAACAGGTCAGCGCATAGATGACGAGTGGCGCGATGGCAAAGAACCTGTAAGCATAGCGTTCCAAAATCCGGCATACCCCTTCTTTTTTATCCCCATAGGCGTAGCCAAGGGGCGGTGCAATCCCCATGGAGAAACCGAAGTATACGCCGATAGAGAGAAACTGCAGATACATAATGATGGAAACCGCCGCAACGCCGTCTTCTCCCGCAAAGGTGAGGGCAGTGCGGTTGAATACGATGGTCGTAATGGCAATGGCCAGCTGGTCTACAAATTCCGATGCTCCATTCACCATGCAGCGCACAGCTTCCCGCAGGGACAGTCCATGAACTGTAAATGAGAGGTGTTTTTGTTTTTTTAAGAAGTAATAAAGTCCCATACAAAAAGACAGAAACAGGCCAAGCATTGTTGCAAGCGCCGCCCCCAGAATCCCCATCCGGAAACAGCCGATCAGGATATAGTCCAGGATAATATTCAGGATGCCCCCGGACAGCGCTGTGGCGAGGCTGTAAGCTGGCGCACCGTCAATCCGGATGAAATAGGTAAACAGTTCTTTCCCAATGACAACGGGTGTTCCCAGAAGCCACCAAAACGCATATGTTCTGCAGTCAGCTATGGTCGGGGCAGTTGCGCCGAGGAGATTCAGGATGCCGGGCAGATTCAGAAGAACGCCAAGGGATACCAGACCGCCCAACAGAACAGATGTTATCATACTGACCGAGAAGGAACGGTCTGCATCTTTTTTTCTGTTTCCTCCGATGTGCAGTGCGGCAACAGCGCTGCCGCCGGTGGCAAAAATTAGGGCAATGCCCGTGAGCACATTGACGATGGGATAAACAATGTTGATGGCCGCCAGGGCATCCGTACCCACATAGGCTGAGACAAAAATACCGTCAATGATGGTATAGACGGTATTGAACAAAGAGGTCAGATAAGTCGGGATAATATACCGCAACAGCTTCCCAAACCGGACTTCTTTTTCTGAGCTGAAAATCAAAACATTTTCCATAAGATACCTCCTGTATACAGGATAAACCTTCAAGGTACTTGAAAGTCAATGAGAAAATTGATATTCTATCCTTATGGAGGAATACAGTATGGCTTCACATTTTCAAATCGGAGAGATTTCCCGTTTTTTTGACGTACCGGCCTCTACCCTCCGCTATTGGGAGGATGTGGGCGTCCTGAACCCGTTAAAGGATCGTGAAAATCACTACCGTGAATATACAATTGAAGACCTGATGACGATTTCCGACGTTATCTTTTATAAAAATCTTGGGCTTTCGTTGAAGCAGATCCGCGGAATGGAATCTGCTGCGCCTGAGCAGCACAGCCGTTTGTTTGCGGAAAAGCTGTCGGAACTGGAAGAGCAACAAAAACAGCTTCAGGAGCGTATGGAAAAGCTGCATTGCCATATGGAAGCGATTCAAATGATGGAAGAATTGAGGCAGAATCCCTATTTGGAAACGGACATTGACACGGACTGCATTGTTTCCTTTGATTTGATTGAACGTGACAAACTGCGCCAGTACATTGATAATCCGTATCTTTATTCCCGTGTACAGCATTCCGATTACCCGGAGAAGGAACATAGGGGACTTACCATTCCATCAGATCTACAAGAGCAGTTTTCAGATTCTCAAATTTTATGGAAAAAACAAAGCAACCGATATATCGCCTTTTTGATGAAGGAAGAAATAGCGGATGGTTTTCCGAATGATTTACAGGAGCATTTATTGCATATTCGGAGCGGACATAAAACGGGAGCCATGATCAGCCGGTTCCTTTTGTGTGCACAGGAGAATGGGAAGGTTTATGATTTCTATAAAACTTTTGTAGAAATTTTGTGCTGAATTAAATTTTTTGATCCGGCGGAGACGGACATAGAGGAAGATGGTAGCGCCCCACCGAGAGGTCTCCACTGTCTCCACTTCCTATGCGCTGGGCCTGATGGCTGAGATTGCGGAGGATCTGAGCAAAAACACTTATGTTCCATGGGGGATTTTTTCATAACCATTGCTTTGATTATTTATAAATATAACCTATAATGGATATATAATTAAAATGGAAGGGAAAGGGCGAAGCGATCTCTTCGAAGGCCTTTCCGTTTGGGGGAATGAGCAATACCGCAGCCTGCAGGGGAGTTACCCAGTCATTTTCCTGAGCTTTGCCAATGTCAAGGAAACTTCCTATAAGGATGCCAAAAAGAAGATCTGCTATATCATAGAGAAGCTATATAACAGATGTGGGTTTTTGATGGAAGGAACAATCCCCTTTTGTATCAAAAAATCTAAGTCGCTTTTTTCATCTGCCTCGCCCCGCGCATAGGAGCCAAAAAGGCTAAGTTCATCCACACCATAGCGAATTGCTATCGGCAGAGCTTTTGTCTTGATTTCATCTATTGTATAAGACATTTTACAATCTCCTTTCACACTTAATTTTGTGTTATTATAGCATCTCATACTAAAAAAGAAATAGTGCCTGTTGGTCTTTGGTTCGGAATAGTGGGTGCTGGCCAGAGGTAAATGTATCCGGAATAAGCATGGAAATAAAAAACAGTTGCAAACCGAAACAAATGCTATATAATAGAATGTATGTTCGATACGGGAGCTTACATAATAGAGCGTGCTTTAGGGGAAGGACAGGACACAATTAAAAGAGATACTTTGGCGATAGGAGTGAGGGTAAATTGATTACGGAGAAAGTGATGGAGGAGCAGGATAAACGTGCGGTGGAGTCGATGTGCAGATGTGGGCTGGAGCTTGAAGGTGTGATTGCTGTTTTTCCAATGTTTCCCAAGGAGGAAGTTATGGCAGTCTATCAGTCTGTAAAAGGATTGGATGCAGATGATAATGGGAAAACTGATATAAGCATTAATTGTTCATAGCCAGACATGGAGAACGTTAAAATGTTTTTAGACCCCAATGTAAGGTAAGTGTTTATCTTACATTGGGGTTTGTCATTGGTATAAGGATGCCAGGCGAAGCCCGGTATCCGTTGTTTACTACAGAATCAGACGCACAGGTATGAAAAAGAGCAAACAGCAGACACTAAGACTAAAAAATATCCATTTTAACCAGCTTAATAAGGAGAGCAAAGTGTGGATTTAATAAAGGAAGTATTGCCGCCACTGCAATAGGGAAGTGAGACCGGAGGATGCAGACTGATGTGTATATCCCCTGCATATTTACCATTTAATGGAAGTTTACAAAAGAATGTATGTTTGGTACTATAAAAGCAAACTTATGTTCGGAAAAGAGGTGAGACGGAATGGAAAATAATAACGGGCAGAAAAAGATGGGGGAATTATCACCTGTGAATATCCCGATCCAGATGTTCAGTATGGGAGATACAACAGGCAGGATCACTCCAATCCGTTTCCGTTTCCAGACGGCAGAGGATACGATTGAAACGATAGAGGTACAGAAAGTCATTTCCCGTGATGAGAAGAATTATGTCGGGATCCGGGAAAAACAGTTTATTTGTTCAGCGAAGATTAGTGACCGGGAAAGGATCATGGAGATCCGGTACAACGTGGGGAGCCAGAAATGGACGATATTCCAGTTCCTGGCATGATGGATGGGAAGGTCTATATTTTCCATGTGGATGCAAACAGCGCCTTTTTAAGTTGGAGCGCATCGTATCGGGTAAATATCCTGGGGGAAAAAATGGATTTAAGGTCTGTCCCAAGCATAGTTGGGGGAGACCAGGAGAAGCGCCATGGTATTGTCTTGGCGAAAAGCACCCCTGCGAAAAAATACGGGATACAGACCGGGGAGGCGGTCGTTACAGCTCGGCGGAAGTGTCCGGGGCTGGTTGTTATCCCTCCGGATTATGGGCTGTATGTAAATGCATCACGTGCATTGATTGGAAAGCTGAAGCAGTATTCTGACAATGTGATCCAGTATTCTATTGATGAAGCATGGTGCGTGCTGGATGGATTTGAAAACCTGTACGGCAGGGGGCAGATGAAAAACTTTGCTTACCGGTTAAAAGATGAGATACGGGAGGAGCTTGGTTTTACTGTTAATATTGGAATTTCCACAAACTTTCTTCTCTCAAAAATGGCAGGAGAGCTTTCCAAACCGGATAAAGTCCATACCTTATTTCCAGATGAGATCCCAAAAAAGATGTGGCCGCTGCCAGTGTCAGACCTCTTTTTCGTAGGGCGGGCAACAACGTCAAAACTGCACCGCCTTGGGATCTTTACGATCGGTGACCTGGCTGAGGCGGATGACGCGATGATAAAAGCCCACCTGAAGCTGCCGGGCCAGATCGTGCAGGGCTATGCCAGGGGGAAGGAGCTGGAGCCTTATATGTTTGGCCATGAGGCCAATAAAGGCTATGGGAACAGCCTGACAGCGCCTGCGGATATCACAAGCACAGAATATGCAGGCCATTTGTTATTGTCTTTGTGCGAGACAGTAGGGACAAGGCTGCGGAATGATAATGTGAAGGTCAGTATGGTGAGCGTCCACATCACGACCTGCGAGTTCTGTCATGAAAACAGGCAGATGCAGCTTCTGACAGCAACAGATGTGACGGAGGAGATATTCCGGGCGGCATGCCGGGTATTTGATGGGCTGTGGGATAAGAAAACGCCGATCCGCCAGATCGGCGTCCATACTTCAAAAGTACAGAGGGATGCAGGGAGACAGTATAACCTGTTTGACCTGCAGAAATTTGACCGGCTGGAGATACTGGACAGGACCATAGATGGGATCAGGAAAAAATATGGGGAGGATGCAGTGTTCCGTGCCAGTTTCCTTAAGGACAGTGTCCCACACATGGGAGGCGGCCTGGATAAAGAACGCCGGTCTGGGATAACAATAGGGATAGATGTGGATAATGAAAAGGCGCGAATCATTTAAATATGGAAAAGGAGATGAGTAGTCAGAGTATGTGCGGACGGTTTTATATAGACGATGAAACAGCAAAAGAGATTGAGAAGATAGCCAGGAAGATTGACCGTAAAATGGCAAAGCTGGGGGATGTACATCCTTCAGAACCTGCATTGGTTTTGAGGGCGCTAAACGGCGAGATGGTGTCAGAAGTATTGAAATGGGGATATGATATGACAGGAAAAAATATCTTTAATGCACGCTCAGAGACGGTGCAGGAAAGGCCGATGTTCCGTTATGATTATGAAAACCGGCGCTGTATCATACCGGCCAAAAAGTTTTATGAATGGAAAAAGGTGAATGCAAAGCAGAAGGAGAAATATGATTTCTTTTCACAGGGGGAACCCTTATTCCTGGCAGGGATCTATCATAAAGATCCGGATGGCGGCAGGTTCACGATCCTGACCCGGGAAGCGGAAGGGTGTATGGCAGGGATCCATAACAGGATGCCCTTGATCTTAACCCGTGGTGATATGGAAAAATGGCTTTTTTCCACAGAAGAAGCTGTGAGACTGCTGGATGGGCATTTTGATAAACTGCAGAGAAAAAAGAGCATACAGGAGGGATACCAGCAAATGAGCCTGTTTTAATTTATGGGGGCAAACAAATACTGTCTTTAGGGCTCCCGCAATTTAACAGCAGAAGCCGCCATCCTGCGCCGTCCTTCATCAAGGGCGGCATAGTGCTTTCTGGTCGTACCAACATCGGAATGCCCCAAGACATCTGCCACCAGATAAATATCTCCCGTTTCCCGATACAAGCTTGTACCAAACGTAGACCGCAGCTTGTGGGGGGTTATCTTCTTTTGCGGAATAAATTCTTTTGTGTATTTTTCAACAAGGTTCTCCACGGCATGGATGCTTATCCTTTTTTTCTGGGTTGAGAAAAAAAGGGCATTTTCCTGTCCTGGCTGGGCTTGTGCGGCTATAGCCGCACGTGGGCCATTGATATATTCAAGGAGGGCAGACTCAACCTCCCTGCCAAAGTACAGGATGGACTCCTTACCGCCTTTTCGGATGATCCGGAGGCTGTTTTCCCGGAAATTCAGGTCGTTAATATCTAACCCCACACATTCGGAAACCCGGATCCCTGTCCCCAAAAGAAGCGTGATGATCGCTAGGTCACGCACTTTCGTTTTCTGGAAGTACATTTTTTTCTGCCCGGTCAGGCTGCTTTCATAATTTTCTATGTTATCCAGCAGGATCGCGACTTCGTCAGGCTCTAAACGGATGATAGCCTTTTCATGAAGCTTGGGCATATCCACCTGCATGGCCACATTCTTGGAGAGGGATTCTTTCTTGTAATAATAATTCAGGAAACTCCTTAATGATGACAGCTTACGGGCGATGCTGGAGACGTCATTTTTCTGGTCTCCATTTTCGGATTTGTAGTATTTTAAATATTCCTGATATTCTTCAATATCGCCTGAGGTCAGTTTATCAAGCTCTTGCAGGGTAATCTCATGGATTTTTTTGTCCTTCAGGGCAGGATTTTCGTCGATCAGGAACCTGAAAAATACCTGCAGGTCATAGGCGTAAGAAACGCGCGTCCGGGGACTGGAGGTGTTCTCAATAGCCCTGAAATAATCTTTTGCATAGGCAGGAAGACCCTGTAGTATGCTGCGGAGCCTCTGCGTGTTTTCTATTTTTTTCTCTTCATGATAAGTTAAGTTTTTTCCGCTCATTTGAAATCCTGCCTTTGATCACTTAAATAATAGCATATGAATTTATATTGTGCAATTTGCAATGTCAATTTGATTGCATCCGGAAACAGCCGCATAATATAATGCTTTTATACAATTTAATATTTTCTTTTTATTATTTACCAGACAGAATTTCTGCCTGGTTTTTGATTGGAGGGACTTATTTTGCGGACAGTCACCCGGACATATGATATTTACAATTATAGAGAATTAACGGACGAAGCAAAGGGAAAGGCCAGGTCATGGTATTTAAATGATATCTTTAGACCTATGGAATTTGAGAATGATTACACTGAGGATTTACGGTATTTGTTTAAAAACAGTAGTTTAAACCTGCAGTTCTCATTATCCTACTGCCAGGGGGATGGCCTGAATATTTATGGCCAACTGGATTTGGAGGATATTTTCACCGTGATAAGCGATAAATCATATTGCGGGGAATTATTTAAAGATTTTTGGGATGTACTGACAGAACATCAGATAAAGACATTGAGAGCCTATATGGATATCTGTGGCAAATATATCCAGCTTCCCCGCAATTGCAGATATTCTTTTTGCATTGCTGACAGGACAGATTTTGCGGGAGATTGGATTGAGCAATTGGAATATAGCCATTACAGGGACATCCAAACTGACATTATTTTTAAGCTGGAAAAGCTTGTGATCAGTATATTTTCCTTCCTGGCAAAACACTATGAAGAGGATGGCTATAAATTTCTATATGAAGTGGATGAGGATGAAATAAGTGAAGTATGTGAAAGCAATGGCTGGGAGTTTTTAGCAGATGGAAGCTATTTCATAGAATAGTAGAGGAGGATAAAATGGACAGTAAAGTATTAGAACCTGCTTTTCAGGAACAGGCAATAAAGAAATTAGGCGATGAACTGCGGTTGGCCGAGGACAAGTCTTTTGCAGAGCCGATCATAAGAGTTTTGATCGCCCGGTGTGAGGGGAATATTATCCTTTCCCATGCCATCATACAGGAAAATAAGATATGGGAAAAATGCAATGAGTATCTGTATTTTGAAGCAGCGCTTTTATCGCAAGACGGACAGAAATGCGTAGTAGACAATGACCTTGTCTACCAATGGGCGGAAGATTATTATCTTAAGGATGATACGGAGATTGAAAAAGTAAAAAAGAAAGCGGAAGCAAAGCATCCTGGAATAAAATACAAGGCATCAGGCAACGGAGACAATCAAAAAAATGCCATAGCCAAAACAGATGTTTTGAAACAAAAGGAAACACAGGTTCCCAGAAGTAAGAAGAAAAATAGAGATATGGAAGGGCAATTAGACCTGTTTTCAATGATGTAGGAGGCAAGATAAATGGATAAAAGGTTATTTTCGGCAATACCAAGGCCTAAAGTAGAAAGGCGGTTTTACAGGCTTATCAAAATGGTTTCGCAGATGACATATCTGATTACTGCCAGCAGGCAGAAGATAGCGGGAAAGGATACGCTGATCATTAATTTCTTTAGGAATGACGAAGAAGGGCTAACCCCTGTTTTCCGGACGTTCTGTCAGGAAAACAATTATATCTCACAGGAACTGCTCACAGACAAAACGGTATGGAAAACGGGATCCATCCAATTTTTGATTAATTCTTTTTATACATATGGCAGAAGGATGGCCATTGTTACTGCCACTCTGAAAGACAGGGATACCATACTTAAATTTGTAAGAAAATATGCAAAGCAGGTAAAACCGCTTAAGGCAAATATGGAAATTCAGGACGGCCTTGAAGAATACCAGAATATGATAAAAAACCGAAAACTTCAGAAAAAATATGCAGAAGAAATGGCTAAGATAGATGAACAAATGGAGAAGTTTGGAAGCTTCCCGGATAATTATCAGGAATTTGTGGAAAACACTGTCTTTGCGGATGAAAATTATATTTTTTATAACAGGAAAAAGGCAAAGGCGTTTTGTACCGGGTGTAAACATGAGTTTGGACTGGAGAAAGGCAGGTATGCATCTGCATCCGGGGAAAAAGAAGGGCAGCCCCTTAAGCATAACAGTTTGGTCCAGTGCCCCTGCTGCGGCAGGACTTTTCAGTGTAAAAGCGAAGGGATGGGAAGGCAGAAGCTGTTCGCCATTCAGTGGAGCGTGCTGGTACAAAAGTACAGGGATGAAGTATTGGTACGGTATTCCTGCCATACAAAGGATTTCAGGCTCGATTTTAAAAATCCTGTAATAAAAAGCTACGAGAAAATCCGCTCCATACACAATGCAGAGGAGGATAAGGATTTTGAGTGGAATTATTTTAAGAGGAGCGGTAAAATACGGTGGCGCTATTATAAAGACCCAACCTGGGCATGGTGGCCCTCTGCAATGGATATTCCTCGAAGTGCCATTCTGTATAATACGGATCTTAAGGAAGCTACTTCCGGAACCTGTATGCAATACAGTGCCGTAGACATTTATATGGATAAAATCACCATGGGAGGACGCCTGCTTAAGAAACCTTGGGGAATAGACTGGTATTTTAATGCATACTGGGAAATGCCCTATCTGGAACAGCTCCTTAAAGTTGGGTTTTTCAAAATGGTTCGGGAAGTTCTGGAGAACTCTAAAAAATCTCCGTTAAAGAATGGAAGAACGATACTGGAAATATTAGACCTGAAAAAGGAACAGTTTAATATGCTCCGCAGGCTTGAGGACCCTTCCCTGCGGGACAGGGAAATATTGATCTATGCCAGAGATACTGTAGGCAGGATAAGTGAAAAGGATTTTCTTTTCCTTCATGGCATACCGGATTCTGATTATCAAAAATTCTTTCAAAAATATATTAATCTTATGCAATATACCACTCTCTATAAAATCCAGGGATATTTGAAAAAGCAGGAGATAGATGATGTAAACTTCTATTTTGACTATACTGACTGGCTGGAAGAAATGGGATACGATATGCGAAATAAATCTAATCTTTACCCTAAATGCTTTATGAAAGCACATGACAAAAAATCCGAAGAATATATATCGTTTAAAGATAAACAGAAGAAGGTGCAGAGGGAGCAATTTGACATACTGCTGGACAGGCTCCAAAAAAAAGCCGGGCTGGCAGAGTCATTGAATTTGCATAATAATGGGTTCTTTATCCGATTGCCAAGAGTGCTTGATGAGATCAGGCGAGAAGGAGAGACCCTTGGACATTGTGTGGCAACTTATGTTGATAAGGTGGCCGAGAGGAATACCTTGATCTTCTTTATCCGCAGGGAATCTGAACCTGACAAACCATTTTTTACTTTGGAGTGGAAAGGGGCGGTCGCTCAGTGCCATGGATATAAAAACTGCAAGCCGACCCCTGAGGTTAAAGAATTCATAAAGCTGTTTTCCAGGAAAATGGAAGAGTATACGAGGGTTCCGAACGCTTTATGGGATGCTGCTTAAGGGTATGGCAGACATTTTGAAGTTACTTAAATATAGAAAAGACAGGAGATAATACAAATGTTAATACAGAAAGAAGAACTGGCACAGCACATCAACAGGTTGAAAAGTATAGTTCCGAAAAAGACATCTTTTTCCGCGCTCCAGGGGATTTTAGTGAGGGACAGTTTTATGACCGCCAGCAATATGGAGCTGACTGTAAAGATCAGAATCAAAAACGATGAAAAAGAAGAGTTCCTGATCCCCGTTAAGGCTTTTGACCTGATCAGCAGTTTGCCCGATGGAGAGGTAAATATCACCTTACAAAAGGCGGGCCATATATTGATCAGGACAGGAAAGATAAAAAATAAATGCCAGACTATGGATTCCTCCCTGTTTCCGGATGTTGGGCTGCCTGATGATGAGGAAAATGAGGTCACAATTGGCAGCGAGGCCCTGCTGAAGTCTATTAAACATGTTTTTTATGCAATATCCGCACAGGGGAATAACCAGGCTATGGATTTTCTTTATCTTGAGGCGGCCAATGGCACCCTGAATTTTGTAGGGTTGGACGGCCATGTGCTTGCCTGGGACAAAATTGCATATGAAGGTGAGTTTAAGCTGCTTATTCCAAGAAACACGGTAGAGAAACTGATATCTGCCGGAATGAAGGGAGAGGTCAGGATCCGGCATAATAAGTCCAATGCCGCATTTATAACGGAGGACTGCGAAATTTACACCAGAATTGCGGGATTGGAGTATTATAAATATGCGCCTATGTTTGCAGATTTGCCCTTTCATACAACCGCATCAAAAGAGGAATTTTTAGATGCCGTAATAAGGGCTCGGACATGTGCAGATGTATCGCCCATCCAGCTTGCAATATCGGGAAAAGAAATGAATATTAATGTTAAGAACAGTACCACAGATTATCATGAAGTGATAGCTTTGCAGGAAAATGTGGATGAGCCTCTGACCATAGGTTTTAATGCAGGCCTGATCATTAACACATTGAAAGCGTTTGAGGGAAAAAATGTAAAAATCCACCTGGCCGACGCCAAAAAGCCAATGATTATGGAGGCGGAAGAATGTGGGTTTAAGGCGCTTGTTTTGCCGATATTTCAGCGTGGTTAAATAGATTTTTTGGACGCCCTTTTCCGTAATGCGGGGGAGGGCGTTTTCTAGGTGTGTATGGGACTGGAAGGGTGATTGCCATTTTCTCCGTGTTTCCAAAGGATGAGGTTATGGCAGTCTATCATTTTGTAAAGTATAAAGGAGTTATTAGAGGGAAGCAGTAAGCAGCATCGTTAGGCATAGCCGCAAAAGAGCAAAGCAGAGCCTTGCTCTTTTTGTCGGGGCTTGGGGTGCCCCCAACAAGCAAAGCGGACATCCCGAAGGGGCGGAGCGGTGGAAAGAAATATCTGTAAAGGATATTCCATTGTTTGCCGTGATTATCCCGAATCTTTGGGAAAAAGGCACGTTAGTATGCAGGTTTTAGGCAGAACATCCAGGATTCTTTTTTCGGTTTACGGATTTGGCAACATAGTTTCTTTGCATTAGGGTCACGGCAATAATTCTAATAAGGCTCCCATTCTCCGAAAAGAAACAGGGCATTCCATATTGTTTTCCAGAATTACTACCCGCTTTTTCTTATTAATCTGTTTAATATATGCTGTATTGACGATCCAGGATTTATGGCAGGGAAAAAATTTGACATCAAGTAATTCCATCATGTCTTTTAAGGAAGATGCCTGTTCATAGATTCCCTCATAGGTGATGATTTCTATCTTATGTGCTGCCTGGGAAGCATGAAGGCATAAAATATCATCCTGCTTGATCAGTAAAATTTTTTCGCCAATAGGAACGGAGATTACCTTGTGAACCTCGTTATTCGTGGATGAAAAAAGCTCCTTTGCATGAAGAAGGCATTGCCTGACACGGTCGGGGACAGTTTGAGGCTGATCTTTCAGAATATAATCCATAGCTTCCACACGATATTGGAATGTCATATGGGAAAATTCACTGTGGGCAGTTATAAACACAATAAAACCCCTGGGGTCAAACTTTCGGATTTCCTGTGCCAGACTGATTCCGGAGTAGGACTTATCTTTTAAATCCATATCTAAAAAATATAAAAAGGGAGGGGGATTCTGCGTAATATAATGTAGGACGGCGGCAGGATCGTGGTCAGAGAATACGACTTTCATATCTAATTCTTCTATTAAGATAAATTTCGCTATTAATCCCTCCAAATAATTTCTATGTTGTTTTTGGTCGTCGCAGATAATTACAGGCAGCATAACGGTTCTCCTAAGTTTTTTGATTCAATAAGCTGGCTCGCGTAGCGTGACAGCGTTTGATTTGAATGGACAGAGAAAAGAGCCCTTCTTTATATTCTGTATTTAATAAGCATTCAGGATGTTTCTTCAAAAGGTTTTTTGCTTCATATAAGCCAATTCCTTGATGGCCCTCTTTTGAGGAGTATCCTTCTTTGAAAAGAGCCGGCAGGTTTATGACAGGTGGGGAGGAATTAGAAATTTGTAAAAAATGATATTCTTCATGGTTGACTATACCAAAATAGAGTTCCTTTTCAATGGTCTGCACAGCAGCTTCGATAGCATTGTCCAAAAAAATACCTAATATCCTTACCAGATCAGGAATGTCCATATTGATTTCTGTAATCCTTTCAGGGATGTCAACGGTAACCAAAAGGTCAAATTCGGCAGCCCTAAGAATTTTTATATAAAGAAGTCCTTTCAACTCCATGATTTTCAGATTGCCTAATCTGCCAATTGCAAGATCTTCTGATGAGAGACGTCTGCCCTCAGGAAGGAGTTTTTGATCCAGATATTGTTTGAGTTCCTCAAACTGTTCTTCGTCTATGTAGGAATACATAGACGAGAGGATATTCATGTAGTCGTGTTTAAAACCCCGAATTTCCTGATATAAATGTTCCAGCCGTGAGGCATATTCGCTGAGGGAATCCGCCTGTGAAATTCTTGCCTGGAACTCAAAATTTTCCTGTATCGCTCTATAGAGGTGGAAGATGATGATTCCGGTAGAAATAGACAGAAGGAAAAACAGTGTGCTGTTAAATAATAAAATCGGAGTGGTATATCCTATATAATTGCCAAAAATAACATTGAAGATAAAAATAAATCCACATAACATAATTTCAAAAGACATAAGATATAGTATTTTTCTTTTCTGCCTGTCCTGATAAACAGGCAGGATCTTTGTGAGGATTATTTTTCGATAAAAACGGCCGGCAGTAAAGGTTGCCGGGTACATGACACAGGTTTGAAAAATGTTGAAGACAGAATAATAAAGCAGGTTCTCATTTAACAGGTTCAAATCCACTTTTACCAGATAGAGCATGGCAATTATGAGATAATTGATGGAAACGCCGAGTATATAATTCAGTATCATCCCTATTGCATTAAGGAAGGGATGCTTTTGCAAGAATACGATAAACAGATAAACCAGCAGGAAACTGATAATATTCACCCATGTGCCGGTAGAATGCGGCAGCAAAAAGGTAACTGCAGTACAGCATAAGAAAACAGTAAGCTGATGCCAGGGCTTTAATTTTTCAAAGCAAATATTTGTTAGTAAAGCATTAATGTAAAGGGCCGAGATTGCACAGTAAAATAGCCATTGAAAGTCCATTATATTTTTCTCCGTTCACGTTTGGGATGTGTTTTCTTACGTTCAGGAATAAAATGTTAAGAAGTAATGATTTTATGCTAAATTATAATATATGAAAGGGGAAAATGCAAAGATGTGCCATAAACTGGCAGAAAATATTATTAAATGGTGTGAAAAAACATATAGTCTTGATGGATATGGTCATGTGAAAGCCGTTTATGGCATGGAAGTTTTTTTAGAGAATTTTTGGAAATTGATTGGCTTCTTATTGGTCGGGAGTTGGGTGGATAATAAGGTTTCATTTTTTATGGCAATTGCAAGCTTTTCCTTTTTACGTATGCTGGTTGGTGGGAAGCATTTTAATTCAAGTGTGCTATGTTTTACATTTGTGTCATTAATTGGTTTGATTCCATCATGTGTCATTGGACAGGCAACGATTCCGAATCAAATTGTTATTTTGTTATTTATTATGGTACTTGGATTAATTTTGTTGTATGCACCATATATATCGGTAACTGTCAATAGAAATAGAAAGATAGCTGCACTTGCATTGGCATTTATTTATTTGCTGGTATGTTTATTTACATCAAATTTATTTTTAAGGAATTCTGTATTAGTGGGATGTATAGTAGAAGCATTAACTTTAGTAGGAGGAAAAGGTAATGAAAAAAGAGAAAATGAGTAAGGTAAAGGATGGAACGAGGAAAGTAATTTTGAAGATGGCAAATTATTTTTCTGATTTTGAGAGTACTAAAAGTATTCCTTTTTGGAGTTATGAGGTGAAGGTGCCGGAGGAATTAAATGTAAAGAAGACAAAGATATAAAAATAAATGAAAATATAGTAGTATATAATGTTTTTTTAATAATCGGATTATATTTTACACCATAGTATAGTGTATATATCAATTGAGAGAGGCATTATATTTTGGGGAAGAAAATCCAGTATCATTAATCTTACCCCGATGGCCGTATACCTCGAAACACAAACATGCGTCCGTACGATTTGGGCTCAAACTTTAATCCGGCTCGTATCCTGCTTTTGAAAGTAGACAGCTGCTACATTGTCTACTGTGAAAACTAGGATTACCGATGGGACTGCACGGCAGATCATAAACACCTATGAGCTGTGCCAGGTAACCGAAGAAGATTTCCGCAAGATGAAAGATTTTTGGAAGCTGGAGGATTTCTTTTCTACAGTTATAGTGAACGACAAAATAATTTGTCGTTCACTATAACCCCTCCGGGGGATGCGCACGATTTTTGCAAGGTAGAAT
>ERZ808044.574-NODE-574-length-35807-cov-6.708900_pt1 | contig 35807 bp, 41 predicted proteins | sample MGYA00380195_ERZ808044 | MGnify/ENA primary metagenome ERZ808044 (study PRJEB31490, sample SAMN06133423) | mouse gut metagenome | isolation source: Z7_2 | host: mice | place: China: Chengdu | collected 2015-05 ...
TATGTAACATTTCTATCGCCTCTATCTTTAGTATATCCCTCTTGTCAATAGAAGTGTTATTTTATTGGTTTGCTATAAATCCAATTCATTTTTTTGTTCTAAATAATCTATCAATTTTGTAGATAACATTTGTGCAATACCTTTTTTGTTGGCAAAAAAACTAATTTGTATGACATATTCCATTCTTAATGTTTCTGTAACAATGGTAAATTTGTTGTCAGTATCATTTTTTACTGTTTTATGAGGTACAAATTCCCTCATCAATCCCTTTTCAGAACTTGCTGATACAAAAGAAATATTCGCTGCATTTCTGTTTTGTTTTCTGTATCTGTCTGCTGTAGGGAAATCGTCCAATACTAAAAAATCTTGTCCGTGTACGGTTTTGATTGCCTTTTTAAGCGTTTGATATACCAACACAAGAGGGTCTCTTATATTCTCCATAGTTTCTCCTTACATTATTTTATAAAATAGATAACTTTAAATTTTTTGTTTCTTTCTGTACGCATCAGCGAAACGAAGTTTCGCACAAAAGTTCTTTGCTTACTTTCTTTCAAGAAAGGAAGCCTCCTTGTCCAAAACTTGCCATCATTTCTGCAATGCCGTTTTTAATGTCTTCTGCAATTTGCTCTTTATTTTCTACAACAGAAGGGCGCAAATAAGGTCTTGGCGGTATATTCCTTTTAGCTGAACCGTATTCTTGTACAGCACCATATGTTGCAATGTCACTTGGCTTTTTATTTTTTCTTTTTTTATTTTGCTTCTTTTCTCCGTTTTTTCCCCTTGCTACACCAATATAAACATTTCCTTGTGCTATTTGGCTTTTATCTATTGTAATCGCTTTTCGTAATAAAGATGTATCTACTAATGGACTGTCATCACCTGTACCACTCGGTGCAAAACTGCCATATTTTTTTAAATATTTTCTTCCAGATTTTTTGACATTTCCGTTTTCTGATAAGTATTTTCTTTTTACTGTTTGTGGCTTTAATGTTTGCCACGCTGGATATTCTCCCACACTTGGCTGATAGGTTCCCAATTTTTCCTTTGCAGTACCCATTACTCTTGTTCCTGCTTGATTTAAACCATTTTGAGCACCTTTTTGTATTGCGTCCTCTATGCTTGTAATTGTTTTGATGAACCTTTCAAAATCACTCATCATAGCACCTTCTTTGCCTTGTACTGTCTGCACAAAAGTGTTTCACCCATTACAACAGGCAATATTTCAAATACAATATATTCTTCTTTTTGGTATAGTACTCTGTCACCAGTATGTATATTGCTTTGTTCTGCTATTTCTGCAAACTCGAAATATTTTTCTGCATTATTTCCTAATTCCATATTGTTTGTAATTTCCCCAGCTGAACCTTTTTCAGAAGCTAATGTCATAGGAATGACTTTTATTTTACTTTCTGTTATGCTGTCATATTCCCCTACATCACAAATACCAAGCTGTTCTATATCTCCTGTTTTTTGTATCAATGTAATTTCTATTTCACAACCCATTTTTTGAAATGTTTGTAATTTTTTTAATATTATTTGTGCTAAATTAACTTCTTTATTTTTCATACTCTCCCTCATTCTTTTGTTGTTTCGTTACAATGAACATTCCTGAATAGTTGCGAAACAAAGTTTCGCACAAAAGTTCTTTGCTTACTTTCTTTCAAGAAAGTAAGTTAGCACCAACTCCCCGTTGCTTTTCCTTTGATAGCATTTAAAAATTCCAGTCTTTTGTTTTGTACATAATCTAGTAATATCTCTCTTGCATTTTTATTTTCTTCAAATGTCAAATCTAATCCACGTCCTAATTTCATTTCTTTTACAATTCCTTCTGCAATATTATCTTCTGTTATATTCATCACCTTTTTGTACATCATTTCTCCTAAACAATAATTGTAAAATAAATATAATTCCTTTTCTGGTATTTCTGTAATGATTCTGTCAGCATAATACAAAAAAGAAATCGTTCCACAAAAACTATTTTTCAAAACAATACAATTTCCCACAACATCATACTTTTCTAATCCTTTGTACCATGTTTGATAGTCTTCAGGAAGGGCATATATTTTTTGACCTTCCACAATAACAATATTACATTCTCGCAATATTGGTTTTTTACTAGAATATAATTTTAAAGCAGCATCTAAATTATTTTGTATTTCTTTTTCTTCAAAAAAATAAGGCTCTTGATTGTCCTTACTGTATTCTCGAAATGCTTCTATAAAATTTTTCATCATGATTCATCTGCCTTTTGTTCTGTTTGTTGCTCTTTATTTTTCTCTGTAATTTGTTCTGTTTCTGTTGGTGTTTGATACATTTCACAAGGGTATATCATTTGTCCCGTGATAGTATTTTTTTTATATTCTTTTGCAATTTTCATATTTTTACCTCTTTCATTTAAAATAATTTTAATGCTCTGATAGGGCTTGCAATCGGTTTCATTTTTCCCTTCACATCTCCATTTATCATTTCCACAAATCCCGTTAATGCATCAGGTGCATCATCATGCATATTTTTTCCTTTTCTTTGATAATTACTTATCGCTTTGTAAAATTCATTGTATTTTTTCTCCCAACCTTCCGGAAATATCACTTGTTCCATGACATTTGTTGCATTGACAAGTATTCTTGTATTTTTGTTTTTACTTTGATGAAACCATGTAACATTGCATTTTCTGCATTTCAATTTTTTTAATTCTCTTTCTACATTTCGTGCAAAACCTCTGCCACCGTTATTGCTTTCTATCAAACAATCTCTTGTATGGAATAGTGATAAAAGCCTTGCAGTTTCTGGCTCTGTTATCTCCATAGGCTTATCAGTATAATATATTCCTGTAATATAACCATACCGCCCTATCACACCCCCTATTATGGCACACAAATAGTCTTTTCCTTCATCTGCTGTATCAATATAAGCAATCTGTTTTTCAAATAAATCGCTGTCTATAGCATCATACGTTTTAAATTTTCCATATAATATTCCTTTGACATCAATAGGTTGTTGCATATAGTTAGCAAGCCAAATTGGTTTATCCAGTGTTTCTCTTTTTCTAATTAAGTCCTCTGTAGGGTATAAACTTTCACAAATACTTTTGTCATTTTCGTCCAATGCTGCTAAGCACAATACATAACATCTTTCGTAATATTCTGCCATTATTTTTCCAGCTAAATCATCAGTAGCCCATCTGGTTTGTATAATAATCTGTAAACTGTTTGGCAACATTCTGGACGTTAATGTATTTTTGTAAAAATCAAAATGCCCTTGTTTTACTTTTTCGTTCACTGCTTCTTCTGCATTTTTAATCGGGTCGTCTATTATAATCATATTTCCTCTCATACCTGTTAATTTTCCAGTAAATGAAGTGCCTAAATAACTCATATAAGCATTTTTTAATGCCCATTTATCCGCTGCACCATCACCCTCTTTTATTTTAAGTTCTGGAAAAAAACTAGTAGGTACAAAGTCGTGATATTCCTCCAACTGTATGGTATTTCTAACCGTTTTAGAAAACGATATTGCCAAATCCTGTCCATAACTTACCGTAATCACTTGATTTTTATGATTTTTTCCTAATACCCATGTGGCAAATAAACTAGCAGTATAACTTTTTCCAAAACCAGGAGGCAAATTTAATATCAATATGTCATAGGGCTTTTTTGTTTTTTCATTTATCATTTTTCTTTCATACATTTTTTGTAATGTATCACAAACAATATCTTGGTATGTTCTTTCTTCTTTAAAAAAATCGCTGTTAATCATATTGCAGTATTGTCTAAAACTTTTTTTGCCTTTTTCAATATCTATATCCCTTTGTGTTTTTTCCCCTGTAGAAATACTTTTAAATTCCTGCAAAATACTCATAAAATACCTCTTTGCTTCAAAAATCAAACTATGAAATAATATGGAAAAACGAAGTTTTTCTTTGTAAAATCAAATTTTTTAAGGAAACGTAGTTTCCGTTTAAAGTTCTTTCGCTTCCTTTCTTTCAAGAAAGGAAGTAGAGTTTGAGACGAAGTCTCAAGGTTTTTTGACATTCTGAGTAGGGTGAAACCCCACGGTCTTAATGCCTCTCCCTGCTCAATATCATAGCAGCAATATCGTGTTCTCTTTGTATGCTTTCGTTATTGATATTTGTGTATCTGTCACTTCTGTTTTGTCTGTCCCATTGCCTCTGATATTCTTTTCTTTTTTGACTGTTTGATATTTTTCTGTTTTCTTTTTCCTTTTTGTATTCCGGCAATTTTTTAAAATAGCTGTAAATGCTTTTTTTGCTTTTCAATATGATTTTGCTTATCTCTTGAATACTTTTTTTCTCCATAAAAAAAAGAGCCTTTGCTCGCTCTTGCCACATTTCACCACTTCCCTTTTTTGTCGGATTATTTTTGGACGCAAAAATGCTACTGACATAAGACATGAAAAGTCTTTCTATATTTATGCTTTTTCTGTTTCTTTTTCAATTTCATTTGCTATTTTAATAATCTCTTTTGCTACTTCTGGGTGATTTTTTCCGATTTCTTCATATACCTGTTGTTTTAACCTCTTTAACGCAGTATGTACCGCTCCTGCCTCTTTTCTTGCATTGAGTTTCAGCCTTTCATTCTGTACCTGCGCCCTTTGCAATGTTGCAATAGAACGTGCCGCCTCTAATTTTTCGTTCTGTTTCACATTTTCATTTATCAATATTTCCATAATCATCTGACTAATCAGAGCGTTGTTTGCTTCATGTAGTTCTGTTGTGGGTCTTTCTGCATTGTCTTCCGCTAAAAGCTGTGCATATTCTTTTGCCAATCTCACACTTTCAAATTTTTGTAAAAAAGGTTTTCCATATCTGTGTATACTTGATTTAGAAATGTTGTGTCCCATTTCTTTTAAATATTTTGCAATTTCCTCATAAGTATGCCCCTCAAGAAGTCTGTTTTCTACTTCTTTTTTTATCATTTCAGGCAGTTTATCCACTTTTCCGTGACTTCTGTTTTTTTCTGTCAGTAGTATTTCCTCCTTTCCTTTGTTTTTCTCTGTTTCTACTATAACACATTTTTTGTGACAAGTCCTTCAAAAACTGTCAAAACTTTTTTTATTTGTATTTTTTTATCATTCTGTATATTGTTCTTTCAGAAATACAATATTTTTCCGCTAATTCTTTTGTATTTTCTCCTGTAAATTCTTCTAATATTTTTTTATACTTTTCTCTTTTTTGTAATTCTTTCTCTTTTGGTATATAGATATTACTTCCTCCAAATACATGAGATAGCGTTGTTAAATTTTCCATTCCTATCAGTTCCGCATATTCTTTATATTTTTGTTTCATATAATTCCTCCTTTTTTATTTTTATACTATTATATCATATTATTACAAATACTAAAATCAAAAATAAAAATAAATTTTTTTACATTTTTTTAAAAATTTTTTATTTTGCTATTGGCAAACCATACTATCAGTAGTATAATAGTATTCAGAAAGGGGGAATAAAGTAAAAAAATACAAAAAGAAAGGAGGAGAAAAGGGTGGAGAAAAAAATAAAAGAGTTCGGAAAAGTGATAGACGCACTTACCGAACTCGCACTTAAAATAAGTACTCTCATAGTTGTCATTAAAATAGTAATAGAGAGTATCTTATAAAATAACTTGGGAGGGAAACCCTCCCCTATAAAAAATATTATCACAAATCCACCCGAAATACAATGAAAAATGATACCAAAGAAATCATAATTGCATTGTTAAAATTGATGTTTCAAATTGCTCGTTTTATAATTGTTATTGTTGGTTTATATTTCATATTATTTCACAAATAGGAGTTGATTTGATTGCAGGCAGAAACAAAACAAACAAACCCACAAACAGAAGCAAATAAAAGATGGCAGGAAAAAAATAGAGAAAAAGCAAAATATTTGCGCAATCGTTCTACAGCAAGAAGTTTTATCAAAAATCAAGCAACGTTAGAAGATATAGAAGAATTACAACAACTCATACAAACAAGAATTGATTTTCTTCATACTTCTGTATCGGAACAAACACAATAATATACAAATAAAAGAGGGTTTCCACCCTCTTTTATATTTCTCTTTTATCTTTTTCCCATATACTTTTTAATCCTTCAATCAATTTTGCAGCTTGTTTGCTTGTTAGCCAATTTACATTAGAAATATGATATTGCTTTTCTATAAATTGCCTAAGTGCCTTTTCTTCCCAGCCCAAACATTGTATCAGTCCCTTAATATATTTTAATTGTTTTTCTGTAATGCGTCCTTTTGCTGTTTGCCTTTTTTCCTGCAAACTATCTATTAAAGTGTTTGCTTCTTTTGTTGTGACTTCTGTAATGCTTTGTTTTCCTGTTTTTGCCTCCACATAACTATGTAATAACTCGTTGTCCATACCTCGTTGCTTTGCTAATACAAATAACAACTTCCTTTGTTTTTCCGTCATAATTTTTCAGTGATTTCCTTTAATTCTTTCACTTTTTTTATATTTTCATTTTCTAATTCTTTTAATTTACATTTTGTGATACAAACGTTTTTTTCTAATTCTAATTTTTTCACTTTTGTTTTTTCCCATTCCAGGCAAAGCCACCATATAGCACCTCCTATCATGCTAAATCCAATTGCGCCAACCCAGCCTACCATAAAGGCAATGAATATTTCATTCTGCATTTTTTATCCTTCTTTCATAAATTCTTTTTCTATATTGTTTGCTATAAGCCTTTTTTTCTTCTTTGTGTTTTTGATAATAAAGCCTTTGCCTTTCTCGTTCTTTTGGCAAAATATTTGCAATACAATCTTCAAATTTACATTCGAAACAATTTTCGTCACACATAGGAACTCTCCTATTACTCATATTTATCCATCCCCCTTTATTTTTTATGCTCTAATATTCATGTCTTTTGCTACTCGTGCAATACTTCTACCATCTATTTTTCCAAATATCGCTGCTGTATTGACAAATACATTTACAGCACCTCTAATACCATAATTTGTTTTACTAATTTCAAGCAGTATATCAAGTGCTTTTTGTTCCAGTCCACTTTCTTCAAAAAGCAAAGCAACATCTTCTTTTGTAATATTGTTTGTCATAATGTGTTCATTGTATGCTATTCTGCTGTAAAGCTGTGCATAGGAGGCTTGTCCGCTTCCTCTCATTTTAATATAAATTTCTTCATTTCCCACAAAAGCAATACCGATACCACTTTCATCACTCATACATCTTAAATGATTGATTACCCTTATCGTTAAATGTTGTGCTTCGTCTATAATCAGTACTTTGTTGCTTCCTTTTAATTTTGCTATTGCCTCTCCGTATATTTTTCTAGCTACTTTTTCTTTAATTCTTAATTGTTCTGCTATCAACTCATTTACTCCCGTAATACTTGCAAAGCAAGGGGATACTGTTATCACTATCGCACTATCCGAATGATTTTTTTGATATTGTTTGACAGCCATTGTTTTGCCAACTCCTGCATCCACCATAAGCAACCGCTATTTTTCCTTGTACATGGCAATATTCTATTAACTTATATACTTTGTTGCTGATGCTTGTTTGTTTGTATTCTGGTGCTTTTGGTGCAATGTCCTTCTGTGCTTTCAGCTCAAAAAACTGTTCTATCTTTGGTATAATAATATGAGGTGCTTTGTATGTTCCTCCTAAAAACTGACTTAATTGAGGATTGGATATATCCAACTCTTTTGCAATTTCCGTTTGTGTTTTTCCTGTTGTTTCTTTGTATTCTAATAGCCTTTGTATTGCTTGTTGTTCTTCCATCATTATCATCAGCCCCTTACATCAAATATTTCTCTTGTCATTTTTCTACTGTGATTGCCGTGCCTGCCTCGTCTGTCAGTAAGTGCCACTTCGCCTTCCATTACAAAACTGTTCCATTTTCTGTAAAGCGTTCTTCTGCTCAAATGTAGCTCTTCAATAAGACATTCCTTTTGCCATCAACAACAACAAGTTTTGACTTTCTAATGGAAGCCCTATTGCATTATTAACAAGTTCATCTAAAATTCTAATTTCTTGTACTGAAACATTTTGCTTTGTCAATGGTAATTACCTCCTTAAATTTCTTTCTGAACGAATTTTAATATACCAATATAACATTATCAATGATTTTTAAACCATTTATAATAATATTTGAGGTGATAATAATGGATAACTTTAGGTGAAAGATTAAATTATGCTCGAAAAAAATGGAAAGAACTTGCATATAGAACTGTTTGGGCTGATTTAATGCACATACTACATATGAATCATATTCCTCACGAATGTCGCATACTTTTCGTAGCCGTTTAGATTCGGCTGGCGCAAACAAAGTCTGTATTGACAGAATCATAGGGCATAAATCAAGCGATGTAGGGGAAAGGGTACACAAAACAATACAGGAATTAAAAAATACCATTACTTTGCTCAATTAGTAACAAGCTGTAAAATAATAACAAATTAGTAACAAAATATGCGGAGTCCCTTAAAATACTAAGTTTTTCCGCATATTGAATTTAGTCCTCCCTAAACTTATATCCAAAACCTCTCACTGTTTTAATAAACATAGGATTACTATCATCTTCTTCTATTTTTTTTCTAATATGGCGAATATGCACATCTACTGTTCTAGTTTCACCAATATATTCATAACTCCATATTTTTTCAAGTAAAACATCTCTGGAATAAACTTTTCCCGGATTTTCAGCCAACAATTTCAAAAGTTCAAATTCTTTCAGTGACATTTCAATTAACACACCATCTTTTTTTACAATTTTACTTTCCAAACCGATTTCAAGCCCATGTGTAGAAATTTTTTGTTCAGATGTTTCCCTTTCTGACACACGACGAAGTACTGCCTTTACTCTAGCCTGTAATTCCCTAATACTAAAAGGCTTTGCAATATAATCATCTGCTCCTGTTTCTAATCCCAATACTTTATCCAATTCATCACTTTTTGCAGTTAACAATATCACAGGCATTTTTTTTATTTTTTCAGTATTACGTATACGGCGAAGTACCTCCAAACCATCAATTTGAGGCAACATGACATCTAACAAAACAGCATCTATTTTTTCATTTGACAATAAATCTAGCGCTTCCTCCCCAGTTTCCACAGTAATCACAGTATAACCATTCGTTTCTAAATTATATTTTAAAAGTTCTAATATATGTACTTCATCATCAACAGCTAATATTGTTTTCTTTTCCATATATTCCCTCCTTATCTGCTATTTTTTAACATTATATAGAAAATTATTACAATAATTAGTATACCATATCGTCATAAAAAAAGCTGGCTTTTAGAAAATTTTCTAAAAGCCAGCAATCATTATTTCATTATTTTTGATTTTGTTCAATAATCTTTTTCTGCATTTCCATAGGTGCTTCTTCATAGCGCTCAAAGTAATATTCATAATAGCCTCTACCTTGTGTCATAGAACGCAAATCTGTTGCATATTTGTGCATTTCTGCAAGAGGCACTTCTGCAATAATCACTTTCTTCTCATTTTCAGGGTTCATACTTAATATGCGTCCCCTTCTCTTGTTAATATCACCCATAATATCGCCCATATATCTTTCTGGTATAGTTACCTCTACATGAGCAATTGGCTCTAATATGGTTGGTTTAGCCTGTGGCAGACCATCTTTAAATGCAACAGAAGTTGCCATTTTGAATGCCATTTCTGAAGAATCTACAGGGTGATAAGAACCATCTACTAATGTTGCTTTTAATCCTACAACAGGATAGCCAGCAAGTACACCATTATTCACACATTCTTGCAACCCCTTTTCTACTGCTGGGAAATATTGTTTTGGTACAGAACCACCAAATATTTTTTCTTCAAAAATATAAGATTGAGATTGGTCGCCTGATGGTTCAAATTCCATCCAAACATCACCATATTGTCCATGTCCACCAGATTGTTTTTTGTATTTTCCTTGCACTTTTACTTTAGATTTAATTGTTTCTCTATATGGAATAATTGGGTCTGTTAAATCCACATCAATTTTATATTTTGTTTTTAATTTATTTACAACAACTTCCAGTTGCTGTTCGCCTTGTCCATAAATAATTGTTTGTTTTGTTTCTTTATTGATTTCTAAAGAAAGTGTGGGGTCTTCTTCCAATATTTTAGCTAATGCAGCTGAAATTTTATCTTCATCGCCTTTTCCTTTTGGTGCGATACACATAGAAAGTCCTGGTTTTGGCAAATCAATTTTTTCTAATTCTACAGGGAAATATTTTGAACAAAGTGTATCTTGTGTAGATGTATTGGAGAGTTTTGCCAATGCTCCAATATCACCAGCCTGCAATTCATCTACTTCAATCTGCTCTTTTCCTCTTACTACATAAAGATGTGCCACTTTTTCATATGTATCCTTCTCAGGATTATATACTGTTTTTGTATTATCAATCACACCAGAAAGTACACGGAATATATTTAAACGTCCCACATAAGGGTCAGATATTGTTTTAAATACAAAACAAGCTAAATGGTCTTTTTCAGAATTATAGCGTTTCATACCCTCGCCTTCATTTTTTAAGTCTTTACATAAAAAAGATGGACGACATTCTATAGATGGAGGCATAAATTTTACAATAGTACTCATCAAAAGTCTAATACCATAACCCATTGTAGCAGAGCCAAATATAACAGGCGCAATAGAATGATTACGGATTCCTTTTTTCAATCCCAAATAAATTTCTTCCAATGTCAATTCTTCATCATTAAAGAATTTTTCAAGTAACTCGTCATCACTTTCAGCAGCAACTTCTACAACCCATGCACGTAATGTTTCTACTTCTTCTTTTTTATCTTCTGGAATATCACATTTTACCAATTTACCATTACTATCTAACATTCTTGCATCTCTTTTTAATACATTGATAAAGCCTAATATACCATTGCTATCTCTAAAAGGCACTTGCAAAGGTGCTACAATTTTTCCATATTTTTCTCTTAACTGATTGATAGTATTCTGGAAATCTGCACTTTCATCGTCCATTTGATTGATAAATATCATTTTTGGAATACCGATTTCTTCTGCATATTCCCATGCTTTTTCTGTACCAACTTCTAAACCTGATTTTGCTGAAACAACAATCAGAGCAGTATCTGCTACGCTCATTGCTAGTTTTACTTCTCCTACAAAGTCAAAATACCCTGGTGTATCCAAAAAATTGATTTTTGTATCTTTCCATTCTATAGGCAACACAGATGTACTAATAGAAACCTGTCTGCGTATTTCCTCTGGGTCATAGTCACTTACCGTATTTCCTTCTGCTACTTTTCCAAATCTTTTTGTTGCACCAGAATAGTAAAGCAATGCTTCTGATAATGTGGTTTTTCCACAACCACTATGACCCAATATAACAATATCTCGAACTTCATTTGCAGCATAATTTTTCATATTTATTTTACCTCCTCTTGTTGTTTTCGTAACAGGTATTTATTTTATATCTTTTTATTTTGCAAATACGCAAATGATATTATTATAATAATTCGACAATAATAATAAATATCCTTCTTTATTTATAAAAAATTATTATAAAAAGAAATATTCGTAAAAAAGTTCCCCTTTATTTTTTATAGAATCCATATTAACAAATTATTTTACAAATCTTGGTGTATAAGATTTTTTTGTCAAAGGACGTATTTCATAGCCTTGTGATTGCAGTCCTTCTATAATTTCGGGTAATGCCTCCGCTGTTGTTTGTTTTGGTTTTGTTTGATGCATCAATATGACAACCTGATTTTTTCCATTTGTACCATTTAATACATTACTTACAATGGTATCTTTTGGTACATTGTTTCCTCTTGCATCTCCAGAATCTACATTCCAATCTACATAAATATAACCATTTTGTTTTGCTTGTGTTGTAATATCTCCCATAACACCATTTTTCATACCAATAGAATTATTAGAACCACCAGGGAAACGCATAAAAGGAGATGTTGTTCCCAATACACTTTCTAAATATTGCTGTTCTTTGTTAAAATCAGCCCAAAAAGCATCAGAGGAAGAATAAAGTATTTCATATTTATGACTGTTTGTATGATTTCCTATAATATGTCCCTCTGACTGTATTCTTTTTAATAATGATTCATCACAGCTTCCTGTTACAAAAAATGTTGCTTTAACATGATATTGTTTCAAAATATCTAATATTTTTGGAGTATTTTCAGATGTACCATCATCAAATGTTAAATAGGCTCTTTTTGATGAAAATTTTGTATACTGCAAAGGAAAATCAGGTGCTGTTTCTAATACATCATTTAATATTTCTGAAACTTCTCCTAATGTAATCACATCATCTGCACCTATCATACCATTACTTTGTATATCCATTAACCCTCTTGAATACGCAAACTGTAAGGGAACCATTGCAGATTTTGAAACGTGTTCTTCAAATACAATATTTTCTCCTCCAGAAAGTTCTGCATCTGTATATATTGTTTTGATTAAACGATAAAGCAATGTAGCAAAATCACCTCTTGCTATTCCTTTTGAGGGTGAAAAAGTATCATTTTCTGTTCCACTGACAATGCCTAAATCATATGCTTGCAGTATAAATTGCTGTGAATTTGTATCTACATCAGTAAAATGATTTTCTGAAACAGTTTTCGGTTTTTTACCTGTTAATATTTCATATGTATCCATAATATAACGACATGCTTCTCCTCTATCTAAAGGAAAACTTTGCCTTTCTGATAAATTGGGTATCACTAGTTCCGTTTTTTCTGATTGTTCTGGTTCTTCTATTAAAACAAAATGCTCCTCTTGAGAAGCAGAAGATAACAAATTGATTTCACTTTTTGATTCAAAAAGTGGTACTGGCTGTGTAACAAGTGCCACAGATAAAAGTAATGACGGAAATGCCGCAGAAAGTAATAGGCACATTATACTATCGCTCCTTTTTCTATTATTTTTTTACCATATTTAGTATACATTTTTCGACAATAAAACACAATAAAAAATATCTTAAATTTTTAAAAAGAGTTTCCCTTTTTACTTTTATGCATAATATGAAAATAAAGAAATAAAAAGGAGAAAAAATATGCCTAGAATTTATTTGAGTCCTTCTTTACAAGAATATAACCATTTTGTAAATGGTGGTACAGAAGAAGAATATATGAATTTAATTGCAGATGCTATGGAACCCTATTTAATTGCAAGTGGTATTGAATTTACAAGAAATGACCCTTCTCAAACATTATCAGAAGTAATTGACCAATCTAATGATGGAGAATATGATTTCCATTTAGCATTACATTCTAATGCCGCATCTCCTTCTTTAGCTGGGCAAATGCAGGGGGCAGATGTATATTATTGGTATGACAGCAAATGGGGAAAAGCTGGAGCAGATATTATTGCAGAAAACTTTAAAAATGTTTATCCAAATCCTAATAGAGTCAAAACTGTTCCTACATCAACATTGAGAGAATTAAGAAGAACGTATGCACCTTCTGCATTGATAGAAGTTGCTTATCATGATAATCCTACAGATGCTCAATGGATTAAAGATAATATTGATGAAATTGCTAGAAATTTGGTATTGTCTCTTACGGAATATTTCGGTATTCCTTTTGTAGAACCAGAAGCATAATTTTGTAAAGGAAAAGACTAAGGGAACTTGCAAAAAGTTCCCTTGAGTTTGTTAAAAAATATTGAAACTTCGTCTCAAACTCTACTTCCTTTCTTAAAAGAAAGGAAGCGAAAGAATTTACGTTTCCTTAATATCGATTGGAGTACTCGGATTTTTTACAGTATACCATTCTCCATTATAATGTATGTAACAATTTTCATTATCATTTATAATATAGCTGAAAACAATATCATTTTGTTGCTCATATACATGAAAAGAATAGCTTTCTCCCCCTTCTGTATCTGATGGTGTTTCATTTTCCGGAAAAGAAATTTCACTCAATATTAATTGATTCAGCCAATTTGCTATTTGATTTATGGTATCTGTATTTTCTATTATTTTTGTGGTACTTATTCCGCTTACAGTATGAATACATTCTATTTTTGAAGCATTTGCAATTTCTTCAGTAGGAATTGTTTGCTGTTGCTGACAGCCTGTAAAAAGAAAAATACATAACATAATCAATATCAAACCATCTATTGCTTTTTTCATACCTTTACACCTTACTTTTTATGAATTATCCAAAATGCTCCTTCTCCTTTTGCTTCTGATAATATCAAGCCGAAAGGATATGTTTGTTGACTTCTTTGCTCACTTTTGGGGTCTGCTACATACACTTCCCCCTCCTCTGTCATGCCTGTCAATACAATAAAATGACCACTAGATGTAAATGTGCCTTTTCCCATCAATGCAATGACCAAATCACCATTAGAAAGAGCATCTGCAATTTTTTGTCCTTGTAATACATTAACCTGTTCTACTTGCAGTCCAAATGATACGAAAGCATTTTCTATCAATGTGTGATAACTTCCACTTCCTTCTGCACAATATCCATTTTGATATGACCAATCTGCCATTTGTTTTGGATTGACGGTTGTGTCTGTAAATGTGGATATTACCATCGCTAAACAAGTTGGTCCACAACCTGTTTCTGATATGACATCTGTCTTTCCATATTTTTCATTTTTCCAACGAACATCTTCTTGACTATAATATACGATTTCTGTTTTTCCATACTGATATGTGATTCCTTTTGTCAATTCTTCTGCTGTGGCTTGACTTGCAACTTGTTGTGCAATCCATTGTACTACCTTACTTTCTGAAAATGTTTTTTGTTTTTGTAATGGAAAAGAAAATAATACAAAAAGAATGATAACAACTATCAGAAAGGATTGTCTGACAGATTCTAATTTTATTGTGTTGTCATACGGTATGGTAATGGCTCTGTTATGATATGCAATTACTACGAAAAAAATACCACTCAATAACATAAATTGTAATATCATTTCTAATGTCATACAATCTCCTCCTTTTCTTTTTCTCTCTTTGTTTATTACCATTATCATACAACAAAGAACTTAAGAAATATGCAATGTATCATTACAATATTCTTAAAATTTAGAAAAGAAAAAATGACAATTTAGAAATCATATTGTGACATTTATTTTAAATGAAATAGCTTTTGATAGAAAGGAATCAACATACCTCCTATACTATTCCCTATTGTCATAACAATTAAAGCAGTAATGGTATGTAAAGTCCATATTTTTGCCATAGCAAAATAATACATATTTGCTACAACATGCTCAAAACCACTCAATATAAACACCATAACAGGCACAAATACAGCAACTACCCTAATTGTAGAACCTTGTTGTTCTTTAAAAGTATCTACTGCAATAAACATCAATATGCCACAAAATATAGATAATATTAAAATACTGAATAAATTATCATTTAATTTTAATTCTGCCATTGCTGTTACTTTATCCGCAATCGATGCTGTAAATATTCTTGTATTCTGTACACATTTTGCAATGAGTACTGTACCACAAAAATTTCCAATCCATGTAATAACCAGCTCTAAAATATATTTTGGTTTTTCAAAAGGAACATACCCTATTTTGCCTGTATATAACTGCAAACGAAATATCACTACAGTAAATAGTCCTACTCCAAACATACAAGCCCCTAGTGCTTTATTCTCTTGAGAAAGAAAAACTGTTCCTCCCATGCCAATCATAAAACCTGCTAATACTGCTGATACAAATTGTCTTAATTGCTCCATAAAAAAAGCCCTCCTATTTTCATATATCCATTTGAACAAAATAAAAAAAGCCGTGTCTGAACAATACTGCCCAGACGGTCGGCTAAAATAGTCATACTTCATGTGGTAATCCACTTCCGTCAGTTATATGACTTCTTCATTTAATATATCAAAAAAAACAATGACTTGTCAATATTTATTTTATTATACTAGTACGATTACATTATGATTGCGTTCGCATATAATAAAGTTTTTGCCTCGCTTTTTTCAAAAAGCGAGTGGGGAAGTGGGGTGAAACCCCACGGTCTTTCATACCTTAATAGCATTTTTGGACACTCCTCTTATTATCCATAACCATATTGTTTTTTAAATATTTTATAGCAATATATACTAATTAGTATTGTACAAATTTCTGAAATGGGTACAACCAGCCAAATACCTATTACATTTAAAAATAATGGTAATATCAATATAATTGGTACAAAAAATCCTAATGAACGCATAAACGATATAAATGCTGAAACTTTGCCATTCCCAAAAGCAGTAAATAGTGCTGATGAAAAAATATTGATGCCATCAAACAAAAATGATATGGCAAATATACGAAAACCTGTAACAGTAATATCATACAGCGTAGATGTTTTATCTGTAAATATCATTGTAATAAAAGGTGCAATGACTTCTGACAAACAAAATACAGCTATACAAAATACTATAATTATACAATAACCATATTTTACTAGCTTTTTTAAATTTATTTTTTCATTTTTGCCATAATTATAACTAATCAATGGCGCAATTCCAGAAGAAAATCCTAATATAATAGATGTTAATAAAAATTGAGAATATAAAACAATTGTAATAGCACCTACCCCATCAACACCAATATATTGCAACATTTTAATATTAAATAAATACGTGGTAATACCTGTTGATATTTGTGTTACCATTTCAGAACTTCCATTTGCACACGCTTTGATAATGGTACGAAATTGAAATATTGGTTTTTCAAAATATAATATTCCCTTTTTTATTGAAAAATAACTAAGCGCAATCAATACAGGTATTACCATACCCATTTGTGTAGCAAGTGCCGCTCCCTTCACTCCTAAATGGAGCAGAACAATAAAAACATAATCTAATACCATATTTGTGACACCGCCTATTATGCCACTTAATAAACCTAGTTCTGGCTTGCCTGCTGTAACAAGAAAATAATCAAAATATGTTTTTAATATTGCAATCGGTACAAAATATAATGTAAATGATAAATAATCATAACAATCATTGTATAATTCTTCTGTAGAACCCGCAATATAAATGATTTTTTCAATCAATAAATTACCTAATATAGAAATCAATATACCCATACAAAACACAACAATGGTAAGTGATGTAAATATACTCCTCGCTCGCTTTTCCTTTTTTTCCCCTAAAAGCATAGCAACAATGGCACTGCCTCCCGTTGCCATCATAATAGATGTGCCTAATACTAAATTGATAACAGGATACACAATATTCGTTGCAGACAAAGCATTTGCACCTACATAACGAGATATAAAAACACCGTCTATAATGGTATATAACGATAAAAATACCATTGTAGACATTGTGGGTAATGTAAAAACAATAATGGATTTTAATGATATTTTTTTATCTAATCCTGCTGACATATTGTGACCTCTTTCTTACTTTTTTGATATAAAATTAGTAATCATTATTATTTTTAATATCTGATAACAATAATATAAAAAATACAGGTAATAATATCAAACAACAAAATAATATTGCTTTTTGTTTTACTATGTTAATGAAAAATGTACCTGCACCTGCACCGATTACAAAAAATAATATGACAGAAACATAATACAGAGATTTGATTTTACTTTCATGACTTTTTTGTTCCATACCACTACAAAAATGTATCACGGCTTGTCTTAAATTATTTGTACAAAATGTTGTTGCAAGCGGAATACCATTTGATTTACGGAATGTATTATATTGCATAGCACAAATAAATGATATGGGTACATTCGTGACACCATTAGGCAAATAACTAGGTAAAAAACCTAATAAAAACAATATCAATATTTCACATGCTACAAATACCGTTTCCCAATGCAATATGCTTAATTTTGAAAGCCATTTTGGTATATATATTGTACAGCTAATGCCTACCATATACGCTAATATGGGAAATATATAATAAGTGGCTTGACTATACTGTTTGTTTATAAAATAGATAGCAAGAAGTGCAAAATTTCCTGTTTGTGCATTGCAAAATACACCACCTTTTAAAAGATATGTAAATGATTCTAAAAAACCGCCTACTGTTGCTAATGTAATACATACAAAAAAAGAAGACTTTTTTGAAATTCTATTGTCTTCATTTAGAGATGTTTGTTCCATTTGTTACACTTCCCTTTCCTAATTTTTTTAAAGATTCTTTTATTCTTTTTTCAATACCGTTTTCACTGGGTTCATAATAAATTCTGTCCACTAATTCATCTGGTAAATATTGTTGTTTTACATAATGTCCCTCAAAATCATGGGGATACTGATAAGTTCTTTCTAATTCCTTTGCACATTTATAATGACAATCTTTTAAATGATTTGGAACAGACTTTATTTGTATATTCATAACATCTTGTGTTGCTTTTTCAATTCCCATATAACAAGCATTGCTTTTAGGAGCGCAACTTAAATAAGTAACTGCTTGTGCTAATATAATACGACATTCTGGCATACCAACAAAATTGACTGCTTGTGCGGCTGATACAGCAAATTGCAACGCATGAGGGTCAGCATTTCCAATATCCTCCGACGCTGCTATTATCATACGCCTTGCAATCAATTTCGGGTCTTCTCCTGCATAAAGCATTTTCGCTAAATAATATAATGCTGCATGAGGGTCAGAGCCTCTTATACTTTTTATAAATGCAGATATAGTATTATAATGATTATCACCGTCTTTATCATAATTTAAAGCCCTTTTCTGTATACAATCTTGTGCTATGTTTAAATCAATATAAATGATTCCATTTTCATTTTTTTCTGTTGTCAATACTGCCAATTCTAATGCATTCAATGCGGTACGTGCATCTCCATTCGATACATCGGCTAAAAAATCTATTGCTTCATGAGATACCTGTGCATGATAATTGCCCAATCCTTTTTCGGTATTTGTTAATGCGTTTTGCAGTATATATTTAATATTTTCACTTGTCAACTGTTTCAGTTCAAATATAACAGAACGGGAAACAAGTGCCTTATTGACTTCAAAATAAGGGTTTTCTGTTGTAGCACCTATCAATATAATTGTACCATTTTCTACATGAGGCAATAAAGCATCTTGTTGTGTTTTATTAAATCTATGGATTTCATCAATAAAAAGAATCGTTCTTTTTTGATACATACCCGAATTATTTTTTGATTTGTCAATGATTTCTTTGATGTCTTTTATACCAGAACTCGTAGCATTTAACTGTTGAAAATCACTTTTTGTAGTATTTGCTATAATTTTTGCTAATGTTGTTTTACCTGTTCCGGGTGGTCCATATAATATAATAGAACTTAATCTATCACATTGTATCGCTCTATAAAGTAGTTTATCTTTTGCTAGGATATGCTCTTGCCCTACAAATTCATATAATGTTGTAGGACGCATACGAGAAGCAAGAGGCGCATTCTGATTTTCCATTTTTTTATAGTTATATTCAAATAAATCCATGCTATATTTTTCCTCACTTTTTTAATAAAAATTTTTCCAATGCTAATGCTACACCATTTTGTTCATTTGATGCTGTTACATAATCCGCTACTTCTTGAATATCTTGTTGTGCATTTCCCATGGCTATGCCAAGCCCAGCCTCCTCCAACATATCAATATCATTTCTGTCATCTCCTATTGTAATGGTTTCTGACATACTAATATGAAAGTAGTCACAAAGTCTTTTTACACCAGATGCCTTATTGCCCCCTTTTCCGCTGATAAAAAGGTACTTATCCCATAAATGTTCCCTAATATCAATGTTATGACAATCGCCCTGCTGTATGATATGTTTTATTTCTGTTATGACATCTGTTTTTCCTGCAATCACAATTTGATAAATAGGTGATGCTATTGCTTTTAATTGTGGAAAATTTTTGATATAACGAATTCCTCCTATATAGCTTTTTATTCTACCTATAGGCGTCCTTTTATTAAATATATCATAACGATAGTCGCTTTCATTTTCTGCAAATTTATGATAAATATATCCTGTATTTAATTCCACAAATACTTGCTTTGATTGTACCGCAGAAAGTATTAAATCAATTTCATATTTTGACAATTCTAATCCTTCTACAATATTTTGACTTTCTGGCTCTATCAATATAGCACCATCAATACACCCAATCGGTACTTTAATACCTGCTTTTTTTGCAATCGGTAATGCTTTTCGTATATTTCTTCCTGTACAAATTGTTACAATCCCTCCTGATTTCTGTACTTCAGCAATGGTTTGTATTGTTTTTTTTGAAATATTTCCTTTATTATCAATCAATGTTCCATCAATATCTAACACTGCTAATTTATACATAAATTTCCTCCTAATATGTTTATAAAATAAAAAACGGTTAAATCCATTTTGATTTTAACCGTCTTATTAAAACAGCCGAAAACGTGACTTGAACACGCGACCTGCTGATTACGAATCAGCTGCTCTACCAACTGAGCTATTCCGGCAAATATAACTGCATGACATTATAACATTTTTAAATGTAAATTGCAATAGAAAAATAGATATTATAAAAAAATTCAACACTTTTATCCATTATAAAAGTGTTGAAATAACGATTAAAATATTCCATATTCTTTTACTACCTCTTTTAATTCTTCATATGATGCATTTTGTATTCGCGTTTCTTCTGAAAGCATAGAGGTTAATCCTGAATATGCTCCTGCATAAATATAATCTAATAATTCTTTTCTCAAACTACTTTCATCATTATGATACAAATTGATTTCCCCTTTCATAATGGTTATAATGATAAAAAAATCCCCTTTATTAAAAAAGAGGATTTTAAAAACCTTGAGGATGTTATCTTCAAACTCCCACTTCTTTCTTGAAAGAAAGAAGCAAAGAACTTGGAAACTACGTTTCTTTAAAAAAGTACCCACCGAAACGCAGTCACACAGTCCAACGTTCTCAATGCTTTGAGCAAGTATATTACATCATACCGCCCATGCCACCGCCCATACCTGCCATATCAGCGTGTGCATCATTCTTAGAAGGTAATTCTGCAACAACTGCTTCTGTTGTTAGGAATGTAGAAGCAACAGATGTTGCATTTTGTAAAGCACTTCTTGTCACTTTTGTAGGGTCTAATATACCAGCGTCTACCATTTCAACATATTCTTCTGTCAAAGCATTAAATCCTACACCTGTAGAGAGTTCTTTTACTTTATTTACAATCACAGAACCTTCTAAACCAGCATTCATTACAATTTGTTTCATAGGTGCTTCTAATGCTTTTAATACAATTTCTGCACCTGTCTTTTCATCTCCTGTTAAGCTTTCTGCTACTTTTTTCACTGCTCCCATCGCATGAATGTAAGCTGTACCACCACCAGCAACAATACCTTCTTCTACTGCTGCTCTTGTAGCAGCTAAAGCATCTTCCATTCTCAATTTCTTTTCTTTCATTTCAGTTTCTGTTGCAGCACCTACTTTTATAACTGCAACACCACCAGATAATTTTGCTAATCTTTCTTGTAATTTTTCTTTATCAAAATCAGATGTTGTTTCTTCTAATTGTGCCTTAATTTGATTGATTCTAGCTTGAATATCATTTTTATCGCCTGCACCATCAGCAATAATTGTCAATTCTTTTTCTACTCTGACTGTTCTTGCGTGTCCAAGCATATCAATGGTAACTTCTTTTAAGTCAATACCTAATTCATCAGAAATAACTTGTGCGCCTGTTAAAGCAGCAATATCAGCAATTTGTGCTTTTCTTCTTTCTCCATAACCTGGAGCTTTTACTGCAACACAGTTAATTGTACCTCTCAATTTATTTACTACCAATGTAGCAAGTGCTTCTCCTTCTACATCATCAGCAATAATAAGCAATTTTCCTCCTGCTTGCATAATTTGCTCTAATACAGGTAACAAATCTTGTATATTGGATATTTTTTTATCTGTAATCAATATAAATGGGTCTTCCAATACAGCAATCATTTTTTCCATGTCTGTTGCCATGTAAGAAGAAAGATAACCTTTATCAAATTGCATACCTTCTACTAATTCTAATTCTGTATTCATTGTTTTGGATTCTTCTACTGTGATAACACCATCATTTGTTACTTTTTCCATAGCGTCTGCAATCATTTCGCCAACTTCTTCATCACCAGCAGAAATTGCAGCAACGTTTGCAATATGTTTTTTAGTAGAAACAACTTGACTCATTTTTTTAATTTCTTCCACTGTTGCTTCTGTTGCTTTTTGCATACCTTTTCTCAGTATAATAGCATTTGCACCTGCGGCAATATTTTTTAAACCTTCTTGTATCATAGCCTGTGCCAATACAGTAGCTGTTGTTGTACCATCACCTGCAACATCATTTGTTTGTGTAGCAACTTCTTTTACAAGTTGCGCTCCCATGTTTTCGTATGGGTCTTCTAATTCAATATCCCTTGCAATGGATACACCATCATTTGTAATCAAAGGAGAAATAAATTTTCTGTCTAAAACAACATTTCTTCCTTTTGGTCCCAATGTTACTTTTACTGTATTTGCTAATTTATTTACACCAGCTTCCATTGCTTTTCTTGCTTCAGTGCCATATTTAATTTCTTTTGCCATTATCGTTTTCCTCCTAAAAAATATACTTTACTATGTTTATATACAATATTGATTAGTCTTCTACTTTTGCAAGAATATCATTTTGTTTAATGACTATATATGTTTCACCTTCAAATTTAATTTCTGTACCTGCATATTTAGAATAAACGACTCTATCGCCTTCTTTTAATACCATTTTTACTTCTGTATCTCCAACCAATCCACCAGGACCAACAGCAATAACCATTGCTTCTTGTGGTTTTTCTTGTGATTGTGTTGTTAATATTAAGCCGGATTTTGTTTTTTCTTCTGCTTCTAACTGTTTAATTACAACTTTATCTCCTAATGGTACAAGTTTCATAAATAATAGCCTCCTTAAAAATACCTTTTTCATATTTCTCAAATTTGTTAGCACTCATTCAAATCGAGTGCTAATTTCTAGTTATTATATTAGACATTGTTTTCCATTTATGCAAATAGTATATTCCTGTTTATTTTGTGATATTACAAAAAATTTTAAGTATTTTATAGTATTTTTTTTAAATATCTTTTATATACTTCATTTTTCTTTTGTTTTTGATACAAGCATACTTTTTTAGTATATTTATGGGGCATTTATTATAAACTCTTTATAAAAATAGCAAAAATTTTATCAATATTTACAGTATACTATGCTATTTTGACATGATATAATTTTTTCATAATTTTACCAAATAAGGAGGAGTTTATAAATGAGTGAAAAAATAAAAGTGGCTATTGCAGGATATGGTAATATTGGACGTGGTGTAGAAGCTGCGATTGCTCAAAATGAAGATATGGTTTTGACAACTGTTTTTACTAGAAGAAATCCTCAAAGTATCAAAATCAATACAGCAGATGCAAAAGTAATCAATATTGCAGACGCTGCATCTTACAAAAATGATATAGATGTTGTTATACTCTGTGGAGGTTCTGCAACAGATTTACCTGTACAAGGTCCAGAGCTTGCCGCACTTTTTAATACAGTAGATAGTTTTGATACCCATGCAAAAATACCAAACTATTTTAAAGCAGTAAATGATGCAGCTTCTAAAAATGCTCATACTTCTATTATTTCTGTGGGTTGGGACCCAGGTTTATTTTCTATCAATAGACTTTATGGAGATGCTATATTGCCAAACGGCGGTTACTATACATTTTGGGGAAAAGGTGTTAGCCAAGGACACTCTGACGCAATTAGACGTGTAAAAGGCGTAAAAAATGGTATTCAGTATACTGTACCTGTACCATCTGCTGTTGATGCCGCAAGAAGCGGTAATTTACCAGAATTAACAACACGTCAAAAACATACTCGTGTTTGTTATGTTGTTGCGGAAGATGGTGCTGATTTATCAGAAATTGAAAAAACAATTAAAGAAATGCCAAACTATTTTGCTGATTATGATACAACCGTTCATTTTATATCTGAACAGGAATTAAAAGAAAATCACAGCAAAATGGCACATGGTGGATTTGTGATTCATAGTGGTAGCACAAATCATGGTGCAAATCATCATGTTATTGAATATTCTTTGAAATTGGATTCTAATCCAGAATTTACAGGCAGTGTATTGGTTGCCTTTGCAAGAGCAGCTTATCGCCTTGCTCAAAAAGGTGACCATGGAGCAAAAACAGTATTTGATATTGCCCCTGCTATGCTTTCTCCAAAAACAGGAGATGTTTTGAGAAGTACATTATTGTAATAGCGAAAAAATGAAAAACGCTAGTTTTTCCAATAAAATTTTTTGTCTAACTTTTTTAATAAATTAAGGTGCAGTTGTATATTACTGCACCTTTTCATTTTTAATATGACTATGACAATCATTGTGAAAAGGACAATCATTACACCCACTTGCACAGCCATTTTGTTTTCTTTTTCGTTTTGTATATTGATAATGTATGGCACATATAACTAAAAAAATAAGTATTGCTATGATAATTAAATTTGACAAAATGTTTCACCCTCTCAAACAACAATATTAAATATAATTATCCATGTATTGATTTAAAAGCATTTCAAATTGCTCTCCATCAGGTACATTTTTTTCATATTGTTCTATGGTATATTGATAATGCATACTTAATTTATCAAGCATTGTCCAATCTCCTGCAAATCCCATTCTTCTTGCAATTTGATATTTTCTTTGTGTTTTTCTAGGTAAAGCTAAAAAAGTATTGATATAATCTAACATAGTATTTTTATCTTTATCTAAATATCCATTTACATTTTGAAGTAAATTGATGATATGGTCACTTGCTAAATATCCATTACAATGTTGTATATGCTCTAACATCATTTTAATTTCCAATAATTTTTCCATATCACTACATTCTATAAATTCTCCTGATTTTACTAAGTCGTGCATAAGAGAACCATTTTTTACAACAAATGTTCTTAATCTTACAAAATCGGGATTGATAGCATTTATTACAGTAGCGGTATCAATGGCATTTTTTTCAGAATATTGTTTTCCGCCTGCTCCTGGCATAAAATAAATAGACAATTCAATACCTGCTTGTTTTACCTTTTTTCCGCCTTCAATCTGTTGTTTTTGTGTTGTTCCTTTACCAATCAACTGTAATACTTCATCACAACCTGTTTCAAATCCAGAATGTATTCTATTTAACCCTGCTGATTTTAATTGCAAAAATTGTTCTTCCGTTATGCGACATAATGTATCTGCTCTAGCATAAGATGTAATACGTTTTATTTCAGGTAATTTTTGACGAATATATTTTATAATTTCTGTAAGCCACTCTATTTTTAATACAAGTGTATTCGCATCTTGCAAAAATATAGCTTGACAATTTCCTTCTGTTATCCAATGAAAAACCATATAATAACATTCTTTTTGAGAATTGGTAGGTAAGTTATCAAATTCCTTTTGTATTGCTGGTATGTCGAATGTACCATTATGATTATATTTTTGTATTTCATCTCTATAATATGCCATAGCATCAATATCTTTTTTGATTTCTTCTACTGTTCGTGTGTGGAATTGCTTTGTTTTATATAACATACAAAATTTGCATTTATTCCAAGGACAATTTTCTGTAACACGAAGTAGTAAACTATTTGCCTCACTAGGTGGGCGAATTGGTCCTATTTGAAATTCCATAATGTTAAATCCTTTCTCTATATAAAAAAGAATAGCATAGCTTTTTAGGAAACGTAGTTTCCAATTAAAGTTCTTTCGCTTCCTTTCTTTTAAGAAAGGAAGTAGAGTTTGAGACGAAGTCTCAAGGTTTTTTGACAGACTATAATATATTGCTCATATATTTTAGTTTGTCAATAAAATGCTTTTTTGTGGACTTCGTCCAGTCTACGCTTCGCTTCGGTTGGTGCAGAACGTCCACTGGACATTCAGCACCCTACTCGCTTTTTTTCAAAAAAGCGAGGCAAAAAACTTTAAAGAAAACTTCGTTTTCCTATCTGCAAACAGAATTTTATGATATATTGTTCATCTATTTTTTTTATTTATTCATAAGCAAAAAATGTACTTTTTGCCTCTGTTCCATCTAATTCCCAAAGCGTATTCGTTGGTACAGTTTCTATTGTGCCATTTGGTCTTTGTATTACTACATTATTTGCCATATTACTGTATTCTTCTACCAAAACATAAGGAGAAGCAGAATAATCTTCTATTACTGCAACTTTTTCACCTGTTGCTTTATCTTTTTTTTCGGAAAGTATAAACCTTTTCCATTCGTCACTCCAATAATATGTTTGGTTTATGATACGATTTTTTGCAGTACGAAATGTGCTTTCATCTGGTATATTATCTTTGTCTGTACTTTCTGAAATTTTGTATGCTTGATACTGTGTAAATTTTAGTGTAGGGTCATTTTCAAAGTTCTCATTAAATACAAATTCGGAACGTTCCTCAATTTTCTGCCAACGTTTTTCCCCAGATGTGTCCCAACTTCCATTCCATGTCACTTCTATTCCCTCAGGTACACTTAAAACATTTTGAAACATTTGATTTTTATCGTCCCATATATATCCCTTTAAAAAAGATGACCTTTCATATGCACCTATATTTTGATTGGCATATTCTCTCACAACCATAATATTTGAACCTGAACCACTTAAAGGCAAAAACAAAACATCTCTTACATCAAAAAAATCTCCTACATCATCTATATATGTATAATTTTCTGTATTTTTATCTTTTGTATATACAGCTAAAACAGTATTTTTTAAACCAAACGAAACGGCAATAACAGCTTGTTGTTGCCCATTCCCTAATAAATCTCCTGTATATATCTTGATTTCTACCACTTCATCTGGAGAAAATGCAGTATTTCTTCCTGTATCATTTAATACAATTCTAGCAATATCCTGTTTGTTTTCATCACTATTGGGAGATTCTAACATACTTGCTGTAATTTGTTCTGCTACACCATATGTTTTTATGGTAAATAAAACCAATACTGCAAAAACAATCAATATCACAATACCCCATTTTTTTTGCTGTTTGCTCATGTGGTATACACCTCCTATACCACTATATATATGATTGTTTTCGCAAATACTTTCATATTTTTTACCAAACAGCAACCATACCATCTGCCCTTGGTTCTGTTGCACCCGCAAACACACCATCTTTTTGACATAATATCATTTGCCCTCTACCAAAATCAATAGATTCTGCTTCAACAGAAATATCATGCCCCTTTCTTAACAATTCCTCTGTAATAGCATAAGGAAATGCTCTTTCCACAGCAATTTTTTTGCCTCCTATCCATTGCCATCTTGGAGCGTCTAAAGCCTCTTGTGGATTCATATGAAAATCAATTAAATTCATAATCATTTGCATATGTCCTTGTGGTTGCATAAAGCCACCCATTACACCAAAAGCACCTACTGCATTTCCATCTTTTGTTAAAAATCCTGGTATAATTGTATGATAAGGTTTTTTACAAGGAGCAACACAATTCTCCATTGTTTCATCTAATGAAAAATTAGCACCTCTATCATGTAATGCAATACCTGTATTTGGTATCACTATGGCAGAACCAAAACCTTCATAATTACTTTGTATATAAGAAACCATATTACCTTGTTCATCAGCAGTACAAAGATATACTGTTCCACCACAGTATGGATTGCCATGTTTTGGAAGTATTGCATTTTCTGTTATTTCTTGTCTTCTTTTTTGTGCATATTCCTCTGAAAGAAGTTGCTGTGTTGTTACTTTCATAAAACGTTTATCACTGATATATCTTTTTCCATCTTCAAAAGCTAATTTCATTGCTTCTATTTGTTTATGATAGGTATCAGTACATTCTCTGCTTTTTATATCAAAACCCTTTATAATATTTAAAGCAATTAAAGCAACAATGCCATGACCATTTGGAGGAATTTCCCAAACATCATAACCCTTATAATTGATGGAAATAGGCATCACCCATTCTGGAGCATAATTTGCTAAATCTTCTTTTGTAATATAACCTCCTGTTGCTTTTGAAAAAGCATCTATTTTATTAGCTAATGCACCTTTATAAAAAGAACTACATTTTGTTTGTGCTAATTCCTGCAATGTTTCCGCATGGTCTGGAGAACTCCATATCTCACCCGCATATGGTGCTCGCCCTTTTGGAGCAAATATACGAAACCATTCTTTAAATATATCTTGTTTACACTCTTTGCTATAATTTTGAAAAGATTTTTCCCAAATACGAGCAATCGTAGGTGTTACCGCAAAACCCTCTCTTGCATAATAAATTGCTGGCTGTAATACCGTTTCAAAAGGTAATTTTCCATGTTTTTCTGAAAGTTCTGCCCAAGCACCTACTGCTCCAGGTACTGTCACAGGAATCCACCCTAAAAGAGGCATATTTTGGTATCCTTGTTTTTTAATTTTTTCTACTGTAAGTGCTTTTGGCGACATACCACTGGCATTTAATCCTAGTAATTTTCCATCTTTCCATAATAATGCAAAAGCATCACTTCCTAAACCATTTGATGTAGGCTCTACAACAGTTAAACAAGCTGCTGCTGCAATCGCTGCATCAATAGCGTTTCCTCCCTTTTTTAACATATCCAATCCTGCTTGTGCAGCAAGAGGTTGAGAAGTACAAACCATGCCTTTTTTACTATATACCACTTTTCTTATAGAAGAATAAGAGTATCTTTGACTATCAAAATTGAAATACAAATATAAGCCCTCCTTTGCAAATACCATTTGTTTCTATTGTATGTATTTTGCAGTTAGAAAGCAATATATTTGTTAATTAGATTTTAATTTTTGTCTGCCTTCATGGTCCATTTCATAATTATCTCTTATAATGATTTCTGAAATTGGTACAATATCATACCCCTTTTGTTTTAATCCTTTTATAATGGTATCTAAAACTTGAGGTGTATACTTTGCATCATTATGGAACAATATAATAGAGCCATTTCCTAAATGTTTATGATTTAATACTTGATTTATTTCATGCTCTGTTCCTAATTCTTTCCAGTCAAGACTATCACTATATGTTATAAAGTAAAACGAATCATAAAAAAAGAGCCATGATTATTATGACTCTTTATAAATAACAGCATTTAATAAATGTGATTGTCAAGCATATGATACCGTGATAAAAATTTTGTTACAGTATACACCATTACCAAATTGATAGGATATTGTAATATCGCCTTATAAATACGAGGTATGGCAAACAAAGGAGAACCATACATCATAAAAAGCCATATTGGAGATAATATTAAACTAATAATAATAGTATATAATAATACCGCCCCTGCTACTCTTATCAATGTAATTGGTTTTCTATGCAAAAGTAAACCAAATAAAAAGCCAACAACAAATGCACTAATTGTAAAACCAATAAAATAAAAACCTATTGGTTTCGTAATAAATCCAATTACATCTCCAAGTGCTCCCGCAATGCCTCCAATAATTGGTCCATACAACATACCACATACAGCAATAGGCAAAAAAGAAATACCTATTCTTAATGTACTACCAATCATAATATTAAAATAATTCAATATTACATTAAGAGCAACAAACATTGCAACACCAGTTAAAACCCTTGGTTGTCTTAAAGTTTCTATAACTGTCTCTTTTCTCATAAATAACTCCCTTCCTTATCATATGTATTTTGCAAAAATATAGCATATATTGTTTAGAAAAGCAATGTATCATTTCAATTTTTTTCATTTTATAAAAGTATAATATATTATAATAGTCAGGATATAGCGAAAATTCAATATTTAATATATAATAATACTATTATAATGATATATTGATGTATATTATTTTATATAATATATTTTAATATATATTATTTTAAATAAATTTGTTTCGTTGTTATTTGTTTTAATAAATCTATATCATGACTGACTACAAGTAAACCAATTTTTCTCCTTTCAATCTCCTGCAATAAAAAATGCCATATTTGACTTTGTGTTATCAAATCTAACATCGTTGTAATTTCATCTGCTAATAAAAATTTTGTTCCTTCTCCTAATGCTCTTGCAATACAAAATCTTTGCAGTTCTCCTCCCGAAAGTGTATTGGAAAAACGATAAAGCCATTGTTCTTGTATACCTAATGCTGATATGATTTCTTTTGAAACAGCATTTCCCTCTGCTAATACTTCTTTCATAATCAATTTGGGATTGACAGCTAAATCTGGGTGTTGCCATATCATTTGTATAGGACAATATCCCCTTTTTGGTAAATGCTTCCCATCTAATACTATGCTTCCCGATGTAGGTTTGAGATACCCAGATAATAATTTACAAAATGTTGTTTTGCCAAATCCACTAGGAGCAATAATACCAATACGTTCCGTATTATCCATTGTAAAAGATATATTTTCTAATATCCAATGCCCTTTTTTATGATACCGAAAAGAAACATTTTTTGCTTCTAATAACATTGTTTTTCTCCTCCCACAAAAAGACATTTTATAATACTTTCCTCCTTTTTAAAATAAGGAATTTCATCGGTTGTACATTGTTGTTTTGATTTTGGGCAATATTGCACAAATGGACAGCCTTTTCTATTTGTTTGCTGAATGGGAATATTTTGAAAGCCATTTTTGGGCATCGCTTTCCACAATGCCTTTGTATAATAGTGATACAATGTATGTTCCGATTTAAAATTTTCCGCTTTTGTTACTTCCATAATTTCTCCATTATATAATACAATAATTTTATCTGCTGTAGAAATTGCTAATTCTAAATCATGTGTAATCATGAGTACTCCTGCGCCCATATCTGCCATTTCTCTAAAATGACTTACTACTTTTTGAGCCATTTCTTTATGTAGTCCCGGTGTTGGCTCGTCAGCAATCACTAACTTAGGCGTTTCCATAAGTGCAGAACAAATAAATACCCTCCTTGTCATACCCCCCGAAAGCATAAAAGGATATTGATTGATTACAGAATACTCCATATTATATTTTTGAAATAGTTCTTTTACTTTTTGTAACTGTTTATTATCTTTTTTTCCTTTTGTTATTTGTATTCCCACTTTCATTAAAGGGTCTAAATAGGAAGTGTTTTGAGGAATCAATACAATTTCATTTCCTAATAATTTTGACTTTATTTCTTCTGTTAAAATATTCCCTTTATATTTTATCATACCACTGCACATAACAGATTCTGGTGTTATTCCTATAATACTGTGTGCTAATATACTTTTTCCTGAACCACTTGCTCCTACTAAAGCAACAAGTTCTCTTTCTTTTACATTTAAAAAGAAATTTTTTAATATATTTTTTTGTCCTGCTGTAATCGTAATATGTTCCATTTCTAATAGCATATTATACACCTGATTTCTGTTCATAATACTGCTGTAAACACTTTCCAATATCGTAAAAAAGCAATACAACAAATACTAATACACATCCCGGAAATACTGCAAGCCACCATCTACCTGTTACAATATATTGCATACTTTCTGAAAGTAATATACCGATTGCTGGCTGGTTACTTTTTAATCCAAAACCTAAAAACGTTATACTGGATTCATGCAGTATTGTATGAGGAAAAAGCAATATCCAGCCTGTAATACATTGTGGTAATATATGAGGTATCATATGCTTTTGAAATATGTAAAATTTACTTTTTCCTAATTTTTCCGCAACTTGTATGTATGTACTTGTTTTTAATTGCAGTAATTCACTACGTATCAAACGTGCTAGTGACGTCCAATGTGTTAATGAAATACTGAATATCACACCTTTGATATTTCTGCCCATTGCAATAGATACTACAATCAGTAATAATATATGTGGCAATCCTATCATAAAATCAATCAGCCATGTAATCATGGTATCTATTTCTTTATTTCCAAAAGCAGATAGTGTACCAAATAAAATTGCAATCACTGTACTGATACTCGCTGAAATTACTCCTATTACAATACTAATGGAAATCCCCCTTAATGTTCTAAAAAAAAGATTCCTTCCCATCCAATCTGTTCCAAAAGGATAACGAATACAAGGTGGTATATTTTTGTTTGTAAAATCAGTAATCAGAGCATATTCTTTGCAAAAATACCCTGCTATGAGAAATACACATAATATAAATATTATCCATATGATTCTTTTTTTCATGTAGTTTTCCCCTTTAGCTGTATACGTGGGTCAATAATGTGATATATTATATCTGCTAAAAAATTGCCTCCACAAACAAAACACGCACAAATCACAACAACAGCTAAAAGCAAAGGCATATCCCCTCCTAAACCTGCCGTTACTGCAATTTGTCCTAAACCCGGATAAGAAAAAACTTGCTCTGCTAATATAGAACCACTCACAATTTCACTGATAGATGCAAATTGTAATGTGATTGCTGGCAATAAAACATTTCTTAAGCCATGTTGTAGTATAATTTGTTTTTTTGTTTTTCCTAATGCTCTTGCAAATAATATATAATCACTTTTTAGTATACTGCTCATTTTTTCTCTTGTATGTAATATAATATTAGGCATACCTACAATACTTAATACAAATGTTGGTAATATGCCATGATGTATTTTATTCCATATTGTAACATTTTCTGACATAACGCCTATTGGAACACTGAATCCAATGGGAAACCATTTTAACCACACAGAAAATATCATCAATACAATGAGTGCAAACCAAAAAACAGGCGTACTAGAAAATAAAATGGCAATCCCTTTTATGACCTTGTCTAATATACTACCCTCTTTTGTTGCTGAAATGATACCAAGTGTCACACCAAATATACCAGATAATACCCAAGCAATACATAATATCCATATAGAATTTGTCAATCTTTGTACAATAACATGATATACTGGCTGACGATATAGTAAAGAAATACCCATATCGCCAGAAATAAATGCTGTTATCCACTCAATATATCGTTGTATAGCATTTTCATCTGTTCCCCAGTAATGTTGTAATTTTTCTATTTGCTCCTGACTCATAATACCTAGCGCAGTTTGTCCGACATTTGTTTGCAATGGGTCTATGGGAGAAATTGTCATGAGAAAAAATGCCGCTATACTGATTGCTATAATGAGCAGTATCATACGAATACCACTTTTTAAAATATATTTTATCAATGTGATTCCCCTTTTTATTGCCATTCCCATGTATCTACATTATTTAAAAGCGACCAACCATGTCCATGAGGATGTATTTTTTGTTCCGGTATAATAAGCCCTTGTTTTACAAAATATAAATGGTCTACATTACAAATCCATACCCATGGAATATCTCCTTTTTGTGTGATACCTGTTGTACCGTCCCACTGCGCTTTTTGCCAAAGTGTATACGCTGTTTCTATATCAGCACTTTTTAATGCTTCTTCCATGTAGTTGTCTACTATTTTGTTATAATATGGAGAGTATCTTGCATATTCGCCATTTTGACTATGATAAATATTATATAGTTCCATAGGCGTATGCGCACCCCACCCCCAAACAAGAGGCTGTGACTGTGCTAAATCATAAGCAATATCCCATCCCACACATTCTGGTGTTACTTCTAATCCAATTTGTTTCATATTATTACAAAATTCTTCCGCAATGCCCTGTCTAATGCTATCAGAAGGAGGATATAATATAGAAAAAGTTGCTCTGATACCATTTTTGTTTCTAATACCGTCGTTACCAATTATCCACCCTGCATTATCTAATATTGTATTTGCTTGTTCCAAATTATATTGTACTTCAGAATCTTTTTGATACCATGGTGTATTGTCACAAATGCTATAAGCTGGTGATGCATAACCATTTAATACATTTGAAATCATACTTTCTCTATTTAAAGCAATGTTAATTGCTCTACGTATAGCTATGTCACTTGTAACATCATTACCATATACTATGCCATTTATTTCTTTTGCGGGTTGTGCAGGTAAATTGATTCCTCTATTATCCAATGATGTAACAGAATATAATTTGTAATTTTCAACAGAACTATCGGCATATGTCGCTGATGTATAGGAAACATCAGATTGCCCAGATTGTGCTGCTGCAAGAGAAATTTCTTCTTCCATAAATAATACAATTACCGTTTTTATTTTTGGTGTGTTACCATAATAATTTGTATTTGCTTCTAATATAACTTGTTGCCCTTTGTCCCATTGTTTTAATATATATTTTCCTGAGCCAATAGGATGCTCTCCATAATCAGAAGTATATGCATGTTCTGGTACAATTCCGACTAATGCCATAGTATATGCCCATACTGAAAAAGGTCTTGTCATATGAAATACAACTGTTTTTTCATCAATCGCTTCTGCATAATCTAACATTGTAAAATCATTTACAGAACTATTTTGTTTGCAAGTATTATATGTAAATGCAACATCTTCTGCTGTTAGCTTTTCTCCATCTGTAAAATACGCATTTTCTTTTATTGTAACAGTCCATGTCATACCATCTTCACTAACAAAATAATCTGTTGCTAAATCATAATCAATTTGCAAATCATTAGTTGTAACAAATAGTGTACTTTGTATCAATGGTTCATGTGTATGCTCTCCTGCTCCCCAACCATAAACAGGATTAAATCCGTACTCTGGTTCAGAACTGACAGGCATTGTTATAATAACAGTATCTTTTTCTGACTCTGTTTCTACATTTGTTTGACACCCTGCTAAAACAATCAGTAATATACAAAACAAACAGAATATATTTTTTCTCACAAGGTTTCCTCCTCTTATAAAACATATCATAAATTCTATTATACTACTTAGAGTAAACTTTAAGTCAATATGATATTTCAGTATTTTGAATATGTTCTATAAAAATATTACGTATATGAGGATATTCCCCTAACCCTTTTAATATTGTGTGAACAGTATAACCTTTTGATACTAATTTTGTTTTCCAAGTATGTTCCTCATCACCACAAATGTCATGATTGGCATGGTCACCTGCTACAATCATAAATGGTGCAATGTAAACCGTGTTCGCATCTATTTTTTGCAGTTTTTTTAAAACAGTTTCCATATCCGGATAGCCTTCTACTGTACCCACAAGTACATTTTGATAGCCATTTGCAGAAAATCTATAATTTAATGCAGCATAAGAAGCATCTGCAAAATGTTCTGTGCCATGTCCTATTAGCAAAAGTACGTCTTTGGCATTGAACTGTTTATATTCATTCATAATCGCACTTACTACTTTATCATAATCTTCAGAAGAAGATAATAAAGGTTTGCCATATTGTATATTTGGTATTACTTTTTCATATGGTTTTATCATAGCAATCATTTTTTCATATTCTATGCCATGCATAATATGAGTTGGTTGACAAATAACAGTGTCATAACCTTGTTGAACAATTTTATCCATTGCCTCTTTTACAGTATCAATTTGAATGTTATTTACTTTTTTCAATTTATTTATAATAATTTGACTCGTAAAAGCACGATATATTGTATACTGTTTATAAACATTTTGTATTTCATTTTCTATTGCTGTTATTGTTTTTTCCATAGTATCTATATAACTTGTACCAAAACTCACAACAATAATTGCTCTCTTATTTGTTTTCAAATTCATTCCTCCATGTATCAAAATTATATAGTCAATGCTTCCGCTTTAATCATACCACATTTATATATAAAAATCATATTTTTTTTATTTCTGTTAATATTATTTACTATAATAATATTATGTAAATAATATTATTCTATAACATTAGCGATAACTAATGTTATAGAATATGTGATTACACTTTCCAATAAAATTCTGCTTTTTCCGCAAATACATTTATTTTCTCTATCATCTGCCTTGCAATATATTTTTGATTTTCATAATTGAGAGAATGAAAAGAATTTATTTTTTCACAA
>ERZ808044.575-NODE-575-length-35752-cov-14.746938_pt1 | contig 35752 bp, 30 predicted proteins | sample MGYA00380195_ERZ808044 | MGnify/ENA primary metagenome ERZ808044 (study PRJEB31490, sample SAMN06133423) | mouse gut metagenome | isolation source: Z7_2 | host: mice | place: China: Chengdu | collected 2015-05 ...
ATTAATGACTCCGACGGGAATCGAACCCGTGTTACCGCCGTGAAAGGGCGATGTCTTAACCGCTTGACCACGGAGCCTTCTCACAAGCAACCTCAACGAAAATTATGATACCATATCCATGTTCTTTTGGCAAGCAAAAATTTTCGAATTTGTATACAAATTTCAGATTTCCCTGAGTTTTTCTGCTATCTTCTCATAAACCGGAAGTTTTAATTGATACCGCGCACCCAGCCGCACCACTTCATGCACCAGTCCATCCACCTCCGAAGGCTTTCCATCCCTGATATCCCGATGCATGGATGCTGTGGCCGTAGGGGCAAGGTCATCCATAATCTGCAGATTAATCTTCACGATATCCTCAGGCAGGCCCACTCCTATTGCCTCTGAAAGTTTTTTGATTTCATTGACAAGTGCCACAAACTCTTCCCGCCTGGCCCCTTCCCTTTGGATGGCAGAGGCATCAATATCATAATATGCCCCCATGGCTGCCATAGGCGAAACAAAAGAAAACTTCTGGAGGGCATCCTTTTCAATCTGACCCGACAGGATTGGCAGGATCCCTGCATCTCCTAAATCCTTTTCTATTTCCTTGAGTATGGGAAGCGCCCGCTCTGCCTCCTCCTGAGGTGTATTCTGCCGAAGCCCGTATACCACCCGAAAAATCTTTCCGGACATCAATATTGTTCCAGGTTCTTTTATTTCCGCCGCAATATAGATGCATCCGTCTGTGACAGTGATCCCTTCAAACTCCCTCTGAAGCTTCTCACCGGTTCCATAGATATTCAGAATGGGGATAACAATTGTGCCGGAGCCTGCCACTCTTTTGATAAAAGGAGTTGTATCTGAAAGGGAATATCCTTTCACACAGACAAAAATAACATCCGGACTGTCCTGATATTCCTCCATCGTGCAGGCCTTAACCGGGACCGCATAGTTTCCTTCCAGTGTCTCAAATTTTAACCCCCGCTCTTTCATACAGGACAGGTGCCGTCCTCTTGCAATCAGTGTCACGTCCTTTCCTGCCCTTGTGAGAAAACCTCCTATGCTACCGCCTGTTCCCCCTGCTCCGATCACTGCATATTTCATCTTAACTTTTGCTCCTTTGCCTTCACAAAATTTCTTTTGTCCCAATTGTATTTAACTCCTGCCTGAAAACCTTTTGTCCCGGCTGGGTATTTCTTTTTCCCATTTTCCTTAATCAAATTGATACAAAAAGCTTGCCGCGCCAAAGGCATATTTCTTACATGGCATAGGCTTAGGCGGTTCCTGCGCTGATAATTTCCCGGCAAGCAAATCCTGCGCCCCCTGCAAAATCTCCGGAATAATTTCTGCTTTTAAGGGACAGCTTCCGTGGGACGGCCAGATAGTATCAAACGAATCCGCCATGGCTTCCATTTTTCTCAGGCTGTCCTGAAATGCCTGGATATTGCGCCCCGCTCCAAACATAAAAATATCTCCGTCCTGAATGGAATCACCTGAGATAAGCATACGCTTTTCGCGTTCCAGAAACATGATGCTTCCCGGCGTATGTCCGGGTGTCAGGATTACTTCAAATTTCCAGCAGCCCAGATCGATGATATCCCCCTCCCACAGCGGACATACATCCTCCATGTGGCAGCCTTCCGGTAATGCGTTTTTGTAATGGTCCATTTCCGCCGGATGCATATATACAGGCTTAAAATCCCTGTTACATCCTGTGTGATCCCTGTCCGTATGAGTATTCACTAAAAATACAGGAAGATTTGTCAGCCCGGCAACGATCTCACGAATCTGCCATGTTCCAAATCCGGTATCGACCAGCATCGCTCTTTTGTCCCCCTCAAATAAAAATGAGCGGACACCGTTTTCCTCTATGATCCAGAAATGGTCTGAAATTTTGTTTATATTATTCATTCTTATATCTCCCTGTCTTTCCGGTATAAAACCACTGCAGGCGCTCTGCCTGTGTTGCGGTTTTATACCGATAAATTTCTATAATGCCTCTACCCTGCAGCAATGTTCCTTTGTCTTTCTGTCGTAACTGATTCCAACCGCCAGAATCCTTCCTGTGTACCTGGGCTTTTCTCCCAGTTTCCCCTGAAAGCGGAGCGCATAGCTTTTCTTCCTGATCTGCTCAATCGCGTTCTCCGGTGTACTGTCTACTTTCAGTTCCAGAATCAGCGCATCCATTCCCTTCCTTTCAGGGTAAAAAATAAAATCCACATATCCTTTTCCTGCTTTATCCTCACGTTCCACCCGGTATTTGTCCCTGGCCGCAAGATAAACCAAATTGACAACAGCCGACAATTCAATTTCACTGTTATACGATAAAATTGGAGACTCCGTATCATGTGCCTTCTTTAAAATGTCTGCCATTACTTTGGTATCACCAGCAAGGGTAGCTCTCAGCATCCTTTCTGATTCCTTTGCCAGATTATGGACATATCCCAGATTTTCATTTGACAACAGCAGCTCGTCAAACTTATCCATCAATTCCCTGTTAGGGATAAATACCTCCCCTTCCTCATAAGTCAGCAGACCGTATACCACCATCGCAGAAAAAATCTGATTCTTCGTGTTAAGCTCCGCAGCAGTAGCCGCATATCCCTGCAATTTGATTGCAACCCGTTCTCCGGAAATCATCATTGCCAGATCATCGCGGACATCTTCTATATTATTGCGGATGTAATAAAATATCTCATCGTAAGGGCCTGAACTGGTCCAATAATTGCTGATTTGGTTGTCCGTCAACGAACAGACAATCGAACGCGGATTATACATTCTGACGCCAGCCGCAGTATGATATCCATCATACCACTTTGCCAGATCCTCACGCGTAATTTTTGCATTTGGCGTAGTTTGTTGATAAACAGCAAACAAACGGTCAACCTCCGAATCCAGGAAACCAAAATATTCACTGAATTTTTCTTTGGTTACCATGTCATATTCCTTGAACATATTAATTTCGGAACCGCTGGAATATTTTGCAATCGGAAGAACGCCTGTCATATAAGCAAGTCCCACATATCCCTGTCCTTTCAGCAGGTCACGCAAAAATTCAAGGTAATTTTTTTTATCATCTTCGGTAATAAAGCTCTTATGAAAAATCGCATCCCACTCGTCCATCACAAAAATAAATCTGGTTCTGTTTTTCTCAAATACAGCCTGAAGATTATCCCATACAGCTCTTTTGGCATCAGGCTTTAACTCCGGATATGCTTCTGCCAAATCCTCATTGATTCCGTTTTGAATACGGGAAATATACTGCCCATAGCAGCTGCAGTCTCTTGGCAATCGGCTGAAATCAATATATATTACATCATAATTATGCACATACTCTCCGTAATAACTGCTTCTTGCAATTTCAAGAGTGTCAAAAATATCTTTTTCATCTGCGGTTCTGCCAAAGAAAGCCCCAATCATGTTTGCCATAACGCTTTTGCCAAAGCGCCTTGGTCTGGTGATGCAAAAATATCTCTGGCCATCCAGCTTGACAGCCGAAATAAGTTCATCAATCAAAGAAGACTTGTCAACAAAAAATCTGGCTCTGGCAATCTCCCTGTATCCCTCGTAGGGAGCTATGCTGTTTAAGAACATTCCCATATCCATCTCTCCTCTGACTCATTTATCACATTTCATCAGGATTATCATACCATATTGCCCAGTCTCTTTACAACAAATCTCTGTCTGTTTCCAGCCCATCATTTTCCCTGGCAGAAGACCGCTTATATAATCACTTCATCTGCATCACTCTCTCATAATCATACCCGCGATCGCTCCCCGTTTTTATTGGACTAAGCTCAAAGTATACTACGCCAAATTCCCTGACTGTAAGCTTAATCTGCACATTTTCCTCCTCCGCTTTCAGATTTCTATACGCAGGAAACGGCCTTGCAGCCTCCCTGAGCAGTTTTTTCTGCTTTTCATTCAGGTTGGAAGGCTCCCCCATGCCATGCCAGAGACGCAGAGGATTGCAGGTTTCCTCATCAACCGTCTTCGTGAGGAGCAGATACTCCTGTCCCTTCTCCACAGGAAAATCAATTGCAGCTTCCAGCTCTCTGCCTGTCCTCTTCCTGCCCGCGTTCCAGACAATCCCCTGATAACCACCGTCTGCTGTGCTTAGCACCACCATATCCTCTGTTTTCAAAACACAGTCTCCGCACAGATCCTTATAAAATTTGAAGGTCCAGAAGGTCGGTTTGGGAATACATCCGTTGGCTGCCAGTCCGAAACCGCCATGAAACGGCGTAAAGGGAACTCCCTGTTCCTCAAAAATATCCCCGAATGTCCAGTAAGAATAGGACTCGTTTACATCTCCCAGCCGCGAGATCTGCTGAGCCATATAGGCGGCATTCTGGTTGGTATCGTGAAGGGGGCAGTTCGGAATGTAGGAGGTATTGAATTCCGTGATATGGATTTCCAGCCCTTTATATTCTTCGAAGCTGTCAATAATATCTCTGGTCGTCCTGAGATTGGCAAACCCCTGCTCCGCCTCGGAAAGCTCCGCATATCCATAATGCCCCACATGCTCCGGAATTTCCGTAGTATAGTGATGGCGGGTCACAAAATCCGGCCTGATATTTTCTTTCCGGCAAAAACGCAAAAACTCCCTGATCCAAAGCTCGTCCTGCACACCGCACACGGCCGGGCCTCCCACCCGGAAACGGGAATCCAGCCCCTTGATCGCCCGGAAGGAACACTGGAACAGTTTGAAATATTCCTCCATATCCGCATCCTTCCAGAAACCGGGCAGATTAGGTTCATTCCACACCTCGATGGGCCAGTTTACCACCTCTTCATCACCATAACGTTCCATCAGATGCCGCAAGGCAGCCGTTACCATATCACACCACGCCTCATAGCTTTTGGGCGGCGTGGTATTCCCCTTCCAGTAAAAAATGGTCTGATCCCCGGAGGCCATTTTATCCGGCATGAACCCCAGTTCAAGGAAAGGCCGCAGCCCCAGCTCCCTGTAACTGTCCATCACCAGATCCAGATAAGTGAAATTATATTCCGCCCTCTTTGCCCCGGACGCATCCTCATATTCCTGATAAATTGCCATATCATCCGAAAAAAGTCCATGTCCCCGGATATGTTTAAAGCCAATTTCCTCCTGTACAAACCTTAGCTGTTCCAGATATTCCTTCTGTAATGCCAGCCCCATCCGGCCTGTCCCAATGCAAAAATCAACATGGTTGTTAAAAAGCGCCCGGTTATTTCTGTCAATTTTATATTGTCTGTCTTCTTTCATTGCATCTCCTCTTCTAATGCATCTTTTTAATATATAGATTGTATATAGGTTCTGCCATCTTCTCTTATTTTGTGTGCAGACGCACTTCTACGTATCTTAATTTTTCCGGCAAATCCAATTCATCCGTTACGTCCAGCATAGGCTCCCCGTCAACATCAAAATGTGTTCTCCTGACAGCGGAAGACCTCGGCCCATCCACTCCGCTACGCATATGATAAAAGTTCCATACCAGCCCGTTTTCATCAGTCAGATAGGAATTATGTCCGGGACCATATTCTCCCCTGACTGAATTGGAGGACATGAGCGGGTAATTATTTTTTCGCCAGCTGCCAGGTTCCAGAATATCGCTCCCCATTACAGGTTTTAACAATCCAACCGTGTAAGTTGCATCCACTGCAGCCGCAGCATAGGTCACCATCAACTGCCCCTCTCTTTCCAGGGCAAATGGCCCTTCAACTACATACGTATGGTTATTTTCCCAGCCATATTCCGGTTTTGCAATGCAGACCGGATCGGATATAAGCTTCCATGGTTCTTTTTCATCAATCTGTGCCAGATACAACCATGCTCCCTGGTCTACCGGAAGGAACTGTCTTTGCGACCACATGGCGTAAACCTTCCCCTCATAGGTAAAGGTGGTCATGTCAAGGGAAATTACTTTTCCTTCTTCGCACAGAGGGGTGCCGTCTTTTTTCACTACCATAATCGGTTCCGACCAGTCATTTCTGCTCATAGGATCGCCCCCTTCCCTGAGTCTGCGCACACGGGACTCCTCACAGTAAAACTCCCCCGATGTTGCCGCATGAAACACATAGAGCTTTCCATCTATCTCATGAAATTCCGGTGCCCAGAGGAGCCCTCCTATTCCCGGATAAGTATCCGAATCCAGAAAAAGACTTTCTTCGGCTGTTATAATACCTTCCAGCGTATCAGAACACCTCATGTAAAGAGTATGGTTATCATCCGCATCATTTGTTGCCAAAAAATAATATTTTCCGTCTTTGTACATGCAAACCGGATCCGCACGATGTTCAGCAAATGGTGCAGGGAAATGCTCCTGGTGCACTTTTCCCCGGACGATTCCTTCGACAGGCTTTTCCCAGTCTATCTTCCGTTCCACTCTGCTTCCATCGCTGTAGACAGCAACAGCCTTCACATTTTTTAACTCATCCTCGCTTCCAAAAGGCCCTTTTTCTGAGAGCTCCATTGCCACACAGACAGGTACCAACAGTTTCTTTGACAGATAATCTCCTGTTTCTGCCGGAATCTCAACTACATTACCCCAAATGGCACCTTCTATCAGCTCAAGTTCTTCCTCCAAAACATCCGGCGCCGGTATTTCCGGATCGTCCGTTTTTCTTACAGAGCAGAGAGTACCTCCCCTACCCTCTCCGAAATCATAGAGCCCTTCCTGCCAGCCGTTCTTTTCTCCCCTCCAGCAAACTTTATAGCTCTGTTTATCCCTATCATACGCACAGCGCACTTCTTCGATATATTCTGATTCCAGAAGACGGCAAAGCCCGATCTCTTTATAATGAACCAAATCTCTGCTGGTAAAAAACAGGATACATCCTTCGCTGTCCGGATCTTTCTCCCCTTCTGCACCTATGCGGACAGCAGCTATTCCATAACCGCCATCTTTCATCAAAAAAATCCATGGGCTTTTCATACTTCTGGCATTCAATACCCCGCTTAAAGTATCCTCCACGGCTTTGGCGTAAAGAATCCCTTCATTATGATGGAACGGCCGAAACAGACCATCCTCCCCCCGGTACGCCAGATGCATACTGTTCGCCATACGATTTCCATATATAATATCTTCCTTCGGCTGCCTTGTGTAGCATAATATTTCCATATTCCTCTTCCCCCTGTAAAACCCTGTTCTATTCCTCTTTATTCCGGTAAATAAACTCCCTGAAATCCGCCCAGCCGCCGTCTGTTTTTTCTTCATTATAAGAAAAGATTCCGATGCGGGCTCCGACGAAGATAGAAAGGGAATAGAACAGCGCAAGCTCTTCTCCGAGACGATAATAGTTTTCCCCGTCAAAGCTGTAGAAAAATGCAGCAGTTTCAGCGCCATCGCCCCAACTGTCAAAACGAAATACTATTTTAAACCATACACTTTCCGCTTCTATCGAAATTTCATTTTCTGTCACGGAATACCACTCTTTCAGTGCCCCAATTCCTTTCCCTGCCACCTCAAAGGGCGCTCTTTTCCCCTCGCGGCGTCTCAGTACAATATTCCGTTTTCCATCCCTTTGCCTGACCCCAATCTGGCCATACTGTTCCACTAATGCACACAGTCCGGCATAATCTCCATCTTTCATACCGGAGCAATCCAGATTGACCAAAAATTCACTGTAAGGCGCACTGGTTCTCTGGGTCAGTGTGTTAGTTGCTTCCAGCAGTTCCCACGCCGGTTTTCTGTTCTTTAACCTCAGAAATCCCGGGCGCTCCGTAAACGACCACGCATCGTTATCCGGCGCATGGTTCCACTGCCATTGCTTTTTCAGGATATTTTCACCGTGTGAAAAGCTGTCGCTCTGGATGATTTCCTCCGTCTTCGTCTCCGCGAAAGGGACTGTAAAGCTTTCCGGCACCTTCCCATCCACACCCAAAACCGGCCACCCATCTTTCCATTCCACCGGCATTATAAACGGCACTCTTCCGACAGCGCCGCTGTCCTGAAACATCACAGCATACCAGTTACCGTAAACATCGGCAAAAATCGGTCCCTGTGCAATTCCGCACCCCGGCCGCCACATATCATCATACAAAATTGTCTTTCTCTCATAGGAACCGGAAAGATCCTTAAGGCGGTAACAGACTTCCCGCCGCTTCCCCCTATTTTCCGCCACATCCTCCGGCCAGTCGATAAAAAGCAGATAAATCCACCCATCCTTTACATAAGCCCGGCAGCCTTCGCAGCGCAGTTTAAGCCCCTCCTTCGGAGTATCAAAAAGCAGCCTCTCAGACCCTTCCACGACGCCGGAGAAATCCTTTTTTAATTCTACAATGCGGATCTCCCCATTCCCATAAACCAGGTATACCTTATCCTCCCAACACAGAAAAGACATGTCGTGGTACACGGCTTCCAGCTCTATTCTGTCCCAGTCGCTTTTTTCGATATCGTCCGTTGAAAACAAATAGGTTTTCTTCATATCATGACAGACAAAGCATGCATAGAACCGTCCCTTATACTGCATCAGACTAGTTGCCCACTGTCCTTTCCCGTAAGCGTTTTTTCCGTTTTCAAGCCGATAAATATCATTGTCCGCAATACTCCGGCATATATAAGAAACTATCTGCCAATGCTGCAGATCTCCTGATTTCAGGACGGGTGCTGCCGGCATATAAAACATGGTAGTGGAAACCATATAAAAATCATTGCCTGCCCGAATAATATCAGGATCCGGCATATCCGCCCGAAATAATGGATTACAAATCTTCATCACAAACCTCCTGTAAAATCAGCTGTCATTTCTTATTGCAGGTTCAGGGACAACAGACTGGCATTTCCTCCTCCCCGATAAGTCAGATAAATGGCCTGCTTTCCGTCCGGAATGCTGACAGGCACGGTATATTCCTCCCACACATTGGAATATTTCACCTTAATCCGTGCCAGAGCTTCTCCATTCCATGACGTTTTTACTTCGAACACGCCGTCCGCGTAACCTCTTACCTTAATCCTGATTTCCCGGATTCCCTTACAGTCAAAATACTTAAAGCCTGCCGTTGCCGAATCCTGTATATTGGCAATGTAACCTGGCAGTTCATCCCCGTCCCTGCCATCCTGCATAATCTTCGGAAAACGCTCTCCGCCCACATAAACCGACGGCGTATCCGTAAACAAATGGCAGGCTATATAAGCGGGATATTCTCCCTTTCCCTCAAGAGGCCCTCCGTTTAAACCGCAGGAGGTAATCTCCACCTGGGGAATACGTCCATCCGGCAATATTTCCAGTTCCTCCGCGCATCCCTGCCTGCTGTACCAGGTACCGTTGGTATGGCGGTGATAAAAGATATACCACCTGCCTTTTATCTCCACCATGCTTCCGTGGTTGTTGGCCCCGTAGGCCATTGGCAGGTCTGCCGGTTTATAAGTGTCCACATGCAGGTCGCAGTTGCTCACCAGTACCCCGCCGTACACAAATCCTTTGGTGGGGCTCTTACTGGTGGCATAGCACAGCTCATGCATCACCACTGAAGAGTAAATGAAATAATAGGTATCTCCAATCTTCCGCATGGAAGGAGCCTCAAAAAACTCATGTCCCTCAAAGCCTGTTCCCGCTCCATATTCACACCCGGGCGCCACAAAAACCGGCTCTTCCACAATCGTCAGCATGTCGGGCCCAAGCACTGTTGCCATGGCCCCGGTTCTGCTTTTGTCTCCTCTTCCGCAAAAACCCGTGTACAGGTAAGTCCTCTCCCCCTCCGTCAGAAGCCCCGGGTCGAACTGAGGCTGGTCTCCTGCCCTCTCTCCCAGCCGGGTTCCGTCTTCATAATGGACATATCCGTAAAACTCATAACGCCCGGCCGGGCTCTCACTCACTGCCACCGACACAACAGAGACATGGTCAAGTACATAATAGAGATAATACCTTCCATCCGGCCCCACTGTCACATCCGGTGCGTAGAGACACATTTTTCCATCCTTATTCAGCGGATCCTCATTGCGGGGATAGATGACTCCCTCATACCGCCAATCCCCAAGATCCTCCACCGGAGCGGACCAGCACACATAATCTCCCATGCAGAACACATACCCGTTATAAAAGTCATGGGAGCCATAGACATAAACTCTGTCCCCGAACACGTAGGGCTCCCCGTCCGGTATATATTCCCATGAGGGGAGATAGGGGTTAAACGCCTGCTTTTTCATAGTGAACCTCCTTACTTTATTACAACCTTCATTTTTACTTCCCGCAATTTCTGATTCAAATCCTCCCCGGCCGACATCCCAAGCTCAGGAAAACCATCCCTGCGGAAATGCACCCGACGGATGCCGTCACATCTCAGATTCTGATCTAACCCGGTCTCTCCATGGTAGGCGATCATCAAATCCCCGTCTTCATCCTCAAAAAAGGAGTTATGCCCCGGGCCATATTCCCCTTCCACTGAATAAAAGGAAAGGACAGGAGCGCAGCGTTTGTTCCAGGCAGATATATCCAACAGGTCATCGCTCTCCCTGGCCGTAAAAAGCCCGAGAGCATAGGTATAGCTGTTTGCCGAGCCGCCTGAATACGTAAGATACACCATTCCATCCTTTACAAACGCATAAGGCCCTTCATTATTAATGGTTCCCGCCACATTTTCCCATCCATACAGCGGCCGGGAGAGAAGCAGAGGATCGCTCTTTAACTTCCAGGGTTCCTTTTCATCCGCCGCCGCAATATAAAGCATGGAGCCGGTGTCCAGCGCCGTTCCTATATGCCTTCGGTAAGACCATATCAGCCAGGAACCCCGAATTGTTTTCAGGTAAGTCATATCCAATGTGATTCCGTCTTCGGAAAGCCAGCTTCCATCTTTCCTTCTGACTCTGACGGGATCCTCCCAGCTCTCCTTCTCTGTGATGGGACAGCCCTTTTTCAGTTTCATGAAATGGCACTGGGGTCCCCACACACGACCGCTGACTGCAAACAAAAGGTAAAGCTCTCCTCCTATTACATGGAATTCCGGAGCCCAGAAGGTCTGAATCAGTTCACGGCTTTCATCCTCTGCCAGGATCAGATGTTCCGTTATCCCCTCCTCAAAAAGCTCCCTTACCGTGTCCGCTTCCCGTACATAAAGACCGATATCATCCATATTATCGTTGGTGGAAATATAATACCACTTTCCTTCCCACCGAAAGAGCACCGGATCCCCATATCCTTTTGCCAGCGGAAAGGGATAACTTTTATCCACCACCCTTCCCTGCACTTCGCAGATTCCCGGTGTCGAAAAGTCAATTCCATCCTTCTCCCAGATGACTTTTTTGAGGCTGGTAGAACCGTCCGAATATACCGCCGTTGCCCTTATTTCATCCAGTTCCCCGGCGGAATGAACCACTGCGCATTCCGGAACGGTTATCTTCGTGTTGACGACAGGATTCCAGCACTCCTTAGCCCGCGCCAGAATATCTCCCTCAACTTCCACATATGCAGACATCTCTCCGGAAATTCCCTCATCTGCCCTGAGCTGCTCCACCGCTCCGATATCGGTCAGACCGATATTTTCAAAGGAAATAAAATCTTCCGTTTTCCACAAAAGAAGCTTTCCCTCCGCGCTTTCATCCGGATCTCCGTTTTCACTGACTCTGACCGCTGCAATCCCATATCCTCCCTCTTTTAAAGGAAAGACCTGCGGATGACTCACGCCTTTCGGACAGATCGTGTCATCCTCACGTATCTGAGCCTTTGCAAAAAGAATGCCATAGTTTTTGTTAAAAGGCTGAAAATCCTCACCGTCCCGGCTGCCAGCCATATGAATACTTAAGGAAAGCCCTTCCGGATAGCAGTCTGCCTCCGGCTGTCTTGTATATACTTTTATATAACCCTTAGATTCTTTCATCCCTCTGCCTCCAATACCTCCTCCTTAAAAGAGTCCTTCTCCAGTTCCCTTACCACCCACCGGCTCAGGAACCTGACAAAAGGAGATTCCTCCACATCAGCCGCCGCCCCGTTTGTGGTAAACATCATTTCCGTCGGCTGATCGTATGTATAAGGATTCCACTGCGGCATCGGCGTTCCATCCGCATCCGTTCCGTTGGGATCGCCATTTTTAATAAAGTTTGCCCAGTAATTGCACATCTGCCTGGCCAGGTCGTAATGCTTCCCTGTGAATGGCCTCCAGCATTTCGCCAGCGTCTCAAAGAAAAACCACAAATCCACGGAGTGAAAGCAACCGGGTTTATCCCATCCGGGAATCTCCGGAGCAAACTTATAGTAGTAGTAATTCTGCCCGCTTCCATCTTTATTCCGTTTTCCGAATACCCCTTTTATAGTACATTCCAGTCCAACTACCCTTCCATACTGTTCAATTTCAGCATCGGTCTCTGCCGTGCTGGCCTTTGCTGCGCTGCCGTTTTCCCCCAGGTCTGTCTCCGTACTTACGGATTCCGCCTCCAGCAGCCTCAAAAACTCTCCCGACTGGCTCCCAAAAATGTTCTGTGCCTTTTCCTCCAGCTCGTCCCGCGTCCGCGCACTCAGAAAAGAGGGAAACTCATCTGCCGTATTGCCTGCCATCACAGATACATCCGCACATTTTCCCTGAATAAAAAGTGTTAGGGGATCTCCCACACAAAACTTTCCGTCTTCCACTGTGAACATGCGGGGAGCGTTCCTGACATACTCCGCATATTTGTCACGGATATAAATGGCATCCAGCTCTCTGGCCTCCTCCAAAGTGGCCACTCCCAAAAAATCCAGGAAGTCCACGCCGTTTTCTTCTGCCTCCCAGAGTGGCTCCGGCACGCCTACAGAGTCTTCCCCATAGGGACTCCGGATCATCCCGCTCATGATCACCGCCCTCTTAAAAAGCCCGGCATTTCCGGGACAGGCCATCTGGCTCAGCACACTGCCGCCTCCGGCAGACTGCCCGGCAATCGTAACATTATCTGGATCGCCCCCAAAAGCTCTGATGTTGCGGATTACCCACTGAATCCCTGCCTGCTGGTCAAGACTGCCGAAATTGGCCGGCGCCTCCGGCTGCTCCTTGGTAAGCTGAGGGTGCGCCATAAAGCCAAACACATTAATTCGGTAATTCACCGTCACAACTACAATTTCCCGACGGGCCAACCTTTCTCCGTCAAACTCCATCTCCGATGGATATCCCCACTGCAGTCCTCCCCCATAAAACCATACCAGCACAGGTTGCTTTTCCTCCGGCTTCTTTGCCCCTGTCCATACATTCAGATACAGGCAGTCCTCATCCATGAGAACCTCCGAATCCACATGCCATTCCCGGCAATAAATGTCCTCTCCAAGCCCCGGCGTGTCCTGAACCGCTATAGGTGCAAAGCGAAAAGCATCCCGCACCCCTTCCCAGTTTTCACAGGGCTGTGGCGCCCGCCATCTGTTTTTTCCCACCGGAGGGGCTGCAAAGGGAATCCCCTTAAAGGCCGTAATTCTGGGATCCGCCGCTTCAATTCCCCTGACCCATCCGTTCTCTGTCTTTACCTTTCTTATCATATCCGCTCCTTTTTCTTACCCTTCTCTTTTTTTGTTTAACGTTTTACCAGCTATCCAAATTATATAACCCAAACAGATTTCCTGTCAACATGAAACGCCAGCCAAAACATTATGCTGTTTCAGCCGGCGTCATTTAAATCTTATGAACTGATTCCCGTTCCGTAAAAGTACAGGGAATCAAAATCTTCTCAGGCATTTCTTCCTGTCCCTCTTCCATTTGTTTTAATAAATAATCTGCTGACACATTTCCAATTTCCCTGAGTGGCAATGCCATGGTAGTTAATCCCGGAACAAAATACTCCGCAATATCCTGATTATCAAAACCGGCCACCGCAATGTCTCTCCCTGCCCTGAGTCCCATCTCATCCAGACAACGGTAAACCCCTCCTGCTATTCTATCCGCCATGCAAAAAACTGCCGTAATATCCTCCTTCAGCAGCTCTCTGGCTTCCTGATAGGCGCCTTCCTTCTCCCAGTCCGCATATCTGCCCCAGGAAGGATTAAACAGAATCTGATTTTCAAACAGCGCCTCTTGATATCCATGGAGTCTCTGCTGCGTATGAATATTGTTTTCTCTTCCTCCTATTACTCCTATCTTCCTGTGCCCTTTGGATATTAAATAACGGATCATCTCACAAGCAGATTCTTTATCATTGATTGCCACGGAAGGTACCCTCTTATTATCAGAAAAGGCATAGGCCATCACAGCCGGCGTCTTGAACTCTTCCGGGAAACAATGTATCACTCTGGCATGGCCTGCAATATAAATGATACCATCTACCCTGATCGACTCCAGTTCCTTAAACGTAGGATCCAGGATCGAATGATAACTGCTTTCATTGTCGTACCAGGAATCACTCCATCTGGCATACAGACGCAGATTTTTTACAACAGCCCGGTATCCTTTTTCCTCACAGCGGCTCATGATTCCCTCCACTATTTCCGGTGTTGTAAACTGTGCAATATCTTCCGCTATAATCCCAATCGTCCTGGTCTTCTGGTTTCTCAGTCCCTGAGCGATATAATTGGGCCTGTACCCCCTCTTTTCCACGGTATCCAATACTCTCTGTCTGGTTTCTTCACTGACCTTCGGCTTGCCATTCAGAATATTTGACACTGTAGTAGGCGAAACCCTGCACTCTCTGGCAATTTCCTTTAATGTAACCATTTATGTTATCCTTTTTGATAAAATATGATTTTCATGTCAATAATTATCCATTATCAGATTTCATCCGGCTCCTGTCAATACTTGTTTCTTCAAAATAATAATAAAGCCGATTTTTGTGTTGCAAATCTGCTCTTTTAACTGTGGAGATTAATATAATAATTTGTTTCCTTTTTCGCATATCTCGTAAATCTCATCATATTTCGCTTCAATCAATGGAACTATCTTTTCTGTTTGCTTCCCCACAATCTTTTTATAAAGTAAATGAGGAAATATCCACCCAAGAATCCCTGGAATGGCAAACAGAGTGCTTAAAATATAATGCGCCGGCTGTGCTGTCACTGCAAATACAGAGCCTGCCATAAATGCAGTCCCAATCACTCCAAGGATGATGGCATAGGCAGTTGCCGCAGAGGTTTTCCTTTGTTCTAGTGTCTGTATCTCCAAAATACATGCCTCAAAATTTCTCTGTAGTCTGGTAAGTTCCGCTTTATTGAGGATCTTACGGTCACGCTTCATCCGAAGCAGCGTCTTGCTGCTCGCTCTTCCTCCTATGCCGCTCTCCGGCAAGTTCTCATTCAATTCCCAGCCAAAATTCTCATACCCGTCCAGAAGCAGGGAGATCATGCTATTATCCGCTGCAACCTCTTTATATTCATATCCCACATAGTTTCTCTGCTCTTTTCCCATTTCCTGCTTTCCTCCTGATTCAATTGTCTCTTATGACAATTCATATCACCTCTGCTTTGGCCACAGGCAGCGTCACGAGAAAGGTGCTTCCCTTTCCTTCTTCGCTGGTTATCTGAATCTCCCCATCCATCAGCTCCAGCACTCGCTTCACCAGAGCAAGGCCAAGGCCGTTGCCCTCCGTGGAATGAGACGTATCCCCCTGATAGAACTTATCAAAAATATGGTTTATACTTTCTTTCGATATCCCACAGCCTGTATCTGATACCGAGACCCGGATGCAATCTTCATCCGACATCTGCCGAATCGTAATACTGCCTCCCCGTTCCGTAAACTTCACTGCATTAGAAAGCAGGTTATTCCACACCAGCTCCATCAATTCCTCATCAGCTTTTATCATCGCCACATCCTCAATATCCGCCTTCAGTTCAATCCCCTTTTCCTCCATCACATCCTCAAAGAGAAAAACACTCTCACATAACTGCCTGCACACATCATAAGCCTCTACTTGTGGCGTGATTCTCTGGTGTTCCAACTTATTCAGCTTCAAAATATTTCCGATCAGGGAGGAAAGCCTTGAGGCCGCATCCTCAATCTCCTTTGCATATTCCTCCCTCTGCTCCTTCGATGTTTTCCCCGCCCGTAAGAGTTGTGCATAGTTTTTGATAATGGCAATTGGGGTCTTCATTTCGTGGGACACATTGGACACAAAGTCCGTTTTCAACGTTTCTATACTCCCTAGCTCCTCCACCATCTTATTGAAGTCCAAAATCATGATATCCAAATAGTCCAGCTTATCCGCCGTATGCACCGTGGGAACATATACAGAAAAGTCCCCCTCTGATACTTTCCTTGTAGCTTCCGCCATTTTATGTAACGGCTCTTCATAGGTGCTTCTCATTTTCTTCCTTGTGAATAGGGTAAGGCCCACCGCCACTATTCCCCAATAAACCATCGGAACAATCGTCTGCGATAATTCACTCCACTGGCTCCTGTTCATAAACACAAGCAAACCAGTATGAATGCCGGACATTAAGAACAAAACACCTAAATAAATGGCAAACAAGGACGGAGGAAAAAGAGTATCTTTTGTTTTCATTGCAACACCGCCTTATATCCTAGTCCCCTCACTGTCACAATCTGGAACCCGTCACAGGCTGAGAGTTTATCCCTGAGCTTTGTCACATACACATCTACCGCCCGCAGGCTGGTATCACTGTCTACCCCCCAAAATTCATCCATAAGTTGTGCTCTGGAAAAAGTCTTTTTGGGGTAGGAGAGCAGCTTATAAATAATGTTGAACTCCCTTGTGGTAAGGCTAATTTCCTTTCCATCAATCTCCGCACTCATGCCATCCGCATCAAGTACTAGATTTCCCACGGTTATCTTTCTTTCCATTTCAATGTTTGCTCTGCGTAAAAGTGCCCTGACACGCAGCAAGAGTTCATCTAGCTCAATCGGTTTCACCATGTAGTCATCTATCCCTAGTTGGAATCCTTTCTGTTTGGATGGCAGATCATCCCTTGCAGACATGAACAGAATAGGAATCATTTTATTTACCTTCCTGATTGTCTGGGCAAACTCAAACCCGTCAATCTCCGGCATCATTATATCAGATATAATCAGTTCATAAAGACTGCTGTACATCTCATCATATGCTTCCTTAGCATTCTGGCATCCTTTCGCATGGAATCCGCTGTCATTTAAGTAGGTGCAGACAATCTGATTCAATTTTGCATCATCTTCCACTACTAGAATATTGATCATACATTCCTCTCCCTTTACTGTTTGATATATTTCATCTGTTTCGTAGACCACACAATCATAAAGATCGCCATCCCAAGCACAAGCATGCTGATACCTGCCCCTGTAGAGGCAGTCATAATCTTACGGAACATGGGGTCATCTGCCGCCCCAAACTGCGTCAGCATAGCTGTTTCCAATGAAAGCATGGACACAAGCGCCGCCGTCAGGTTAATAACTTTTGCCGCAGACATGACAGGACTTCCATACCTCCTAAATTTAACCACATTCCGGACAGCCGTGATCGTCGCATAAAAAGCATACATTGCCATGACATAAATCAGCACTCCAGGATACTCAAACCCGCTGTTTTGATGTACTACAAGGATGACAATCCCTGCCAACGCTATATTCATAAACAACAAAATGATACCACATAAGCGGTATCTCTTCCACTCGGAAACCTTATTCTTCCCGGTTCTTCTCACATATTGGAGCAAAGAAGCACGCATAGCGGCAAGTAAGATATAATAAACTGCCAGCGTTACAAACCAGACCGATCTGTAGAGAATTCCTGAAAACATTTTTATCCCTGCATACAGAAGGTTGATGAGAAACCCCTGATACAGGCTTGTCTCTGCCCGGAACATATCTTCCTGCAGATACCTGCTAATCAGCGGTATCCCCATCACTTTCCTCACAAACGGATGCTTATCTATTCCCCGCCGAACCAAACGCACAATGCCTGTAATTCCAGTAATTGTAATGATAAGTGCGTAGGCTGACAAAGAATAGGATAGATACGCAATAACCGGCTCCACATTCTCATAGGTGAGCGCATAAATAACAAGTCCATATGACGGAACTGAAATCAGCAGGGTAGGAACCGGTGACAGAAAGAAAACTTTCCTGAATATTTTTTTAATCCGCTCCATGTCCATACTGCATTTCCACACTTCCTGTTTTGGTTCCCATTATTTTAATCCCTTTATAAAAGGAATCAGACATAGGAGAACTACAATCCCCACAATTCCGACAATGATGCCGATTACCATGTTACTCCACACCATTGTCAGACACATGCCAACACCTAGAAGCAACGCACCCACGATTCCAATCAGTGTTGCGCCAATAGTCTTTCCCGAGAGCTTGATTGGTTCCTTGTTTTCCATCTTCCTCCATATAAGCACCATGGCCAGCAACACTAACGCTCCCGCCACTCCCATAATGATCCCCGGCTGGAATGCATTCCACTCTGGAATCATTGCCATACACATTCCCAATGCGAATAAAATTCCTCCGATGGTTCCTAAAATCAGTGCTACGAATGTACTTTTTTTCATTATTCAAGCCCTGCCTTTCTTCCAGCCTTCTTCTTATTCGCCTCCATTACCGCCTTCTGCTTCTGCTCCCGCTCATCTCTCTCTGCTGCGTTCTTTTCCCTTCTCTCTTTCTGCTCTTTGGCTATACGTTCCTTCGCCTCTTCTATGGACTCGCCTTCTTTCGTAAGAAAGCTGTCCACAAACTTATCGGCCATCTTGTTGAAGCCACTGACTGCTCCTTCTTCCATTTTTTTGTAGCCGCCGACTACTCCTTCTTCCATTTTCTTGTAGCCGCCAACTACTCCTTCTGCAATTCTTTCATTTGCCTCCACTAATTTTGATTTTGCCATGCCTATAATCCTTCTTTCTTGTTATTGGTTTATTTTATGGATATAGAATACCAACCAATTGTTTATAGAACATTTGAATTTTGTTTGCAAAATATTAATTGTGAGAAATTTTCCTTGAAAAAATTGCTTTGGACTAAAAAACTTCCGTATTTAGCTATCACTATCCTTCCATTTATATCGATATTGTATTGGGGTACATCCCATATATTCCCGAAATACCTTTCCAAAATAACTGCTGCTCCCCAAACCACACGCATGACTGATATACGTAATCGGTTCATCCCATTCTGCTAACATCTGGCAAGCCATTTGCAGTCTGTAACTTCTCATATACTCAATCGGTGTCATATGAAGACAATCGTGGAATACCCGAAAGCATTCCCGCTCGCTCAAAAAAGCGGCAGCAGCAAGCTCTTGGACCTCTATTTTTTCTGCATAGTGCTCGTGAATATATATCATCATCAATTTAATTTTATCATTTCTCTTGTCATACTCTTCCTTTTCGCCCATCACTTGTTGTGACAGTTCAAAGAGGGAAAGCCATATTTCCGATAATGCTTCCCGTAGCCTTATTTCATATCCAAAATCCTGTCTTGATAAATGAAAAGATTCCTCAATGCTTTTCAACACTTTCGCCTGTATTGGGTCACTCGGATACAATGCAATTATTTCAAGCTGTGGTGCCGCAACGATCGGCATGACATATTTTCGTCCTATCAAGCTTCCCTGTTCTCCTGCAATGATAGAAGCATCAAAAATATGTAGAAGCTGAATATTATTTTTCTTTTCCCCGCTTGGCTTTGTCATATGAAGTACATTTGAATTAACCATGCCGCCGGACCCTTCCGGAAACACAATTCTTCCTTTCGGGGTGTAATATTCCAGCTCACCGCTCTCCATATAAAATAATTCTATCGCCTTATGCCAATGCCATGGGACAAGCTTTCCTATATATCTGTCTAATTCCGCACGCGAAGCTATATATGGAAAATTATTTGAAAAACCAGGTAGCTTTTCTTCCTTACTGCCCGAGTAAAACTCTATGTTATGAACAACTTTCATCCGTCTTTCTTTCCTCTTCTTTCAAGTCGACTTGCAAAAATTTCATCATTTATTCTATATTTTTCACAAGGTCTGCATCCATCTCTTTTTTCTGAAGATAACCAATGAAATTGTCACACGGATACACTCTTCCATAGACAAAACAAAATAGACCGCTGCTATGGGCAAATGGAAAACAAAAGCTGAAAGCAGTCCAAGTGGCACACCGAAGACCCACGTACCAATCATATCAATAAACATTACAAGCGTTGTCTTTCCTCCGCTCCTTAAAATTCCGCCTAAAATCATGTTCTGCACTTTTACAGGTGCCACCAAAGCATATACTACAAGTAGATACCTTGTCATCTGCCTTACGTCATCCTCTACATGAAATATCAATACATAGTATTTGTTAAAAGCCATTACAAATATCGACAAGAGAATGGAGCAGACAAGACCTGTATACATCAGCCTTTTGGAGTCCTGATAAGCGCTCTGTGTATCATCAGCCCCCAATCTCTTTCCTATCATTACTCCGGCTGCCTGTGACACGCCGCTTAATGCTCCTATGACCAATGCCTGCAAAGGATTTGTTAATGTCATGGCGGCAAAGGGTTTTGTTCCCACATGCCCATAAATCGACGCATATACGTTTTCCCCGAGGCTCCAAAAAAATTCACTCACAAGCAGTGGCATTAAAATGATCAGATACTGTTTCGTATGAACTTTGTCCATTTTAATTTCAAATGGAATATTCCATGCGTTTTTCCGGTACAAAAGGAAAAATGATATAATGGTAAGTATGCAGCCAGATAACTGCGCTATCACAGTTGCCCACGCAGCCCCTTTCACACCCATTGCCGGAAAACCTGCTTTTCCGAATATCAGTATATAATTTAAGACAGTATTTGCTATACTGGCAAAAATGCCTGCATATAGCGGCACTTTTGCCGCCTGAACGCATCTAAGATATGCCGAAAAAATTGACGTGACAGCCACAGGAAGAAAACTGAGCGCATATATCCTGAGATATTCCACCCCTCCCTGCACTGTTGCCTCGTCATTTGTATATAGTCCCAAAATCTGAGACGGTATCATCCTACTTAATGAAGTAAAAACCAACACTAATATCAAGGATACTGCTAAATTTGTATAAAAACTCCTTCCTACTTCCCTCTCGTCTTTCTTTCCTATATACTGCGCTATCATAATACCGGCCACAGACGCAACCGCTGCAATCACAACTGAATAAATTGACGCAAACTTTCCTCCCAATCCGATACCTGCAATACTGACACTTCCAAGCTGCCCCGTCATAATCTGGTCTACCACAGAAAAAGAGGATTGCATCAGGCATTGCAAGGTTACAGGAACTGCAATCTCGAGCAATTCCTCTTGAAATTCTTTTCTCCCCTCCTTCATTTTCTGTTTTCTCCTATCCATTTTACAGCAAGGTCTATCAACTTCCTTTTTTTCATCTTATTATTCCTCCAATCTACATCACAGCAGTTGTAGTAATAATAAAACGAACCATAATAAATAGCAAAGGTTAAACGCGTAACCCTTGCTAAAATTTAGTTTCATTCTTTGTGCATTTTTACATCAGACACACTGCCACGCTCTATTAAAGTTACAGGCAGTGTTACCTCTTTGTCCCTACACTCTCCATCTCTTAACTGGTTCAACATTTTAACTGCAAGAGCTGCCCTTTGCTTAATGTCCTGTTTTATCGTGGTAAGCGGAGGTAGAAACTTCTCACATTCCTTCACATTATCAAACCCGACTACCGACATATCCGCTGGAACGGATACCCCTACACTTTTAAGAAATTGAATAAAATCCATTGCATAATAATCTGACACTGCAAAAACTGCTGAGTATTTTTTTATTTCCTCCAAATGTTCCCTGTAAAAAGTAGTGCGGGCTTTCTGCTCCATAGGGATAACCATAAGTTCCGCATTTGGAATCTCACTTTTTAATCCCTTGTATCTTTCCATATCCATGCAGATACTATTATCCGATATGCAAAGCACAGCCCTGTGCCCTCTGCTCTTTAGATAGCGTCCAACCTGCACTCCACCATCAAAGTGATTGACCTCAATATTGACAAGATTTCCGGAACTTTCCATATATCCGTCATAGACCACAAGCGGAATATGCATCTGTTCCCTTAATTTTTTATAATCCTGCTTACAATAGCCCATCAGTATCATGCCTTCCATATTCCACATGGAAGCAAATTTGGGAATTTCATTCCATTTATCAGTAACTTTAAGCATAAGAAATTTTCCTGCCTGCTCTATTTCTTTTGCCAGTGCGTTCAACGATGCGGAAATAAACTGATCCTCTAATGTGTGTCCTTCGTATTTCTCATGGTCGTTGATAACCACTCCGATAATTTTAGAATCATTTTGTGCCAAAAGTATCCCTGCCATACTCGGTATATACTGTCTCTCCTCCAAAAGCTGTTGCACGCGCTTCACCGTTTCGTCTGATATCTTCTTTGTCTTTCCGTGAATCACATTCGATACGGTAGCCGTGCTCACTCCCAGTTCCTCGGCAATATCAACAATCCTAATCCTCCCACCCTCCATATACATTAATCCTCACTTTATAACTGTTACTTGTTTTTTTCCTTATCCTTAAAACTTTGTAAATCAGCTTATTTCATATACCATCATCCGCCTCATAAAGCCCTGCATACTCTCCGTCGGAAATCTCAAGGTGCGCAGGATCCCCCGGATAGTAAATGATGACCATCCCATCATCACAGGTATAAATTTTCCAGTTATTTTCCTCCTGAAAATTATCGGCTGAAGTAAAATACAGGGAAAGACCATCGACAGCAAATTCAAGCATACCTTCATCGCTAAAAAACACTTCCAACTTGCGCCCACTCTCATCCGTGTAGACACTCCCTTTCTTATACCAATCGTCATCAGCCGCACTTGGCTCTACTACATCGAGATCTTCGCCTGACTGTATATCCTTAGGAACCTCCTGCGAGACTGGTGGCGTCGCCGTTTGCTCTGCACCAGCCAGCTCAACACTATTTTTGCCGCCGCACCCACATAAGCCACACATTATGGATACTGCTGTCCATACGCCCAAAATACATTTTACATTTCTTTTCCTGATCATCTTGTTACCTCCCATAATTCGTTATTGTGCTTAACAGCAATTCCTATTATCCTCGTCTCAAACATAATTTCAACCCGCTTTGCATGAAACGACATTTTCTTCCCTGTTTTGAGCTGTCTTTTCCCAAAATCTGCTGTTAATTGTCTTTTCATGCAGATTTTCTATATTTTCTTCCTTACATGACATATACTATAAAAAACCGAAATATAACACCATGAACGGAGTGAGCAAAATGCGGATACTGATCTGTGATGATGATGAACTGATGCGTGAGCAGTTACAAAAATATATAAAAAGCTATTTTGAAAAAATTTGTACGAAATGCCCTGAGATTGTCTGCTTCCCTGACGGGGAGTCATTGCTTGCAGACAAGGGAGAAAAAGACATTCTTTTTCTTGATATAGAAATGTCAGGAATCAATGGCATCTATGTGGGAAATGAACTGAAAAAGCTAAATGAGCATACTATTATTTTTGTTGTAACCTCCTACTCCGAGTATCTAGACGATGCCATGCGCTTCCACGTATTCAGATATCTGTCCAAGCCATTGGACAAGCAACGGTTTTTCCGCAATATGAAAGATGCCATTGATCTCTATCACACCATGACCATCAAACTTCCAATCGAAACAAAACAGGGGGTACATACACTTCCGGCATCTTCTGTCATAGCAATAGAGGCACTCGGAAGAAAAGTCGTTGTCCATACCACGATGCGCGATTTTGAATCCATCCATAATATGCAGTATTACCTGGAATTACTGCCAAAAAACTGTTTTTTTCAAACCCACCGCAGTTTTATCGTCAACTTTGAGCATGTCACCGATTTTGACCATTCTCTTATACACATGGCTGGCGGACAGTTCCATGCCTACCTGACAAAGAGAAAATACAGCGCATTTAAAGAAGCATATCTCCTTTATCTGGAAAGTATGAGGTGAACCTGATGAAAACTATTTGCTGCTTTTTAAGCTTTTTGGTGGAGGCCGTCATCCTTTGCCAGTATGCTTCCACCCTTTTTATTCCCAGGTATAGGACAAAGACAAAACTTGCGGTATTATGCTGTCTTTACTTTTCCCTGTTTGCAATATCAATGTTTGATTCTACATGGCTGAATACGTTTATGTACCTTTTTGCCAATTTTATTTTTCTGATCACTCAATACAGCTTAAAGTGGTATTCAGCCTTTTTTCACTCTGTCATGCTGACAGCCGTTATGGGGATATGCGAATTAGCGTTATATGGCATCACCCAATATTCCGCACCACATTTTTATCAGGAAGCGCAGCCTTCCCACAGTATGATTATTTTTACCATCTTCAGCAAAATGATGTTTTTTACCATCATTTACATCTGCATGCACATTTTAAAAGGACGGCTGGAATGCAGCCGGCAGCGCGATCATTCTTCACTGCTGCTGGTTTTCATTCCACTGACCTCTGTTTTTATTATGCTCACCTTTCTGACGGTCAATGATGTCTACACACTTTCCCCCACCCTGACCGTGGTTATTACCCTGGACGCTGTTTTTCTGCTGGCAACCAACCTGCTTGTGTTTGGGATCAATCAATATAACCAGAAAAAAAACAGAGAATTTACGGAAATGCAGTTACTGCTCCAACAAGAAGCAAACTCCGCAGAGTACTATCAGATGTTATTATCTCAAAACGAAAACCAGAATATTTTAATCCATGACATCAAAAAGCACCTGCAATCTATCGATTTGCTGAATGACAAAAAAGAACACGATAAGATCAGCGCTTACATCCGGCAGCTTATGGTCTCCTCTGACCTGAAAGAAGCCTCCCGGCTATGCGACCATGAAATGCTCAACACCATTCTGTGTCAGTATGAACGGCAATGCGACAACAAACATATCTCTTTTCATGTGGATATCCGGCATGGAACAACCGACTTTATCGCAGACAGCGACCTCACTTCCCTGTTCGGCAACCTGCTGGACAATGCCATGGAAGCCGCCGGCAGCATTCCCGAAGCTTTTATTGAAATAACTACGGCCAGAAGGGTCAATACCCCATTTATCGTGATAACGGTCATAAATTCCAGCAGGAAAAATCCATTCTCCAATCCGCAGAGCACTCTGGCCACCAGCAAATCTGATAAGCGAAGGCATGGTTTCGGCATAAAAAGCATCCGGAAAACTGTCAGCAAATACCAGGGTGATATCAAAATGTACTACAACGACGATACCCTGACGTTTCACACAATTATTACTTTAAAAATGCCAAAAGCAGAGTGAGCTTTCATCAGAGCCCCTGCTCCGCCACGGCTGCTTTCGGTTTTCCAATCCAAATTCCTTTTGAATCTGTGCCATGCCCGATCTGCCTCGTAACCGCAATCGGCAGATCATCTCCGGCATATCTCCTGACAAGCGTTTCTATGGACGGCTCATACTTCTTCTCCTGCATCTCCGTGAAGGTCCCCAGCAAAATCCCCGACACTTTCCGGAAAGCGCCAAGCTGTTCAAGCTGGCTTAAATACGACTCCATCAACTCAGCTGTCCCTCTATAACTTTCCAGCAGCAAGACTTTGCCCGCAAGCTCCGGTATATACTCTGTTCCGGCAAGCTTCAGAAAACATCTGATATTTCCACCCACTACGGTTCCCTGCAGGTTTCCGTATTTCCTCGCCTGCTGCCCTGCCACAGGAACCCAGTCATCTATCCGGAACAAATCATCACCACCCTCTATGACACTGTTCCTGAAATCCGTAGTCTGCCTCTCTCCATGCTCATAGATCAGGTTCCGTATCTGATACAGCACGGAAGCTTTTCCTGTCTTGGCATAGATCGCATTGATCACTGTTGTCAGGTCGCTATACCCCCAGAACGTTTTATCGCTGTTTGCGATCACCTTATAATCCAGAAAAGGCAGTACGCCATTCGCCAGATCACCTCCGGAAATATCAAATATTCCCTTGATCCTATCATCCTGGTAGAAATCCATAAGCGCCTTTGCCCGTTCCCGTCCTGTGCCGCTCGATCCTTTTTCTGTCACATAAATATGGTCACTAAGCACCGGCTGTAGACCAACAGTTCTTAAGACTGCTTCCAAGCGCTCGATCTTTCCCGCATATTCTCTTTTTTGCCCGTTTGAACAGCAGACGATTCCTACTTTTGCTCCTGCGTTTAACATCGCATGGCTCCTTCAAAATTTTATATTTGTTTGCTGTTTAGGAACTCAACCAACGCATATACGGTTGTTACCGGATTACTGTCCCGGCTGAGAATTGGAGTACAATCCCGGTTGAGCTGCTCCACCCGCTCTCTGGCACGTCGGGCTGCTTCTGCCTGATGTGGTAACAGCTTCTCAAAAACATCGGCACTTTTTTCGTATCCCTCCAGATACCCCCGGCTCCTTAATATCTCAATCACCGTATTGGAATCCTTCAAATGCCCATTTTTCTTTTCAAAATGGAGCAGAAACCAATACTCGAAAGAAGGATTTGAGTACGCAATCTGATATCCATGCTTCTGCGCGTATTCCATAGTCGCCTGCAATTCTGCATTTTTATTGTCATCGCAGTCGAATACACACCAAAGCTGGTCACCATCTTTGGGATAATAGGCCTGCGTTTACGACGGGATGATTTGTCAGGATTGTATTCTTTTCTCATCTTTGCCATGCACCGTCACCTCCGATAAAGGGAATAGCGCCAAACCGCCCCTGAAGATATCCCTTACGCACATTTTCTCCTTTTCTCGGGGAAAAAGAGGCCAGAGAAAACAGCTCGGTGGCACTGGTCCTGTCATTTTTCTCTGCAAACCAAATCTGATCTCTACGGAAGAAGTTCAGATCAAGCAGCATGGCATCATGGGTGGTAAATAGCAGTTGTGCGCCCCTGGTATTAACGGTTTGATCCTGCACCATCTCAATTAGCCGCCGCGTCAGAAGGGGATGGAGGCTATCTTCAATTTCATCTACAATCAAAAGCGCACCATTTTCCAATGCTTGCAGCCATCCACCAATGCGGGCGAAAAAGTGCTGCGTACCGGCAGACTCCTGATCCATCAGAAGCTGAAAATGTTCCACATTGCCATCCTCATGGATGATTCGATGGGTAGTCGTAATAACGGGTACCTTTCCCGAAATGTTCTTTACACTCACATCGGTAATGCCAAGATCAGCAATCAGAAGTTCTTTCAGAATGCGGGCTTTCATGTCATCTCCACTAACAATCTGTGCCACGGTCTCAGATGTGGCTGGTTCTTCTTCCATCAGGAAAGTCAGCTTTTCAAGGAACCACTTGTAGGCATTTTCCGTCTGAGGAAGATTCCAGTCGTTAGAGGACACCAAATAGAGCTTATTGTCCGGGGTACGGTTACTGAGGGTAATCTGCTCATTAGCATTTTCGCGGAACTCATACACACCGTTTTCTCTGCTGAAAATCAGCGCCTCTCTACCATTGGGCCAATGGTAGAGATACTCTGAATAAATCTTTCCGTCATCAAAAGAGAATCCATAAGTGTACCGCACACCCTGATAGAGAAATACGATTTCAAAAGAAGTGGGCTCCTTATTTCCTCCAAAGGGTTCCCACGGCAGCTTCTGACCCTTGGACACCTTTGCAGCTCCTCCAATCACCATATCCCTCATGGTCATCATTGCGTGAAGCACATTGCTCTTTCCAGCAGCATTTGCACCATAAATTGCAATCGCAGGCAGCAAAGGTTTTTTTGTATCCGGATGGAGCAGATATCCTTCCAAAGACTTATCCCTGGAAGCCAGAAAGCTGACTACAGCACTGCTCTTGATTGATCTATGATTTTCTACTGTAAACTGAATCATTATGGACAAACACCTCCACTCATAGGAAATTTCCGTTTTCTTTCACAGCATAGCATCTAAAAGTGGTTAGGTCAATTTTTATCACTATATTTTGCAGAAATGATACAAAATTCCAAATTAAAATATTGTAATTCTGTTTCTATGTAACAACAATATCTAGCGGCCTATCTCAGCCTTTCCTCTTCCTTAATTTTTTGCTCCATCCTTTTCCTCTGCCTGGAAAACAGCGGCACATACAGGCAAAGGGCCAGTATCCCTATCCCTATTAACGCTATTCCGGCGAAAATCATTAGCTGTCCTGTTGTCACTTTAGCCATCCTCCCTCCACGATCTGCTGATAGAGATTATCCAAAAGCTGGATCTCCACATCTGTGCTGACGCTTGATGCTTCATATAGCTCCTTTGCTTTCTCATAATACTGTACAAAATCTTCATAATTTCTTTCGGAAATCTGCTTCTTGCTCTGCCTCTCCGCCTCAAGGAAGGCAAACCGCTTATAAGTATTATAATTTCCCGTATCCAGTTCGAGCATTTGTTCCAATATCTCCTGGGCTTGTGGGAATTTTCCCATCTTTTGGTACATAATGGCTATATTATTATAAGTGAGGTATGTTCCCCAGCCCCTGTCGATCACTTCCCTGAGTATAGAAATTGCATTTTCTCCATATTCTTCTTCCTGAGTCAATTCCTGAAGGTCAATATAGGTTTGGGCAAGTCTTTCATAGATTAAAAGCTGATTGTCCAGCCCTACCCTGGTACGCGCTTCCTCTAGCAATTCCATAGATTTTTGAAGACAAGCAACCTCTTTTTCTCTGGACTGCTCATACTGCTCCCGATACACCATATCACACAGGATATAAGCACGCATCCTAATCTCATCATTTTCTGCTTCATTGATGCACTGTTTCAGATCCTGCTTTGCACCTTCGTAATCTCCCTTTGTCTTTTTCAGCTCACCATTTACTAAAAGCAGGTCAACAGAAGAGATTCCTTTTTCCCCGGCCTGCCTTAAAACTTCTTCCGCCTTTGACATCTTTCCATCCCTCACAAGGGAAATCACATAATCCCTATAAAACTCCGGTCTGGAATCATCCCTGCTTATGGCGGCCTCATAACTGATGACTGCTTCTTCATACTGCCCTGTTTCAAATTGGCAATTGCCCAAAAGAAAATATACATCTGTAATCAGCTCTTGGTCAAAAAAAGCATTCTCAGACAGAATCATATCCTCAATGAATTGAATCCCTTCCTCATACTCCCTTTTTTCATAATAATAAAGTGCCTTTTGAAAATATGCTTCCAGCCGCTGGGGCTTGATCTCCCGGGCAGCATTATAAGCCTCCTCAATCTGTTCCTCCGTCCCATCTACCCTGGCATCAGAAAGCATGTCTACCACCTGCATATAAGCTTCTTCCTTTTCCCTGTCAAGCTGTCCTTTTCCGAAAAAAATAAGCAGAATCCCTACCCCGATTCCTGCCGCTGTTGCAAGGAAAATCAGTTCCTGCTGTAACACCATTTTTTTATATCGAAAATCATATTTATGTATTTTTTGAAATGCTTTCAGCATACTCTCTGCTGTCTGAAAACGCCGCCTAGGCTCACGGGCAAGCGACTTCATTAAAATCAGGCTGATACTTTCCCCAATAGAAGGATCTATCTCAGAGGGTTTTACTATCTCATTCGCATCGCCCCCCGGCTTCACTCCTGTCAGAAAATGATAAAGCGTTGCCCCAATGCTGTAAACATCAGAACGTGCATCTACATAGCAAACCTGCCTAGCATCAGATTCTCTAACGCCGGCTGTCTGATTTTGCTGTGTAAATGCCGTATATTCCTGCTGGTTTTGTACGGAATTACTGCCAGCGCCAGGCTGCTTTGTTAACGCATTGCCTGCAAGCAGTGACCTTCTTTCATCTGTCCCTAACAGCTCTGTCCTTTCATCCGCATCAAGCAACTCTGTCTTCTCACCTGCATCAACCAGCTCCGTCTTTTCATCTGCCGCCAATAATTCTGTTTTTTCATCTATATCCAGCAGTTTTGCTGCGGCTTCAGCACCTGGCAGCTTTGCTTTTTCAAAATTCCTGGATGCTATATCTGCTTTTAGCCCCTCTATCCCCTGCTCCTGCATGGATACTGCCTTTTGAAAAGAAGCCATCTGTTCCGGCGGGGCATATCCCGGCGTATACCCAATGCTTTCCTTGCTTTTTCCGTCTAAGACACCGGATATATTAAAGTCGATGAGACAGATATTATCCTCCGGCGTCAGCATAATATTGGCAGGCTTGATATCCCCATGAATGATGGGAGGCTTTTGTTTGTGAAGATAATCCACCACTTCACAAAGCTGCATGGCATACTTTACCACTTCTTTCTGGGTAAATTTTCCTTTTTCCTTTAACAGCTTTTCAAAGGACTGTCCCGGAATGTAATCTATAATCGTATATACGCCGTCTTCCACATCCAGGAAGTCATATACCTGGGGGAGATAAGAATGTTTCAGATTCTTTAAAATTTCCTTTTCATCCTCATTCCTCTCGCTGCTTTGATTTATTTTTTTTAATACCACGTCCTTTTGCAGTCGCCTATGGTACGCCCTGTAAATCGTCCCGCCGCTGCCGGAACCAATCTGCTCTCTGATTTCATAAGTGCTGCTCAGAATTTCCCCCGCATTCATTTTACTGCTATCTCCTGACCTGTTACGATTGCCTGCAATCGAATTTCCTGATTTACAACGTGACTCTCTCTCCCACCATCTCGCTCCCACCATACTCATCAATTACGTATTCATCAGTATATCTGCCGGCATCATGAGAGCCATCTCTTTGCTCAGTCCAATCCGTGTATACAATAAATCCTCCCTCCGAATACTCATAAGTCTGCACGTTTATCGAGGAATAGGGTATTGTATAATCAGTACCAGGGAGGCCCCTAGTTGCGAATGCCTCACCCTCATATGTCAAAGTGGCTTTTGATATCCTGCCTTCCGAGTCGTACTCATACTCTTGTATCTCTGTATGTAATTCATCCGTTGTAACTACTCTTTCTATTTTGCCATTCTGCCCATATTCAGCTTCCGCTATAGTATTTGTCTCGTCGTAATATTCCGTCCTTATCCACCTTCCATACTCATCATACACAGTTCTCGCCGATTCAGTGGAAGATTCAGAAGAAAAAAAGCCCTCACCAGGAAACAGTTCATGCAATTCTCTCCTGAGCTGCGCGCATAATTCATCTTCTCCTACCAAAAAATAAAGTCTCGAAAGGTAAATATAATATGTGAGATTTTCCGGATACAACGCTCTGTATTGTTCCAAGGCTTCTATCATCGGCCAGCATAATTCCCTTATTTGTTCAGTTGTAATATAATGCTGGGAAGAAGCATCAAACAAATAATTCAATTTCAATACTTTTTCCTGAAATTCGTTGCCTTCAACCATTTGTTTGATATCATCAGCCTGTAGAGCTTCAGTTTCTGACTCGGCCTTGCTTCCTGCCCCGGCTTCAATTTCTGCTTCGGCTTCCTGCCGCACTATCTGTTGCAGTTCTCTGTATTCTTCTGTCTGTTCCCTAAGGCTCTCCCTCTGTACCACGGCATAGCCTTCCTCCAAAATATCGATCGCCCTTTCATAATCGCCCGTATCTGCGTATGACCTGGCATAAGCAAGATAGGTCTGCTCTAGGCCGCTTAACGCATCCTCAGATTTCGGATCGATTTCCAACGCCAATATATACTCCGCAATGGCCTGTTCATAATCCAGATCGGAAAGATATTTCTCTGCTGCCTCTACATGCCCGTTGTATTCTTCTCGCCGCTGAGCGCTTTGGGTATTAATGCCAACGATTCCCATTATCACCAATAATAGAATTACCAGCAGCCCAATCCGTACACTTTTCTTCTTTAGCAACTCTTTCATTTCGATATCCCTTTCTTCCCACATAAGTAATGCAACCCCAAAGCTTCACTCCCTGATAATCCGAAACCAGTTCCCCGACTGCACCTATCTATTGTAAAATAGTATTCCTTCTTTTGTCAAATCTTGCATTTAGCCCAAACAGCGGGCCGCCTTGCGAACTGCCCTTATGTTAACAACGGATACCAGGCTTCGCCAGCCATACTCATGGCAATATGCGAAAAGCGTATCGGTGCAGAGCAGACAACTAAGCAGAACTAAGCGGAGGGAGGAAGAAATTTATGTGAATTTTATTGTAAAGACAGGTGCCTTTTTGTATAATTAGAATGTGACAGGAGCAGGATATATCGTATCTTGCGTCACAGATTTTTAGAAATCGAGGTGTTAAATGTGCAAAGAGAACTAAAGTTCTCTGATACAAAACAGATAGAGGAAGTCATGGCAAAGCGTACCGCGAAAAACAGCGTATTCCTTGACCTTTTCCAAAACAAAAGTTATCTCCTAAAGCTGTATAAAACGCTCCACCCGGAGGACACCACAGCAACAGAGGATTCGCTTACAGATGTGACGATCACAAATGTATTGACGGATAATCTGTATAATGATTTAGGCTTTATTGCTAATAATAGGCTAATGATACTTGTGGAGGCACAATCTACATGGACGGTGAATATTTTAGTAAGAGTTTTGCTGTATCTGGCACAAAGCTATCACGAATATTTTCAGCGTACCTGCCAAGACTATTACAAGAGCAGGAAAGTAAAAATGCCAAAGCCTGAACTTTATGTGATTTTTACGGGAAACAAAGGGCGGAAACCCGATAAAATATCTCTGTCTAAAGAGTTTTTCGAGGGTACGGATATAGATGTTGAGGTAAAAGCAAAGGTTATCTATGAAAGCGATACAGATGACATTATCAATCAGTACATCATTTTCTGCAAAGTTTTTAATGAGCAGACAAAACAACATGGAATGACACAAAAGGCAGTTACGGAAACGATTCGCATATGCAAAGACAGGAACGTCTTAAAGGAATATTTGCTTGACAGGGAAAAGGAGGTTGTGACGATTATGATGAGTTTGTTTGATGATGAACAGATTATGAAGTCGTTTATTAAGAGTGAGCGTTATGAAGAAACAAAAGAAAATGCCCGTAGACTTTTGAAATTAGGGAAGATAAAAATTGATGAAGTATCTGATTGCTTTCCTAATTTGCTTGATAGTGACATCAAGGAATTAGAAGCCGAAATTATGCAACTGGCATAATCAACAATTTAATACCAAATTAACAGCGTAAAGGCGCATGGAACAGTAAATTGTAAACCATGCGTCTTTTTTTACGCTCAAAAGGAGCAACAGGGAATTCATAATTTACACAGCATAATCTTTATAGTTTTTTCCAAGTGTACCCGACTTGAAATCCTGCAAAATTTTCAAAGCTATATTATACAACTTATATCCCATTTCCCAATCATCTTGTACTCCATTACTCAAACATGCTATCACAAGACCATCCCTGCCATATACTGTGCCATGTTGGTTCCTGATATAAATTGGATTTCCTTCCACATCAAAAATCCATAAATATCTTTGCTGGTGCCAATTTGTATTTAATTGTTCCTCTGCAAATATGACAGGTATAGACTCTTTACCTTTAAAATAAATATCGAAATTTCCAACACCGTATGCGGTTACATTAGACACGCCTGAAAAGGTGGTTTCGTAGCGGCTATAATAGATCATGCTGTAATTCAAAAAATCGATATACCTGTTCATAAGGTCTATATAACTTGCGGATTCTTCATCAGGATCATAGCCTGTAACAACAATTCCTATATTTATTCCCTCTTCTAAAACAGAATAATTATTTTGAATCTGTCTGTTCAGGCCATCAATAAATAGAGCTTCATTTTCAGAAAGAGTGTTGCTCCAAAACTGGGTGGCAACTCTTAAGTCAAAATTATACCTAGCAACCGCATCCAGATAATGCGTCAGCACAGGATATATTTCTTCTGCACTGGAAACATGATACTCTTCTAATGGCATTTCACAAGGTGCATATTCTGCATCATATAATTCATCAAAAGCTTCTTTAGCCGTACACGCTATCGCATATGAATTTTCAAGAGAATTTTCAAGATACGTATAAAATGAAATTCTGTTTTCCTGCATGGATTTCTGATTATTCTCTGAATCTTGATTCACCATTGACCCCAAAAGATCGCCAAATATTTTACTGGAAGCCATTTCTCTTTGTTCTGTATATTTTTGCTGCTCCCTGTAAGCAGATACATCATAGCAGGAAGGTAATGCCGGCATTTCATATGTTCTGAATACAGAATAAATATTTTCTTCTGGATCCTGCGCATCTTCTTCTGAATTCTGTAATATGTTTAATGCATAAATTGCAGCATTCTCTAACTTCCACTGCTCAATTAGCTGATCCAACAATTCTTCTTGTCCGATTTGCTTTGGTGTTCCTCCGGCAGAAATAATTTCCTTCTGTCGTCCACAAATTCTTTTATATAATCCGGAAGCATACGACAAATCGCCAGTTTGAAAGTCATCTTTGCTGATAAGAGCAAGCAATAATTCAACATCTGATTTCTGGCGGGAGATCATACCATTCAATAACCCAATAGGGGTATCATCCACATTAAGGAATTGATTGATCCAGGTGATCTCGTCAAATAATTGGCACTGCAATAGAGGTGCAAAATCCCCTTCCAATAGTTCGGTTATATTTGATACAATATAATCCTCAGCCCCTGATATTAAACCGCTTGTTGTCTCGTCAATAATCTCCTGGGTTGATTTTCCCTCACAAATTGCATCAATTGCGCTTTTTGCACCTTCGGTCAAAATGGAGCCATCTATCGCATCTGTTACTAAAGCATCTGTTAGCATTTTACGGTAATTGATATCACTCTTGTCATCAGGAAGTTCAATATAAGATGCCTGCTCAAGATTTGCCAGTAAGAGCATCTGTATTTGCATTTCATATTCTTTTTTTGAAGTATAGTGTTTTTTGATTTCTTCATCAAAATCAGGGACATTATCCCCGGCTTTTTTGGCTTTTTGGGCTTCTTTCGCAGTTTCCGCTTTCGTTACAGGTTCATCCTTTAACTCTCTGCCGGCTATTTGTTCTTCACCAGTCAGCAAAATACAGACCGCTAGCAGCATTGCTAATATCATCTTACTTATCTTTTTCACAGCGCAAACCTCCTGCCGCAGCCAAAATTATAACAGGCCAATACATGCCTATTGCCGAAAATGGAAGGTAACAGACTTTGAAAAAGCATACTGGTCTTTTTCAATGGCATTCCATTCCTCCTGAGTTCCATCATAATATACATCTGTCAATTCGCGTCCAAAAACACTGTCGCCGATATATGTCACAGAATTAGGAATTGTAACTGAATAAATCGGACTGTTAATGAATGCGCCACCTTTTATCGTTGTAACTGAATTCGGGATAACTACTTCTGAGAGATTCGTACATTTCTCGAATGCCAAAAGACCAATTTCTGTTACAGTATCAGGAATTTCAATACTTGTTAAACTAGCACATCTTGAAAATGCATAGTCTCCAATTTTAGCGATGGAATCACCAAAATTTATCTCAGATAAGTTTGTGCAGCCATTAAATGTATACTCTTTTATCTCTGTAACTGCATCCGGAATGGTAATTGATTTAATCTTACCACAATTTGAAAAAGCCCATGCGCCAATATCTGTTACAGAATCGGAAATATCATATTCCAAAAGATTATAACAATCCCTGAAAGCTGACTCTCCTATTCTAGTTATTCCATCAGGTGTTTCAATCGTGGTCAACTGCTCACATCCACTAAATGTTCCATCCTCAATAGATGTTATTTTTTCAGATATTCTAATATTGGATAAATTGGTACAATATTCGAAAGCACCTGAACCAATCCTCGTTACAGAATCAGGAATATATACTTCCGTTAAATCATAGTTGAAGGCAAATGCAATTGAACCTATAATTGTAACCGAATCTGGAATAATAACACGGGTCAGACTGGGCGGTCTACGGGTGTTATCTCTTTCGCCTTCCCTCCAATACTTAAATGCCCCATCAGGTATTATCCCTAAAGTCGTGAAATAGTTACTCAAAACGTATTTTGCGCAGATAACCCATGGGATAGTATAGGCTGAAATCA
>ERZ808044.583-NODE-583-length-35433-cov-5.226157_pt1 | contig 35433 bp, 57 predicted proteins | sample MGYA00380195_ERZ808044 | MGnify/ENA primary metagenome ERZ808044 (study PRJEB31490, sample SAMN06133423) | mouse gut metagenome | isolation source: Z7_2 | host: mice | place: China: Chengdu | collected 2015-05 ...
GGCATTTCATAAGCACAACAGCCTTTTGGGAGAGATAATCAATATTTGTCAGAAAGAGAGTAAAAAGAAAGATGGATAGATGGATTGAATACAACCCAAACCCACGTTCACTGCGTGTCGGTGATTGCGCCATCCGTGCGTGTTGCAAGGCTACCAACCGCACATGGAACGAAGTCTTTGACGACCTTGTGCAGATTGCGTACCGGCAAAAGGACGTTCTGTCTGCAAATAAAGTATGGGGCGAATACCTGGCAGAAAACGGTTATGTGCGCTATGAGCCGGATTATCCTATGGACGTATACAAATTCTGCTGCAACTTTCCGCATGGTACATACGTTTTAGGGCTTGACGGGCATGTGGTGACGGTGGTGGACGGGCAATTTTACGATACTTGGGATTCGTCCGGGAAAAGCGTTATTTATTTTTGGGAGAGGGAATATGTCTAAAAACAAGTATACTATATACAAAATATTTTACAACAGTCCAACAGGTGAGTTTATCGCTTATCTCGGCAGAACAAAGCAACCGATAAATGCAAGACTCAATGGCCATTTCTTCCAGAAGCCCATGCACAAACTGATAGACGTGCTGCAAGTGAGCCATATCGAGATTGCGGAGTGCAAAACAGAAGCAGATATGTTTTTGTATGAAATCTATTACATAAACAAGTACAAGCCGACACTCAACAAAGACGATAAATCAAAAGAGGAATTGACAATCATCCTACCGGAATTACATTTTGATACATTGCATAATGAATCGCTTATGGAGAAGTGGAAAGGAAAAATAAGGCGTAGAAATGAGTTTGCGGAGAATTATCAGCCGGGAGATTGCCTTGTGTGGGATTGAATTATTTTCTCAAAATTGCTATAATGAGGGAAATACAGAGCGGGAGAGGGTCGAGTAATAATGAGGGCGACCACATAGCGGATATAGTAGTTGCATAAGGGATGAGTCCGCTAATACATATCGGAGGTGTGGGAATGGAAATTCCAGTAATAATAGGTTTGTTGGCGATACTTAGCGAAGTTTCGATTTTGGTTTTTATGCTAATGAAAGAGTGGTTTCTTCCGTTTGTCGGTCAATGTGTATGTGATTTTTATGGAAAGGTTAAGGGAAGATATGGAAGATAAGGATAATGTGAAGGAAAAAGAAGATAGAGGACTGGCAATGGAAATGCTGGGGGAACTGAAAGAGCAGTCAAAGAGGTGGTTCCGCACATGCATGGTGATGGTTCTGGTGGAAGTTCTGACAATTGCGGGGTTCATCTGGTATCTGTATCAGTATGATTTCACCAGCACAATAGAACAAGCAGGTGTCTATACGCTGATTGACAGCTCCGGCAATGTGATAAGCTCTGACATCACACCAGAACAGATAGAAAGCATTTTGGAGATTATAAACGATGGCAAAGACCAGGATGACGCGCAGCAGAACTAGAAAGAACGGCAGGGCAAAGGGAACTGCCAAGAAGAAAAAGAAGTAGAGGTGCATTCTTGAAAGTCTGTAGTTTTACGAAACCAGAAATTGAATATTGCATAAGAGAGTGTAACTTTACCGATTCCGAAATGCAGCTCTTTAATATGCGGTGCAAGGATATTCCCCTGGAGCGCTGTGCGGAGGAAATGAATATAAGCGTATCTACTGTGAAAAGATTGAGCAGAAGAATGAAAAATAAAATAATCAGAGTGTGTTGACACTTTCCTGACACTTTCGAGAGATTTTTAAGAGACTTTGATGATATTTCAGAGTCTCTTTTTTCGTGCGAAAATATAGGCATAGGAGGCAGACAGATGCTTTTTAACTTATGGAATTTTACCCCAGGATACCTAAGTGCGAGTGATGGGGTAATCATAGAGGAAATGTCAAAATCAATGGAGGAACCAGAGCATGCCATATCCGAACCAGTATTCCCAACCATACCCATATCAATATGCGCAGAATATCCAGGCACCAATGGATAGGCTTGCACAGCTCCAGGCGCAGCAGTACCAGATTCCACAGACGATGCAGCAGTCACAGCCGCCACAGACAAATCAGGGGCTTTTGTGGGTCCAGGGGGAGGCTGCGGCACGGTCTTATCTGGTGGCGCCTAACACGACTGTACTTTTGATGGACAGCGAATCGCAGACTTTTTATTTGAAGTCAACGGATACATCTGGGATGCCAATGCCTTTGCGGATATTTGACTATACGGAGCGTACGGCACAACAGAATGTGCCACAGAACGCGCCACAAGCCGTACAAAGCGTCCCGGAGGACTTGGACAGTAAATATGTCACCCGTGAGGAATACATCCGCTTACAGGCGCAATATGCAGAGATAATGGACAAGCTGGACAGCTTTCATGCTCCTATGGTGGTGGCCGAGGATACCAGAAAGACAGCGGGGGCAACAAATAAATCAAGAAATAGGGGAGGCGATTCTAATGAGTAATCCTTTGTTTTCTGCCCTTGGTGGCAATATGGGTGGAATGACGGGAGGCGGTCCGTTCCGCATGATTCAGCAGTTTATTCAGTTTGCAAATGGATTCAAGGGAAATCCACAGGAGGAAGTGCAAAGGCTTCTCAATTCCGGGCAAATGACGCAGGAGCAATATAACGCCTTGCAGGGACAAGCTACACAGTTTCAACAGCTTATCGGGAGATTCCCTGGTGCAAATGGTAAATGATACAAAAATCTGCGCAGATTTAGTATAAATAAAATTTTTCGGAGGTAAATTATGATGGATTCAGGTGGAGTACCTATGACTATGCCTGTACAGCCAGCCAATACCGGGAATAACGGCGGCGGATTCGGCTGGGGCGGAGATGGTGCATGGTTCCTTATTATCCTCTTCTTGTTCGCTTTCTGCGGTTGGGGAAATGGAGGATTTGGAGGATTTGGCGGCGGCTTTGGAGGAAATGGAGCAGCTTTACAGGGTGCACTTACCAGAGCAGACATTAATGACGGATTTGCACTCAACAACTTGCAGAGCGGCATTAATGCTATTCAGCAGGGTATTTGTGACGCTACTTACGCACTCAACGAAGCAATCCGCAACGGTTTCAGCAATGTCCAGTCGCTTATCTGCAATCTTGGCTCACAGCTTGCACAGTGCTGCTGCGATATCCGGGCGGCGATTCAGGATGTGCGGTATGAGATGGCAAAGAGCACATGCGATATCACTAACCAGATGAGCATGAACACGAGAGATGTCATTGATAACCAGAACAGCAACACCCGCGCTATTCTTGACTGGCTGTGCCAGGAAAAGATTGACGCAAAGAACGAGAAGATTGCGGAGCAGGCAGCACAGATTCAGGCATTGCAGCTCCAGGCAAGTCAGGCGGCACAGAACGCAACGCTTATGGCGGCTATGGATGCCAACACAGCGCAGATTATCCGCAGGACTGGCAACGACTGCCCTATCCCGGCATATGTCGTACAGCCACCGGCACAGGTGACTTTCCCGACAAATTGTTGCGGACAGTTCAACGGCGGCGGTTGGAATAATGGCTGTGGTAGTTGCGGCAACTGCTAAAAACTGAAAAAAGAGTATCTTTTCCGTGAAACATCGGAAATGTTCGGCATGAGCCGTTATTACAACGTGGGAGGGCAGAACATTGATTCTGTCCTTTTGCGATTAACTGAACATTGACAACTGAATATAGCTGATGGTTTGTAAGCCTCTGACATGCTTAAAATGGTACAACCTACAATCTATATCATGAGATAATAGGGATATGGAGGTATAGGGAATGTATATAGTGAGCAAAGAAAGCGGAGTGATTCTTAATTTTGACAATGTTGTGGAACTCTTTACTGGAAGCAATGGAACGGCGATAGTAGCGAAACAGACAGACGGCAGAATGATAATTTTACAGGAGTACGAGAGTAAGAAAGAAGCTAAAGAAGCGATTGTTATGATGTCCGGGGAAATGGAAAGAAAAAGTGTTGTCTATGTACCAAATCCGAAAGAAATCAAAGGGCATATTGTAAACAGCGGGAGCGAACAGCACCATCTTACTGGCGGTAGAAAACAGAAAGGACACGGCGGTTCATAATGAAGCAGAAAAGCATTAAGAATATCCGGCAAGAGTTTAAGGACAACGGTATATTTTATACACCGCTTGCCCTTGCGGAACGGCTAAAATCCTATGTGGATATTGAGCCGGAAAGCGTGTATGACCCGACTTGTGGAGTTGGAAACCTTTTGAGTGTATTTCACGAAAACGTGAAAAAATATGGTCAAGAGTTAGACGGTGAACAGATTGCCTTGATAGATTTACCAAACTTTGAGGGATATTCCGGTGATACGCTGACGGACGATAAATTCAAAGGCGTACAGTTTGATTGTATTGTTGCAAATCCGCCATTCTCTGTAAAGTGGGAGCCGGACGCATTATCTGATGATATACGCTTTAAGGACTGTCCGGCATTGCCGCCGCCGTCAAAAGCCGACTGGGCTTTTATGCTTCATATACTGCACCACTTGAAAGATAATGGTGTGGCGGTTGTTTTGGAGTTCCCCGGCATACTATACAGAGGGCAGAGAGAGGGTAAAGTCCGGCGGTGGTTCGTAGAGAATAACTATATTGATAGGGTGGTAAATATCCCCGGAAATACCTTTGAAGATACATCAATCGCTACTTGCGTTGTCGTTCTGAAAAAAAACCGCACCACAACGGATATAACCTTTGAGGACGGGGAACAGACGGAAACTGTACCGTATTCAGAGGTTGAGGAAAATGATTTTAATTTGTCCGTTAATTTGTATCTGCCTGAAATATTCGAGAAAGAGGAAATAGACCCATCTGTTTTGGAAAACGAAGCAAGGCGGCTATTCCTTGAAAGATTGCGGAAAGAACTGGATTTTGATAAAATGGTTTGCGAAATGGAGGGTATCAGTATACAGCCTTTTATCAATTCGATAAGGGCAGTATTAAGAGAATACGACACCAAACAGACAACTAAAAAGAAAGACGAAAATCAACTTTCATTATTTGATTTAGGGGCTTAGAAACTATCAGCTATAAACAGTTGGTAGTTTTTTATTTGGAGGAAAATGGTATGGCAGAATTTGTAAATGTTCCTGTGCAAACAATACAGGAAAATCAGAATGCTTTGTTTTCTGGGGAAACATCATGCTGCAATAAAGGTCTTGTCTTACATAGGACAGGCAGCGGACAGTTTACAGTTCGTGGGTGCACGCAGAATTGCAGAGCAAAATACAGGGTAATATTTTCGGGAAATATCGCTGTTGCAACCGGCGGAACCGCTGGCCCGATATCTGTTGCAATCGCAATCAACGGAGAAGCTGATTTATCAACTAATGCAATCGTAACCCCGGCAGCAGTTGGAGATTACTTCAATGTGGCCATGGCTACAGATGTATGGATTCCAAAGGGATGCTGCATACAGGTATCAATCAAAAACACCTCCACACAGGCGATTGATATGCAGAACGCAAACATCACGATTAACAGGGAGGGTTAAGTTATGCATAAATTGAGAGAAAACGCAGAAAAAGAGTTAAAAGCGATTGAGGAAAAAGGCTTGACTTCTTCCAATCTTGACAACGCCTATAAGCTGGTGGAGATTATGAAAGGCGTGGACAAAATCAACATGATGCAGGACGGCGGCGGTTATTCCGGGGACGGCTACAGCCGTGATATGGAGGATTACAGCCGGGAGCGTGGCGGGTATTCCCGTAACGGCGATTACAGCCGGGAGGGGAACTACTCCAACGATTACGACAACGGCAATTCCTACCGCCGGGGCCGCAACCAGCGAAACGGTCAGTATATGCACCGACCGAATTATTCCCGTCTGTCCGGGGATGATACGGACATGGACGAGTACAGAAACCGTAAAAGGGAGTATTCCAACAGCCGGGACGAAGGGAGCAAGGGGCGTATGCTTGACGCATTAGAAGACTTCATGTGCGGCGTATCGTCTATGGTAAAGCAGATTTGTCGCGACGCTGACTGCCGAGAGGAAAGGGAAATCGTGAAAAAGTACGCGAGAGAAATTGCAGAGATGTAAGAAAAAGGGGCGGTAGGTGTTATCCTGCCGCCTTTGTCATTACCATATCTCCTGCATTCCGCTTAATGTACCATTTGATGTATTTCTTCCGTTCTTTTGTCTTTGGGCTTTTGATAGGAGATATGTTTTTCAGATATTCCGCCTTAATCCATACTTTGTTTCCGTTTTTATCCTTGCATCCGGCAATCAATTCTGTGCCGTATCCGGTATATGTCGGCCGCTCCCCTACCCAGAACACATTGAGGATTGTTCCTTTTGGAATTTTACGTCCCCTGATTACCTCAGCGGTTATTCCGGACTCAATCTGATTTTTCTTTTCAATCACGCTCTGGCAAAAGTCTTTGTATGCTTTCTGCTTCAATGTCCGGATTATATCCCTTGCCACATCTGTGCTGACTTCTATCTCAACCTTTGTCCCGATAAAGTCGTGTCCGTCCGCCCCATAGTAGCCAACACTGACAGATTCATACTGATGCTTTTCCATATCCCAGACCCTTGCATACTCGCTTAACATGCCATCTGCCCAGTAATGCTCACTGGTATCCAAAACGGCTCCCTGGTATAATACCGTTCCATCTGCTTTTATAAGTGCCATATTCTTCTCACTTTCTCCCTGCATTACCCGGCAGGGACGGGATGAAATCACTGCTTGATATACGTCATTTGCGGAAGTATTGTCTTTCCGCTCATAACCGCCGAAAGGTCGTTATAAAGTTGCTGTGCTTCTGTTTTGTCCGGCAAAAGCACATTTTCTTTGATGTACTCTCTAAGCTGTTCTATTGCGTTTACGGTAAGACCAATGGCGTTTATATACAGCTTTTCGCCCTGATTCATTTCTCTAACAACTTTCTTTAATGTTCTGATATTGTTTACGTTATACATATCTTCGCTTCTTTCTCCCGGCGCAACCCCGCCGGGTGGGTGGTGTGGTTATTCCGCCGGAACTGCCCTTATTTTCCAGTCCCAGGGACTACAGTTTGTGTGGTTCATGATATAATCAAACACATCTTTTGTTTTAACCTTGATAGGGTTCACAGTGTAGCCGTTTGCCCTTAAATCGTGGACAAATTCAGCCTTGGTATTATGTTCGCTTTCGATGATAACTCGTTTCCCGTTCATTTTATCTGTAACGATTGCCTTGTACGTTTTCATTTCCCATATCCTCCGTTCCTTTGATGATACTATCATATCATATATAACCCCATACATCAATAGGCAGATTTCACAAAATATAACCCCATATATTTAGTAAAATTGCATATATCCCCATACACAATACTATGATATATTATTTGTGAGGAGGTATGTTATGAGCGGAACATATACAGAAGCAAGGGCGAAGGCCATAAAAAAGTATCTGTCTAACATTGGGGAATACAAATTGAGGACAGATAAAGCAGACATTGAGCGATACAAGGCGGCGGCAGAACAGGCAGGAATGAGCCTAAATAAATATATCATTCAAGCAATCGAAGAAAAAATCTCCCACGACAAGGGGCGGCAGTGATGCCGCTCTTTTGCTTTAAGTTGGTACAAATAATTTTTGGAGCTGTGGTATGATGTAAATGGTTGAAAAAGCTGACAAGAGAAACACAGTGTTCTAGTCCTTATAGCTTGGGCGGGCGGTTCAATTCCGTAAGTCGGTAGCTCCGGCAGATACTCCTCTGTAACAGCAGCCCTGCACAGTCCTTGCAGACAGAAAATGGACAGTGGATAGTAGAGCGCTGAATGGTTGAATGGGCGCGGGATAGCAACAATCCGCCTGGCATTGGGGTTCGAGACCTCCTTGTAAGCTGTTGCATTGGTTAAACCCCAGGCTCATGCAGGGTTCGATTCCCTGCCTATCCATTAGCTTTTCCCTGTCAGAAACCGAAAATAAGGAAAACAATAATGAATTGGGATTTTGCAAAGACACCAAGAATAATAAAAATACTTCCAGTAATAATGTGGCATAAAGAAAAGCGTCTATTAGAATTTGGATGGATTATATGGTCGTTTGTAATTCTTGTAAAGTAGGATGTACTAGAAACCACAAAAGGGAGGATAGGGGAATGGCAAGCACGACACGAAAACCAATTCCAAGGAAATATGAAGAGTGCCTAAATTGCCCGAATGCTATTCCTGGTTATGGAAAGTGCAAGATAAAGTTTGACAATTTCTACTATCGGAAAGGGAAAAACAACCATTGCTGTCATTGCCAAGAGGAAATAAGGCGGTATGTGATGAAGCTTGACAGCCTTTAACTTGGTACAACTTTCCCATCAAACTGCGGTACAATATAAGCATAAAAGGCATTAGGAAATGGGCGCGACATAAGGTAAGACCGATATGTAGGCACTGAATATAATCAAAGACAGGAACAAATGGGAAGCGTTTTCTGCGGTACTAATGCTTTTTATAAATGGAAATCGGGAGGGATAGGGAAATGGCAAGCAGAACATATAAAGCAAAGCGTAAAAATTGGAGAGAACTTCCAAAAGAAAATCAGTGGGTTTATGGTGCTATCTTTAAAGGAAAAGAAAACAGCTATATCATAACCAACGTAAAAGTGACTGACGAATGGGAAGATAGCGAGATTGGGGCAGATGTAATAGGGTATTTGGTTGACCCTGAAACTATTTGCCAAGACACTGGATTGACCGACAAGAACGGCAGGAAGATTTTTGAGGGGGATTGCTTGGGACATAAGCAGAATGTTGTTGAATATTTATCTGGCTCATTTGTGGTAAGCGGAGATAGACCGCTTTCTATGATGGCAAAATATAACGAGGTTGTCGGGAATATCTTTGACAAGGAGTGATACCATGACACAATACCAATGGGTACTCTGCCCCATCTGCGGCGGAAAAACCCGAACGAAAATCAGACCGGACACGGAGGCGAAAAACCTAATTGTGTTCTGCCCGAAGTGCAAGAGGGAAACGGTTATGGATATTAAGGATATGGAGAGCAAGGTGGCAGAAAGTGTGTGAATACTGCGAGAATGGTAAAAACTTATTTCTGACAAGAGATGGTTTTGGCATTGATAAAAGTGATAAATCAGAAATGATTATTAAAAATCCTAAAAGTGGGATTGTTGAGGTTGCAAGTCAAGACAGTTTTAGTCTATATGATAAGCCGACAAGGACAATTAGGCGCATTGTGATAAACTATTGTCCTATATGCGGAAGAAAATTGAATACAGATTAGTTTAGTGCCAGTAACAAAGTTTCAGTGCCAGTAGATACGAGAAATCGTGTTTTCTGGCATTTTTATTTTGACATTATCAAATTTTCGATAAATCCTACCCTCCTTTCAAGAGGGTGCATCCGTCAGTAATGGCGCTGTAAAGGCGGTTCGATTCCGCACGGGTGCATTTGCGCTTGGCGTCATGCTGTCTGCTTGCAGGTGGTCTATAACGCAGGTGCAATATTTCCCTATCAAGCGTCTGCCCCTTGTGGGTGGGCGCACTCCCCGGAATGTAGTTCAACGGTAGAACGGGCGTACACATGAACTGGCGCGTTGTTGGTGGTTCAAATCCACCCATTCCGATTACCCCGGCAGTGGTTCATCTGCCTAAATCCATACAGCGGACACGCTGTTAAAAACCATGTTAGGAGGATAACGAAACTATGAAAAACATTGAACAGATTTTGAAAGAAGCAGGAATTGAGGTTACGGACGAACAGAAAGCGGCTGTCAATGCTGCGGTGACGGAGAACTACAAGACCATTGCCGAGTTTGACAAGCAGACTAAAAAGCTGACAGCAGCAGAAGCAGGCCGGGACAATTACAAAGGGCAGCTTGACACGGCGAACGAAACCTTGGAGAAGTTCAAGGACATTGACCCAGAGAAGCAGGCAGAGGAAATCCAGAAGTATAAACAGGCAGCGAAAGAAGCCCAGGACATGGCTGCAAAACAGATTCTTGAGCGTGACCAGCGAGATTATCTCAAGGGAGAGTTTGACAAGCTGAAAATCGAGTCAGGACGTGTCAGGGATTCGCTTATGCGTGAAATCATGGGAGAGGACGGCTTGAAGTGGAAAGACGGCGCATTTATGGGGCTGTCGGACTATCTCTCAAAAGAGAATGAAAAAGACCACTTCTATCAGACCGAAGCCGAAAAAGCCGAGGCCGAAGCCAAAGAGAAAGCTGCCGGCAGTGCGCCGAAGTTTACGGACAAGTCCGAGCCGAAGCAAACTCCGGCAAAAGATACCAGTCCGGCTCCTGTGATTTTCTAAATCAAACAGAAAAGAAAGGACAAACAAAATGGCTATTGAATCATTAAACATTACAAACCTGAAAGATTTATCCGGTACAGAAGAGGGTAAAATGCTTCTGGCGGAAGAACAGAAAGGCATCATCGAAAATGTAGGCAGACGGACGATTTCAAGTCTTTTTAAGAACCAGAGACTCTCCGGCGACCCACAGGCAGGAACGCTTGTGGCGAAGAGATTTGCGTCCGCTAAAACAGAAGAATATGGCACGGCGAGAGCGGCAGGAAAAGGAAAGTCCATCAAGGGTATGCAGGTCCCTATCGACATTGACATCGACAAGGAAATCATGGAAGAAGCAGAGGAAAAGGACATCCGCCTTGGAGGAATTCCGGGTCTGTTGTCTGAAAGGCGCACGGCTATCACCCGTGCCATGGTTCGGGAACTGGATGAGAACTTTTTCCTTGTAGCTGTCGGAAAGCGCAAAGAGAGCGATGGCACTGTTGGGACGGTGTCCGGCGGTACAGAGGTCACGGTGTCCGGCGATACCATCAAAGACCGGGTAACGGCTGTCGTGATGAAGCTGCATACCGCAAAAAATGAGTTTGTGGACGGTATCGAGAAAGAGGACATTCATGTTGTCCTGTCTCCGGAAGCCTACGAAGAAATGCGGGACTACATCGACACCAAAGGAAACGCCAATGTAAAAACGGACGTAGCGGAGTTCGGGCGGTATCATGGCGCATGGATTTACTCCAATGTACATCAGCCGGAGGGTGTTGAGATTATCGCTATGTGTACCGGGGCGATTGCGGAGCCGGTTATGGCAGACGAATACCAGGCAAAGCAGATTGAGCTTTCCAATGCTTATGCAATCGGTATGTTCTTCCATTACGGCTGCAAGGTTGTTATGCCTGACCTGATTTTCTACAGCAAGAAACCGGGCGCTTCCAGCGCAAGCGAAACCGGCGAGGAATCCGGCGGCACGACAAGGGCAAAGAGTACGAAGCTGTCATAAGGAGCAAGCCGGCATGGGATATGTAAAGTATTTCATGCCGGAAATCAAATAGGAGGAAAGCAAGTGAAAAGAGAAAGTTATGATGAGGTTAGAGAGTTGCTTTCTGATATTGATAGGTTGAGTGATTCGGCTGATATGGCATCTAAAATCTTAGAAAGCGTCAAGAAAAACGGTGGTACAGCAAAAATATATACCCATACCGGCGAAGAAAGTTACACAACAGAGGTTGCGTCAAAAACATTGGAAGTAATATTTACCGATGTTTTGAACACTTATCATGACCTTATCAGAAAAAACAAAGTTGAGATTGATAAGATTATTGATAGCACGATTGGAGGGTAGCCCATGGGATATGTAACCTACGACTACTACAAAAGCATATACGGAGAGGATTCCATGCTGGAAACCGACTTTAAGCGGCTGTCATGGGAGGCTTGCGACTGGATAGACAATTTGACGCTGAATAAATTGCAGTTTGCATTTCCGACCAACGAAAGGGATATAGAAAAAGTCCGGCGGTGCGCCTGCATTGTCTTGACAGAATTATACCAGGTGGAGCAGATAAAGAAATCCGCTATGGATGCTGTCGGCTATGCACAACAGGCAGATGGGAGCGTGAGGGGAAAAGTTGTCACTTCCATTTCTTCCGGTTCTGAATCAATAGGATTCTCTGCCGGAGGAAATTCCTCCAATACAGCAGAAACAAAGGCGGCGCAAGGAGAAAAAGAACTTTCGGAAGAAGTGACAGGAAAAGTAAAAAGGATTCTTGATAACGCATTTGATTCTAACGGCGTGCGCCTGACATACCGTGGAATCCCCTACCCACGCCGCAATGCCCCGATAAGCCGACCGCCAGAGAATAAGCCAGTGGAGAAGCCGGAAGAACCAACGGAACCGCAGGAGCCGGAGGAATAAGCAGATTTTGAACCTTGACAACTGAATAGCTGATAGTTTGTGAATTTCTAGCCTTTAGAATGGTACAAATTTCGCTCTAATCTATGAGATAATAGACATAGAAAGGATATGAAAAATGGAAAAATTAAGTGATAAGAATCCATGCAACGCTTGTAAGGCAGATAGGCAAATTGGAAATCTGTATGGTTGGCAATGCGAGTGCGATAGGTGCAAAAAGCCTAGCAGATGGAAAGACGAATGCGTGAAGAAACTTGCAGAATGCGAAGAAAGAGAACAGCAATACGACAAAATAATGCGAGTTAACGCATATTTGCTTGAAAAATACGGAGATAAACTGTGGGAAGAATTTGGCGTAAAGAAAACGGGAGATACCCAAAAGGATATATTTTCTGCTATGAAAATACTTGATGAAATTTACAAGAGGGAAAAAGAGAAATATCCTTTGATGTGGTATGAATACAGCCTTTACAGTTGATAGGGGGTTTGCAAATGCGAGTATTGGTAGCGTGCGAGGAAAGTCAAGCTGTAACAATAGAATTGCGGAGATTGGGTCATGAAGCGTATTCGTGCGACATTGAGGAATGTTCCGGCGGACACCCGGAATGGCATTTACAGCAGGACGTGACACAGCTTTTGAAAATGAAATGGGATATGATTATTGCGTTTCCCCCATGTACATATCTTTCTAATGCCGGTGCAAAGCATTTATGGAAAGACCATGTTCTGAATGAAGAACGATACATGAAAGGACTTGAAGCAAAGAAATTCTTTATGCAGTTTCTCAATGCGGATTGTCCGAGGATTGCGGTAGAAAATCCCGTATCAAGCCGGATATTCGGTATGCCGCCGCATACGCAGGAGATACAGCCTTATCAATTCGGACACCCGGTACAGAAAAAGACACGCTTATGGTTGCGTGGATTGCCGGAGTTGAAGCCGACAAATGAGGTTGAATATAAGTGCAACTGCCACGAAGCAGGAACATGGTTTATGAAAGGCGGCAAGGATAGGCAGAAAAACAGAGCAAAGACATTTCCAGGAGTTGCTAAGGCTATGGCGGAGCAATGGGGAGGGAAAATAGAATAGAAGTTTAGAAACTATCAGCTATCCAGTTGGTAGTTTCTTTTTATTTGCAGAAATGGGGTGATTGTGTGGGAATAGGCTATGTTGACAGCGTTGTTGTCTATAACCGCTACATAAACGGGCTGATGGAAACAGAAACATATTTCGGCACACGGTTTGACAATGTGCGAGTGGAACTGACGCAGGGCGCAAATCAAAAGGCAAGCGGCATGGAAAACGCCAGCGTGTGCGTGGTGAAAATCCCGAACGCCAATCTGCCGAAGCCGTACAAAGCCCCGGAAGTGTGGAACGACCTCACGACTGATGAAATGTTGGAGAATTTCACGCTTGACACAGAGGGGAAGAATTTCTTCGTGATTGTAAAGAAAGAGGAATTAGGCATCGACATTGATGTGCCTGTCGGACTGATAGACCAAGACGAAAGCAAGTACCCCGGCGGTTTTTTTGAGTATATCAAGACAAAGTACGGTTATGCGTTTAGCGTTGATACGGTGGACGTTTATAACTTAATACCAAGATTTGAAATAGGAGGAAGATAACATGATGGAATTAAAAGAAACAGTTGAAATGATGAACAGTGCAGATTATAAGGAGCGTTTTAAGGCAGAGTATCAGCAGGTGGTTATCCGCTATCAGAAGTTGGCGGCTATGTTGGAAAAGTGGGATAACGGCGAACTGAATTTCACGCCTACCTGTCCGAGAAGCACATACAATATGCAGGTGCGGGCAATGACCGACTATATCGCTGTGCTTGAAGCAAGAGCAGTCATGGAGGGCGTGGAGTTAGGAGAGTAAGCCGTTTATGCACTGATACCGAGGTTTGAGATTGGAGGAAGATAAAAGCATGATTGAGATAAAAAAGAACCCAAACGGGGACACAAGGACAGCACCAAAAGGAATTACATTTGAGCAGTTTCAAGAAGCCAACGACATGCACATTGATGATGTGAAAGCGGTCATGTATGAACTGTCAAAAATGGTTGATAATGCCGGGGGAAACCACGACTGCACAAAAAAATCACAGGAGAGAATGTTCTACCGTGATTTTGTGGACACGCAGGAGAATGGGGCAGATTTTGTAAATGGCGAATGGTATCAGCTTCATGTTAAGGCAGAGCGTCACCATTTACTTTCCAAATGTCCGGCTGATGTAAATTTGATTGATGTGCTTGAAATGATTGCAGATTGTACTTGCGCAGGACTGGCGAGAAGCAGAGAAATCAGAGATTTGGAGATTGACACCGACATTCTCAATCAGGCGGTCAAGAATACGGCTGAACTGATTAAAAGCATGGTTGCGGTTAAGGAGTAGTCTATGCCCGAAGAAATCAAAGAACGCCTGTCAAAAACGGATATAGCAAGCGATTACAGCGAACAGCTTAGAAAGTCTAATTGTAAAGGTGATAGTCCATTGACGGATTTTACAGAGTTTCCGAGAGATTATCTGTACATGGGGAGCGTATCAGAAATGCCAGAAATTAAGGCAGATGAAAATGTGATTCGTGAAATACTAGACGGACTTATATCCGAACAATCAACCCAAACATGTACAATTCCAATAAGTTTTGCGAGGGAATAGATATGGCGGAAGAAATAAAAGAGAGATTATCAAAAACGGAATATGATAAGGTCGGGGAAATGCTGCTTGAGCTGATTGCGGAGTGCCCGTATATCCCGAAGGACGCAAAGATTAAGTACAACGCATTGGAAGTTGGAAAGTGCGTAAGCATATCGACCGCCGGAGGAAACATCAAAAAAAGAAATGTGCTGGGAGGGTTTACGGCAGAACTGGTAATACGGATTATGTACCAAAGTTTTCCGAAAACAAACGCGCAGATGATTAACGCACAGGCGGTTGTAGACGACATTGCCGGATGGATGGAGGATATTCAGAATCTTCCCAGTATGACAGGTAACAGAACAATAACAAAAATCACCACAAGCGGCAGTTTTTCAGACGTAATAGAGGTTGAGGGCGATAAGTCAACTGTCTATGCCACCGATGCGGTGATGGAATATGAAGTAGAGTAGAAAGGAGAAAATCATGCCTGATACAGCAAAAACAGGAAAAATTTTAAGAGGATGCCGGGCGTTCTGGCTGTCTTTTAACGAAACAGACTGGACATGCCTTGGTAAAGATACGGACGATTTGAGCATCGAACTGAATCCGGATACGGAGCAGGTGAAGAACGTGCAGGGCGAAGTGACATTTGTCAACAACGGCTACACGCCCACGCTCAGCAATGACAGCTACATAGCCCGGAGGGAAGATGCAATCTATCCCCATATCCAGACGATCGCCGACACCCTGGCAACGGATGATGAGAGGACTTCCGCGACATTGCTTGTGGCAACTTTGACAGAAGAGGTAAAGGAATCCACCACGAAGACCCTGACAGGAAAAGGATTCACTGTTCCAGTAAAGGTCACGGTTGACAGTGATGGTGGCAGCACTTCTGGATATGCCATTCCGTTCACGGTATCCGAGGACGGCGGCAGGACGCAGGGGACAGTATCCGTATCAAACAAGGTTCCGACATTCACGCCGGAGGGCGGAACATCCCCTGCAGCATTAAGTGAACCGGCGCAGACAAAATCAACCAGCAAGAGCAACTTAAGTTAGGTATTAAGGAAACTTAATATATCGGGGTGCGTGCCTTTCCATCGTGCCCCGATTTGGAAAGGATGTTAAGTATGGCGAAATATGAATTAAAATTAGATGGTGCAGAGGTTGACAAGATTACTCTCAACAAGCACGGAGACAAGATTGAGATTTCTGGCGATGATGCAGGTCTTTTTGATAAGTTCGCAAACGGCTATGACAAAATCGTGAAAATGGCGGATGAAATGCCTGGTAAACTGGAAGCGGTCGAGAAAGAATCTGCTGACAAAGACGACATCGCAAAAGCTGTGGCAATGTCAAGAGTGCGAGTGGAGTTCTGCGAAAAAGCAATCGGCATTATTGACGAGATTTTCGGAGAGGGCACAGCAAAGAAGTCTTTCCGGGATTATTACGAATCAATCCCCGACTTTCTCCCCGATGAAGGCCTGTTTATTGCTTTTTTTGAGAGGTTTACCCCTATTATGGAGGATATCTTCGACAGAAAGTTAAAACGGCAGGAAAAGGCAAGCAAGGCACGTATGGCGAAGTATCAGCCGCAAGACCATAAGAAGCCGCAAAGGAAAGGCACGAAATGATTGGCGGGCTGCCGGAAGCATTGACGGTAGGCGGCACCGAATATCCTGTCAGAACCGATTACCGCAATGTTCTCCAGGTATTCGAAGCATTCCAGGATCCGGATCTACAGCCGGAAGAGAAATGGATTGTGGCCATCTATCTGCTGTTTGAGGACTTCACCTGCGCTGACGATGTACTACAGGCGGCGCAGGGCGGCTTTGACCTAGAAGATGCCATAAAGCAGATAGCATGGTTTATCTCCGCCGGACAGCCGGAAAGAGAGTCCCTGGAACTGCCCACATACAACTGGAGACAGGACGAACAGATGATATTTTCCGCAGTCAACAAAGTGGCCGGACGGGAGACAAGAGAACTGGAATATCTGCACTGGTGGACGTTCCTGGGATATTTCAACGAAGTGGGAGAAGGTACATTCTCCTTTATTGTAGGAATCCGGCACAAGCTTAATAAGGGGAAGAAACTAGAAAAGCACGAGAAAGAGTTTCTCTCTCATAACAAGGAACTGGTGCTGATGAAAAAGCCACTGACAAAGGAAGAACAGGAGCAGGAGGACGCATATAAATCATTGTTGGATGAGGTATTAGGATGACAGACAAAGAAATCGGCAAGACCGTCCGGGAAATTGCAGAGCGGGGCAATACCGCAGAGGTCAAGCGGAATAAAGACGGGATTGTGATTCTGGAAGTGGGAAAGAAGATTTTGAAAGCAGATAAGAAATAAGAAAACAGCACATTGAAAATCAAATATTGATTGGCAATTTGTAAATTTCAAAAAATTTTCTATTTCCTCTTGACTATTATAACGCATTGCGTTATTATACATGTATAAGATAAATCTAAGGAGGAAATGAAAATGAGAACATTCAAAACATTAGTAGAGGTTGTGGAGTACATTAAAGATGGCGAGGACGTATCAAGTTATCGCTGGAGTAATGACGCTGGTGATTGGGACATTGAAGACATTCTTTGCAATGCAAATATGTATGATGAACAGTACGACGAGTACTGCGTAGATGTAGAAACATATGATATTTACGATGAAAATTACAAAGGCGGAGAATTGCTGTTTGCAAGGGTGTAGCTGTTATGAGTATAAAAGAATTAAGAATTATAATGGGTATGTCGCAAAGACAATTTGCTGAATATTTCGGAATACCAACAAGGACTATCCAATGTTGGGAGATAGGGCAGAGGAAGCCACCCAACTACATACCAAAACTTTTAGAACGAATATGGATTTTAGAGATTGCCAATCAATAAATGATTGGCAATTTTTTTATTGTAGAAAGGAAAGATAATGTATCGACAGACAAAAAATTATGAAAACTTACAAAAGCGCATATTTGAAGGTGCAGGAGAATACGGCATACCGCAGATAGAGCCAACACAGTACAAAGAATGTGACTGGATAGGCTTCAACTATGCCCGGGGCGAAAAGGACAGAACCAGAAAGGGCGTGCATTTCTTCCTTGACGATTACCAGTTTAACGCCGTCTGGCAGTCCCCGGACAAGTACCTTGATATGTTCCGGCAATTCACGCACGTCATGTCCCCAGACTTCTCTACATACACCGACTTTCCGAAAGCCATTCAGATATATAACCACTACCGCAAGCACTGGGTAGGGGCTTATCTGCAAGAAAATGGCGTGAACGTGATACCGACAATCTCATGGAGTACGCCGGACAGCTTTGACTGGTGCTTTGATGGGAAGCCGGTGGGCGGCGTGGTTGCGGTATCAAGTGTAGGTGCGGCGAACAGCAAGGCGAAGAAAGAGCTATTTCTATCAGGGTATAATGAAATGCTTGCCAGGTTGCGCCCAGAAGTGGTATTATTTATGGGTAAGGTGCCAGAGGAATGTGAGGGGAATATTGTGCCAATTAAGGCGTTTCACAACATATTTGACGAGCTGAAAGGGCAGTAGAAATACTGCTCTTTTATGATTTAAACACGGGCTTAGAAACCAAAATAATCAGTAAAGATACGTATGGACCAGAAATAACAGTGCCGGGCAAGGGAATCATCCTTAAATCCCTGACTGTAGGTAATGATGCTGGATACAGCGTGCGCAGCATAAGTCTGTACTGTAATGACAACTATATTGTCCCACACTTGATAAATTGGGACAGAAACGTAGACTTAAATGGCAACACAACGTCATACATCATAAATATAGCTCTGCATAATTTATACGATGGTAGCCGCACCACCAGCAAATATGGCGCAATTACGCTGCATGTAAAATAGCTAATCTTTAGTTTACTTTGCCAAAACATAAACCGATGAATTTTCAGAGTTTGCGGGTATGCTATTGCCAACGTGATATTTCCCATCATTGGATATTTTTATTGTGGCATAACCTTTACTTATTCCTTCGTACTGCCAAAAATTAGCTAAAACTATGGAAGAACTCGCTTTCAAAAACTCCATAGGCATATAATATGACTTGCAAAGTCCATTGGAGTTAATTATAACTACTACTTCCTTATAGCCGGAAAAGTTTGGTATTGTGCCAGTAGCCGATAGCCTAGACTCTGCAAGTACAATTTTAAAGCCCTTATTCATTCCCGTGTTTAGCGAATAAAAATGGTACAACGATTTCTTTTTTCATGATATGATAAAATAAATTTGAATCATTGTCATGCTGCCGATTTGGGCAGCGTAAGGGCTAAAAGGTGCCAGTGGACGTGTAATGCGTCTGCTGGTGCCTTTTTATTTTGGAGGTAAGAGCGTGGCGCAGTATGACGGAAGTATACGGATAAATACCAAAATAGATAGCAAAGAAGCGTCCGCACAGATGATGACGCTTGAAAACCGTATTGTCAAGACTGCGGATAAGATTGCTTCTTTGCGCTCAAAAATGGATTCTCTTAAAGATGCCAAAATCCCAACAACGGAATATCAGGAGATTTCTGCTCAAATCTCAAAGGCAGAAGCAGAGTTTAATAAGTTGATGGAAAAGCAAGAGCAGATGCAGAGTGAGGGAAAGGATAATGGTGCGGCATGGGATAGGCTCAATGCAAAAATGGAGGAAGTTGGGAATACAATCCGGTATGCCAAAGGGGAGATGCAAGACCTTGTAGATACCGGAAAGGCATTTGTACCAGGAACGAGTACGGAAGAATATGCCAATCTTGGTCAGCAGTTGCAATATGCGGAAAGCGACATGTCTGCCTTAAACCAGCGGCACGATGAAATGATTGCCAAACAGAGAAAAGCGGCTGATGGATATAAGAAACTAGGAAATACTGCAAAGCAATCCTTTGAGAAGATAAATAAATCCGCTAAAAAATCAAATGGATTCTTATCCACGATGGTTTCTCGCTTCAAGGGCCTGGCGTTATCTTTGCTGATATTCAATCAAATTAGCAAGGCCTTTAATGCTCTTACGCGCAGTGTAAAAGAAGGATTTGGAAACCTGTACAACGAAGTTGGCGCGTTTAAGTCTGCAATAGATGGGCTAAAGGCCAGCTCTTTAACACTGAAAAACTCTTTTGCGGCGGCATTCCGGCCTTTGGTGGAAACGGCAATACCATACATGCAAAAGGCTGCCGAGTGGCTTACTTTGCTCATGGATAGACTTGGACAGTTTATTGCGCTTGCCATGGGGCAAAAGACGTATACAAGGGCAGTAAAACAGACCGCTGCGGCGTTAAAGGAGGCCGGGAAAGCCGCCAAGGGTTATTTGAATCCTTTGGATGAAATCAATCAATTTACCCCAAAAGAAGATAGTGGGGATACTGGGGCTTCTGGGACAATGTTTGAAGAAGTCCCAGTAGATAGAAAGCTTCCTGGGATTTTTGAGAAGATAGCCGAATATGCGAAGTCTATCAAGGATATTTTTTCACAAGGATTCTGGGATGGCCTTGGAAATTGGGAATATAGGTGGGACTCTATTAAAAACAGCCTTAAATCCATCAAGGATAGCCTGGCAAATATTTGGACAGACCCAGCAGTGCTGAATGGGGCAGATACCTGGGCAAAATCTGTGGCATATATGCTGGGGAGTCTTACTGGGACAGTGGCAAGCATTGGGCTTACGATTGGCTCAAATTTCATCGGTGGAATTTCGCTATATTTAGAGCAGAACAAAGAGCGCATAAAAGGCTTTTTGGTTTCCATGTTTGATATATGGACGGAAATAAACGGAATTTTTTCCGAATTGTTCCAGTCTATAGGATATGTATTTGAAGCATTTGCATCTGGGCAGGGACAGCAGCTTACGGCAAATATCATAGGAATTTTTTCAAATGCATTCATGGGAGTCATGGAGCTTGCGTCTAAATTGTTCCGTGATATTTCCAATATCATCATTCAGCCCTTTGTGGATAACAAGGAAAAATTCCGCACGGCATTAGAGGGGCTTCTGTCCATATTATCGGAAGTGACAGGAACAATAAAGCAAGGCATTGATGATACGTTTGCAAAGCTGAGCGAAATATATGATAGGCATTTCAAGCCATTTTTCGACTCTATAGCTGATGGATTATCCGATACTGTCGGAAAGTTTATGGACTTCTGGAATGAAAGCGTACAGCCAATATTGGAAGAGTGGGCAGACGGCTTTGATAAGCTTTGGAAGGAACATATACAGCCAGCACTTGATAAATTTGTAGAAATGCTGGGAGATGCTGCGGACTTCCTGAAAGCAGTATGGGAGAATGTGCTTAAGCCGTTTATTGATTGGCTCATAGAGAACGTTTTGCCAGTTGTTTTACCGATAATAGATGGCATCGTAAAAGCCCTAGGAGCTGCATTTGGTACTATAGCGGATATTGCTGGCGGAATCATGGATATCATCGGTGGAATTTTGGAGTTTCTGACGGGGGTATTTACAGGAGATTGGAAAAAGGCATGGGACGGAATCGTCAAGATTTTTGATGGAGTGGGTGGGGCGATAAAGGGAATCGTCAACGGCATCCTAGGCTTTGTGGAGTCCCTAGCTAACGGCGTAGTGAATGCAATCAACACTGTCATCCGCGCTTTGAACCGGCTCAGCTTCGATATCCCAAGCTGGGTTCCGCTGATAGGTGGGAATCATTTTGGTTTCAACATACCAGAGCTATCCCGGGTATCCATCCCCCGGCTGGCCACCGGAACCGTAGTGCCGCCGAATCGGGAATTTATGGCCGTCCTGGGAGACAACAAGAGGGAGCCGGAGGTGGTATCGCCGCTGTCCACCATGAAACAGGCTGTCTTGGAGGCAATCGCAGAAGCTGGTGGAATCGGGGAAAAAGAGATTACCATAAAAGTCCCGGTATACATCGGGGACAAGCAGGTATATGAAGCCACAGTGAAGTATGGGAAGACACAGCAGATGTCTACCGGGAAGAATCCGTTCTTGCTGGGCACAACGTAAGGAGGTGGGCCATGGAAAGGCCGTTTGAATTTAATGACATCCCGGTCAAGACCCCGGACACATTCCAGCCGTCCATGGCAACCACGTCCACAGAGGACTCAGACCGGACGCAAGACCTGGTGATGCACAACACGCCAATGGGCACAATAGAAAGCTATGCCTTTGAATGGAAGTACATAGAGCCAGCAGAAGCGGCGAAAATCATCCGGCAGATAAAGAACCAGGGGCAGTACAAGCTACGGTACCTGAGGGCGGACACGGGGATGTGGGAGACAGGGTATTTTTATACATCCAACTACAGCTTTGGTACGCTCAGAATTGCCAACGGAAAATTCGTTTGGGAGAAGCTGTCATTTAACGCAGTGGGGATTAATCCAGTATGATAAACGCAAGCAAGGAATTCAAGGAAAAACTGAAAATCGGTGCCAACGTGGTCAACTATGCGGATGTTACTCTGTCTGACGGAACGGTTCTGCACCTGGAACCTAAGGACTTCATGGTGGGCGGCTGCAGCATCGAGGACAAGACCACGGATGGAAAATTCGGTGTAGGTTTCTGCATTGGAAAGACGCTGACCATGCGCATAGCGAACCATGATGAACGGTTCTCCCGGTATGACTTCTACGGCTCCATAATCCACCTTTATGTGGCCCTGCTCCTGGACGATGGCACCATCGAGAAGCTGCGCAAAGGTATATACTATGCCATGGTTCCGCAGACTCCAGGGGATATTATCGAGATAAGCGCGGTAGACGGCATGTATAGGCTGGACAGGGACTACTCTGCCAGCAGCACCATATATCCTGCCACGCTCCAGACCATCCTGACGGATGCCTGCCTGAACTGCGGGATACCTATCGGCTTTCGGCAATTCGACAACATGGGATACATTGTCCAGGCTCGGCCAGAAAAGGCCACATACCGGCAGGTGGTGTCCTGGGCGTGCCAGATAGCCGGATACAATGCTAGGATTGACAATGCCGGGTACATGCAATTGATTTGGTACAACACAAGCCTTTTGGACTGGTATCATTATGATGGCGGAAGTTTTACGGTATATCCTCATGACACAATCGTGGATGGTGGAAATTTTACGGATTATAGCACGAACCTGATAATTTCTGGCGGCACGTTTACGGACGCAATACCAGAGCATGTCTTCCGGGTAAAATCCCTGGATGTGCATACAGATGATGTGCAGATTACCGGAGTAAGGGTTGTAGGTGATGAAGATGCATCGGCTCTTGCAGGTGAAGAGGGATATGTAATCGAGGTAAAGGACAATCCTTTCTCTTCTGGAAAAGAGCGTTCCGTGGCGGACTACCTGGGCGGGCGCATGGTGGGGATGATGTTCCGGCCATTTTCCGCACAGGTGCTGGGGAATCCATTGTATGAGCCTTTTGATATTGTAAGGGTATCGGATAAAAAGGGAAATTCGTATAACTCTCTGATAAATTCCGTTTCTTACACTGTCGGGGCCTATACACAGATATCGTGCGAAGCGGAAGACCCTTTGCGGAACGGCAGCTCATATTTTTCGGAAGCGGCTGCAGCCGTGGTGGAAGCCAGGAGGAATGCGGAGAAGCAGCTAACGGAGTATGACAAGGCAGTCCAGAACATGAACCAGTTGGCGGGGAATGCCATGGGGTTCCATACCACATATGAGGAACAGCCGGACGGCAGCCGGATTACATATCTGCATGACAAGCCGTCCCTGAAAGAGTCTAAGACCATATATAAGCAGACCATTGATGGATTCTTCATATCAACGGACGGAGGTAAGACATATACAGCCGGTTTTGACTCACAAGGGAATGTAGTGGTCAACATCCTTTATGCAATCGGCATCGTGGCAGACTGGATAAGGTCAGGAAGATTTGAAGTCCAGAAAGGGAGCCAGGTAACATTTCTGGCAGATGCTGACACCGGGGAAGTCAGGATTGTGGCTGACAGCTTTTCCCTGTCGTCCGGTCAAACCATAGACTCCATTGCGCAGAGCAAGGCAGAGGAGGCGGCAAAGAATGCAGTGGATGGCCAGACCCAGCTGGACATCTTCAACAAGCTGACCAACAACGGGGCAGCACAGGGAATCATCCTGAAGGACGGTAAGTTGTACGTCAACGGGGAGTTCATCCAGGCGCGCGGCCTGCGGGTGCTGAACGCGGCTAACCAGCAGACATTTTATATCGACAATAACGGCAATGTGAGCATAAGCGCCACTTCCTTTTCTCTTACTTCTGGGCAGACAATAGACACCATAGCGCAGGGGAAAGTTGACAGTTTTGTCGCCACCATATATGATCCAAAGATTGCCAGCCTACAAAGCCAGATAGACGGCCAAATTGAGACATGGTACTACGATTACCAGCCTACGCTGTCCAACGTCCCGGCATCTAGCTGGAAGACGGAAGCAGACCGGGCGAAGCATGAGGGGGATTTGTTCTATTGGAAGTCCAAGGGATACTCGTACCGGTTCTTCAAGGACGGCAGCACCTGGAAATGGCAGCTCATCACGGACTCGGATATCACCAAGGCCCTGGCGGACGCAGCGAACGCCCAGGACACCGCGGACAACAAGCGGCGAGTATTTGTCTCGACACCTAGACCACCTTATGATGTGGGAGATTTGTGGTTTGCTGGAAGTGGTTCTGACATCATGACTTGCATGACGGCAAGGGCCAGCGGAAGCTATGTGGCCTCTGACTGGCAGAAGCGGAATAAATACATTGACCAGGCCGCGGCAGATTCCGCCGCCAAGAATGCCGTCAACTCCCAGACCCAGGCAGACATCTTCAACCGGCTGACGAACAATGGCGCGGCAAAGGGGATGTGGATGCGGGATGGCCAGCTATATTTCTCTTTTACCTACGCAGAGGGCGGAACATTAGTCTTGGGTGGTGCAAACAATGGGAATGGACAACTAAGCATTAAAAATTCATATGGGTCTCAAATAGGATATATTGACAATACGGGGGTGCATTTTAACGCGGGAAGTTTTACAGGAACAGTGGATGCAACAACCCTAAAATCTGCGAATGCCCAAATTACTGGTGGTAGCATAAACATGACTACTTCATCAGGATATAATGCAATCAGGATAAAATACTTAGAAAATTATGCATATTTAAATTCGATGGGTATTGTTGAACTGAATACCAATGGTTCAGAAACATCAATTGCTGGAAGTTATGCAGATTTTGGGAAATCTGTTACTGTAAAAGGAAGCCTTGCAGTTTTTGGAACAAAGTCCCGTATTTCAAAAACAAAAAATTATTCTGATATACAATTATATTGCTACGAAACCACAAAGCCCTATTTTGGAGATATCGGAGAAGCTACACTTGACGAAAACGGAATCTGCTACATATTTTTGGATGACATATTTGCGGAGACTGTCAACACGGACTGCCAGTATCAGGTTTTTTTACAGAAGCATGGTCCTGGTGATGTGTGGGTAGAAGAGCGGACGGCAAACTATTTTACTGTCCGAGGAACCGCAGGACTACGATTTGGATGGGAGATAAAAGCAAGGCAGATAGGATTTGAAGCAGAGCGCCTGGAAAGGTTTTCATGGGAAGAACCAGAAGAGGCCATCAACTATGAAGCAGAAGCACAAAACTACATAGACAGCTTTTATAAGGAGGTATTTGATTATGAATATGGTAACTAGCATGACATTTTTAACAACAGCAGAGGGAAAACGAATTTCCATCACATTTTCCGAGGTTGACGATGACGGGAGACTTATCAGGGAAAATGAGCGAATACCGCGTATAGTGGTAGATAAAAATGCGTTAATGCATATTGCGGAGCTGGAAGATTTTGCGCTGAAAATTGTGGATAAACAGCAAAGCGAAAGAAACTGAATCATGACAGCCTGTGAATCGGCACAGGCGATGGGCTAAAAGGTGCCAGTGGACGTGTAATGCGTCTGCTGGTGCCTTTTATTTGAGTAGGAGATATTTATTATGGCAATCAACACAATCAAAGCGACAATGCAGATGCGCCGGGGGGCAGAACAACATTTTGACCCTGACCAGATGACTGCCGGAGAATGGGCGGTATCCACGGACTCCAAAAAGGTGTGGATGTGTTTTGCGCCTGGAATCGTCAAGAGGATGGCTACATACGAAGCCTTCGAACAGGACATGGAGGAGATACGGAGAATCCTTACTACTTGCCAGGACATCCAGGAAGCGGTAGAAGCTTTTGAGAGATTGGCAGAACAGCATAAAAATGATGCAGCACAAAGCGCTCAGGATGCATCCGCTTCGGAAGCTGCGGCAAAGTTATCGGAGGATAATGCTGCGGGAAGTGCTACATCCGCCGCGGGGAGTGCCCAGGCCGCTTCTGGCAGTGCATCAGACGCAAAGGATTCCGAGGATGCCGCAAAGTTATCTGAGGATAATGCTGCCGCCAGCGAAGTAGCAGCAGAAGAGAGCGCAGAAGCTGCCGCTGGAAGTGCCCAGGCTGCTGCAGGGAGCGCGGAAGATGCAAAGGCATCAGAAGATGCGGCCGAGGCAAGCGCTGGCCAGGCAGAAGATTTTTCGCTCATGTCCAAAAGTTATGCTGTTGGCACAGATGGGCAAGTGCGCCCGGGAGACCCTACGGATAACTCGAAATATTACTCTGATTTAGCACAGTACCTGACAGACGAAGCAGCAAAACTGCTTGACCAGGCGCAGAAGCTGATATCTGCCGCTACTGCCGGAGCACTAATACCGTCTGGCACAGTGGCTTTTGAAAATCTGCCTACGGAGCCGCAAGTCGGCTATATGTACAATATATCCAACTCCTTTGTTACGGATGATCGGTTTGCGGAAGGACCCGGGATACAGTATAATCCTGGCGCAAACGTGTACTGGACAAAAGACGGACAGTGGGACGTGATGATCGGAGTCCAAGTGACAGGCGTGAAAGGAGCAGCGGAGAGCTTTTACCGGCAGGGGAATGTCAACATTGCGCCCGCGGATATAGGATTAGGCAACGTCCCCAATGTCATCACCAACGACCAGACCCCGACCTTTTCCCAGGCGGCTACAAGGGAAAACATTGCCAGCGGGAACAAGATGTCCGTAATCATGGGGAAAATCATGAAGTGGTTCGCCGACTTGAAAACAGTGGCGTTTTCCGGCAGCTACAATGACTTATCAAACAAGCCGTCCATCGGAGCGGCAACTATAACCATAAAGCAAAACGGAGCCGTAAAAGGCACATTTACGGTAAACCAGAATGAAAACACTACAATCGAACTGACCGATAATAATACGGTCTACTCGCTCCCCCTTGCCGCCTCCGGAACCAGGGGAGGCGTACAGGTTGGGTATTCTGCGAATGGGAGAAATTACCCAGTGCAGCTTTCGAGTGAAAAAATGTTTGTCAATGTGCCCTGGACGGATAACAATACTTGGAAAGCAAACACTGCAGCCAGTGAGGGATATGTGGCAAAAGGAAGTGGGCAGGCGAATAAGGTGTGGAAAACGGACGGCAGTGGAAATCCGGCATGGCGGGATGACGCAAATACATGGCGCGGCGTCCAGAACAACCTCACATCCACTGCTACAGATCAGTCTCTTTCCGCGGCTCAGGGCAAGGTTCTTAAGGGGATGATTGATGAGATAAACACGGGAATCAAATCTAACCGTATATCAAGCGCAAAATATGGTTTCATATCTGCCGTAAACTTAAAAGCATTAGACTGGACATACTATTCAATTCCGCATTCTCTTGGCAGTGTTCCAGAGTTTATTCTGCTCACACCTATGACCATGAATGCGGGCAGATTTGTGTGGAAGGTAAATGCTCTTACTGATACGACAATTAATATTGCCATATACAATTGGGAGTCATCTGGTTACAGTGTTGCATTTTATTATCTTATAACAAAATGACTTAAGCTAAAGATTGCTTTTCCAACTTACCAGTAATCTTGCATAGGTACAAACCATATGCCAGACTGCTGATGTCCTGGAACTCAGCCCGCAGATATCCTCCATAGGCAAGTGTCCTTTTAATAGTGAGCGCCTGCCATGTGCCGTTTAAAAATATGGCCACATTGGTAACTGTAAGCTTTTGCGCCGTAGATACAAGCGGAATCTGCGCGAACATATCCCATCCAGCCACCTTATAGCATATCTGCCAGACATCATTTAGTGTCATGGTAGGGATACCCGTGTTTAGCGAACGAATGGAGGAATATAAAATGGTACAAACCATCTGAAAAACTATGATAGACTGAAAAAAATGGCATGGAGGTATGTTATGTCAAATGAGTTATGGATAGCCGTTATCGGCGGTATCTGTAGTCTTTTTGGATCTGTTATCGGCGTTGTCGGAAGCGCAAAGGTGCTTACATACCGCGTGGCGCAGATTGAGGAAAAGCTGAAAAAGCAGTGTGAAAACTGTGCCATTATGGATGGTCGCGTGGACAGGATTGAGGAAAAACAGGCCGTAATGGAAGAGAAAATCAAGGTCGCCAATCATAGGATTGAGAATCTGGAAAAGAAAGGATGAAGAACATGAAGAAAAGAGACTGGACTGAGTGGTGGAAAAAGGCTGGGGTCAGGGCGGGGAAGACGATGGCGCAGACGGCGCTGGCAATGCTGCCCGCGGCTGCAACGATTACGGCCGTAGACTGGGGGACGGTAATCGGTACAGCAGCATTGGCCGGAGTCGCATCCTTCCTCACATCACTGGTAGGTCTACCGGAACTGGAGGGGAAATGAAGAAAGAGAAGCTGTATGAGGGGCCTGACCTCTCTGAACACAATGGATATGTGGACATCAAGCGCGTGCGGAATGCAGGATGCAAGCGTGTAGGTATCCGGGCGGGATACGGAAAGAACAATATTGACCAGAGGTATGTGCCGAATGCACAGGCTTGTTACAATCTGGGAGTGGATGTGCTGCTGTATTGGTTCTCATATGCGTATACTGTGGATATGGCTGAAAAAGAAGCCGCCTATGCAATCTCCCAGGCGGCCAAATATTGGAAGAGATGCCCGATTGCCTTTGACTTCGAGTATGACAGTGTGAACTATGCCAGGAAGAACGGAGTGGCAATCACAAAGGAGCTGGCAACCGACATGGCTATCGCTTTCCTGAAACAGGTAAATGCCGCAAGCTATGTACCTGTGATTTATACCAATAAAGACTACATCCAAAACTATTTCGACCTGAAAAAAATTGCCGCGGCAGTCGGGACATTGTATGTCTGGTATGCGCGATACAAAAACGCGCTTCCGGCAGACGAAGAAGATATCCCGGATATCTGGCAGTATACATCCAAAGGGAAACTGTCTGGCGTGTCTGGGAATGTGGACATGAACCGGTTCTACACGAACTTCTGCGAAGCTACGGTTCCGGCAGACCGGAAAGATAAGTGCAATTTGAATATCCAGGCTTTCCAGGCCGCGGCAAACGCGGACGGCATCCGGGACATGAACGGCGATGAACTGGTGGAAGATGGCCTGGACGGCCCCAAGACGCAGTATGTCAGGAGACAGGTTCTTCTTAAAGCGAAAAAATTTGGACAGAAATACGTTGTAGGTTCGTCCGGCCATGTGGTGAAATGGTGGCAGCATCGGTGCAACGAGATTCTGGGCCACCACCAGGAGGTGGATGGGCTGTTTGGCCCTAACTCCAGGAGCGATACGCTGGCAGTGCAGTACAAGCTGGCCCTTGCGGTGGATGGCATTGCGGGGTATAATAGTATCCAGGCCGCATTTTACAATTAAATATTGTCATGAATCTTGTCATGAAAATAAAGGAATGCGATAAATACTGGGTTTATCGGACATAAAATACCGAGTTGTAATCCTGTCACCCCGATTGATTTATGATAGCCGCAAATCCAAGGCTTTTTCAGTAAAATCAAGGGTTTGCGGCTATTTTCATGCCTTAGAAATATAGCGATTTTAATGCTCGTTTAAGCGTGTTAAAGAAAAATCTTGTCATAAATCTTGTCATGGAATCCTCTAAGAAAAGAGGGCCTTTCGCAGCTTCTCCGCAGCATCCCTCTTTGCTTGTTCCTGCTTATCCATCATGGAGTGCCGATATACAGATTTCATCACATGGTCCGTCTCCCATCCGCCCATCCGGAGGATGTCTGCCTCTGGAACGCCGAGAGCGGACATCTCGCTAGCAAAATAGTGGCGGAGCTTGTGCAAGGGGAATTTCGGAATCCCCAGCCGGCGCTCTATGCGTTCCAGGCCCTTTGTGATGGAGCCCGGGTGTCCCTTGTATACATATCCCTGCTCCTGTATCTTTTCTGCCAGATTGCTTGGTATGATGATGTCACGTGTGCTTTCCGTGGTCTTCGTTGTCTTGACCACCCATTCCTTATCCTCGTTCAGCACCAGGGCCTTGTTTATATGCACTATATCACCATCCACGTCCTCCAGCTGCAGCGCACATATTTCTGACCGGCGCATACCATAGCAGGCCAGGGTAATTGGAATCTCATATTTTGTGCCATTCACCTCTGCCAGGATTCTTTTTACGTCCTCCTGGGACGGCGTATACGGCTCAGATTTGATCTTTTGTGGCAAGGTGGTAGAAATCCTCAGGTTCGGGCAGAAAGTCCCCAGGACGGCCGATACGAAGCCGTGGTAGTTACTTACAGTCTTTGGGGAGCGTCCTTTGGAAATCTCATTAATTAGTTTGTTGATATGTATCTGCGTGACATCTGATACTGGCAACTTGCAGAACCAGGCCGGGAACCGGTTCGCTACTTCGGAGTATTCCTTTATCGTCCTGGGGGAAAGCACGTTCCGCTTCATGTCAACATAGCCTTCAGCAGCTTTCTGAAAAGTCATATTCGTTTTTGCAGACTGCACCTTGTCCAATTCCTTCGCCATGGCCTGAACGGCTTCTTTCTGTGTAGGCTTGCAGTCAAACACGACCGTGTACACCTGGCCCTTGTAAGTCTTCCTTATCCGGTAGGAGCCGGACGGCAGCTTTTCAATCTTCATGGTATCATCCTCCTTAAAAATGGGTATAAAAATAACAGCTAGCGCGAACCAATGTTCTGCTTGCAAGCTGCTCCCGGAGATGGTACAATGTAGGTGCTGTAGAAACTGATGTGTCCCTCCGGGATATATCTAAAGCCGTTCGGTGCTGGTAACACCGGGCGGTTTTACTTTGGTACAAAACAGTTGTTTTTCTGGTGTACACTATTCATAGTATAAGAAAGGACAAACACCATGAAAAATAACACTACTCCTCTTTCTCAGCTGAAAGATGCTGTACATAAAGCTTTGCAATCTTACGCGCATCAATCACAGTCCAGTGTCCCGATTGTAATGGATCCAGGGACGATTTTGCATGCTGTTTCGTGGATTAGGTTCGGAACCATCAATCTTTCAACAGGAAAATCTGTAAACGTTCAAGAAATACATTTTGATTCACCGTCTGAGAAAGATTAGCACAAATCTTGATGGCTTCCCTCATTGCGTCTTCAGGGCTTTTGCTTAAAAGTTCATTTTCGAATACCTGTGCATTCGTTGGTATTTCTTTTGGATACATTGCGCAAAAGAAAGGTTCTTCGTTTCCAGGATGATAAATCTGTGAATTTCCTCCAGGAGTAATAATTTCGGTGCGCATTTTCCCATTTCTTCCAATTCCGCATACTACAAACCCAATATTTAATCCTTTCGGATATGAGGACATATATGTTTGTATGGAATCAACTACATCCTCCACCCTCGCATCTTGCGTCAGCCGTGAACTTTCAGGATTTGTAATAAAATCGGCTATAGTATTGCATGGTATCGCATGTCCGGCATATCCAATAATAACATTCATGCTGATTTTTCTTACTTTTGGATATTCTTCCGATATAATATTCCCAAAGATGTCCGAAACCCTGCCATCACTGGCAACAACAGCCATATGTTCATCAGAATACGCCAATACTACGCTCATTTATTTTCCCTTTCCGGCCCCGGCTCTCCATCTCTCTTAGTCACTCCCCATACAGCCACTTATGCTCCGCCGCCCGAAAAAAGCAGTCCTCTCCATACAGCTGCGCTATTACCTCAATCTCCCGCTCTTTCTTTTTAAGAGCTTTTTGGATTTTCTTCTTTTCTCTTTGTGTTTTCTGGATGCGTTTTTCGCATTTTTCAGTATAGCTATCCATTATTCATCCTCGTTTCCTACAGCCAGGGGGCAAAGAAGTTATTGATATACAAAGACTATCTTTTCAGAACTCCAAAAACTAGGGCTGTATTCAAATTCTATTTCGCCAGCATTTTCTGGAACTTCAAAATAAACAGAACCTGTTATCTTTCTTCCGGATGACAATGTTTGCGTGAATCCGGAATCATCTGCGCCGTAACTTCCCTCACATGCATAGCCGTCAGCATAACAGTCAAAATCCCAATATCCTACTGTGGTATCGGAAGAGCCAACATTTTCAAAAGTAAATGTCGCATAAACAAATTTGTTTCCAGCTGCCGGTTGAATAAATTGATTATCTGATACATATTCTCCACATTCATCATAAGAAACCAAGACATATTTGTTTTCCCATGTGTCGCCTACATAATATTTATCTTTTTGCTCAGGCTCTTCCTGCTTTGATTCAGAAGACTTTTCCGTCTGTCCATCTTTCGATGATTGCGTATTGTCTGCTCTGTTCGTATTTCCTGATTCTTTTGGCTTGTCATCGCTCCCTCCACTAGCCGCGCCAATAATACAGATTGCGACAAAGGCAATGATAATCCATTTCAAAACTCCGCTCTGCTTCTTTCTGCAATTCGGACACACCTTTGCTCCAGCCGGAATCTCCGTTTTGCAATGCTTACATAATTTTGTCCCTTTCTTTTCTGCCATAATGAATTCTCCTTTTCTTTAGATTTTATCAAATCGCCGTAGCGGTTTAATCATTATGTGCTTCATATTCTATTTTTTGCACATCCTTTTTACAGAAATCATTTTCTGTTATATGCCTTAAAGCATGATAATAATACTTCAACTGACTGTCCCTTGACAATCTGGCATTTAAAAAGATTGTGTATGAATCATCAGCATTCTTGACCAGATGCTCCGGAACCATGGTATCCATGTCCATTATCTGTACATTGATATCTTCCATATTGAATCACCCCTTTGTATGTTACAAAATTATGTGTCCTATAAAACGGACTTAAAAATCTTCCCCCTTTTCCTGGTTATATAGATTCTTCATAAATTCCATATGAGCCTTGAATCTTTCTGGCGGCATACTACGCTTCATATGGAAGAGAGAGCGCATATCCTCATCCTCAAACATTTCCTGGGCGAGCTTGGCGGTCTCTTCATTTAGATAATATCCAGACTCAGTTTCCTTTCCGTCCATTATCCAATCAACAGAAACTCCAAAGTAATCAGCAATTTTCTTTATATTGGATACGTTTGGGCTACTGCTATTAAGCTTACTAAGGTATCCCTTGCCAAAACCCAATGTATCTTCAAGCTTGTTTAGCGAAATTCCATTGTCTTTACAGAGCTTCTTGATGCGTTCTTTCATGGCGCAGGTGCTCCTTTCATCATTTCTGAAAAAATCGCAAAAAATATATTGACAAATCTGAAATAATCGCTATAATTAAATTAACGGTTCTGAAAAAATCGCAAAATAATAGCGTATTCAAAAGTGCCTGATATTTTTGTAATTCTTGTGTGGTAGCTTGATTATAGAATATTTTCAGAACTTAGTCAACATATTTTGGCGATTTTTTCAGAATTATTTTAAGGAGGTGATATTACGGAAGATATTCGTATTTATGACAATATTGTCAAAAAAGCGAAAGAAAAGAAGATGTCAATCAATTCTATTGAAAAAGCCGTTGGTCTTGGTATTGGAAGTATGTGCAAATGGAATGTAGTAAGCCCTACCGTAAGAAATTTAAAAGCGGTTGCAATGGTCTTGGATACCACGATTGACGAGTTGGTGACTTAGAGGGGAGGTGAGGGAAACGGATATAACTAAATTCAGCCAAGAGGAATTATGCAAGGCGTGGGATATTTTAAGCGGTTGGGAATGGTATGAGGGGTTCGGAGAAAAGCCAAAAGATTTTGACAAAATGATACCATATCGCAGGACATTGCTTGAAAAAATTTTTCATGCTCCGGCAAGAGATGATTATATATCACCCCTGTGCCGTGCAATAGAGAATGTTGTCCCACGAAAAGAACTTTTAAGATACCACAACATTCATAATTTGGGAAAGACAAATGAAGAATTTGAAACATTTTGGTTCTTGAATGAGGGTGGTTGCTTCACAGGGAGTTCAGAAACTCTAAAATACTTTTCCAAACTTCCGGGGAAGTCGTAGAAAGTGAAACAAAACTGATGAACAGGGCAATAAGCGAGATTACAAAAGTTATTATATGCGGAACCCAAATTTCAAGCTTACGGTTTTTCTCACTTGCGAGATAACCTTTTCCTGGTTCATCAATAGATATGCTTAAAGGTTCGGTTTGTAAAGTTATGAACTTTCCATTTTCGCCGGGACAAGTGTAAGAATCATATTTGATTTTGATATATCCGAGTGATTTTAAATATTCATATATTTCCATATCGGATTCGGATATTCCTGCACAATCAATAGTCTTTACTTTCATTAAGTTTTTAAGCAGTTTCTTTTGATTTTTATTTAACATTGCGCGACTTCTTTCTTTGTACTCGGCCCTGAACGGCCTGTGCATAAATTATAGAAGATTGACAAGCGAAAAGCAACAAAAGCCCCATTCAGTACGCACATACCGAACAGGGCAACGTAACCACTAAACCATGCTTAGCGGATACAGGAACTATTTTACCAGATTCTTCCTGAATTCGCAAGAACAGGAGGAAATTTTATGGATGAAATCAGATTGCGGTCTAAGAGGGACCGGGAGCCGATGACGGATGAACGGCTCCATATGCTGTTGAATTATGCAGTGGGAATCATTGCAGAGGTTTTAGGTTTTGCGCTGGCGTTCGTAATCGTGCTGTGCATGGCCGGAGTATTGAGATAAGGAGGTGAAGAGAGTGAAAGCAATTAACAGAGTAATGTTTGTATGTTTCAAGAAGCTTCCGTGCGGTATTTTGGAAAGATTTAGTGTAATTGTCATGGCGCAAGATGAAGCCGCCGCAAAGAAGAAGTATGAATCAGAGGGATATACGGTCAGGTAGGGGGTGATAGGGATGCCGAGGGTAGCATTGAGCGCACAGCAGAAAAGGGAACACAAGCTCCGGGACTTCAAAGGGTGGGTGGCCAGACAGATGAAGCTCACAGGGAAACGCCAGGCGGATGTGGCGGAAGCGCTGGGGATTTCCTGTGGGAGGATTTCCCAGATGCTGAAGATTCCTGACCCCAAAAAGGACAAGGGGAAGAAAGAGGAGAAAGACCCATTCAGCTACGGACAAGTCCTCATTCTTTGTGACTTTTTCGGGGTTGATGGAGAGGAAAAGGAGCGGCTGTTGACGCTGTGAGAAAGGAGGAGGAAATGCGGGAGGTACTTAACGCCAGCAATGTCCTGGGGGCAGTTGCGCTCCTTGCCATGCTGGCAGCTCCTGGAGCGGTAGAAAGCGGCATGTACGTAACAGCCATTGTGCTGACAGCAATCTGCGCGGTATGTGCGCACTTGTCCATCAAGGAGGACGGAAAAAAGAGATAG
>ERZ808044.585-NODE-585-length-35167-cov-14.286378_pt1 | contig 35167 bp, 31 predicted proteins | sample MGYA00380195_ERZ808044 | MGnify/ENA primary metagenome ERZ808044 (study PRJEB31490, sample SAMN06133423) | mouse gut metagenome | isolation source: Z7_2 | host: mice | place: China: Chengdu | collected 2015-05 ...
TGTGTTCCATGAACTGCCAAGCTCAGATACCGGCGCTGCTGCTTTAATATCATTGTCCGTAATGGAGTCCAGATCACCCTCCATCCCATCTTCCCCGCTGGAAAAACTATCTTCTTCATCACCGACTTCGGTTAAGCTGGAGGAAAAGATGTCCTTATTGTCCTCCAGAGCGCCGTCTGCCACCAAAAGCCCTACAACTACAGCCGACATAATAATGCCCGCCACAAGCGAGACAATCAGAAGGATCTTAGCTATCCTCGCAGATTCTCGCGCACCGGCATAATCCCCGCTTTTTTGCTGAGTATTGATTTTACTGGAAAATATTATACTTGCTATCCCCAATGGAAGGCAGCACATTAAAAGAGCCAGCACTGAAAATATCATATATAATGTGCCATTTATCGGTTTTTGCTCACTCTGAGGCGAGTATTGCCCATACCGATCATACCCGCTGCCGCTCTGTCCATATTGGTTCAGCTCACTGTACTGCCCGTAACGGCTGCCCTGGCTGTCATACGATCCCTGCTGCCATTGTTCCGTACTTTGTCCGGACATCCCATAGCGGTACCCTCCGTTATCGCTCTTTATTTCTCCTCCGTTTTTCTCCAGGCTGACTTTCCCCTGCCCATCTGTTTCTTGTCCGTGGATTACGGTTCCGCACATTGGGCAGAACCTCGCATCATCAGAAATCTCTGCGTTGCAGAATTTACATCTCATGGCGCATCCCTCCTTAATCTCTTTTTCCGTCCGCTGCTCTGAACGCGCTACGCAAATATCCTCACAGCTGTCACTATCAGTATATTATAGTCTTCGGAAACAAACAAGAAAAACATTCTAAATGATTCTTATTTGATTCTTATTATTTGCGAACAACAAAAAACCGTGCATTCGTTTTCTCCTGCACAGCCTTTTTCTATTTTCTTTATTCTGTTATGAGCGGAGAGGGTGGGATTCGAACCCACGCGCCCTTGCGGACAAACGGTTTTCAAGACCGCCTCGTTATGACCACTTCGATACCTCTCCATGTCGTGCGCTTTTCATCAGCGCATTGACTATTCTAGCAAAACAATTTAATACTGTCAACACTTTTTTTCATAATTTTAGCAAAAATTTTTTAGACTACTTTTTTACCCTTTTGCTGGGCTTTTTCCATCTTTTTTCTAATTACAAGCATCTTTCGGTCTATCTTATAAATGGTTCTAGCGCAAGCTTTTAAGTCTTTGCTGAATCTGTTTTTTTCGCGGTTCTCCTGAAATTGTTCAACTTCATTCTTATAGATAAAATGATGCTCCACCGCCGCCCAGAAATTCATTGCCTGAGTTCGGATTTGGATTTCTACCTTTTTCTTTTCCGTACCACCTGCCGGAGCCAGCACAATAATATGAAGGCTTTGATAGCCACTAGCTTTTGGCTTACTTACATAATCTTTGATTCTGACTACTTCCAGAGCTTCTTTCTTAATAAGAATTTCTGCCAGTCTGTATACATCATCCAAAAAACTGCAAACTACTCTTACTCCTGCAATATCGCCGAGATGCGCCAGAGCATTTTCCCTGTTTACCGCCTGATTTTTCTTCAAAAGTTTGTTTAAGCAGCTCTCCGGCGTTTTTATCCTGTATGTAATTTGGCTAATGAATGTTCTCCCCAACCTTCGGGAATATTCCTCATTGATCCTTTCCAGCTCCTGCCTGATTTTTTCGCAAGCAATTCTGTAAGGCCTGCAAAATTCTTCCTCACCCATCCGACACAAAAACTCCTGATAGGATTCTTTTTCTGTACCCATAATAACAAATTCCCTTCCCAAACAACGGATGTCAGGCTTCGCCAGCCATCCTTCTGTTAACAAACGCTGTCATGCTTCGCGAGCCAGCTTATTGTAATAATTTGCGAAGTAGCCGTGCAAGCATCCCCCGAATATCATTATTATGCGCAGTACAGTCAAAATATTCATACCTTCCGAAGCTTTAAAAAATTTTCTGCCGTGATAATGTCCTCCGGTGTAGTTATTTTTATATTTTCATAAGAGCCTTCAATCAATCTGACCTTATGGCCAGTCATGGTTTCCACCACCATGGCATCATCCGTGATCACTAGTCCTGCATTTTTAAGTTCTTCCTCTTTTTCCATCAAGCTACTGTATGCTTTCTTTATCAGAGAAAACTCAAAGGTTTGAGGTGTCTGCACCAACCATGTAAGGTTCCGGTTGGGTGTGGAGGCAATGTTGCCTTCTTCATCCGCAATTTTTATCGTGTCCTTTACCGGCATTCCCACCACACAGGCTTTATGTTTTCTGACACAGGAAAAAGCCCGCTCTATGATCTCCTCGCTCACCAGCGGTCTTGCCCCGTCATGAATAAAAATATAATCGCAGTCTGATATCTGGTTTAAGCCAATGGCCACTGAATGGTATCGTTCTCTGCCACCTTCCACAATATGACTCACTTTCGCAAATCCATATTTATCAACGATTTCTTTTTGACAGTAGTGAACATCTCCGGGAGATACCACTAACACAACCTCATCCACTAGACTGTTCTCAAAGGCTTTTAGGGAATAATAAATAACCTCTCTCTTACCTATCTGCATGTATTGCTTTTTGATATTGCTTCCCATCCGTCTGCCGCTGCCTGCTGCAAGAACAATCGCCGCTACCCGCTCCCTTTTTTCTGCTTTCATGAAATACCCACGCCTTCCTGCTACAGTATTCACAGTAAATCCACATGCGCCGCTGACGCGGTTCACCACCACAGTATGAAAGCCAGACATTCTGTGCTCTCAGCACTCTCGTGCTCACCGCTCCCCCAGCTTCAAATTGGGAATCGCGTTTAAGTCAAAGCCATGGCGCACTCCCTTTTGATATTCGTAATAAGCGGCTGCTCCGATCATCGCCGCATTATCTGTACAGTACACGGGAGAGGGGCAGTAAAACATGATTCCCTTCTTCCGGCAGGCCTGCTCAAACGCCGCCCGCAGTCCGCTGTTGGAGGCAACGCCCCCTGCAATGGCAAATTTAGGGCAATGGTAAGCCTCAAGCGCTTCCATGGAATGTCCCACCAGCACATCAATCACAGCCTTCTGGAAAGAAGCCGCCACATCCGCTGTCTGTATTTCTTCCCCCTTCATTTTGCAGGAATTCAGATAGTTCAGCACTGCGGATTTCATGCCGCTGAAACTGAAATCATAAACGGCATTTTCTATTTTGGCCCTGGGAAAATGAACGGCGTCCGGGTTTCCTTCCTTAGAAACCCGATCGATCTTGGGACCGCCGGGATAGCCTAAGCCAATCGCCCGGGCTACTTTATCAAAGGCTTCCCCTGCCGCATCATCCCTGGCTCTTCCAATAATTTCATACTCCCCGTAGTCCTTTACCATCACCAGATGGGAATGTCCGCCGGAAACCACAAGGCTTAAGAAAGGCGGCTCCAAGTCCTTATGTTCTATATAATTGGCGCTGATGTGCCCCTCGATATGGTGCACACCCACCAATGGAATACCGGAGGCAAAGCTGATTGCCTTAGCGGCAGATACCCCCACAAGAAGAGCCCCCACAAGGCCAGGGCCGTAGGTGACTGCAATTGCCGTCATGTCGGAGAGTTCCTTTCCGGCATCGGAAAGCGCCTTTTCAATCACCTGATTGATCTTTTCTATGTGCTTGCGTGAGGCAATTTCCGGCACCACGCCGCCGTATTCTGTATGCAGTGCAATCTGGGAATAAATCACATTGGAAAGCACCTCTCTGCCATTTTTTACCACCGCCGCTGCTGTCTCATCGCAGGAGCTTTCAATTGCCAATATGTAAACGTCCTTTTCCATCATTCCTCATCATTCTCCACCGGCTGCCAACCGTAAATCTTCCAATGGCCGTCCTCATCTTTACGGAGAAGGAAAACCTCCTCATTACTTTCAATATAGGTGCCTTTCCTCAGAGAAAAGCTGCAGTAAAGCTTGGCCCATTTATAGCCGTCCCTGGAAAATTCCTCCACATCCACACTAGAAGAAGGACTATAGCTGGAAATCACAATTTCTTCTTCCTTAAAGGTGTTGATATCCCATTTCAGGTCATCTAAATATTGCTGCTGGGTTTTATTGGAAATCAGTTCCGCATCATAAAGCCTTTGGGCCTGAAGAGCTAGCTTCTCAAATTCTTCATCGGTATAGGTTTCTCCTATGATACACTGGGCCAGTTCTCCAAAGTATTTTACCACTTCGCGAGGAGTAGGAGGATAATTTTTGTCCAGATCCCGCATCAGAACCTCCTGAACCACAGTTGTGTCCACGGTTTCCTCCTTGCTTTTATCCTCTCTTTTGTTAGTCAGGTAATAGTAATAGCCGCCCACCAGGCAGATCAAAACCACACCCACAATCACACCTTTCATCAGTCCGCTTTTCTTATTCATTATGCTTCCTCCTCATAACAGTCCAGTTCTCCTGAACTGTTACTCTTCTCCCTCAAATACCAGCTCTATGGTCTTTCCGTCCTTACAGGTCTCCGCCGCCGGAAATATTTTTCTAACCTCGGACAGATATTCCTCTGGCCGGCTTAAGGAAGGACTGTAGTGAGTCAGCCAAAGCCGCTCCACCCCGGCCCGTCTTGCCAGCTCTGCCGCCTCATAAAAGGTCATATGCTTATTTTCTTTTGCCTTGGCTTTTTTATCCGGTTCTCCGTACATGCCCTCACAGATAAAAAGATCGGCTCCTTTGGCATGCTTTACAATACTTTCTGTGGGCCTGGTGTCGGTACAGTAAGTTACCCTAAGACCTTTCCTGGCAGGTCCAAGCACCATATCCGGCGTCAGGATTTTGCCGCCCGTTTCAATGGTCTCTCCCTTTTGCAGGCGATTCCAGTATTTCTTTTCAATTCCCAGAGAAATAGCCTTATCCACCTGAAACTTCCCGGTTCTCTCAATGGAAATACTGTAGCCGTAGCAGGGAACATTGTGGTTGACCTTAAAAGCCTCAATGCAAAAGCCGTCAAAATGTATGATGTGCTCCGCTTCATTTAATTCCAGGCAATCGATTACAAAGGGAAGCTCAGGCGCAATCACTCTCAGGGAGGCCACCACCTTTGAGAGCCCTTTTGGCCCCACCAAAAGCAGCGGCTCTGTCCGCTCTGCATTCCCCATAGTAAGGAGCATTCCCGGCAGTCCGCTGATATGGTCCGCATGAAAGTGTGTAAAGCAAATCACATCGATAGGTTTAGGGCTCCAGCCCTTTTCCTTCATTGCAATCTGCGTTCCTTCGCCACAATCAATCAATATACTTTGTCCATTATATCTGGCCATCATAGATGTGAGCCATCTGTATGGGAGCGGCATCATTCCGCCGGTCCCCAGCAAGCAAATATCCAGCATACTTCCTCCTGAAGCTTTGCTTTCTGCTGCAGGTCAGATCATCTCAATGATTTCTTCCTCCTCCACCGGAATGGCAAAGCCTTCGATCATTTTATCATAACATTCTTCACACAAATCAAAAGAATGTTTTTTTCCATCCTTATTGCTGAAATATCCAAACGCAATCTCTCCATGGAAGCCCCCCTCCATTAAAATTCCGTTTTTGACCTTCAACTCTTTTTTGCACTGGTTGCAAATCACTTTTTCCAATTCTTTGGTATCATTTTTTAAAAATTTTCGCATGTTCTTATCCTCCCTTTGTATTCTCCCCTGTGAAAGTGCAGAAAATAAGGTAAAATGCTTTTGCTTATCTTTCTGCAGCTCCCAACTACCATTATACATAAAAGAGAGATTAAGAACAGTGGTAATTCTTCCATGCGGTTCCTATCTTTTCCACATGATCAGGGCATCCTCCGCAGGTCTTTCATAAAACCCCGGTCTGACCCCCTCCCCCTTAAAGCCAAGGCTTTCATAAAGCCTGATTGCCGGCTCATTGCTGACCCGCACCTCAAGGGTACAGACTGTGATATTCTGTTCGCCAGCTTTTTCCAGCATATATTGCATCATCCGCCGGCCGATTCCCTGATTTCTGTAAGCGGCATCCACCACCACATTTGTGATCTCGCCTTCCCCTGCAATGTTTCTGATACCGCAGCAGCCTACGATCTGGCCATGGAGCTCTGCCACATAATAACTGGCATAATCCGCTTCCACCATTTCCAAAAAATCCCGGGCCGACCATGGCATAGAAAATGCCTCACTTTCCAGCCGGCTTGCCTCCTCCACATCAAGAGCCTGCATATCTCTGATCTGCAGCATTTTGCCATGCTCCCTTTCTTTCAGGAAACGACAAAACTTTACATTTTATCGCTGCCTGTAAATGCTTTTTATTTTGCAGCCTTCTCCCTCTCCGCCTGGGACAATCTTAAATATTCCGGCGCATGGTCTCTGGCCGCCACATACTTTCCTTCTTTTAAATACTGTATCGCCAACGGTGCAAAAGCCGCCGCCCGCTGCCGGTTCATATGGGCCGGTGCAAAACCATAGGAAACCTCCATAAGCTCTTTAAGCCTCTGGTCAAACACAGGCACACCGTCCCCCAAAAAAATCACTTCCCGTCCTAATTCGTTGCACTTCGCTGTGATCTCGTCAATGGAGATGGCACACTGGGAAACAATACTTTTCAGCGCATAGGAAACCCTGCCTTCCTCTTCCTTTCTTATATATTCATAAATACCGGTATATACCTGATTTCTCCTGGCATCCATCAGGGGACAGACCAGTTTGTCCGTGCCGTATAAATTACAGGCCAGACCGTCCAACGTAGGAATCTCCACCAGCGGCACATCCATGGCAAGCCCAAGTCCCTTGGCTGTGGCAGAGCCTATCCGAAGTCCTGTAAAAGAGCCGGGCCCTGCGGAGATCGCGATGGCATCCACGGTAGACAAGTCCAGCTCTATCATTTTTTTCAGTTCGTCCAGCATGGGAAGCAATGTCTGGGAATGGGTCTTTTTGTACTGGACATTATACTCGCCCGTCAGCGTATCATCCTCCACAATTGCCACCGATGCCACCAGCCCGGAGCTGTCTATTGCAATGACTTTCATATTATATAACCTTGCTCTTTTCTATCTTTATTTTTCTGTAATCAAAGCCCTTTTCCGCATCCCGAAGGATGGTCACTTTCGTGTACTGTTCGGGAAGGATTTCCTCTATCAAATCCCCCCACTCGATCAAACTGACCCCTTCTCCGTAAAAACAGTCCTCATAGCCAATCTCTTCCATCTCACAGATATCCCCGATTCGGTACACATCAAAATGATAAAGAGGACATCTTCCTCCCTCATAAATCTGCAAAATAGTAAAGGTAGGACTGTTTACAGGCTCTGTAATGGCAAGCCCGGCGGCAAAGCCCTGGGTAAAAACCGTCTTCCCCGCCCCTAAATCTCCTGTCAAGACAAAGACCTCACCCTGCTGCGCCTTTTCTCCAATTCTTCTGGCAAAGAAAAAGGTTTCCTCCGGGCTGTGGGTTTCTATTATCTTTTCTTCCATATCCTGTTTATCCTTTATTTAGCATAAGGACAGTTTGCGAAGCGTACTGTCCGTTGTTAACATAAGGGCATATTGCCCGTTGTTTTAGCTGCGGATTTTCACTTTCTTAGGCGGCATATGAGTAGATATCATCTGCGTAACGCTCATGGCCTTTTCCCCTAAATCCTTCTTAGGAAAAATGGATGCGTTCACAGGCGATGTGTAGAGAATCAGGCTTCGGGGCGTAGAGACCGCCTTATGCATATTCTCCCACTTTTGGCTCTGAACCTCATCATTTTGAGACACCGAAACGCCCTCCTCATTCATCTGATAGTGAAGGGGATTCTTAAACGCCGGATTGGACAGATACTGCTGTCTGGACTTGATAAACAGCGTCCACGGCAGATAAGCCAGTATCACCACGCCACCAATCAAAAACAGCGCGCCATAACCCATAAAAAACGTCACTACCAAAAGAGCACCCACCACCGATCCGATCAGCCCGGATGCACTGGTGTATGTATGATACAGCATATAATCATAAAGGACTCCCGGCGTGATTTTTACATCAAATTCTACTTCCATAGTTATACTCCATCCGTTGTTATCGCCAAAGAGCACCTACGCGGGCAGGTGCTCTTTTTAAACAATACCATAAATGATTTTCTTTTTCAAGTTATTCGTGCCTGAGGGCTTCGATGGGGCTGAGTCTGGCCGCCTTCCGTGCCGGATAGATTCCGAAGAAAATTCCCACGCCGCAGGAGAAAAGGGAAGCGGCCAGCACGGTTCCTGTGCTGATCTGTGCACTGACTCCTGCGATGGAGCACACGCCTGAGGCGCCAAGCACGCCCAGAATAATGCCTATGATACCGCCAAGCAGGGTGATGATGCCAGCCTCCGCCAAAAACTGTAACAATACGGAGCCCGTTCTGGCTCCAAGAGCCTTCCGGATTCCAATCTCCCTGGTACGCTCTGTGACCGATACCAGCATGATATTCATAACGCCGATGCCGCCTACCAGCAGGGAAATTGCCGCTACAAAGGAGATAAAAATAGTGATAAAGCCCAAGATCGTGTCAAACTGAGCGGTAACATCCGTAAAACTCTGCATCATGATCTGATTTTCTCCCCGGACATTGTGCCTGCTCTCAAGCAGGGCAAGTACCCTGGAGGCTACCTCCGTGCAATATTCTGAGGACTCCGCAATGACATAAAACTGTTCTATCTCATCAATATAATATCCCAGCTTATTGGCCATAAAGGTTAACGGTACCTCCGCCTGCACTGTGGTGAAAGTTCCGCTCCCCATATTGATAATGGAAGAAGCATTATCCTGCCTGATGCCTACCACCCGAAGCTCCTGGGTAATCCCCCAGAAGGTTGCGTCAAAGGTCATGCCAATCACGTCCGAAGTCCCGAAGAGCGCTACCGCACTGCTCTCTGTTATGATGCAGCTGTTAGCGGCACTGTCGTAGTCATTCTGTGTATAGTACTTCCCTTTGATGATGGGTTCGGCAGAAATATACTGCTGGCCCACCGTCCCTCCGCTCATATTGATGTCATAATCCCCTTTGGGGCCTTCCGCCGTCCCCCATGTTCCAAAGTTGGGGGTTACCCCTTTTACATGCGGTATCTGCGCTTCTATGGCATCAAAATCCGCCTGACTGAAGGTGACCGTGGTGTCCTTTCGTGTGCTGTCCACGTAAAAGGCTATCTGGCCTCCGGCAATTCCTTCCAGCTCGGAATTGACCTCGCTTCGGACACCGTTACCAATGGAAATTACCATGATCACGGAGGCTATTCCTATGATGATGCCCAGCATGGTGAGGATGGAGCGCCCCTTATTGCTCCTGATATTCATCAGAGCAATTTTGATATATTCCCAAATCTGTGCCATTTGTTACCTCGCTTATCTGTTGCTTTGTTCGTAAGAACTGTTGGTGAAAATCTTAAAAACTATCGTTTAGAGCGACTACTGCTGTGTCGGCATTGCCATCGCCGGCATGCCCTCAACCAGGGTAGCCGTCACATCCGTCACCACCTGTTCTCCGCCGGAGAGCCCTTCGGTAATCTGTACCATGGTATCCGATGAAATTCCTGTTGTCACCGGCTTCTTTACCAGAATATTGTTTTCTATTATGTAGACAAACTCACCGTCCATATCCACGTTTACGGCTGTCACCGGAACAAGCACCGCGTTATTTTCCTGTGCTGTGCTGATCACTACCTTTGCTTCCACTCCCAGAATCACATCACTGTCAGGGTTGGTAATCTTGATTTCCGTTCCCACAACGGCGGCGCCGCTGTTATTGGTCTCTGCCATCTTGTTAATCTTGGAAACCTCGCCTTCATATTCCTTGCTGCCGATGGTCACTATAGCTTTCTGTCCTGTGGCAATCTTATCCAGATCGTATTTGGTGACGGAAATCTTCACCATCACATCCTGTGTGCTTTCCAGTTTCAGGAGTTGAGAGCCTGCAGCCACACTGCCTCCCTCCACCGCATTTATCTCTGTCACCACACCGTCAAACTCTGCTGCCACACCGCCTGCCGCCGCTTCCAGACTTTCCAGTGAATCGGCCGCCTCAATTTCCTTGGTCTGGTTTTCAGCCTCCAGTTCCTCCCTTGCCCCTGCCGTCATTTTACCTGCCTCTGCGGAGCTTTGCTGGGATTTCATTTCCGAACGGTATTCCTTATATTCGGAGAGCATTTTGTTGTGAACATCCAGTTCTTCCTGCCATTTCTGCACATCCTTATTGTTCTGCTGCTCATAGCTGTTTAACTGCACCAGCTTTTGCAGGTTCATATATTCCTCGGAATCCGGCTGGTTCTGCCAGTCGAGCAGAGAAATCTGCAGCAGGGCTCCCTCATAAGCCAGATCGCTTTTTTTCTTTTCAATTCGGTTTTCAAGCTCCGTGATATGAGCTTCTGTGTCGGCAATCTGCTGGTCCAAAACCTCAAGGTTAATATTGGCCTCGTTGATATCTCCCAGCTTCTCACTGTTTCCCTGAAGAGAATTTTTGTAGCTTCCCTCTGCGGACTGGGCCTTCAGCTGAGCCAGCTCCTTTTCCTTTTCCAGCTCGGCGGCGTCATAGGAAATCAGCAAGTCTCCTGCCTTCACCGCATCTCCCACGGCTACCGGAACGCTGTCAATTTTCACATTTACATCAGAAAAGTAGCTTTTGGTCTTCTCTGTGGTTACTGTGCCACTGGTGTTAATCACCTGCTCAATCTCTCCTGTGACAGCTTCCGCCGTTGCCACGTAGGCAACCGCCTCATTTTTTCCAAATACATTCTGAACTACCACAAAAAGCACCACCACACCTGCCAAAACAAATGCAATGATTTTTTTACGTTTCTTTTTTGCCGCCCCATCAAGAGGCTTCTTTTCCTTTTTAGGCTTTGCCATATCGAATTCCTCAGCTTTTTTCTTCTTGAACATCTTCTCTCCTCTTTCTTCTGCGTATGCAGTATTATTATTTTCTATGAAAGCTTTCATGCATTGCCGCAATCACCATCTGTGTTTATCACATCATCTACAATCTTTCCATCCATAATCCTGATGATACGTTTCGCCCTTGCGGCAATCTCATTGTCATGGGTGATCAGAATCACCGTCCTGCCCTCGCTGTGCAGCTCCTTTAAGATTTCCATGATCTCCTTCGTGGAACCCGAGTCCAGATTTCCGGTGGGCTCATCTGCTAGAATCACAGGTGGCGCCTGGGCAATGGCTCTGGCAATGGCAACTCTCTGCTGTTGGCCGCCGCTCATCTCGGAGGGCTTGTGGTCCATACGTGCTTTCAGTCCCACCTTCTCGAGTGCAATCTTGGCAAGCCTTAATCTTTCTTTTCTGCCAACCCCCCGGTAAATCAGCGGCAATTCCACGTTCTCAAGAGCCGTCAGGCCTGCAATCAGGTTAAACCCCTGAAAAATGAAACCAATCTCCCGATTTCTGATATCCGAGAGCTCATTGTCCGTCAGGCCTGAGACATCCTGCCCATTCAGTATGTAGGTTCCGCTGGTGGGAACATCCAGACATCCCAGCATATTCATCAATGTAGATTTGCCGGATCCGGACTGTCCTATGATCGCCACAAACTCATTTTTATCAATTTTCAAATCCACATGGTCCAGTGCCCGGACCTCGTTTTCTCCGGGATTATAGATCTTGCACATTTCCCGGATTTCAATCAGTTCATTCATAGCAATCCTCCATGTCAGAGTACCTCTCAAAGTTTAACTCAGAGTACAACTCTTTTTCTTTGTACTATTGTATTATATATATAATACAGTTTTTGTCAATACCCAATCTTCAAATTGTCAGTTTTGTGTATTAAATTGTCTGGATCCATTGTCCAAATTCTTTACTCTAATAATATAACGAATTATATGTGGAAAAAATTACAGGAATATATAAGGATTTCTTAAAATTATCTAAATATTTTACGACAGATATTTTAAACCTGTCCGGAGCAGGCGTCAAATTTCGGAAAAACTCTTTATATAAATTACTTTGGCGTGTCAAGTGATTTTTACTATCAATTAAATAGGCAGCAAAAAGAATAATGCTTCTTTTTGCTGCCTGTTTATTATAGGAAACGAACAAAATGCTTGCAATTTGATTCGTTTCCTGCGCCGGATTTGCGCCGCAAAGCGGCATATTTCCTATAACTGTAGTTATTTAACTGCGGCTATTTAACCGCCTCTGCCGTTCTCTTTTTCTCTCTGATAGTTCCTTCCTTTAAAATAGGGCTTAATTTCTTGTAGGTAAGCATGGTCACGATGGAAACGCTTCCGCCCTTTAACAGATTAAGAGGGGCAACGGCGAATATTACCAAGCTGGTCACGCTGGTAATATTGCCGTTGATAGCCGTACCCATTCCCACAATAGCATCCAACGGCATCCCGTAAAGCTTTGAAAATGCCGGGAGCAGATAAATCGCATTGAACATGGTACCAAATACCGTCATAATCAGCGTACCTGCCGCAGATGCAACAATGGCGCTTTTCTTTGTCTTCTTAAACATATAAATGATACCTGCCGGAAGAATAAAGCTGCACCCGATCACAAAGTTCGCCAGATCGCCCACAAATGCCGTGCTGGTTCCCTTCATAAAAAGCTTTAACAGGATTTTGCAGAACTCAATCATAACTCCTGCCACCGGGCCAAAAGCAAAGGTCCCCACCAGCGCTGGGATTTCACTGAAATCCAGCTCATAAAAGGAGGGGGCAAAGGGCACCGGGAATTCAAAGAGCATCAGTACTGCCGCTATGGCTGCAAACACACCAATCATTGCAATCTTACGGGTGGTCAGTATTCTCTCCTCATCCCCATTTCTTTTTTTCAGATATTTCTCCGCGAAATAGGCGATCAGAAACAGGGCTGCTGCTATCCCCACCGACACCAGCACAAACATTGCATTGTTCACTACACTACTCCATAAACCATGATTCATTTCTTTCTCCTCCTTAAAAATCTCCGCATCTGCGGCTTCGGCTTCTGCCGGATTTTCAGAAAGGTTCTTCCATTTGCGGCGCAACAAAACAAACACCGTCACGCTTCGCGAGCCGGCTTATTGTAATACAAAACCCCGAATGTGTTTGGTTCACATTCGGGGTACTTTCTTTTTACGCCTTCCATGACCTTTTTGCAGATTTACTGTAGATTCAATGCTCCGCAAAACTGTTTCTCAAAAGATTCATCGCTTTACAAAAAATCCACTGTTTTCGCAAAAAGTCACATTTCTTCTTTCATCCAGACTATACTGTTGGTTTTGGAATTTCACCAAATCAGCCATTTGCCTTGCCATAGCTTATTGTGGCATGGACACATGGGTCGCGGACTGTACCGCCAGTAGGGAATTACACCCGTCCCCGAAGAACTTTTCTTTATTTACAGGAGATATTGTAATACTATTCTGATAAAAAATCAAGTGATTTTTCACGCAAAACAATCAACGGCATTTTCAAAAATTTTATATTTTAAAAACGATCATTTTCTGGACTTTATTATCTGCATACGGTATAATTACTTCCAAAAGGAGGTACAAATGAATGGACAAGGAAACTATGCAGTTTCTTTCAGAACAATTTGGGAAAATTAATGGTAGGCTCGACGGGATAGAGGGCAGGCTCGATAAGGTGGAAAACCGGCTGGACGTTATAGAAGTCCGCCAGGATAAAATGTCCAAGCAGTTAACAGAGCTTCAGATCGCCCATAAACGTTTTGAGTTGTCTACCAACACGAAATTATCCAAATTGCAGGATGGCATGGATACAATTGAAGAAATACTCAGGGTAAATGATCTGCTGCCAAATTAGCTTCTTCGCCCTGAGTATTTCATACATATTACATTCTATTCTTACGCTTTCTTATCCTGATTAATCCGCATGGTCAGACTGATTCTCTTCTTGGGCAAATCCACAGAGAGCACCTGCACATCCACAATGTCTCCCACACTGACAGCCTCAAGGGGATGCTTGATAAAGCGATCCGTGATCTGGGAAATATGTACCAGTCCGTCCTGATGGACACCGATATCCACAAACACACCGAAGTCGATGACGTTGCGGACGGTTCCCTTCAAAATCATACCGGGCTTTAAATCCTTCATATCCAGTACATCACTTCGGAGAATGGGGGCGGGCATGCTTTCTCTCGGGTCTCTGGAGGGCTTTTCCAGCTCCTTTAATATATCAGTCAGAGTGATCTCGCCAATGCCAAGCTCCGCGGCCATCTTCTTTTTATCTTTTACCTTTTTCGTGAGAGTACCCGTTGCTACCCCGCTCTCCGATTGTACCTGTCCGGATTTTCCGGCCTTTTCTTTGGCAGGCTCCTGCTCAAGAGTCATGCTGCCCATAGCGGCGGCCAATGCCTTACCCATGGCGGTATTGGTATTGCGGATGACCACTTTCTGCTGCCCCCGCGCTTCTTTTCTGGGTGCGGGCGCTTCTTTCTTCACGCTTCCTGTGGCTTTCGCGGCCTGCTTCTGGGCTCTGCGCACATCCTCCATGGTCATCCCCAGCTTATCCAGCAGCTTTAAGGCCGCCTCATAGGACTCCGGATGTACACTGGTGGCATCTAAGGGATTGTCCCCGTCGGGAATCCGAAGGAATCCGGCACACTGCTCATAGGCTTTCGGACCTAATTTAGGCACCTTAAGGAGCTGGGCGCGGCTCACAAATCGTCCGTTCTGCTCCCGGTAATCCACAATATTTTTGGCAATGGTTTTGGAAACACCGGAGATATATTCCAAAAGGGAAGCCGACGCGGTATTTAAATCCACGCCTACTTTATTCACACAGTCCTCCACCACACCGCCAAGGGCTTCTCCTAATTTTTTCTGGTTCATGTCATGCTGGTATTGTCCCACGCCGATGGATTTGGGATCGATCTTCACCAGCTCGGCCAGCGGATCCTGCAGCCTTCTTGCAATGGACGCCGCGCTTCTCTGTCCCACATCAAAATTAGGGAACTCCTCTGTGGCCAGCTTGCTGGCAGAATACACGGAGGCTCCTGCCTCATTGACGATCACGTACTGGACAGGAGTGTCCAGTTCCCTGATCAGCTCGACGATCACCTGCTCCGACTCTCTCGAAGCCGTTCCATTTCCCACGCTGATCAGAGATACATTGTATTTTTTGATCAGTTTCTTTAATTCTGCCTTGGCCTCCTGCACCTTATTCTGGGGAGCCGTGGGGTAAATTACCCTGGTGTCCAGCACTTTTCCGGTGGCATCCACCACTGCCAGCTTACAGCCGGTCCGAAACGCTGGATCCCAGCCGAGCACCACCTTTCCGGCAATAGGGGGCTGCATCAAAAGCTGCTCTAAATTTTTGCCAAAGACAGAGATTGCGCCGTCCTCGGCTTTTTCCGTCAGTTCATTTCTGATTTCACGCTCAATGGCAGGGGCAATTAACCTGTCATAGGCATCCTGTATGATTTCCTGCAGCGCAGGGGTTGTGTAGGTATTTTCTCTGGTGATTACCTTCTTGGAGAGGTATTGCAAAATCCGTTCCGTGGGGGCCTCCACCTTCACGGTCAGGAATTTCTCGCTCTCCCCTCTGTTTAAGGCAAGCACGCGGTGTCCTGCCGCCTTTTTTACAGGCTCCTGATAATCATAGTACATCTCGTATACGCTCTGGGCCTTTTCGTCCTTTGCGGTACTGGTAAGCAGTCCCTCCTCTATGGTAATATTGCGGATGTAAATACGATAATCAGCCTCATCGGAGATCATCTCGGCAATGATGTCCTTTGCCCCCTGCAGAGCCTCCTTTGCATCCTTTACTTCCTTCTCCTCATTAATATATTTCGCGGCTTCCTCCTCCAAAGGATGATCCGCCTCCTGTTTCAGCAAATATTCGGCCAGACCTTCAAGCCCCTTTTCTCTCGCCACGCTTGCTCTGGTCTTGCGCTTAGGCCTGTAGGGACGGTAAAGATCCTCCACTACCACAAGTGTTTCTGCCGCCAGGATTTTTTCTTTCAATTCATCCGTAAGTTTTCCCTGTTCTTCAATGCTTCCGATGACCTGCTCCTTCTTTTCCTCTAAGTTGCGCAGATAAGTCAGTCTTTCATAAAGGTTTCTTAAAACCTCATCATTCAGGGAGCCGGTTGCTTCTTTTCGATAACGGGAAATAAAGGGAATGGTGTTTCCCTCATCAATCAGCTTCACGGCGGCCTCCACCTGCCATTTTTCAACGCCTAGTTCTTCTTTTAACTTCAGTATTATATCCATACTTCCTCGCATTCCGCCGCTTACGCGGCTTTTTGTTCCCATAGACCTTTAAGAACCCTTTCGGTTCCTTATCATATTATAGAGATAATGTCCCTGTTTTTCAAGAAAGATTTGTATTCTCCCTACAAAAGTGTTAGAATGTGATTACTGGTTATGGAATAATCAATAACAGAATTTGGTTTGCAAATCTGCGTCAGAGAGGTATGCAATGGATTACAATAATAATAACCCGTACACCCAACAAAACAATCAATACTACACTTCAAATCCCAGACCTGGTATTCAAAATCCGGGGCAGACGATGGCTACCATTGCCATGGTTTTGGGGCTTGCAAGTGTTTTCTGCATATTCACGGTCTATCTTCCTATGGTTTTCGGGAGTATTGCCATTATTCTGGCCATCCTTTCCAAGGGCTACGGCAAGAAAATGTTGGCGACTGCCAAAATCGGAGTGGGAACCGCCATCGGCGGTTTGTCCATGGTATTAGTTTTAATCGCTTCAGTTTTTTCATTGCTGATGTCAAACAGTGATGTTCTGATCGACCAGGGCCGTCAGCTCGATGAACAATTTGAGCGCCAGACCGGCCAGAAGCTGGAGGATTATCTGGGGAAATCCTATGAGGATATTATGAGGGAATATGCTGAGTTGTTTCATTAATAGCTAATGTTACAAAAGTTCAACTAATGCGAAAGATAATTTCTTATTATGTAAGTGGAAGGTGAGGGACAATTTATGAGTGCAATGGTCACAGGCAATTATGGATACGGTAATTCTTATATGGGCTACTTTACGGGGGTAAACAGCAGTCAGGCAAATGCTGGCTCTGCTGGCAAGGTTATTGTCAACCCGGGAGAGTCTACCAAGGTTGCTCCTGGGCGGAAATCCTCCCCGGCAGAGTGCGAAACCTGCAAGAACCGCAAATATCAGGACGGTTCCGATGAGATGGTCTCCTTTAAATCAGCAGCCCACATCTCTCCTTCCGCTTCTGCTTCCAGGGTCAGGGCTCATGAACAGGAACATGTAAACAATGCCTACACGAAAGCTGCCCAAAATAACGGAAAGGTGCTTTCTGCCAGCGTTGCTCTGAAATCGGCTATCTGCCCCGAGTGTGGGCGCAGCTATGTTGCGGGTGGAACCACCACCACTCAAATTAAATACCAGGACGAAAGCAACCCTTATACCAAAAATAAAAAGAGCCAGGATGCCATTTCTCTTATTGGCAATCATCTGGATATCGCTGTATAGCATACTTACAGATTTCATTTAAATAGCAGCTTAGTCTGCTGGCTGGGCTGTCATACAGGACAAGGGAGATTTATAAATTATGGATCAGTTTTTATCTTCTGCCAGCCTAAAGTCCATGGCAAGGGGGCAGTTACTTGGCAAGTATGGGACCTTAATCGGTGCCTACCTTCTGCACTTTCTCTGTGTAGTCCCTGTAACTATGATTACATCTTCAGTGATTGGCACAAACTCAATCGGAAGCATTTTAATATATTGTGTAGCCAGCTTCCTGATCAGTTTATTGAGTGGATTTTTCCTTGCCGGGGAATCCTTTATTTATCTGAAGGTTGCCTGTGGTCAAACCCCTGTTGTGAGTGATCTGTTTCACTGTTTTCAGGGAGATCAGGCAAAGGTCATCCACATCCAGGCCATTTTGGCTGCTACCTCTATTTTAAGTTCTCTTCCCTCCATGATCGTAGGCCGTTTTTTGGGACACTCCATGATAAATATCATGCTGGGAGCGCCTTCCGCAGATACAAGTGCCAATGCTTCTTTGTTTTTGCTCTACACCGTCTTTTATGTAGCCGGCGTTGCTGTCACTGTTTTTGTAAAACTCCTGCTTTCTCAGGCCTACTATCTGATGTTGGATTTTCCGGAATATACGGCACCTCAACTGATCAAAATGAGTATTCGTCTTATGAAAGGCCATAAGGGAAGACTATTTTATATTCAATTATCCTTCTTCCCCCTGCTGATGCTCAGCATGTTCTCCTGCGGAATTGGAATTTTGTGGCTGCTGCCTTATATGGATGCCACATCGGCGAACTTCTATCTTGATCTGATAAAAAAGAGTAAGAGTTAAAAACTCTGAGTTAAAAACTCTTTCTATTGATTTTTCTGTGAAATAAGAGCCGTCAATTCGACGGCTCTTTTATACTGATCCATTTCAGATAAGCATTGATAAACAAATCGATTGCCCCATCCATCACCGCATCCACATTTCCTGTTTCCGCATTGGTTCTGTGGTCTTTGACCATGGTGTAGGGCTGCATTACATAAGAACGTATCTGATTTCCCCATCCAATTTCCTTTACTTCCCCACGGATATCCGAAAGCTTTTCGGCGTTAGCCTCCTTTTTCAGCAGATACAGCTTTGCCTTGAGCATCTGCATGGCCTTATCCTTGTTTTGGAACTGGGAACGTTCATTCTGACACTGCACCACAATTCCTGTGGGAAGATGGGTGATACGGATTGCGGATGAGGTCTTATTGATGTGCTGTCCTCCTGCTCCGCTGCTTCGGTAGGTATCAATACGGAGGTCTTCCTCGTTGATCTCCACATCCAAATCTTCCTCGATATCCGGCATTACATCCAGAGACACAAAGGAGGTCTGACGTTTTCCCTGGGCGTTAAAAGGAGAAATACGCACCAGCCGATGCACCCCCTTTTCGGATTTCAGATAGCCATAGGCATTGATACCGTTGACCTGGAAAGTAACCGACTTGATACCGGCCTCATCCCCATCCAGATAGTCGAGCACTTCCACAGCAAATCCTTTGCGCTCTGCCCATCTGGTGTACATACGGTAAAGCATAGAGCACCAATCGCAACTCTCAGTGCCACCTGCCCCTGCATTCAATTTCAGGATTGCCCCGTTGCTGTCATATTCATCGGAAAGCAATGCGCTCACCCGAATCTCTTCAAAAGCCGAAATAAAATCATCCAGCTCCTTTCGGATATCCTCCACAAGGGAGGCATCCTCTTCCTCATAGCCCATCTCAATCAGGGTCTCGATATCCTCATACTGGGATTCTAACCCCTGAACAGTCTCCACTGTATCTTTTAAATTCTTAAGTTCCTTCATTTTCTGGTTGGAAATGTCCGGATCATCCCAAAATCCCGGGGCCTCCATCTCCATTTCCAGCTCTTCGATCTTCTTTGACTTATTTGCTAAGTCAAAGTGAATCCCTCACTTCCGCTAAAGGGCTCTTGTAAGTCTGAAGCTCAGACTTCATCTGGTCTAATTCTACCACCTTGCGTCACCTCTTTCTTTTTTAATTTATTATGAAGGCCCGGACAGCGGCTGTGTGGATGGGTGTGCTCGCACACACGGCCATACAAACATTGGACGGGCAAGCCGATATGAGTATGCAGGGCGATAGCCCCGAATACGAATACCGGCGGCGATTGCGGGAGCACAAAGTGCGGAGCAATCGGCTTTCATGTTACACGCCTTTCCTGCCGCAGCACTGCTTATACTTCTTCCCGCTTCCACATGGACAGGGATCGTTGGGGTAAATCTTGGTAGCAGCACGTTTTACCGGAGCCTTTGCCACAGAATCATCCTTATTGGTTCCTGTCACCTTGGCTACCTGCTCTCTCTCCACCTTCTGCTCTACTCTCACGTGGAACAGCACTCTGACAGTCTCCTCGCAGATGTTCTGCGTCATCTCGTCAAACATTTCATAACCACTGAGCTTGTACTCTACGAGAGGGTCTCTCTGGCCATAAGCCTGCAGGCCAACTCCCTGACGAAGCTGATCCATATCATCAATGTGATCCATCCACTTCCGGTCAATCACCTTGAGGAGAATCACACGCTCCAGCTCACGGATGGCTTCCGTCTCCGGAAACTCCGCTTCCTTTGCCTCATAGAGCTTCACAGCCTCTTCCTTGAGCTGTTGTTTCAGCGCATTTTTCTTAGGAGTATTGATTCGGCCACGGTTGATCGGCCTTAAAGGAATCGTGGGAAGTAGCAGTGAATTCAGCTCTTCCAGATTCCAGTCATCGTAATCCGTGTCATCGCCAATCACGGTGTCTACTTCATTTTCAACAATATCCGTGATCATCTTGTAAATAGCATCCCGCATGCTCTCACCGTTTAAGACGCGACGTCTCTCTTCATAAATGATTTCTCTCTGCTCATTCATGACTTGATCGTACTCAAGCAGATTCTTACGGATGCCGTAGTTGTTGTTCTCTATCTTTTTCTGGGCATTCTCAATGGCATTGCTCAGCATTTTGTGCTCAATTTCCTGGTTCTCGGGAATGCCCAGCGCATTAAACATATTAATCAGACGCTCTGAGCCAAACAGACGCATCAGATCGTCCTCTAATGAAATATAAAACTTGGATTCACCTGGATCCCCTTGGCGTCCGGAACGACCTCTTAGCTGATTATCGATACGTCTGGACTCATGGCGCTCGGTTCCTATAATTTTCAGGCCGCCGGCCTCCCTGGACTTATCGTCCAGCTTGATATCCGTACCACGCCCAGCCATATTGGTTGCTATGGTAACGGCGCCATGGATACCTGCGTCCGCAACGATTTCCGCTTCCAGCTCATGAAATTTTGCATTCAGAACCTTGTGCTGGATTCCCTGCTTAGTCAAAAGCCTGCTCAGCTCTTCCGACGCCTCAATAGTAATCGTTCCCACCAGCACAGGCTGTCCCTTGGCGTGGGATTCCTTCACTGCTTCCACGATGGCGTGCAGCTTTTCCTTCCTGGTCTTGTAAACCGCATCCTGCAAGTCTTTTCTGGCTACCGGCTTGTTGGTTGGTATCTCGATGACATCCATGCCGTAAATATCACGGAATTCTCTCTCCTCCGTGAGGGCCGTACCGGTCATGCCCGCTTTCTTTTCAAATTTGTTAAAAAAGTTCTGGAAGGTGATGGTCGCTAAAGTCTTGCTCTCGCGCTTTACCTTCACATGCTCCTTCGCCTCAATTGCCTGGTGCAGGCCGTCGGAATATCGTCTCCCTGGCATGATACGCCCCGTGAATTCATCCACGATCAGCACCTGTTCATCCTTCACCACATAATCCTGATCCCTAAACATTAAATTGTTCGCCCGAAGAGCCAGTATGATATTGTGTTGAATCTCGATATTTTCAGGATCGGCAAGATTTTCTATCTGGAAAAATTTCTCCACCTTCTCAACACCCTGGGCAGTGAGATTGACCACCTTGTCCTTTTCATTGACAATGAAATCTCCGGTTTCCTCTCTCTCCACGCCCATGATGGCATCCATCTTGGTCAGCTCTTCCATGTCCTCGCCGCGCTTCATCTGCTTGGCAAGTACGTCGCACACCTCATAAAGTCTGGTAGATTTGCCGCTCTGCCCGGATATGATAAGAGGCGTTCTGGCTTCATCGATCAGCACCGAGTCCACCTCGTCGATGATGGCATAATGCAAAGAACGAAGTACCAACTGTTCCTTATAGATCACCATATTGTCACGCAGATAATCGAAACCAAGCTCATTGTTAGTGACGTAGGTGATGTCACAGGCATAGGCCTCTCTTCTCTCGTCCGACTTCATGCTGTTTAAGACTACGCCCACTGTCAATCCAAGAAACTTATAAATTTCTCCCATCCACTCCGCATCACGCTTGGCCAGATAGTCGTTGACAGTAACCACACATACCCCTTTTCCCTCTAAGGCGTTAAGATATGCAGGTAAAGTTGCCACCTGGGTTTTTCCTTCACCGGTTTTCATTTCCGCGATACGCCCCTGGTGCAGAATAATACCGCCGATAAGCTGCACTCTGTAATGCTCCGTATTTAATACCCGGCGGGCTGCTTCTCTTGTCACCGCAAATGCCTCCACAAGCAGGTCATCTAAGGTTTCCCCTTCTCCCAAACGCTTTTTAAATTCTTCGGTTTTCGCCGCAAGCTCTGTATCTGACAATGCCTGCATGGAAGGCCGCAGGTCCTCGATCTGCTTCACGGTTCCTTCAATGCGCTTTAATTCCCTCTCACTATGGGTACCAAATACCTTCTGGATTATATTCATTTGAATCCTCCACATGTAACGGTCCGTGACTTCCAACCGTCCTCAAAAAACTTTAGCATCTATTGTAACAGATTTACTGTTCGGATTCAACTATTATCTAAAAAATGGGTATTATATGGGTATTAAGTGGCATTTACATCAGTTTAAAAGCTCTGAAATCCAAACTGCCTTTACCATTGAAAGTAAAATAGAGAGCCGCGACACCATCTTTCACAGAAACTTCACCTTCAAACTCACACCATCTCTGATCTTCACTCTTAATCGGAACATTTCCGACTACTTCTCCCATTATAGAAGTCCTGACTTCCATAATGCCATCTGCCATTCCCCTTATCTGAACAGCAATTTTTCTCAGCCCATCAAAGGCAAAATATTTATATCCTGCGGTTGAGCCATCAAGCATATTCCGTATATATTGAATCGGTTCCGCACAGTCCTGAAGGATCAGTTCCTCAGTTGGTTCCATATCTGCCATATCCTGCGTCAAATAAGGATAATCCATCTTCATCGTATCCGGATGGGAAAACACTGCTCCATTTGCAGCAGTAAGGTGGCAGCATATCCGTGCCGGATACATTCCCTCTCCTTTCAATGGTCCATTATTTAAACCGCAGGAAGTCACCTCTACCTGAGCAATTTTTCCTTCCTCATCAAAGAAAATCTTTTCTGCACATCCCTGTCTGCTGAAATTGGTACGGTTCGTCTGACGATGGTAAAAAACATACCACTGTTCCCCAGCTTTTTCAATGCCTCCATGTGTATTTCCCAGGCAGTTAACGGCATCATCTCCGCTTCGTCCATCCAGAAAAACATCCCCAATATCTACCAGTGTCCCACCGTAATGATATCCGCTATCCGGCTTGTCGCTTATCGCATAACACAGCTCATGACTCTGGATAGAAGAATACACGAAATAATATTTACCATGAATCTTCCGGATAGAGCTGGCTTCAAAAAACTCATGGCCTTCATACCCCGTTCCTTCACTGTCCAATACATCTGGCAAAAGCTTTCTTGGTTCTTCTGCTAGTGTAATCATATCCGGCATAAGCCGCATTACCTGGCTTCCCTGCCTGCCATAATCATTTTCCTTTTTCATAGGCGCATTTCCAGAATACAGATAAATGGCACCATCGTCATCAATAAAAACTCCCGGATCAAACTGTCCCAGATCACCGTCGCCTCTTCCAAGCAACTCCCCATCCTCATGCCTGACTAACCCCAGAAATTCATATTTTCCCGCCGGGCTCTCGCACACTGCAACTCCAATTTCCGGCAAAAAATCCAGACAATAGTACAAGTAATATTTCCCATCTAGTCCCCTTACCACATCCGGCGCCCACATGGCATGAATTCCCTTAGGGTTTACATCTTCCTCTCCTTCTGGCTGGATAGACGCATCTGCCGGTATATTCTGGTTCCTGGGGTCCTGCTCCTTCCTGTAGATAACACCTTCATAGCGCCACTGAGTTAAATCGTTTACATCTGCTGAATAACAGACATAATCATTGAGACAAAAACCTGCACCGCGAAACCTGTCATGACTCCCATACAGATAAATGCGGTCCCCAAACACATGTGGTTCCCCGTCCGGCACATACTCAAAAGATGGTAAATACGGATTATAAACCTGCTTTTTCATTCTACTTTCCTCCAACTACTTTCATCTCAAAAGGCTTTAATTTAAGCTGTTCGTTTTCAAACAGAAACTCTTTATCCACATCATCATTATTAAATATAAAGGTAAAACGTCCCTGTTCTCCTTCCCGCACTGTGATCTCCACCCGTTCCGGGAGATCTTTATAGTAAGGAAGCTCTGATAATTGCAGCATTTGTTCTGCCAGTTTTCGGCATAAATCCGGCAGCCCTACTGTTCCTATATAATATACCATTCCTTCTCCATAGGCATTTCGTGTTACCACTGGTTTTCCTGTATAAAAATTCTCACCATATACCGCCAATGCCTCGGCACTCTCCAAATGCAGAATATCGCACCAGTGCGTCCCCTGACAGGTTTCTCCGTTCATTTCCACCGCAATTTTTTCATTTCCGATAGCATCGTACTCTTCCACCCAGCAGCCTGTCATATCCATATAATCTGTGGGAAGAGGCTGCATAATACAGTTATTATTTTCATCCTTGACTCCACTACGGGTCGTAAGCAATACGATACCGCCTTTCCTGGCAAACCGATGCAATTGCTCCACCGTCTTTTGTGAACGGACATACATCATCGGCGCAACCACAATACTGTATCCTTCAAGCGCATCCTCCTGACTGATGATATCTACATTAACCCCATAATGGGAAAATGCATTGTGGAAAGCCTGCATCAGTTCAAAATAGTAAATGCCCTCCGTCTGCAGTTGGAGCTTAAAAGCATACTCACTATCAAAACTGCAAAGCAGCGCCACTTTTGCATCTACCGTACTTCCCTCCACAGCAGACAGACTCTGCACAGTCTGACATAAATCTTCAAATTCCGCATAACGTCTGCCCGGTACATTACTGTGATCTATCAATCCATGCCAAAACATTTCTGCACCGCCAACCGATGTCCGGAATCTAAAGTGTAGCACCGCATCCGCTCCATGAGCAAAAGCCTGCAGCGCATATCCCTTCAGCATACCAGGTTTTAATGTCGGCCCCATTTTCATCCAACAACCAGTAGCTCCACTGAGCTGCTCCATAATCCAAAAGTTTTGTCGCTTTACTCCCCGAATCAGATCCAGATGAAATGCATGAGAGTAATAGCCCTCACGTGGCAGAACCGTGGTTGGATAATTGTCATAAGAACAAAAATCCAACTTCTCAAACATATTATAAAAATCCGGCATGTAATCACTGAAATAAGTATTGGTAGTGATTGGTGTCTGAGGAAAATACTCCCGCAAAAGCTGCGCCTGAAACTCCACATACGCTACAGCGCTATCGGACATAAACCGTTGATAATCCAATATATAAGCTGGATTATATTGTGTTATCGGCCTATCCCCAAAAGGCGGATGAATCTGCTGCCATCCGGAATAACTTCCGCTCCATACCTCGTTATGGTAAGCCTTATTGACTCTCTCCAGAGAACCATATTTTTCCTTAAGCCATTCCCGAAACTTTTCGGCACAGACCTCACAACAGCAGTGCACAGAATCCACTTCATTATCAATCTGCCATGCTGCCACATGGGAAGCATTTCTGTAATGCTCACCCATTTTCCGGATAATCTTTTCTGTATAGCTACGGTAAACAGGAGAATTATAACACCGATGTCCCCGCACTGACGGCTCTAGGCGCTTTCCATCCCGTCCAACCTGTAGGGTTTCCGGATATTTTTCATAAAGCCACAGAGGCGGACAATTTGTTGGTGTACACAAAACCACTCCGATTTCTCTCTCCTGAAATAGGGCAAGAACCTTATCCAGCCAGGAAAAATCATATTTTCCTTCCTGCGGTTCCATCACACTCCATGCAAACTCCGCCATCCGCACCAGCTTTACCCCACTTTTTTTCATTAAATCAGCGTCCTGCTCCCAAAGCTCCTCATCCCAATGCTCCGGATAATAGTCCACTCCAATTCTCATATGCAGCCCCCCATTTGAACACCTTTTTCATATTTTTCATCATCCCTTTAATCCAGAGAACGCCACACCCTCTATCAGGTACTTCTGAGCGCAAATATAAACAATCAAAATGGGAATTAAGGAGCACACTGTACCTGCCATAATCAATCCATAGTCTGTATTATATTGCGAACGGAAGCTGGCAAGGCCCAACTGAATCGTCTTGTAATCGTCATTGTCCAGATAAATCATAGGCGCCAGGTAGTCGTTCCACATAAAGGTAAACTGAAATACCACCAACGTGGCCAGAGACGGCGTACACAGTGGAAATACTACCTTGGAAAAAATCCCAAATTCTTTACAGCCATCGATTCTGGCAGCCTCGCACAGATCATCCGGTATCCCAGCCATCGCCTGCCGCATCAGGAAAATACCAAAAACACTCACCAGATTCATGATAATAATAGACCAGGGTGTGTTGTAAAATCCAAGCCGCTTATTGATCATAAACTGGGGAATCATAACAGCATGCCAGGGAACCATCATGGTTGCAAGATAAATCATAAAAATAAAATTCTTTCCCGGAAAACGCAGCTTGGCAAAAGCATATGCTGCCATGGAACAGGTAATGATCTGCCCTACGGTAACGGTAATCGAATATACAAATGTATTTCTGAAATACTTAAAAAATGGTATTTTTGTCCATACTTCCACATAATTTTTAATCCGGACAGGATCCGGAATCCACCGTATGGGATAGAGGAAAATCTCATTGTTATTCTTAAAGGATGAGGTAACCATCCATATAAAAGGCACCATCATGCTAAAAGCAACCGCCAGAAGGACGATAATCAGTATTCCATTTGATATTAAATGCGTTTTTTTCTTTTTCATAGTCTCTGCCCTCCCTTTATTGATAGGTAACCCATTTTTTCTGTCCAATAAACTGAATAATTGTGATAAACAGAATTACAAAGAACAGGAAATATGCCATTGCGGATGCATAACCAAAATGCATATATTTAAAGCCTTCCTGGTAAATACGGTAAACCAGCACATTGGTTGCCCGTCCTGGTCCTCCTTCCGTCATGACATTAATCAGGTCAAATACCTGGAAGGAACTGATTGTCATAAGAATAACAACCAAAAATGTGGTTGGCGACAAGAGAGGCAGCGTGATCTTAAAAAACTTCGTCATCCCTCCAGCACCGTCCACATCCGCAGCCTCATACAACTCTTTTGAGATTGCCTGCAATCCTGCCAAAAAGATAATCATATAATAACCGGCACTTTTCCAGATTGAAACTACTATGATAGAGGGAAGCGCCCATTTGGTGGAAAGCAGCCATTCCGGAGGTGTTGCAATACCAATTCCTCTTAAGAAGTTATTGATAGGTCCGTTATTCGGATTAAAGAGCAAAGACCAGATAATTCCCACCGCCACATTAGATGTTATGTACGGGAAAAAGAATACCGTCTTGAAAAAGCTAGAGCCTTTAAGCCCCTTATTTACAGCGACTGCAAGTAGAAGCGATAAAACAATTGTCCCTGGAACCGTCGCCAGAGCATAAATCACATTATTTTTCAATGATATGGTAAAATAGCTGTCCTTAAACATATCAGCATAGTTTTTAATACCAATAAAATCCATGGTTTTAAAGCCGTCATAATTCGTCATTGAAATATAAAATCCCATAAATATTGGAATAATCATAAACGTCAGAAACAAAACGGCACTGGGCAGAATAAATAGATACCCGGATATCACTTCACTTTTTCGATATTTAATTTTTATATTTTTCTTACTATTATTTTTCTGCATAGATCATTCCCCATAATAGACGGAAAGAGAAGACCTGAAATCTTCTCTTTCCTATTTTCCTGACACAGAGACAGTTTACAGAGCGCACTGTCCGTTATCCATTATCAAGGCTCCAACAAATTTACTTACAACAGACTTACTGTTTGCTCCGAATCTCATCACCTTGAGCCTTGAAATTATTCATACACTCATCGATATCAATCTCTCCAAGCAAATATAACTGTGCATTTTCACTGAGCGCTGTAGTAAATTCTCCATAATTACCTACATTGGGCTGCTCCTGAATCTTGTTTGCCTCAAATAGGAAATGTGTGGACTCTTTTCCGCTGGCCTCTGCAAGAGACTTCTTCGCCTCGTCAGAAGAATATGCATGGATCATTCCTGTAGATGAGTAGATTGCTGAACCTTCCGCACCACACAGATAGCTTAAGAAATCAAACGCTTCTTCGGGATGTGCACAAGTGCTCGTAATTGCCGCATACTGGAACTGTCCCCAGGATGTGCCATCCGCTACGCCCTCTGGAACAGGCATGGGAGCCACTTCCCAATTGACATCCGTCTCCCCGTTTGCTCCTGCCTCCATCAGCATGTTTACACACCACTCACCATTGGGAAGCAGAGCCACATGGCCATTCTGGAACTCTGTCATATAATCATAGGTACCGGAAGAGACCTCGGAAAATGTGTAATGAGAACCGTTGCTCATCAACTCATTGAGAAGCTCTAAGGAAGCCTGGATATATTCCGTATTCTCATCATTTGCATATACTTCATGCTGTACGGAATAGAAATGATAAATCCAGTTTACCCAGAAACCAGCTTTTAATGGTGAGCCGTCCGCGGCAGTCTTGCCGGAAAGCGCCTCTGCCAATTGTGAAGAATAATCAACATACTCTTCCCATGTCATCTGGCCAGGAGCTTCCATGCCGGCTTCGCTGATGATATCTGCATTATAGAACAGTTCCCAACAGGTAGTTCTGGTGGGCAGTGCATAATATTTTCCTTCGTAATCACTGGTATTCCACATCTCACCGTAAGCTGCTGTATCAATATCGCTGCCTTCCAACATATCAGTGATATCAAGCAGCGCACCTACCATTGCATAATTGGACATCTGTGCAACGCCACGGATATCGACAAGGTCAGCATCTGTCTCTCCTGCAAGCATCACTTTCAGCTTATCGTCATAATCAGACTCAGGAACAACGTTTAATGTAACCTGGACTGCATCCTGCTCTTCATTGTAAGCGTCTACTACCTTTCTGATATAATTTTCCTCGTCACTCCATATGTAGAAATTGAGATTTACCTTATCTCCACTGGCAGCCGGGGCTTCTGCTTCCTCCTGCTGCTGTGAATCTCCCTCTGAGGATTCCTCCTGGGTCTCACTCCCCGCATCAGCCGCCGCATCGGATGAACCTGAATTACTTCCTGAACCGCCGCAGGCTGTCAGTCCCATAACCATTACCGCACTCAAAAACAGTGCAAGCACTTTCTTTTTCATGAACAATTTCCTCCTTTTCTTTCTCTGATATGCGCTCTGTCTTACAAACGCATATCGAAATGCATAATAAATTTCTAAATTAATGTACAATATTCTTAGCATTATGCATAGGATGAAATTTTATCAACCCTCTTTTCTTGATAATATGTATAACTTTCTCCCTATTAAACCCATATTACTGCAAAATTTCCATCCTGCCGCTCTCGAAGCTTTCCATCATCTCTTCCAGGGAAAGCTCACCTACTAAATATTTATCAGCAAGACTCCTGAACTTTTCAATCAGCATATCGTAATCATTCCACATAGGCTGCTCCATAATACGCTTTGCCTCAAAAAAGACCTCCGAGCTCTCCCTGCCCAGCGCCTCCTCATAAATCTGCCGGATTTCCTCGTCTGAATAGGCAGGAATAATGGCATCTCTTGCATAAATTCGAGCTCCTTGTTTTCCACAGGAAAATTCCAGAAAAGCAAAAGCTGCCTCCGGACAGGGACAGTTTGCCGTAATCCCTGCAAATTGATACATGCCCACCGTGGTTCCTGCTTCCACTCCTTGAGGTACGGGAGCTGGCGCAATCCCCCACTCCGGCACATGAACCCCCTCTGCTTCGTCCTCAACAAACTGATTTGCCAGCCATTCCCCATTAACCATCATAGCAATATTTCCTTTTTCAAAATCCGGGCAGTAATCGTTGTCCCTAAGTCTGATATCTTCATAAGGCATATGGCTATCCCGGTACAGGCGCTCCATCATCTCCAGGCTTTCCCTGGTCGGCCCCAAATCATCATCCAACAGATAATAACCCCTTTGGATTGCGCTAAACTGAGGAATCCACATAGGAAAATATCCTCCCCATATTTTTTCATCTCCGTTGGCTTTGGTCATGGCAAGGGCTAAATCCTCATATTCCTGCCAGGTCATCTGCCCCGGATATGGGATGCCTGCCTGGTCAAACAGCTCCCGGTTATAATACAATACCCAACATGTACTTCGTGTGGGCATGGCATAAAATTCGTTGTCTATTGTAATTGCATTATACATATTCCCATAAGCCGTCACATCCAGATCACTCTCTTTCAGGTATTCTCGCAGCCCTAACAGAAATCCTCTCTGCTGAAACTTGACCACATGACTGTTTCCCCTGAGCCCTACAATATCCGCACCCACACTCTCATTATAATTCTCCACCCAGGCATCATGCTCTCCATTGGGAATGACATGCAAGCGGACAGCTTCCCGCCCCTGCAGGGCGTTCCATGCCTCCACTACTTTACGCACATAGGTTTCCTCATCGCTCCAGATATAATAATCCAATGTGATATCATCATAACCAGCCTCCCTTTCCACCTGCTGCATATCCTCATCCCTCGCGCAGCCATACAACAGGGACACTATGCACACCAGTACTATTATAAGCACTCCACAAACCTGCTTTTTCCAAAATCTCTTTTCCATAACCCTTGACCTGGCCTTTCCTCTTATGGTATACCAAATGTATGATATACTTTATTGTTGCTTTTATCGTTCTTATTTTGATTTCAAATTTTCATCGGGATAAACGCGTCTCCGTGAGATATCTTCTGGCCACCGGTATGTTCTACATCCTTGCCATCATTAGCATGATTCTATACCTGTCCAGAGATATTTTGTATTATAATATTATCAAAAATTACTTTTCTCTTCCCGACTCTGTCTGGAAAGCGATTATGTTTGCGCCCTTTCCCAAAGCCTGGCTTTTGCGGGCGCTGAACTTTTTTTCTTTGTCCACCATTTGGATGGGCATTCGTTTCTCACTGACCTATTGTTCCCGCGTTGGCCGAAAAAGTATTGCCTGGCTTGTCAAATTTTTCTCTGTTTATCTGGTAACAGAGTTTATTTTTTATGACCCATTTGTGGAAAAAAACGTTTATCTGATGCTCTATCCCGCTTTCTTTAGCAACACTCAGTATCATACTTTTTTATCCATAACTCACATCATAACACAAATTCTCAATAACGGCATTGTTCTTATAAGCATTCTGAACCTGTTTCTGCAAAACAGGCAGATATACTCTTTTCCTTACTTTAAATATTTTGCCTTTGGGGAGACACTCAGCTACACTCTGCTTATGATTTCCTACCTTGTTTTGTTCTGGCAGCTTCCCATCCACCCTATCCGCTTTTCCCGGATTTCTGGCTATACGGTTTATACCTCCCTGCCTCTTTTTCAAAATTACATAATTTACCATATTTTCCCATACTATTTGCTTATTGCTTCCCTGATTATGGGCGTAAGTATTATCCTGCTCTCCCGGTTTTCCCGGGAAATCAATGATAACAACTTTTCTCTTTCCAGTCGGATAGACGCTGCTAACACAACCTCTAAAGCTTTTTGCCATTACATGAAAAATGAACTGCTTGCTATTCAGACACAAATACAATTTCTGGAAGTGGCCCCTGAAAGTTCTGAGGAACTGAAAAGCATAACGGAGCGATGCCAGAATCTATATCAAAGGCTGGATGTGATACACCGCAGCACAAAGCAATCTGTGCTGACGCTTAAGAATACTGATCTGGAGGCTCTAATACACCAGCTCCTTGAACGGATGTCCAGCGAATTATCGGGTATCCACGTGACAGTCACCGCCACTGACCAAATTCCTCCTGTCATGGTGGACGCCAATTATTTCGAACAGGCTATCCATAATCTGGTTTCCAACGCAATAGATGCCATGTCAGGAAAAAGAAACTCTGATCAGCAATTGTTGCGTTTTACCCTGTATTCCATTGACAATTGGGTTGCCTTGTCCATTTCGGACACCGGAACGGGCATCCTGCCCCAAAACCTGCCCCATATTTTTGAGCCATTTTTTACATCCTATCCCATTGCTGAACATTGGGGCATCGGCCTCACCGTCACCTATCAGATTATCCGTGCACACAAAGGAAAAATTTCCGTATCCAGTACGGAGGGGAAGGGAACTGTTTTTGAAATCCTGCTCCCGAATTTAAAAAATTATAAAGAAGAATCTTAATGTTTAGGAGATCAATCAGATGTTGGAAACCAACGCACCTATTCACATATTGATTGCAGAGGATATGGAACCCCTGCGCAGGCTTTATGTTAAAATAATTGAAAGCACTTCGGATATGACTGTCGCTGCTGATGTTGGAACCGGGCGGGAGGCCGTTGCGAAGGCTCTTGAAACCCATCCTGATGTAATCCTGATGGATATTGAAATGGAGGAAAAAGATGCCGGCCTGCGAGCTGTGGAACAGATCTTCGCATCCGGCTTAAAATCCCATATTATTATTCTCACTGTCTATGAAGAAGATGAATTAATCTTCACTGCTTTTCAGCTAGGCGTCTGTGATTACTTGATGAAAAATGCCTCTCCCGATGAAATTCTTTTAAGTATTCGCAATGCCTACCAGGGCACCAGCCCCCTGCGCCCGCAGCTTGCCACGAAAATATTGGGCGAATTTAAGAGAATCCGGTCCTACGAAACCAGCTTCCTTTACGCGGTAAATATTGTATCCTCTTTAACCTCCGCTGAAATGGAGCTTTTGCGTCTGCTTTTGGATGGAAAAAACCGCCGGGAAATCTGCCAGCTCCGACATGTGGAAATGTCCACGGTGAAGTCGCAGATACATAATATCCTGAAAAAATTTGATAAAAAATCAGTGGAGGAAATCCGCAAAATGATTTCCTCCATGAACCTATACAACCTGATTTATAATCAAAATGACCGTCCTCCCAATTAGTTATTTTAAGACTGCCCTTTCCAGGAATACTTCTTAAGCAAATCCCGGTATTCCTCATAGAACCCGCAATTCTCAAACCGGAAAGACTCAGGGAGCGCAAGCAGCGTCTCCTTTTCATATTCCATCAGAAGGGGCTTTAAAAGATACTCCTGCTCCATGCGGTATAAAAGCCCTCTGAGCCGGAACTGCAGTTCATATTTCAGTTCCTTTGAAAAATCCTGCGTATATCTCTTTCCGATCTCATCCATAAGCTCGTCCGCAATCTGCATCTGTCCATAATGGGACCATTTATCCCTGACCTTCCTTACAAGCTCCATCCAGCCAGTATCATCCTTCGGCCAGGCCAGTCCCATCCACTGGGCATCCTTATAGCTCCAGAGAGTCCATGACAGTTCATGCTTATGAAACAGTGCCAGTGTCTCCTCCACAAGCTGCATGGTAAAGGGGATATCCTCTCTGTCAATATCCACTCCAGCCTCCCCGCACAGTATGGGACGTCCAAACTGTTCCCGGAGCCCATCAAATCCTGTGAGAAGCTCATCCATCCTCTTCACCCTTTTTCCGGCATCAAAATCCTTTTTGGTCAAATGCGTTTCCCACACCCCCGGATAGAAATGGAAGGTAAGGGCTGTCTGCTCATCCTCCGGCAACGCAACAGATGAGAAATCCATGGAAAAGAAATCTCCCTCAAGAAAAATAATATGATTTTGATCCACTTCTCTGATTGCCCGTGTAACCTTCTCATAAAACCCGCTTGGCATTCCATCCATTTTCGGCATAAGGAACGGCTCATTGAGTAGGTCATATCCCAACAGATAAGTCTCCTCCCGGTATCTGGCAGCAATCTTCTTCCACAGGCCTACCATCTGTTCCTGCAAAATCCCATAATGCCAGAACTGAGGAATTCCCGTCTGATTATCCGAATGCCAGTCCGGGTTCTGCCCACCCGGCACGGTGTGCAGATCCGGCAGCAAAAAAATCTCATACTTACTGCAAAAAGCCAAAAGCCGATCCAGATACCGAAAGCCCTCCTCCTTATACGCATCCGGATGCTCATCGTCTATAAACAGCCGATAATTAAAAGGCACCCGCAAAAGGTTTACACCCGCATCCCTCAAAAAGGCAAAATCCTCTTCACCCATAAAATTCATGATAAAGGAATCAAAAAACGCTTCCGCATCCTCCTTGCCCAACACCTGCGCAAAGGTTTCCCGTATCTGTTTATCCGTCCCCGGCATTCCCATCATGAAGTGCTCCATATTCAGCCATGAGCCAACCCCCAGACCCGAAAACAAAATCGGCTTTCCTCCAAAAGAAAACTCTTTCCCTTTCACCTTTACAAAATCTTTCATTTCGTACCTCATTTCTTTCTCTATAGACTATAATCGTTTCTATTACACCCCGGCCAGCTCATCAAAAGTCCCGGAGATATCCAAAGTCCCATACCCCGCGTATGTCAAGTTAATGTCACAAACTTTTTTCACTTTTTTTGAGTGAAAATCGCTGAAACCCGCATACCTTCGTGGGGCGTACGGTTCGCTAATGCTAAGTTAGGGCAAAATTGACGGTGAATTAGTGTCAAGTTGTTGTGTCTGTCATATCCCCTGATTTCCTGTAAAAATTCTTGTAGGCTGGGAATATTATTACCAACAAAGCCATCCCTCTTTAAATTGCCTCCAACCGTACCCCGAATCTGCCCCGGCAGTTTCTCTTTCCGATGCTGGGCTGTCACCTGATCCGGATTGCCCACCCTCATGTATATTACTGCTTTCATTCTGTCTCCTTTCCATTTTCACGGAAGTTCCACACAATTTCAACTCTTTTGTCTTTGTAAACGTATATTTTCTTAACAAATATATCAACGACTTCCTGTGTCAGCGCTTCTAAATGGGAATACCGTATGACCTGCTTCATATCTTCCTCTGTCCTGCAGTATTCTTCCTGAAGCTGTTCCAGTTCTTTCCCATATTTTTCTTCCTCTGCTGATAAGGAAACGATCTGCTCTTTTATGCCGTCCGCCTTCTGTCTGTAGGATACGGCCTGAACCGAACCAAACGCATAGCTTTCATACAGGGCATCCGCCTCTGCCTGGAGCTGCTTTTTCCTGCCCCGGCACTCTGCTATCTTCTTTTCCAGCCTTGTAATACAAGACTTCTGGAAAGAAACAAGACTCTGGTTCTCCTTTACGGCATCCCCGCGTACCATCAGTTCCCTGTTCAACATAGTCAACACGGCTTCCTCCAATAAGTCGGCGGAAAAATAGGTACAGCACTCCGTTATCTGCAAAACAGCATGTTTCCGGCACTCAAACCTGCGGTATTTATTCTTCCCCCGTATGGGTTTATACGTCATGGAATAACCGCA
>ERZ808044.592-NODE-592-length-34901-cov-5.021479_pt1 | contig 34901 bp, 34 predicted proteins | sample MGYA00380195_ERZ808044 | MGnify/ENA primary metagenome ERZ808044 (study PRJEB31490, sample SAMN06133423) | mouse gut metagenome | isolation source: Z7_2 | host: mice | place: China: Chengdu | collected 2015-05 ...
ACGAAGTTTGTTGATAGAAGTAGTTATCTGTTCTTCTGAGCATCAAAGTCTGCTCCCTGCTTCTTCAATGCATAGATGGCTCTAACAAGTTTCTTTGCAAGATGAGTGATAGCTACTCTGTGTGGTTTGCCTTACGCGCGCTTCTAGGCATAGTAAGTTGCGGATGTCATATCAAAATGGATTAAGGGAAGACAGCAGTTAATGAGGATATATCAGAGCTGGGATGAGTTGTGCTTCATCATCTGGCCCCATGTGATTCAGCTCTCGATTCGTTTATACCTGGTTCCAATACCTGCAAAGGCAAGCATCTGAGCAGGCGTAGAGAAATTCGATATATCTCCGTATACAGAGTTGATGACGGCGGTAGATATGGGATCGATACTAGGAACGGACATATAGTGTGAATGAACTTCCTCAATCATTCTGTTAATTTCTGCTTCAAGAGTAACAATCTCCTTTACAAGAGATTTATATAGTGTAAGGAGGCTGTTCAGTTCCACTTCGAAGATAGAGTTATTTACGCTGACCGTATGGGAGGCAAGCTTCTTTAACTGGAGAAACTGCTTTGGCGAGAATTTTCCTCTTAATAAGGAACGGAGTTTCTCAAATGATGCGGAATTCATCTGTGCCATTTTTTCAGAGGAACCATAGTTCTCTAGCAGATACAGGGCAGCCTTGGATAAACGCTCATGAAAAAATGGTTTAAATTCTGGAAATGTATGACCCAGAACATTTATGATTTTTACAAGATAAAAAGAACGCTGTCGAATGAAGCTCTTGCCCATGCGTTTTCTTATATGAATTTAATTGAACATTGGGGCAGCGGTATTCCAAGAATTATTGACAAAGTAAAAGCTGCCGGATTGCGGGAACCAGAGTTTATTGGCGGTGAAGTTGATCTGCGTATCAATATCTATCGAGGTCAGATTGATGGCACCGTTGACCTCAATGACATCTATAATGCCGCTAAAATGCCGGATAGAACGGATAAAGTGCCAGATAATGCCACTAGAGTGCCGGATAATGCTGCCAAAATGCCGGATACTAATGATAAAGTGCCGGATACTATTGAAAGACTGCCGGAAAATGACCAGGAGCAACAGATTTATAAATATGTACTCAAAACTGGTTGGATTACAACTGCCAAGGCCATGGAACTTTTAGGAGTAAAGCAGCGTAGAGCCAGAGCGGTTTTGCTGAATATGGTTGAAAGCAATTATTTGAAAAAAGAAGGTGCGGCACGAAGCACTGTTTATGTAAAGAACACGGCGGGGAGGTAACGCAGCATGGACACAGACAAAGTAATACAGGATTTGAACCGCCGGTTTGCTGCACCTCTGCCGGAGTTTTACCAGCGCCGCATCATCTTCTGGTACGATGAAGACAAGGAATTTGAGAATAAGCTGGATCAGGTTGTTCTGGAAAATGCAAAGATAATTGCTCTGACTGGCAGCAATGCATTTTCTGTGAAGAAACTGCTTTCGGCAGATGACCTGACTACAAATTATCTGGTTTACAGTCCTTATAGCTATAACCGCCCGGAGGATAACTGGCTTCTGGACGTGGAGCTTTACAGTGAGGAGTTTCGGGCAGATCTGATTTCTATTTGGATGGACGAGATGGGGATTGAATCGAATCCGGCCATGAGGAAGCAGGTCAAGAACTACCGTGGATATTTCAATGCAAAAGAACGCCGCTTGAAAATCAGCGCTCAGAATAAAGTTCCGGCAACTCCGGCACAGCTGCACATGGCCGTTATGGCGGCAATCTGCGGCCTAAAAAATCCACAGCCGAATAAGATTCTCCGCAGTGTATTCCATGCAGGACTGGCTCCCAATAACAATACAATCTATCAGGATTTTTTAAAATACCATGCGGACGATGCGTTTTGGGCAATGGTTCGCCAGGGATGCGGATTTGTCGGGAAAGAACCTGACCTTGGGCGACTGGCAATTCATTTGTTACTGACCGCTGCCACCCGTACTTTGCGGCAGGAATATTTTGCCGGACTGGACGAATTTATTTCCATGCCCCATCAGGCATATTGCTATGATTTTATTTCTGAATGGCTTCACAGTGATGACGTTCAGCAGCTTTACGATTTGGCCCGGTATGTTGAGAAGGAAGCCCGTTTGCATCAGCGGTTGGAAAAGCTGTCAGTAGATGAACTGGCGGGAACCGAGTGTTTCCCGTGCATCAATGAAGTGATTCTGACAAAGCTGATGACGGAAATCAGCGACCATATCATTGATGTGGATACCATTACCGCGACAGTAGAAAAACGGAGAACCTGTGTATGGTATGAGCCGTTTAAGAACTTCTATGATGGTATTTTGCAGGTAGCAAATATGCAGAGCTTCTTCAAGGAACATTCCGCCGGATTCCATACCGCAGAAGCAAAGGGCATTTGGAAAGAATACACGGAAAGCTATTATCAGATGGACACGTATTACCGTTTGTTCCACCTGAGTTTCCAAAAGAGTCTGGAGACTTCCAATATTCTGCTGGATGATTTGTTCAAGCACGTTGTAGATAAAGCGGAAGGCCTTTATACCCACTGGTTCTTGGGTGAGCTGGGGAATAACTGGTCGGATGTGTGTGCGGACGAACTGGAAACCTATGGTAAGGTTCTGGAAGTTCCTCAGCAGGAAGAGTTTTATCGTTCCCGTATTGAAGCTTCTGATAATAAGGTGTTTGTGATTATTTCGGATGCTATGCGCTATGAAGTGGCGGCAGCTATGGCAGATCAGCTTCGCAGAGAGACTCAGAGCAAAGTTTCTATCAGCAGTATGCAGGGCATTTTCCCCTCTATTACAAAGTTTGGTATGGCGGCGTTGCTGCCGCATAAAAAACTAACGGCAGAGCTTCGGAATGATAGTTTGACGGTACTGGCGGATGGACAATCTACAGCAAGCGGCTATCGGGAAAAAATTCTGAAAAAAGCGGATTCGGCGAGTGTGGCATTGAAATACAATGATATAATTGCCATGAAACGTGCTGAAAGAAGCGGGTTGGTTAAAGGAATGGATGTGGTTTACATTTATCACGATACCATTGATGAAGCAAGCCATACTTCTGATACAGCTGTTTTTGCTGCTTGCGAGAAAGCAATTTCAGAGTTGAAAAACCTTGTGCGGATGATTGTAAATGAGTTTGGAGGCGTCAATGTTTTTATTACATCAGACCACGGATTCCTCTATACATATAGTCCTCTGACGGAAGAGGATAAAGTGGATAAGATTGGTTTTTACGATGTAGACAAAGTAAATTCTGACCAGATAAGAAAAGAAAGTATCAAGGGGTACGTGGAATATGGCAGACGGTATGCAATTATGCAGAGAGGCGTAAAACCTGACTATCTGATGCCTGTAAAGTTCTTGGATGGAAATACAGATTTTGAAGGATTTACACCAAGAGAAAGCATCCGGATCAAAATGAGCGGCGGCGGTATGAATTTTGTGCATGGCGGTATCAGTCTGCAGGAAATGGTAGTTCCGGTTATTGAATATCATCACTTGCGGAATGACTCTATGGAATATAAGCGTAATAAACAGAAATATGATACGAAGCCGGTAACACTCAATTGTTGTCCGCAAATCGTAAAATCAGCAACATGATTTTCTCATTGAACTTTTATCAGAAGGATGCGGTTGGAGCAAATCGTGAAGCGGCAACCTATCAGGTTTATTTTACAGATGAAAACGGGAAACCCATCAGTGATGTTCAGAAGATTATTGCAGATAAGACCAGCGGCAATGGCGCAGAGAGAACATTCCGCTGCCAGTTTAATCTGAAATCACTGAAATATAGTAATACTGCTATTTATTATTTGGTAATTGCAGATGAACAGGGATTGCAGATGCCGCAGCGTGAGCCGTTTCAGATTGATATGGCATTTGAGGCGGATGCGTTTGATTTCTTACTATAAAAATTCGCCGCCGGCAGGCGGCATGCATTCAGGTATGCCCCATGCGCCCGCCAGACTTTCATGTGCGGTGTTTGTTAGCCGCCATGCGCCTGCAGGTTTCGTTATGTACCACTAAAGAAGATATGGAAGGGAATGCTGCAAAAGTAGAGGAATCTTCTACAGAAGCAACCCCCTTCCATTTCTTAATTTTATGATACCAGGGTTAAAGGGGCTGTCCGGGAAATAGATAGTCCTAAGTCTAATTACTTCTTGCGAGAAAGGACTTCTCTGTATTCTTTTGTGATTACATTGCTATAAACGGGAATGATTTCTCCGCTGATCACTTTGCTGACCACTTGAACAGTGGCGGCATCATCCTTGCTTGAGGGCAATGCGGATACGAGCACATTTGTGTCGATAACTGCATAGCAGATAATATTTTACACCTCATCGCGTGCAAGACCATGCTTTTCCACGGTTCCCAGTCTACAATCGGATTTCTTAAAGGCATGAAATCCAGGGAACGCACCGCTTTTTTTGATTCTGTCCACCTGACCTACAGCGATTTCGGGAACTAAAAGCGTAAAGGCGATGTAGGAATAAATCTCCCTTAAATCATCCTTCGCCTTTGGGGAGTAAATAACGGAATAGGAACCGCTCATATGCCAAACTCCCTCGCAAGCTCCGCGTCAACCTCGTCCGCCGTATAGGTTTTGCCGGATTGTAAAGACTCCACGCCCTTCATCAGTTCCGCATCCAGTTCGGCACGGTTCCTATTGCCGATTGCCGCCGGCCCTGCTGCCGGAAGGCGCAGATTCAGGGGAAGGCTTTTTGTCAGAACAATCTGACTGTAAAACATCTGGATGGCGCTTGAGGGGGAAATGCCAAGCTGACTCAGAATATTTTCGGCATTCTCCTTCAGCCCATTATCGATTCTTGCATAGACCGCCGATGTGTTTGCCATGTGTATCACACTCCTTTGTCTATATTATACCCGGGTTTGATAGCAAATGCAAGCAGACGCAAGCAAAATCTTTTGGACTTTTTGTGAATGGAGGCATCCGCTGCGGCGATGAACTACATGGCGATGGCGGACAGGAAAACCGGGGATATGCTGGATGAAATCGAGGGCATCATGAATCTTGCCGCTGCGTCCGGTGAGAACCCCCTTACCAAGTTGATATTTTATATTGGTCGGGATTTTATCCTTCCTTCAGACTTCGGGCCAGGCTGGCCCGAAGCAATAAAAACCGCCAGCGTCAGCCAGCGGTTCCATCGTTACTATATTTTGTTTTATCCTTCGTTGTCATTCTGCGGCAGATCAGGAAACAGAATCCGAAGATAATCCCGTCTGCCATAGAGAACACGGTCAACGTACACGTCTTGCCCATTCACACGGTAAAAAACCATGTAATTTCCACTGGTGAGAAATAGGTAGTCGCTTTCTATATCTGCCACAGAGGACAGCAGAGCGCCGATTTCTGAAAAATTTTCCAGTTCATCAACAGTGTCCATGATTTTGTTTATGGTGTTTTCAGCAGCTTGCGGATTACATAATTCAAAGGTAATATACTCCCAGATTTCGTCCAGGTCGTTCTGGGCTTCCGGGGAGTAATAGATGTTATTCTTCATTTGCCTTTGCCCGGAAATGTGCTCTCACATCCGAGGACGAAAGCCATCCCTTTTCCTCTCCAGATTTTTTCCCCTTTGCAAGCTCGTCCATGAGTTTCAGGGTGGCCTGTGTTTTTTCATAGTCCTGGATGTCAATGATTGCATAGCGCCCACGTCCGTTTTTGGTGAGAAAGACCGGTGCGCCCACAGATACGTCGCGGAGCACATCACTGTAATTCCTCAAATCAGAGATCGGTTTGATATTCGGCATAATCACATTCTCCTTTCCTGCCTTTAGTATATCCTGATTTGATGTAAAATTCAACAGCATATTTTACAACAGTATTTTAGTGAGCGCCCATCTCACTTTCTCATATCCTCATTGGCCTGCTCCACCTTGAGCCGGGACAGCAGGATGGTGATTACAAGATTAATAATAGCCGGGATCCACAGGTACATAAAGTAAAGCATGCTGATGCAGGACGGGGGCTGGACGGCAGCTCCGCCAATATAGCCGCTGGCCTCTAAAAGCCATCCGGCCAGGGCGGTGCCGATACCGCCGCCGATCTTAACGCCCAGAGAAGTACAGGAGTACATGGTGCCGTCAATGCGCTTTTTGTCTTTTAAGAAGGTGTACTCAGAACAGGAGGCAATAAGGGCGTTTAAGTCTCCCTGGAGAGGGCTCATACCCAGGGAAGCCACAGCAGAGAAAATCAGCATCAGCGGCAGGTTTCCCATATATCCGGCAGCGATTACCATGGCCCGGCCTGCTACCGACAGGGCATAGCCGCACAAGTTTAATTTGTACATGCCGCCCAATTTCTTTACCAGGATGGGAGTAAATAAAAGGCCGATAATTAAAGGAATGTTGATTGCTGCGGAGAACGCTCCCAGGAGGGAGGGATCCCCTAAAATATAAGTAGTAAAGAATACGCCCATATTAAGGGTGGCGGTAAAAATCTGGGTCAGGATATAGACGCCGCAGATAATCAGGTAATATTTGTTGGAGAGCAGCAGTTTTGCAGCGTCCTTTAAGGTATATTTTTCAGAAGGAGCCGGTGCTTCTTTGCCAGGCTTGCCCGATTCCCGGGAGCCGGAAACTTCCTCCGGAAGTTCCTTCACAGACAGGGTGGAAATGGTGTTGATAATCAAACCGATTATGGCATAAATAATCGCCACGGTTCGCCACCCGGCAGCGCCGCCGCCAAACATCTGAACTGCGTCCACGGTAATGGCCTGAATCAGCATGCTGGTGCCGAAGGCAAACATAAAACGGATGGAACCTAACTGCACCCGCTCGCTGCCGTTTCTGGTAATAAGGGCCGTAAGGGCAGAGTAGGCAATATTGTTGGCAGTGTAGAATACTGCGTTTAATCCAGTGTAGGCCACAAAGAACCAGGCGTACTGGGCTGTGGTTCCCAGGTCCGCTGGAATGGAAAAGATGGCGGCAATCAGGAAGGCGCAGCCAATATAGGCCCACAGCATCCAGGGACGGGCTTTGCCCAGTTTCGAATGGGTTTTGTCGATCATGGAGCCAAAGAAGATATCTGTAAATCCGTCAAATAGTTTGGATACCATCATAAGAGTACCGATGATACCGGCCTTTAATCCTACTGTGTCCGTGAGGTAAATCATCACAAAGGATGATAAAAAGGCGTACACCACATTTCCGGCAATGTCACCGGAGCCGTAACCAATTTTGTTGTACCATTTCAAATATGTTCTCTCATTCATGGGGTTCTCCTTCCTGACGCCTTTTTTGCGTCTTCCCAAATTTTCATGTCATCCGGACAAATTTGCGCTTCCTGCAGGGACGCAGGCCCGCAGCCGGGGATCAGTTTCATGGAAAATTGAAAAGCATCCTCTTTGAACCGGTATTTCTCTGCCAGCTCCGGCCCGCAGCTGTTAGAGCCGATTCCATTTAACCCGTAGTCCAGGCACAGTACCGTGCTGTGACAAGGTTCCAGTTCATAATTGTGTTTCTTGACCGTTAGCTCCTCCTGAGTGTAGCAGGAAGCATTAAAGGAAAACGGGCGGGCGCTTACTGCGCTTAAAAGCTGGCCGCCTCCGCTTACTACAAGAAAATCACAATCCCCGCGGCTGCCGTTTTCCTGGGGGCGGATGTAGTCTTCGTGAAGGGCGGCTACCGGCTGTAAGTATAGCCCGTGACTGGCCGCCCGGCGCTTGTCCCGGTAATTTTCCATAGGGCCCAGGCCGTAATAGGCTGTCTGATCCATCTCTTCCGGAAGAAAGAGGCGCAGGCCGAAACGGGGCAGATCCGGAAATTCCCGATCTTTTTTTACCGTCATGGAAAAGGAGATTTCCCCGGCGTTGCTGATGTGCCAGACCGTATCTAAATCCAGGATTTTCTGGATGGAATCGGCGGACACGGACATAGTGGAATGAATGACGGCTTCCCCGGCAGTACTGGTAAAGGTAGTTTCGTAGGCCCTTGTGGAGGTTTTATCGTAATGAGCGGCCAGCCATTTACTCTTAAGTTTTCTGTCATTGTCTGTCGGGGCGCGCCAGAGATTCAGCTCTAAGGGCTGGTTCAGGAACGGTTTGCCTTTAAATTCCATAGAAGTAAATAATCCGGTAAGCTTGCTGTATTCATAGCGGAAAAACCTATTTTCCAAAGTCAGGAAACGGCCGGTTTCCGTCACGGTGATGTCTTGATGGGTTTCCACGTTGTAATTTAAAAGCACAGCTGCGTAGCGATGCCTGCTGTCGCTGTTTTTAAGGGGGATTTCATCAAATCCCAAAAAATCCCCGGTTTTAGAGAAGACAGTTTCCTGCTTTAAGCGGTATGTGACCTTTAAAAAGCACTTTCCTGCAGCAGGGACAGAAAGGGGAAGTGAAACCGTTCCCTCTCTTCCGGGAAGTATGGAAGGAAGGGTCCCCTGTGCTCCGGATTCTATTACCTGTCCGTCACAGCTCATTTCCCAGGAAAGGGAAAGATAATCCGCTGCGTCTGAAAAGCTTAAATAATTATGAAGCAGCAGTTCTCCTGAGTCCTGATGGTAATGGATCACCCGGATTGGCCGGTATACATTTTGGTACTCCAGAAGTCCGGTGTGAGGGCGGCGGTCAGGATATACCAGGCCGTCTATGCAGAAGTTGCCGTCATGGATCGTCTCGCCATGATCGCCGCCGTAGTAGTAGATGGTCCGCCCGTCCCGGGCAGTCCCCTTGTAAACAGCATGATCACACCATTCCCATACAAAACCGCCGCACATCAGAGGGTGTTCCTCCATAAGGTGAAAATAATCTTCTAAATCCCCCGGGCCGTTTCCCATAGCGTGGCAGTATTCTACCATTAAAAATGGTTTGTCCGGCCAGCCGGTTAAATATTCCTGAATTTCTTCAAAAGAGGGATACATGCGGCTGTATACGTCGATATTGGAATAATCATAGCGGCGGCGTCCGCTTTTATAGTAGGCGCTTTCGTAGTGAGTCAGGCGGGTGGGATCAAAGTCTTTGGTCCATTTCAGGGCAGTCTCGAAGGTACAGCCGTAGCCACATTCATTTCCCATGGACCAAATGACAATACAGGGCCGGTTTTTCTCACGGTGGACGCATAGAGACACCCGATCCAGAGTGGCCTCCATAAAGGCCGGGTTATCCGCGATCCGCTCATTCCAGCGGCGGCTTTGATTTTCCCAGGCAGAGTCGTGTAAATACTGGCTTTGGGTGCCATGGCTTTCATTGTCTGCTTCCGCAATGACAAACAGGCCGTACCGGTCGCAAAGCTGGTAGAAATACGGGGCATTGGGATAATGGCTGCTTCGGACAGCGTTAAAATTGTGCTGCTTTATCATCCTCAAATCCAGCTCTACCTGAGAGCGGGACAAAGTAAAGCCTGTGACAGGATCCGAATCATGCCGGTTGACGCCATGAAATTTCACAGGGGAGTCATTGACGTATACGACACAGTCCTGAATTTTGATTTCCCGAATCCCCACCTGATCGGTTATGACTTCTTGTTCAGCCTGAAAGGTAAGGGTGTAAAGATAAGGGGATTCCGGGTTCCACAGGCAGGCGTTTGAGACATTGAGGACTGCCCGGTGGGTGTAGCCGTGAAGAGGCGGGATGGCCTCAAAAGACCCGGCGGCTACCGGGTGTCCGGTATGGTCTGCCAGGGTAATGCAGATGTCAGTTTCTCCTGAAAAACACCCCAAAATCTCTACAGCCGCCCCATCTCCCTGGATTCTGGCAGTGGTAAAGTAATCATAGAGAATCTGTTCCGGGCGGTTTAAGAGATACACGTCCCGAAAAATACCGCTCATGCGGAACTTATCCTGATCCTCCAGATAGCTGCCATCGCACCATTTTAGAACCAGGACTGCCAGACAGTTGGAACCTTCTTTAAGAAAATCTGTCACATCAAATTCGCTGGATGCGTGGGAAACCTGGCTGTAACCTACGTAATTTCCGTTAAGCCAGACGTAAAAACAGGAATCTACGCCTTCAAAGGTTAAATACGCCTTGGGGGCAGCCGGATCTTTTCTGTAGGAAAATTGACGGATATAAGCGCCGCAGGGATTTTCCTGGGGGACATAAGGGGGATCAAGGGGGAATGGGTAACGGATGTTGGTGTACTGGTGAGTGTCATAACCGTAGTTTTGCCACACACCCGGGACAAGAACGGTGGTAAAGTCTTTGGGTAAAAAATCGGTTTTGTAGAAATGTTCCGTCAGATCATAGATGCTTTCGTAATACCGGAAATACCAGGAACCGTTTAAAGAAAGCAGGCGGTCGGAGGAGCTGCGTGCTTCTACAGGGTCGGGTTCCGGTTTTGAGGACGGGATATAATACGCTCGTGGAGGCAGCGTATTTTCATGCATTATTTTTAAGTCCTCATAATAGCGTGGTACAATCATAGGCGCGTTCTCCTTTTCTTTTATTTACGCTAATTATAGGAAAAATGCATAAGAATGTCTATGAACTGCATTGGACAAAACATGCATAAAATGATACAATTAAGTCAAGAAAGGAGGTATTTATGTATACAAATTGCGGATATCTGAATCATTCTTTGGTAGATTTTATGGACAAGACAAGGCCTCTGGTAGTGGGGAGTTGTGGAACTTATCACTTATTTACCAGACCCAGACTTCCTACCTACCGGCCAAAAGGAAGGATCGATTTTCAGATTTTATATATTGCCTCCGGAAAAGGTTATTTTTACATTGACGGAAAAGAGGAGGAAGTGACGGCGGGACATATGGTGTTATATAAGCCCAGAGAACTTCAGAGGTATGTTTATTATGGCAAAGATCAGACAGAGGTGTACTGGGTTCATTTTACAGGGAGAGACGTAAAAAAGATTTTTAGGGAACACAATATTCCCTTAGATCAGCGGGTATTTTACACAGGCAATTCCCCGGAATTTCACAGACTATTCCGTCAGATGATTCTGGAACTCCAGTCTGTCAGGCCTCATTATGAAGAGCTTCTTGCCCTGCTTTTGAGAGAACTTTTGATCCGGATTAGCCGCAGGCTGGCAGACGGCAGAAAACAGAATGTGCGGATCCAGGAAGAAATGGAAGAAGCTACCAGATATTTTAACCGCTCTTACAACCAGGATATTAATATTGAGGATTACGCAGTGTCCAAGCATATGAGCGCATGCTGGTTTATACGAAATTTTAAACAGTATCACAATATTACCCCAATGCAGTATATTTTAAATCTGAGGATTGCCAATGCTCAGAATCTTTTGATTACCACCTCCTGCAATGTGACAGAGGTTGCGGCGATTGTAGGGTATGAAAATCCGTTGTATTTTAGCCGGTTATTTAAGAAGCATACAGGGATGTCTCCTTCGGAATACCGGAAGGCCGGGGCGGAATAGTTTGTATTCCTATTTATGTAAAATTTCCGGCATTTGTGTTATAATATGAACACTTAGCGAGGTCTTTCACGAGCTTAGTGCACATAGTAAAATAAGAAGAAAAAGAATCATAAGGAGGGCCAGAATATGCCATTTATAAACTCGAAAGTATCCATTAAGCTTACGGATGAACAAAAAAGTGCAGTAAAAACCCGTTTGGGAAAAGCCATTACCGCCATTCCGGGAAAAACAGAAAACTGGCTGATGGTGGGATTTGAGGATGAATACAGCCTGTATTTTCAGGGAAATCAGAATGGGCCTACGGCTTTTATTGAGGTGAAAATCTTCGGAAAAGCAGCGGCCAGCGACTATGACCGTCTCACCGGACTGTTAAGCATGATTTTTGAGGAAGAACTTAAAATCAGCCAGGATCGGATCTACATTTCCTATCAGGAGGTGGAAAACTGGGGCTGGAACGGGGCCAATCTTTCGTAACAGCCCAGACCGGGCTGCTACAATTGAATGTGGGGAGGGCTACGGCTGTCTTATATGGGATGCCGGCCTTCCCCATTATTTTTAAACCGTCTCCGGTACTCGCGGGGGGAGATGCTGACCAGCTGAGTAAAAACGCGGGTGTAATAATTGGAATCATTAAAACCTACGTGAAAAGCAATATCCCCGATAGAGACATCCGTTTCTACCAGAAAATTTTTGGAAGCCTCAATACGCACCTTGTTGATATAGGTATTGATATTTACCTGAACCCTCCGTTTAAAAATATGGCTTAAATGGGATTGGCTGCAATGGCAGAAATCGGCCAGCTCTTCCATGGTAATCCGCTGGGTAAAGTTCTGGCGGATATATTCAGCAGCATGGGAGAGGATGGTATCTTCGTTGGAATTGTAGTGGCGTCTTCCGGAAGAATTGCGGGTGGATTCCATGGTGTCATAGGTAAGAGATAAATATTCTGCAATCAGCTCCATAATGGGAATCAGATCCTCCGGCCGGATAGAGGGAGGAAAGATACTCTGATGGTAAAGGGCAATGGCGGTTTCTTCCTTTAAAGTAGCGGACGCCTGGCAGACATGGCGGATCCGGTTTAAAGAAAGAGCCTCATGTCCGGGGAAAAAGCCAATATTGATGGTGCCGATAACCAGATTCCGGTTGACAATGGGGGTGACATATTCGCATAAACCGCCATGGCACATCCCGAAAAAGGTCTGTCCTTCTTTCTGACAGCGGTGGTTCATTTTCCGGATCATAGACAGACAGCGGTGATAGACCGCTTTTTCAGACTTGATATACATACAAAATGGATTGGTGTGAGCCAGGTAGGGCTGAAGGGCCTCGTCCAGCTCTTTGTTTACCGGGACAAACCCGGAATAGTCCTTAATACAAATCTGAATGTGATATTCTTTTTCTGCAAAAGCAAAAAAATCTGCGATTTTGCTGTATCTGCTGTTCATTATTCCTCTTTTTTGCCCTGATTTTTGGGCATACAGGTATACCCGCAGGGTGTTTCCTCCTTGTATCTTAAACATTCTCATATTATAATACAATATTGCAGAATAATCCAGAAATATAGCAGAAAATTTAATGAAAATCTTCCTATGTAGTGGTAGTATATAGAATACAATTTAGAAAAAAGCACAAAAACCTAAGAAATATCCGAGATAGTAGCATTGAAAAGGAGATTATTATGTAAAATTCTGCAAAGGGAGGATTGGGCCGTGATTTATCGGGCAGAAGCAGTGGTAATAGGCGGCGGACCTGCTGGAATCTGCGGAGCTTTGGCTCTTGCAAGGCAAGGGAGAACCACCGCGTTGATAACAAACCGTCCCGTGCTGGGAGGAAATTCCAGCAGTGAGATTCGGGTATGGACCAGAGGCGCTACCGGCGCTGGCAATCTGTATGCGGAGGAGATGGGAATCTGGGGAGAGCTGAAACTTAGAAACCTGTATTTAAACCCGGAGGCCAACCCGGTTTTCTGGGATGATGTTCTGCTGGAGCAGACGCTTCAGGAAAAAAATCTTACTTTATTTTTAAATACCCATGTGGCAGAGGTGAAAATGAGAGAGGACGGAACCATCCGATCTGTTATGGGAAGCCAGATGGGGACGGAGAAGAATATTGAGTTTGAAGGGCAGATATTTATAGACGCCACAGGCGACGGAACCATAGGACAGTTTGCCGGTGTGCCCAGTATCATGGGAAAGGAAGAACGGCAGAAATACGGAGAAAGCCTGGCGCCGTTAAAGCCGGAAAAGGCTACATTTGGAAATACCATTTTCTTTTTTACCCAAAATGCCGGTAAGCCGGTAGAATATAAGGCTCCGAATTTCGCTTATTCCATGGAACAAATAGAAGGAATGTTGGGAAAGGGAGGAAGGATTGTAAACGAGCAGATGAACGGCTGCGATTACTGGTGGTTTGAAATGGGAGGGATGCAGAATACCATTGACGACGCCCAGGAAATCGGCCTGGAATTAAAACGTCTGGTAACCGGGGTATGGAATTACATAAAAAACAGCGGCAGGTTTCAGGCGGATCAGCTTACCCTTTCCTGGGAAGGCAATGTTCCCGGCAAAAGGGAGAGCCGCCGGATGATTACGGAGAAACTGCTTTGTCAAAAGGATGTTCTGGAGCCGGAAATGTTTCCAGATAGCGCATTTTACGGAGGCTGGTATCTGGACTTTCATCCTTCAGACGGGGTTAACACAGGGGAGGAAAATTGCATTCAGATTCCGGTACAGATTTATCCCATTCCTTTGGGATGCTTATATAATAAGAAAGCAGGCAACCTGATCTTTGCAGGAAGAAATATTGGAGTCAGCCATGTGGCCTTTGCCTCCACCCGGATCATGAATACCTGCGCCCTCTCCGGCCAGGCGGCCGGCAGTCTGGCGGCTAAGTGCCTGGAGTTAAAATGCAGGCCGGAAGATCTGGACAGAGAGGCGGTAAAGGATATCCAGCAGCGCCTTTTAGATGACGACATGCTGATTCCGGGAGTGGATTTTGACGGGGCGAGAAACCTGGCAGAAACCGCTGCAGTAAGGGTTTCCTCAGAGGAAGATACGGGAAGTACATGGGAGGACGGCAGCTGGGATTTGGATAAAGGCGGCTTTTTGGTGTGGCCGAAAGCCGCGGGAAAGGCAGAGATTCTTTTTGAGGCGGAGAAAACGGCCAAAATTTCTTATGAGCTCTATGAGTCCTTTCTTCCTTCCAGGGCAGCTTATGGGAAAAAGACGGGGCAGGGCAGTTTAAATTTGAAGCCCGGAAGGCAATGGGTATCCCTGGAAGAAATGGACAAAGAGGGAGAAGGGTTTGCAACCGCAGTATTCCCCCAGGCCCCCGGAGTAAAGATCATTGCAGGAACAGAAGAGTTTCCGGGCTTTCTCATGGGACACAAAGACCTGGCGGATTACAAAACTCCTTATATTCATCTGGTTACTTCTTTATATAGTGGAGAAAACCTGATAAATAATCAGGCCAGGCTGTGGAAGAGTCCCAATTTGTGGATGTCCAAAAAGGAGAAAAATCCCTGGGCAGAGCTTCATTTTAAAGGAAAAATACAGGTCCGGGAAATCCTGATATTCTTTAACCCGGATTTGAACAAGGAGCTGGTTTCTTCCAGGGCAGATTCCTGGGATGCCCACCACAAATATATTCCCAGAACCGGGATGCCCCCCCAGCTGGTAAAAAGCGCAAGCCTTTACGGAAAGATTTTAGACGGAGAATGGGAAAAACTGGCGGAGCTTCGGGACAACTGGAGGCGCAGATGGCAGGTAAAGCTACCAAAACCTGTGGAGATGACAGGATTACGTTTGGAAATTACTTCTGACTATGGCCAGGGCCGGGCGGAGGTATTTGAAATAAGAATCTATTAATAAAAGAAATGGAAGAGGAAGAACACTTGTGAAACGTAAGTTTCATAACTGGAATGTGTTCTGACGAACTGGCAGGCGCCGCTGTGCGGCGCATGCCGATACCATGAAAAAGGAGGATTACAAGATGAAAAAAAGAATGTTGGCATTGGCAACAAGCGCTGTTATGACAGCGGGATTATTATCTGCCTGCGGAGGCGGTTCCGCTCCGGCAGGTACTACAGCGGCTCCGGCAGCTTCTGAGGCAGGGGCTTCTCAGGAAGGAGATAATAAGTCTGGTCAGGAAACGAAGGAGGAGGCGTCTTCCGGGGAGGCCGCAAGTATTGTATGGGCAGGATGGTCCGGAGAGGAAGAGGCCAGCAAGGATATTTTCCAGAAGATGATGGAAACCTATCGAACCAATACAGGGAATGACGTTACCTGGGTAGGCTGGACCTGGGCGGATACGGCTCAGCAGCTTTTAATCCGCACCCAGGGCGGCGAGCAGCTTGACATTGCTCAGGTGGATATCGGGATTTTTAACACCGTAGCCCAGGCGGGGGTACTGGCAGATTTGAATGAGGTTCTGGGGGAGGATTACCTAAAGGGAAATTTCCAGGAATCCGCTTTGGAAGTAGGAAATATTGATGGACAGCAGCTGGGCATGCCCTGGAGTATGGCTTCCATCACCATGGTATATAATCCTCAGATTTTAAAGGAAGCAGGATGGGATACCGTTCCTGTTACCATGGAAGAGTTTGAACAGTGCCTGGCAGACGTAAAAGCTTTAAACGGGGATGTGATTCCTTACGCAGTTTCTACCAAGGATGCCACCTGTGCAGGCGACTTTGCTCCCTGGCTGTGGACCTTTGGCGGATCCATTTATGACGAAAACGGCGGCGTGGCTTTGGACAGCCCTGAGGCGGTTGCCTGTGTACAATGGTATCAGGACATGCTGGCAAAGGGATACATTTCCATGGACGTAGGCCGGGGCGAGGCCCGTCAGCTTTTTGCACAGGGGAAGGTTGCTTTCTATGACGATGCAGTGCTAGCCAAGGGCCAGGCTGTAAATAACGGCGTTGCGCCGGAAGATGCAGTGAATGTCTGCTCTGCCATGGAGCGCCCTGTATTAAAGGCCGGGGACAAACCTCAGAGCACCATGTGGGGCCATATGCTGGTAATCTTTAAAGATTCCCAGTACAAAGAGGCGGCGGCAGAGCTTGCAAAGACCTTAGTCAGCGATGAGATTGCCATGGATTACTTTACCAACAACGGTATGCCGCCGGTTACCAAGTCTATGGCGGAAAAGGAAGAAGTAAAAAGCGACGCTTACTTAAATGGGTTCTTAAAGTCTACTGAGACTGCCCGTTTAGAGGAAACTGCCAGACTGGCCAATGCCAACGAAGTAAAAACCATTATAACAGAAGAGCTTCAGTATGCTTTACTGGGACAGAAAACTGCGGAGCAGACAGTAAAGGATATGGCGGCAAGAATTGCAGCTTTATAAAACAAGTGGAGGTAAGCTATGAAACAAGGAATCAGACAGCACCGTCTGACAGATGCCCAGGTAGGATTTCTGCTGGTCGTGCCGGGACTCGCAATTTTTGCAGGAATTATTTTATACCCCTTTGTCAGCGCAATTATGATGTCCTTTACAGACCGCTCTATGCTGACTCCTGATTACAAATTTATCGGACTGGAAAACTACCGGAAGGTGTTTGCGGATCCGTATTTTACAAAAACCCTGACAACTACTGTGATTTTCGTCGTTTTTTCCACCATCCTTCCCTTTACCCTGGGATTTATCTGGGCGGTCCTGTTAAACCAGGGATTTAAAGGCTCGGAGTTTTTAAGAGGCGTAACATTGGTCAACTGGATTATTCCCGGAACGGCTATCGGCTTTTTGTGGAGCTGGATTTTTAACGGCCAATACGGTGTGTTAAACGGGATTCTTACCAGCCTTGGGATCCTGAAGGAGGGGATTCCCTGGCTGGGCCAGACCGGCACCGCTTTAGGATGTGTTGTCATTGCCCGTACCTGGCAGATGCTGCCCTGGTATATGGCGTTTCTGCTGGGCGGGCTTCAGGGGGTATCCTTAGAACAGGTGGAGGCGGCCAGGGTGGACGGAGCCAACAACTGGCAGGTCTTCTGGTATATGGTTCTCCCGTCCATGAAAACCATAGCGGTACTGGTGTTGATTTTAGGAGCCATCGGCAATCTGCAGCACTTTGACCTTCCCTGGACCATGGTTCAGGGAGGGCCGGCAAGAGCTACCACCACCTTATCTATTGAGGTCTATACCACAGCTTTTAAAAACTGGAATATGGGCAAGGCGGCGACTATCGGAACCATTTGGGCTGTTCTGCTGGCAGGATTCAGTTTTGTCTACCTGCGGCAGGTCAGCGAATCAGAATAGGAGGAGAGGAATATGTTTCGGAAAACACCGGCATTTCGGGCTTTCTTCTGGATCTTTATCATCCTGATCGGAGGTTTTGTATTCCTTCCTCTTTTGTGGATGATCAATACGGCTCTTAAGCCCTCAGCGGAAACCTTTACCCTGGACTTTTTTACAGGAACCAAAACTCTGGAAAATATTATCCGGATTGTAACGGATGAAAAGATTATGGGATACTTAAAAAACAGCTTGATCGTATCCTTTGGAAGCAGCGCCATGGCTACCGCCGTATGCGCCATGGCGGCTTACAGCTTTTCCAAATTCCGCTATACGGGACGAAAGTTTATTATGGGCCTTTTTATGATGAGCCAGGCCTTTCCCCAGGCGATTCTGCTGTTATCCATCTATCTTCTGATGCAGAAGCTGGGACTTTTGGGAAGCTACTGGGCGCTGCTTATCTCCTACGTGGTATTTACCCTTCCGGTAGGCACCTGGACATTAAAGTCCTACTTTGACCAGCTTCCCGATTCCCTGATTGAAAGCGCAAAGATTGACGGGGCAGGGAACTTAAAGATTATGCTTCAGATTGTATTTCCCATTACTGTACCGGGAATGATATCCATTGCAATCTATGGTTTTGTGTGGAGCTGGAACGATCTGCTCTACTCCATGACATTGGTAACCGACACAGCCAAGCGCACCCTGGCTTCCGGTCTGGTTATGACTTTTCTGGGAGAGGCGTCCACCAACTGGGGATATATGATGGCAGCCAGCATTGTGGCGGCGATTCCCGTAACCATTATTTTTGTATTCCTTCAGAGATACTTTATTCAGGGGCTGACCTCAGGAGCAGTAAAGGGATAATTCCTTTTTTGTGTCAATTTTCTGCATCATGAATATGATAACAGGAGAGGTTTTTTTGGAGGCAGACAATTGGCACAACAAAGAACGGTTATGATAGATGCAGGCCACGGCGGCGTGGAGCCGGGAGCCATCTATGAGGGAAGGCAGGAAAAGGATGATACCCTGCGGCTGGCCCTGGCAGTAGGACAGATTCTGGAGAGAAATGGAGTAAACGTAGTATACACCAGGATTCGGGATGTATATGATAATCCTTATGAAAAAGCGGAGATTGCCAACCGATCCGGGGCGGACTTTTTCGTATCCATTCACCGAAATGCTATGCCGGAGCCCGGCACGGGATCCGGGGTGACGACCCTGGTTTATGAAGACTCGGGAATCCGCCATATGCTGGCCCAAAATATTAACCAGTCCCTTCACGACCTGACGGGCTACGCCAACCTGGGGATTCAGGAAAGGCCGGGGCTGGTGGTGCTGCGCCGTACAGAGATGCCGGCAGTTCTGGTGGAAGCAGGCTTTATAGACAATGAAGGGGATAACCGGATTTTTGACGAGAAGTTTGACGCCATAGCCAATGCCATAGCCCAGGGAATTTTAAAGACCATTCGGGAGGAAGAAGAATCCACACCGGAATATTATCAGATTCAGGTGGGGGCATACCAGGACAGAAGGTTTGCAGAGGAGGAAGCTGCAAGGCTCAGAGCCCAGGGATTCCCTGTATTCATTGTCTACAAAGAGCCATGGTATCAGGTGAGAGTGGGGGCGTTTCTCAATATGGACAATGCCGCAGCCATGGAACAGAAGCTGCGCCAGTACGGGTATCCTACTTTGATGCTTCAGGAGAGGGCGGTTTATTAAACGGAAATATAGCAATAGAAACAGGGAAAGAAGCTGTAAATTAGCGGATTCTTTCCCTGTTTTTTTGGTACAGAGCGAGGTTATCACCTAATAAAACAATTAAAACAGATAAAAACGGATTAAAAAGGTTTAAATCGGTTAAAAATGTGATATAATATGAAAAAACGGAGGTATGCATATGGAACTCAGAGCAGAAGATGTTTTCCGTCCCGGAGCATTTCCTGAATACACTTACATATCACGAAAATCTGCAGTTTCTGACCTGCCCTATGAATTCCGGCTGATGCAGGCCATCAAGGTATCCGGATTTCTTACTTCTCTGGTAGGTCCTTCCAAAATGGGAAAAACCATTTTATGTGAAAAGGTAATCGGATTTGAACATATTGTGGAGATTTCAGGCGCCGACTTTGATGAAGATACAGATTTCTGGAAGCTGGTTTCTGCCAAAGCAGGGCTTGCATATGAAGGGCAGTTTGCATCCGAAAAGCAGATTCCCAGTACCCGTGATAGATATACCAAAAAAGAAACCTTCTCCCTTACAAAGGATAAGATCATTGAATATTACAGGGAAAACAATCTGGTCCTGGTCATAGATGACTTCCACTATGCTCCTGAGGGAAAGCGGATGCAAATTGCACAGCAGCTTAAAGATGCCATCCGCAGAGGATTTAAAGCCATTGTGGTATCCCTTCCCCACCGGGCAGATGAAGCAATCCGACAGAATGCAGATCTTTCCGGACGCTTAAGCCTTATCAACATGGAACCATGGGAAGTAGACGATTTAAAAGAGATCGCGAAGCTGGGTTTTGGAAAACTGGGGATTTCCATTGAGGACTCTGTTGCGGCACAGATTGCGGTAGAAAGCCTTTCCTCTCCCCAGCTGATGCAGTATATCTGCCTGAACATTTGCACCATGCTGGAAATGTCAAGAGAAGAAAACCGGCAAATTCATCAGGAGATCTTGGAAACCGCCTACCACTATACTACCGCAAACTTTGAATATGGAGATGTGGTCTCCCTGATGCAGAAAGGGCCAAACACCCGCGGCAAAAGCCGGAACACCTTCCATACTGCTGATGGACAGGAGCATGACATTTATGAGCTGATTGTCAAATCTATTGCAGAAAATCCGCCTATTATGAAGCTGGAATTTGAAGATGTAAAGGAACGGATATACCGTCTGATTGCAGATGACTGTAAAAAGCCTTCCCCGCAGATGATTCGGGAAAGCCTGGCAAAGCTAAAAGAGCTTCTGTATGGACGGGAGGATATTTTCAAGGTACTCGATTGGAAGGACGGGAGTCTCTATATCTTAGATCCTCTGTTCCTGTTTTATCTGCGATGGGGAGGCGCTCACGGATATCAATGTTTAATGGTATAACTATAACGAGTATACAGGATGCCGTTACACGGCTGAAAAATGTAAAAGACGGCCAGGAGTTTTCTATTTTGCTGACTGGTTTGAGAAATGAGGCTGATAGAAGAAATTGAGGCGGATATGGTGCATTACAGTGCGGAGCACATTTACTTCTTTATCTACGATAAGGAAAAAATAATTGAGAATCCCCAGCTGTTCCGGAACATCTATGAGAACAAGGTAAAGGGAAAGCAAATACATATCGTGATCCATCAGCCTAAAATACTGTAAACTATCACTACACGCCTGCCTTATGCCCCGAAAAAGGGCTGACAGCCTGTATGCTGCCTATGCAGATTCCCCAAATCAGATATCCCGTCCCAGCTCCCGGTAAAAATAGATGGCATTGTAAAAAAGCGACGATGCCCGGATGGAGCGGGGATCGTGGCCAGTTTTGGCCTGAATTTGTTTGAGGCGGTTCTGCATAGTATTTTTATGGATAAAAAGCTGCTCAGCAGATTTGTTGATAGAACCGCCTGTGTTGTAATAAATCTCTAAAATCTGAACTGCATGAAAGATCTCTTCTTCTCCCATCCCACGAAAGATCTTGTGGATATATTCCCGTTTCACTGTATCAGACAGCTCGTCTGTAAAAAGTTCCATGTTCAGATCATCATAAAAACGGATATTGCTCCGGTGTGTGCGAAGGCAGGCGCTCAGAGCTTTTTTTGCCTGCTTGCATGCCAGGTAAGCAAAAAAATATCCGTCGCCGCCGTGGGAAGAGTGACTGTCAATTCCCACGGCTACCTGTATCTGATAACGATTTGCAATCAGCTTTCTGTAGTCCTCCGCAATGTGAAACACGCTGCTGTCCTCAAGCTCCGGAACGCCTGCGATTAGAAGGGAAGAGGAGGACAGGGAAACGTGGCAGGAGCCATAGGAAGATAGCTGCTGCAGATAGCGCTTAGCGGTTTCCAGCCTGCGAAGACGGTCAAGGGAGACATTCTCAGACGGATCGTAAACTGCCATGGCCAGAAAACGTCTGGGGATACGAATATCAATGCCAAGAGCCAGCCCTCTTTCAATAAAGGCTTTTGTGATAAGGCTGGGATCGCCGCTTAACCATTCATCCAGATAGCGGTTTTTAATATTTTCTTCCGTTTCCTGCTCTTCTTTAATAGAAAGCTCATGGACCAAAAGCTCGGTCATACGTTTTACGATCTTTGCATAAGACAGAGTTTCGGCATCTGAACCGGTAAGGCCTACCACACCGATAGTTTCTCCATCTACTGTCAAAGGATAGTTGATGCCGGGCCGGGTTCCCAGCATAGAGTCTTCCTCATTAATAATCAGCTCGGAAAGGCCCTGGTCGATGAGCATTTTTGCGCCGGCATGAAAAGTGCCGATTCGCGATTCATCGGTGCTGGCAATGATGACACCGTTGGTATTAATGATATTCATTTTGCGGTTAATGATTTCATTGATGTTGGACACAATCTGGAATGCGTTGTGCTGAGATAATTTCATGGCAGCTCCTTCTGTTGCGAAAATGTTATTCATAATATATAAATAGATTATATTGTGTTTCCTGTAATATAATCAAGAGAAAGAAAAGTAAGTATACTGAAAACATAAATAAGACAGGAGGAAATTTAAAAACAATGAAAATTGTGATTGCAGTTGATTCCTTTAAAGGAAGCCTTTCCTCCATTGAGGCGGAGCGGGCCGTTGAGGAAGGAATCAAGGCGGCAATGCCAGGAGCGAAAACGGTTCGAATGCCTCTTGCAGATGGAGGAGAGGGAACTGTGGAGGCTTTTGTACTGGGGGCAGGAGCAAAAGAAATCCGTCTTACGGTGACAGGCCCGCTGGGAAAGCCGGTTGCATGTACTTACGGGATACTGAAGGAGGAGAAAACCGCTATTATAGAAGTAGCGGCAGCGGCAGGCCTGACATTGACGCCGGAGAAAGAGAGAAATCCTCTTAATACCACAAGCTATGGCGTGGGAGAGATTATCCGGGATGCAATAGAAAAAGGATGCAGAAGATTTATTGTGGGGATGGGAGGAAGCGCCACCAATGACGGAGGTCTGGGAATGTTAAACGCCCTGGGATTTCATTTTGAAAATATTCATGGGGAGTCCGCCGGGATTTACGGAAGGGACTTAGCATCGGTAGAACAAGTAAACACCAGTCAGGCGGCGCCGGAGCTGTCCCAATGCGAGTTTATTGTGGCTTGTGATGTCAATAATCCTCTTTGCGGAGCCAATGGCGCCAGCATGGTATTCGGGCCTCAAAAGGGAGCCGGAAAAGAAATGGCGGAGCAGTTGGATCAAAGCCTGCGGCATTTTTCAGAGATAACCAGGAAAGCTCTTCAAAAAGACATGGCTCAAATGCCCGGAGCAGGGGCGGCAGGAGGCCTGGGGTATGGGTTTATGACTTATCTTAACGGAAAGATGGAAAACGGGATCGATCTGGTGCTAAAGGCTGTACAGATGGAAACAGAACTTTCCGATGCGGATATCGTTGTGACAGGAGAAGGCCGTATGGATTTTCAAACGGCCATGGGTAAAGCGCCGGTGGGGGTGGCGAGGCTGGCGAAGAAATACGGCTGTATGGTTCTGGCATTTACAGGGGCGGCAGCTCCGGAAGCCGGGACCTGCAATGGGAAAGGGATTGACGCTTACTTTCCCATTGTCCGCGGCCCGATAGGGCTTAGGGAAGCCATGGAAACGGAGACGGCATATGCCAATTTGAGGGATGCCGCAAAACAGGTATTTTCCTTAGTGGCAAAGCTGCAAGCAGCCAGGGCGAGCTTGCTAAATAGTTCAATCAAATGATAAAGGAGAGTCTTAAAATGCTACAAAATTTAGAATTAGTTAAGGATAAGTTTAAAGAATTTCCACGCAAAAAGCTGGCCTTTTTTCCTACACCAGTACATAAACTGGAAAAGTTATCAGAATTTTTCGGTGTTAATCTTTATTTAAAACGAGATGACCTGTCGGGTACTATCGTATTCAGTGGTAACAAAATGCGTAAATTGGAATATCTCCTGGGAGATGCAATTGCTCAGGGCGCTGATACGGTGATAACATTTGGGCCAACTCAGTCAAATCATGCTATGCAGACAGTATCAGCTTGCAGGGCGGCAGGCCTGAAGCCAATCTTATATCTGACAACCTTTGTTGATTTTGATGAAAATGATATCAGGGCAAATATGCTGGTTGATGAGATTATGGGAGCAGAGATCCACATTATTCCCTCAAACGGAGAACCTATGTTTATCGCATATGAGCGTTCCTATGCATTGGCAAAAGAAAGAGCCAAAGAGTTAAAGTCAGAGGGACATAAGGCGTATACCATTCCGGTAGGAGGAACATCACCAGTGGGTGATATTGGATTTGCTGAAGCTATTATTGAATTACATCAGCAGATGATGGAAGCCGGAGTGAAAATGGATTACATAGCACATTCCACAGGGTCGGGTGGAATGCTAGCTGGCCTGGCAGCCGGGAAAGCATTAATAGAATCTGACGTTAAAATCCTTTCATTTCGAGCTAGTGAGAAAAAGGATGATCATCCGGACTGGGTTGCAGAGATTGCGACAGAGATCTTGCAGAATTTAGGTTCAGATAAAAAGGTAACAGCTCAAGACCTTAATATGGATGCAACATATTTCGGGCCGGGATATGAGAAACCAAATGCCCTGTCGGATGAGGCAATCAAACTTTTAGCTAGAAATGAGGGGATATTAATAGACCCTGTATATGGTTCAAAAGCATTAGCAGGCTTGTTTGACTATATTCGCAAGGGTAAGGTCCCAAAAGGAAGCAACGTGGTATTCTGGCATACAGGAGGAACAGTAGCGTTTTTTGCTGAGAAAGAGATTATAGGAGATATCAAAAATTAGTGGATTGATAGAGGGGGATAATTATATGGAAACAAATGAAAATAATATGAAAAAAGTAAAGGAGCCGTCATTTGGCTTCGCACTACTTTCCCTTTTAGGGTCAGTTGCATTTATTATAATTGGAACATTGGTGTTTAAGGCAACGTTACATATGATGTTTCTTTTGACATGGTTAATTGTTTTTTCCGTTGGTATTTATCTGGGACATAGTTTTGAATCATTGGAAAAGGGCGCGTATGATATGATTAAGACAGCTCTGCAACCAATTATGATTTTATTGGCTGTAGGCGCTATGGTAGGTACATGGATTGCCTCGGGAACAGTTCCCAGTATTATTTATTATGGCCTAAAGTTGATTAATCCTAAGATATTTTTGTTATTAACACTTTTGCTGTGTTCAATTACATCATTGGCAACTGGCACATCATGGGGCACGATAGGTACAGCCGGATTGGCAATGGTCGGAATTGGTATGGGCATGGGAATTAACCCGGGTTTAGTAGCGGGTGCGGCAGTCAGCGGTTCTTACTTTGGAGATAAACTATCTCCGCTCTCTGACAGTACTATACTTGCAGCAGTGGCCAAAACAAATATTGTTGATCACATTAAGCATATGCTTTGGACAGTAACTCCTGGTTATATTATTTCAGCTATTCTTTATTTAATATTAGGGATAAAATATGCAGGAGCAAATTTTGATTATAATAGAATAAAAGAAATTTTAGTTGCCATGGAAAATAATTTTAATATCGGATTTTTACCGTTTATACCGGCTATTGTGGTTATAGCTCTGCTTGCCAGTAAGAAGCCCGCTTTTCCATCTATTCTTACCGGGGCAATTATTGGCTCTATTATAGCAGTATTTTACCAGGGACAAACAGTAAGTTCCATGCTTAATATTATGTACAATGGATTTAAAATTGATAGTGGTACTCCGTTCTTAGATACTATTTTAAACCGAGGCGGTGTAACGAGTATGCGCGATAATACTAATATGATGATATGTGCTCTCGGATTCTCTGGTATTTTGCGTACGGCTGGAATTTTGGATGCAATTATAAAACCACTTACCAAGAAGATAAAATCAGTTTTCGGTCTGGTATTCGCAACTTTCTGTGTAAACTGGAGTTTTCTTGCAACCGGAGCAACGATGTCTTTTGCTTCTGTTATGACAGGAACTCTTCTTGAACCAGTCTACAGAACGTGGAGACTGAAACCACAAAATCTTTCCAGAGCAATCGAGGATTTTGGTACAATGGGAGGTCCGTTAATTCCCTATGGGGCTAATGCTTTATACATAAGCGGAATGTTTGGAATAGCACCAATGACATTTATACCATTCTGTTTCCTGAATATAATAGTTCCAATTATCTCTCTGACATATGCCTTTTTCGGATTTACTATGTATAAATACAAAGATGATGAAGTGATTCCAGAGAGTTAAGGCTGCCTGTCATCTTAACTGGATCTTCTGCAGTAGATGGCCGCGCTGGACTTTGCCCCGGTGAATGCCAGTGCGGTAATCTACATAATGGTTGAGATGGAAAAAGTTGTGATTTTTTATCAAAGGTTATGATATTAATTCCTTTTTCCCTCTTATAACCATATAGGAGACAGTCTACAAAATTAAGCTTTGGCGCTTTTTTATCTTATCGTATCATAATGTGGCCATATGCCCTCACTCTGCGTTTTTCGTATATAAACGATTTAGTTCAAAATACAATGGCATCAGTACCGCATTGATAACCAGAGAGTAAAACAAAGGAAGCAGCGCTGCCAATGCTCTCTTTTAATTAAATAGACAAATGCCTTTAGAAAGCCCCGCCAATACCCTGTACACAGCAGCATTAGCAGGCACGGAATCAGGATAAATTCCATACTGATATGATCTACAAAATTCCCCGCCGTCTGAACTGTTACATATTGTTTCGCCCTACTTAGTAAAAATGTTGACAATTCTAACAAGGTTGAATATACTATAGTTGCAGGCAGAAAGACACCATCTCCCTGCATGATTGAATTAACCGCCGGTAGGCGGTTTTTTCGTAAGCTTTAAGAATTTTGAATACACACAACAGGAGATGAAAAGTATGGAAAGAATCATTGATGTTGCTCAGTATATTTATGATGAATATAAACACCAGTCAGGGGAAGTAATTGATGAAATGAAGCTGCATAAACTGCTTTACTTTACACAAAGGGAGAGCCTGGCTATCACCAATGAACCTATGTTTAGTGAAGAATTTGAAGGGTGGAAATACGGGCCGGTATCTGAAAATGTCCGCAGATGCTATACTAAGGACGGTATGTATATTGAAGATGTCAGAGAGATTTCAGCCGGAAGTGCATATATTGCGAAAAACATTATCCTTCAATATGGAGCATTGGCTTCCTGGAAGTTAAGCCAGATTTCCCATAAGGAATTGTCATGGCTTAATTCACGAAAAGGACTTCCAGAAGGGGCTAATGGCAATGTGCCGCTCTTATTGGAGGACATTCGAAAAGACGCCGAAAAAGTAAGGCCTTATGACTCGGTTTGGGATATGTATTACGATGAATTTGATGAGCTGGAGGACACGTAATGATTGGGGAAATTTGGATTTCAGCTTTCAAATACTATGACAGTATAAAACACAGGATGGCGTTTAAAAGCCGTCCTGTGCTTATCATAGGACAGGCTGACAGCAGTGATTACGTCGTATTGCCGGTTTCCAGAGTAACAAAACGTGAGAATTTAGATATGCATTATGACTATGAGATGAAACCGGAAACGTATGCGGAATCAGACCTGAAATTATCCGCAACGTCATTTGTCCGGACACATAAGCAGGCAGTTCTAAATGAGGGAGAGCTGATAAAGAAGGTTTTGAATCTAAAATAAGAGTTTCCGAAAATATATGAAGAGATTGTTGATCTGGTAGAGGAATTCCAAAAAGATCTCATAAAAAAAGCAAAACTTTAAGACAGAAAAAGCCAAAGGAGAACCGTCGCCATGACCGCCCCCGAAATTTTACATATTTTACAGAAAGACATCCATTCCGTTGTTTTTGCCACTGTAGATGACAGCGGACTGCCCTGTTCCACGGTGATCGATTTGATGCTGGCCGATGAAAAAGGGCTTTATTTTCTTACTGCCCATGGGAAGACCTTTTTCAGCCGTTTAACAGAAAAGCCATTTGTTTCTTTAAGCGGTATTAAGGGAGGAGAAACTCTGTCCTCCGCAGCCATTACCCTTCGGGGACCGGTAAAGAATATAGGGAAAGACAGGCTGGAGGAAATCTTTGAAGAAAACCCTTATATGGAAAAGATTTATCCCACGCCAAAGAGCAGAAGGGCTCTGGAGGTATTTTGCCTCTATAAAGGGGAGGGAGAATACTTTGACCTAAGTAAACAGCCCCCGGTGCGTCAGGCCTTTTCTTTTGGAGGGGAAGAGATCCATGAAAGAGGCTACCGTATTGACGGGGAGAGATGTATCGGCTGTCAGGGCTGCAGAAGCGTATGCCCCTCCGGCTGTATCAGCAACACCTTCCCCCGGGTAATTGATGAAAGCCGGTGCCTCCACTGCGGAAATTGTTTCCAAATCTGCCTGCGGAGAGCGGTGCAGAAACTGGCGTAAACCGGTGGAATAGAAGACAGCATATTTTCACAGTAAACCTGCATGCGCCCGGAAGCGGGCGTACCACCGCACAGAAAAGCCCGGCGGGCGCATGGGGCATCCCTGAATGCATGCCGCCTAACCGGCGGCGGACTTTTACAGTAAGGAGAAATCACCTATGGAATGGACGGACGGAAAATGCCGGTGCAGCTGGGCAAATCCCAAAAACAGGCGCTATATCCGATATCATGATGAAGAGTGGGGCGTTCCGGTTTACGACGATCATAAGCTCTTTGAGATGCTCATCTTAGAATCCTTTCAGGCAGGGCTTTCCTGGGAATGTGTTCTTAACAAGCAGGAAGCGTTTCGCAGGGCATTTGACAACTTTGATCTGGAGGCCGTCTGCGCTTATGGGGAGAATAAGGTAAAAGAGCTGCAGGAAAACCCACAGATTATCCGTAACAAGCTAAAAATCCGCGCTGCCATAACCAATGCCCGGATTTTTAAGGAAATACAAAAGGAATACGGAAGCTTTTCCAAGTATCTGTGGAATTGGACAGACGGAAAAGTCATTTATGAAACCCACCTCACCTCATCCCCTCTGTCAGACGCTGTGTCGGGGGATCTGAAAAAGAGGGGAATGAAATTTGTGGGAACCACCATTATTTATGCTTATCTGCAGGCGGTAGGGGTGATTTACTCCCATGAAGACGGGTGCTTTCTTGCCTGTAAAGGGCCCGGGCCTGACAGGGAAAAAATTATGTGACAAAAGGAGATAACCCATGCCGGTATTTGATTTCAGCGGCGCGCCAAAGGAAAACACCAGGGCGCGGTGCACTTATACAACCTTTCAATCCAGCCAGCCGGAGGCTACCCCGGAAAAGCCCATTCTTCTCCTGGACAACCAAAAGAGAAAATGGAAACACCATTCCTGTGGTGTTTTTACCAATCCTGAGAAAGAAACGGCCTTTGAATTTAAGGAAGAGGACGGAAAAATTGCCGCGGATATTTTAAAGGTTGATTCCCGGTTTGTCAGCCTGATAAAGTGGCTGGGGGAAAACCATATCAGTGTCCGCCTGTCTGGGGAGAACCGGGAAGAAGGATACGGGGTATATAAAATACGGGAGATTGCCTTTGGAGGCGGCGTTAAGCTGTCGGCAGAGGATGGTTTCCTGCAGTTTATGATTGAACGGCTGTTTTCCAGCAGCGCGCCGGAGGAAGATGCGAATGAGGAAGAGCAGGAGGAAGCCGGTGACAGCATGAAGCTTACCAGCATCCAGAGCATTACCGACTTTATGACCTGCGCGGGGAATACTATGCCGGACAATATCAGGCTTTGGGCCAGGAGAAACCTGGCGGTTGCCAAGTCCCATGAAGTATCCCCGGAGGAAAGGCGTCACGCCCAGCGGGCCCTGTCCATTATGATGAATATCCAGTGGAAAAATAACTATTTTGAGGCCATTGACCCGCAGAAAGCCCGGCGAATTCTGGATGAAGAGCTGTACGGCTTAGAGAGGGTAAAGCAGCGGATTATGGAAACCATTATCCAGATCAACCGCACCCACACTCTGCCTGCCTACGGGCTTTTGCTGGTAGGCCCTGCCGGAACGGGAAAATCCCAGATTGCTTATGCAGTGGCCCGGATTTTAAAGCTTTCCTGGACGACGCTGGATATGAGCTCCATAAACGATCCGGAACAGCTTACCGGAAGTTCCAGAATTTATTCCAATGCCAAACCGGGGATTATTATGGAGGCGTTTTCCATGGCAGGGGAATCCAATCTGGTGTTTATTATCAATGAGCTGGACAAGGCTTCTGCGGGAAAGGGAAACGGCAATCCGGCGGATGTGCTGCTGACTCTTTTAGACAATCTGGGATTTACAGATAATTATATGGAATGTACAATTCCTACGGCAGGGGTATACCCAATCGCCACTGCCAACGATAAAAGCCAGATCAGCGCTCCCTTAATGTCCCGCTTTGCCGTAATCGATATTCCAGATTACAGCCCGGAGGAAAAGCGTATCATCTTTTTAAAATATGCTCTTCCCAGGGTACTAAAACGTATGAGTATGAAAGAAGAGGAATGTATTCTGACAAAAGAGGCAATGGATGCGGTAATTGAAATTTTTTCAGATACCAGCGGCATCCGGGATCTGGAGCAGGCAGCCGAGCACATCGCTGCCAACGCTCTTTACCAGATAGAAGTAAACCATGTGCCGGAAGTGGTTTTTGACGCCGCCATGGTTCGGGAACTGTTGGAATAACGCCAGCAGTAGATAAAAGAGGATGTTACAGAATGAAATAGAGCAGACGCCAGGTTTCATTTTGTAACATCCTTTTTTATTTCCGTCAGCACCAGCCAAGGGTACACGCTCCCATGCACGCCTGGCGGCTGATGTCTTTCGGCAGCTGACGGATTACGGTCAATGGAATCTCATTTTAATCTCCGCCGGGGCCATCCCTCCGCTCCCGGGTAGATTCGGGAAGAGGTTCCGCAATTTCTTTGGGATCGATTTCAGCATCCCGGGGCTTGGTATTTTTCTCGTGATTTATGGTTTTCGTCTTGTGGCACATCTTATCACCTCCAGGTTTATTATGCCAAAAAGCCTCTTACTTATCCCATTTTCCAGCATGGAAATATACAGAAATTTGCATAAAAAGGCGCAGAACAAAGCATTTTTCTTACAAGAAATTAGCAATTATAATAGAAACAGAAATAAACAAGAGAGGAGGCGCAGAATGCTGTCACCCCGTCAAATTAAGCTGGTTAAAAGCTTGTTTTACCAGGATAGGCCTTATACCAGCGAAGAATTGGCAAAGACCTTGTCTGTATCGGTTCGGACGGTTCAGATGGATATCCAGCAAATCAATAAGCAGTTAAGAAAACTGGGATGTCCGGAAATTCGTATGAAAAGAGGAGAGTGGCAATACGGGCTTTTGGAGGAAGAAAAAATCAGAATTCTTCGCAAAATTTTAGAGCCGGATCTGGGAGAACTGATTCCTTCCGGCCGCCGGTGTCAGCTGATTATATTGTTTCTGACTATGAAGAAACAATATATCACCATCCAACAAATAGCGGAAAAATTGGATGTGAGCAGAAGCACAATCGTAGGGGATCTGAAGCATGTAAAAGCCTTTTGCACCCAGTACGGGATTGAGATTATTACCAAACCCAACTTTGGGATTGCCATGGACGGAGAAGAACTGCGGATTCGGAACGGGGCATTAAACATGCTGTTAGATCCGACAGAGATATTTGGGCAGAAGTTTGATCTCCATGCCTTGGATCAGACCATAGGAGGCGTTTTGTTTGACGGCGTCGATATTGAAAAACTTCGTGAAACCTTGCTGCTGATACAAAATCAAATGGTTTTCCACTTTAGTGAAGAACAGAGAGATAAAATTCTTATCTACCTGATCATTGCCCTGGGCCGGGCGCGGATTGGAAAGTATATGGATATTCCCAAGGAAGATGTTCAGGCATTAGCAATCACTAAGGAATATGAGACCGCAAAACAGGCATTAGCTTATTTTTTCTCTCCTGGAAAAGATAGCATGACAAAGGAAAAGACGTGGACAGAGCTGGGAGAAAAGCAGAAAGAAGAGGCGGCATATCTGGCTATTCTGCTTAAGGGAATGTATTCCTTTGATTTCTATGTGGGGAATATGGACAAATTGGCCGGGATTCAAAAGATTGCGGAAGATATTATAGATCAGATGAAGAAAAATTTAGGAGAAGCGTTTCAAGAAGATGGGGAACTTTATAACGGTCTTATCCAGGATTTAAACCAGATGATTTTCCGCAAGCGCTACTATATCAGAACCAGCGGCGAGTTGTCAGATATGCTGAAAGATTCTTTCCAGTATGTGGAAGCGGCTAGAAAGTCAACGGCCAGTCTGGAGAGCTATGTCCATCAAGAATTGTCCATAGAGGAACTGGAGTTTGTAGCTCTCCACTTTGTAGCGGCCCGAAGCCGGTATCTGGAAAGGCGCAGGCGCACCATAAAAACTTTGGTTATATGCGCTAACGGAGTCGGGACTTCCCTGATATTAAAATCCCGTCTCCAGGAAAATATAGCAATCCTGGACATTGTGGCGGCGTCCCCTTTGACAGAAGCAGAATATTATGTTCAAAAGTACCGCCCGGAACTGATTATTACCACAGTGGCAATAAAGGACTGCGGACTGCCTCAAGTTATTGTGAAACCTTCTCTTCCTGTGGAATCCCTTTTCCGGATTTATAAAGCGATCAGATTTTTGAGAGATGATTTGTCTGCAAAAGGTTTGTGCCGTGGGCCTGGGGAAGTTGATTCGGTGCAGAAAATTATGGATGTCATTGGAAAGTATGCGGCAGTGAAAAACAAAGAATCATTACAAAATGAGTTGGAACAGATTTTGAAAGGATTGGATGCGGATATGGATAAGACTTCCACGGAGGTAAGCTTAAAGGAGGTGCTTACTGAAAAAACAATCCAGCTTGCCTGTGAAGCGAAAAGCTGGAAAGAGGCGCTCTTTATGGCCGCTGGCCCTCTTTTAGAGGAGGGCTGGATTACTATGGAATATGCAGAGGCGGCTTATGAAATTTCTCATACTATGGGGAGCTACATTGTAATAGGGCCGGGGATAGCAATGCCTCACGCCAGGCCGGAAATGGGGGTAAAGCGGCTATGCATGAGCCTGAAATACTTAAACTGGCGTCCGGAAAGGTGGCGGAGGCCGTAGAGGAGCAGCGGGTAATTTATGTATTTGGATCCGGACATTCCGCAATATTATGCGAAGAACTTTTTTACCGGGCAGGAGGGATGGCGGCAGTCTCCCCCATATTTGTACCGGATCTTCTGCTGGCTAACGGAGCAGTCCGATCTTCCCGGGTGGAACGGCTTAACGGGTACGCTAAAACCTTTATGGAATCTGAATCGATTGGTCCTGGAGATTTGGTCTTTGTAATCTCCACCTCCGGAAGAAACGGCGTTCCTTTGGATGTGGCGGCCATTGCAAAGGAGAGAGGAGCCTATGTGATCGGGCTTACTTCCAAAAGCTTTTCTCAAAGCCAGCCATCCAGACATTCCTCAGGGCTTCGGCTTACGGACATTGTCAGCCTTTCTATCGATAATTTCTGCCCTGTAGGAGACGGGTGTTTAACCATGAAGGACGGTGCAGCTTTTGAACCGGCGTCCACTATAATCGGCGGGGTTATTCTCCACACGATTTTTGCCGGGGCAGTTCGGATTTTAGAGGAAAAAGGGGTGGAATGTCCCATATTTGCCAGCGGAAATATAGAGGGAGGGGCGGCAGCCAATTTACGTCTCCTTGAGCAGTATAAAAATAGAATTCCTTTATATAGGTAATAAAAAAGAGGAAAGGAAGGGAACCATGCAGACAGAGATGCGGGCTACCATCAAAAACTCAAATGGAATCCATCTGCGCCCTGCAGTAATGATATCCGAATTGGCGTCCGGGTTTTCCAGCAGGATCCGATTGATAAAGGAGTCGGAAAATACAGAAGCAGATGCCAAATCTACGATTGATATTTTGGGATTGGGATTAAACAGCGGGGATTCCATCTGCGTCAGAGCCTTAGGACCGGACTCCAGAGAGGCGGCAAAGCAGGTAAAAGAAATGATGGAAAATATAACGGATTGATAAAAGCTGGGGATGTCCTGGAAACGTAATTCAGTGACACCCCGGCTTTTAATTTAGAAATAAGAGTGTTAAGGAAAAAGACTCCGGTCGGTTCTTTGTCGAAACTTGCGGTTGAATTCCATTGCATGTGAGAAAATCCAAAGGCTATAATACATGGTACAGCACAAAGCGCTGGAAATGTTCAAAAAGTGAGGAGGATTTTTCACATGGCAGAATTAAATGTGGCGATTGCAGATGATAACCCGCAAACTTTAGGTTTGTTGCAGGACATAGTAGAAGGAGAAGAGGGATTTCATGTAGTCGGCAAGGCAGATAATGGGGAAGATGCCTATGCCATGATTGTCAGAACCAGTCCGGATATTGTGCTCTTAGACGTAATCATGCCGAGGCTTGACGGAATTTCAGTGATGGAAAAAGTCAAACAAAACCATTCCCTGGGGAAAGTGCCCTCTTTTATCATGATTACCGCAGCGGGAAGCGAAAATGTGACAGCGGACGCTTTTCGCATGGGCGCCAGTTATTACATTATGAAGCCCTTTAACCGGGAAATTATCATTGACAAAATACGCCGGATTGGCAGAGGCTACGGGGCAGTTCCCGATTTCCCGGAGATTAAGAAAGTACGGCCATATATCGATAAAGCAGAGTATATGGAACAGAATCTGGAAAATGATGTTACCCATATCCTGCATGAAATCGGGATTCCTGCCCACATTAAAGGATATCAATATTTAAGGGATGCCATTATCATTTCTGTAGAGGATCATGAAATGCTGACCTCGGTGACTAAGATTTTGTATCCTACCATTGCCAAGAAACACCAGACCACGCCCAGCCGTGTAGAACGGGCCATCCGCCACGCCATCGAGGTGGCATGGAGCCGGGGAAAGATGGATACCATTAACGAACTATTTGGCTACACGGTCAGCAACGGCAAGGGAAAACCTACAAATTCCGAGTTTGTGGCGTTGATTGCAGATAAGATCCGATTAGATTACAAACGAATTTCATAAAAAATACAGATAAGACTTCCTAAAACCTGAAAAATATTGTATACTGTTAATAATT
>ERZ808044.602-NODE-602-length-34291-cov-11.900596_pt1 | contig 34291 bp, 35 predicted proteins | sample MGYA00380195_ERZ808044 | MGnify/ENA primary metagenome ERZ808044 (study PRJEB31490, sample SAMN06133423) | mouse gut metagenome | isolation source: Z7_2 | host: mice | place: China: Chengdu | collected 2015-05 ...
TCAATATCACGTTCTGAAATTTTCTCTTATAAGAAATTTTCAGGGATGTTGTCTATTGTTTAGTTATCAAGGTTCTTCGCTGTTTTCGCATCTTTCGCGATTCAGCTTTGATATAATATCATGCATCTTTCTGTTTGTCAAGTCCTTTTTTAAACTTTTTTCCAACATTTTCTTACATGATATTAAACGGAGAAGGAGGGATTTGAACCCTCGCGCCGCTATCAACGACCTACTCCCTTTCCAGGGGAGCCCCTTCGGCCAGCTTGGGTACTTCTCCACAGCTTGCTGATTTTCACAGAAAAAACTACCGCCCCGTCGGCTGATAGTTTTTTCAAACGGAGAGGGTGGGATTCGAACCCACGCGCCCTCTCGGACAAACGGTTTTCAAGACCGCCTCGTTATGACCACTTCGATACCTCTCCATATATTCAATTATCTCGCCTCATTTCAGCGACGTAAATTATTCTATCACACAACATTTCCGCCGTCAATATCTAATTCCCATTTTTTCCATATTTTTTAACTATATTCATTCAACTTCTATTTTTCGAGTTTTGCACGCGAATCATGAGTCGAATACCCCTTGCAGCGACGGCTTCGCCATCTTCCGCATTATTGTCAGTCAACGATTAATTTACAACACTTTGCAACACTGCACCGGCAACTACATTATTCCCAGGCTTCTAAAAACGCTCTTGCAATTTTCAGATCGTCCGGAGTCGTAATCTTAATATTTTCATAGGAACCTTCAAATAATTTGACCGGGACACCCATCATCTCTTCCACTACCATGGCATCATCCGTCACATTAATACATTCTTCCCTTGTCAGTCTGGAATATGCCTCTATAATCAAAGTTTCATCAAAAATCTGGGGAGTCTGCACAATCCACACATATTTACGCTTTGGAGTCCTGACCGCAAACTCGTCTTCATCTACTAATTTGATTGTATCCTTGCTTGGCATTCCAGCCACACAAGCACTATACTGTCTGACTGTTTGATAACCACGCCTGATTATTTCCCCATCAACAAACGGACGTGCACCGTCATGGATAAATATATAGCCTGCCTCCCTATGAGAACATTCCCGTTCACTTTTTATCAACTTCAGTCCCTGCCATACTGAATCGTAACGTTCTCTTCCTCCTTCCACGACTGCACTCACCTTATCGAAATGATATCTTTTTACGATCTCATCCCTGACATAAGGTACCTGTCCGCTTCCCGCAACAAGAACAATCTCATCGATCCATTCCGAATCCTGGAATACTCTCAACGGATAATAGATTAACGGCTTCCCATCTAATTCAATAAACTGCTTCTGGACAGATGTACCCATTCGTTTCCCCTGTCCCGCCGCCAACACAATCGCCGTACATCTTTTCCCCTTTTGTATATCCTGCTGTATATTCATATCTATCTTTCTCCCAGTTTCAGATTCGGGACGGCATTAAGATCCAGTCCATGCCTTGTTCCGTTGATATATTCATAATAAGCTGCGACCCCGATCATGGCCGCGTTATCCGTACAATAAACAGGAGATGGATAGTAAAGCCTGACTCCACGTTCTTCGCACGCCGCCTTCATTGCTGCACGCAATGCACTGTTGGATGCAACGCCTCCTGCAATCGCAAACTGATTCACCTGATATTCTTCCACGGCACGCATCGCATTCTCAACCAGTACATCTGTCACTGCCTTTTGAAAGGATGCGGCCACATCAGCCTGGCTGTATTCAATTCCTTTCATCTGACACCCGTTAAGATAATTCAGCACTGCAGACTTCAATCCGCTGAAACTGAAATCATACGGAGCATCCTCCATGTGGGCGCGTGGGAATACAACCGCATCCGGATTCCCCTCTTTCGACACCTTATCAATCTTAGGACCGCCCGGATATCCAAGCCCTATTGCCCTCGCCACCTTGTCAAACGCCTCACCTGCCGCGTCGTCCCTGGTCCTTCCGATAATATCAAAGCTTCCGTAATCCTTCACCCGGACAAGATGGGTATGTCCCCCTGACACCACAAGGGAAAAAAAGGGCGGCTCCAAATCAGGATGCTCAATAAAATTAGCCGCAATATGCCCCTCGATGTGATGTACGCCAATCAACGGTTTTTTCGCCGCGTATGCGATTGCTTTTGCTTCCGCAACTCCTACCAGGAGCGCCCCCACAAGCCCGGGGCCATATGTGACTCCTACCGCGTCTATTTCCTCCAGTGTGACTTCTGCTTCTGCCAATGCCGCTTCTATCACCTGATTGATCTTCTCAATATGCTTTCTGGATGCAATCTCCGGAACGACTCCGCCATATAACGTATGGAGCGCAATCTGTGAGGAGATAATATTTGATTTTACTTCACGTCCGTTCTTCACAACCGCCGCCGCTGTCTCGTCACAGGAACTCTCAATCGCAAGAATTAATATATCTTTCTTCTCATCCATATCTACACTCCTCACCACTTAATTTCCCTGTCAGCCCGTAAAGACAAGTTCCACTGTTCTTTTATCCTTCGCCGCCACCGCCCAAGGGAAGATCGACCTGACCTCCTCCATATACTCTTCCGGCTTCGTAAGAGACGGGCTGTAATGAGTCAGCCACAATTCCCGGACATTGGCCTCTTTCGCAAGCTGTGCTGCTTCGTAAAATGTCATATGCTTATATTCTTTCGCCTTCTTAAGCTTATCCTTCTCCCCATACATTCCTTCACATATGAAAAGATCAGAACCCTTTGCATTGTTCCTGATAGAATCTGTCGGTCTTGTATCCGTACAATAGGTAATCTTAAGCCCCTTTCTTGCCGGTCCCAGAACCATATCCGGTGTGTAGATATTGCCGTCTGCTTCTACTGTCTCACCTTTTTGCAGGATTCCCCAATACTTCTGTAATATTCCGGCGGCATTAGCCCGCTCAACATCAAACCGTCCCGCGCGGTCAATCTCCAGTGTATATCCATAGCACAGGACATTGTGATTGACCCGAAACGCTTTCAGCCGGTAGCCATTCATCTCGAATGACTGCTCCGGCTCAGTAATCTCTCTATACCTGATTGCAAAGGGCAGTTCCGGCGCGATCACACGCAAAGCCCCTACTACACGCTCCAGCCCCTTTGGCCCCACGAGTGTCAGCGGCTCTGTCCTGTCTGCATTCCCCATAGTAAGGAGAAGACCCGGAAGACCGCTTATATGATCGCCATGATAATGTGTAAAACATATTACATCGATGGCTTTAAACCCCCACCCCTTTTCTTTGATCGCGATCTGTGTCCCTTCTCCGCAGTCAATCAGCAGACTGCTGCCGTTATATCTGACCATGAGCGACGTCAGCCACCGGTGCGGCAAAGGCATCATACCTCCTGTTCCTAACAAACATACATCCAGCATATTCTACCTCGATCTTCTATCATAAAATTATATTTTAATCCGAAAACTCCTTACGAATTCATCGTAGCAATCCTCGCAGAGATCAAACTGGTCCACCTGATTGTCCTTTCTGGAGAAATATCCCCATCGCTTCTCCACTTCGAGCACATCCTCCTGGGGAACCCCTTGACGTACCAGAATCTCTTTCCCGCATTTATTGCAAATGATCTTTTCGATTTTCTCTGATTTTTCTAACTCTGTTCTATACTGGCGCATACAATTCCTCCTGTGAGTATCTCGTCACTTTTTCTTTTTTGTTACGCCTACATTATATCTGCTTCGTTCCTCGCTTTCCAGTGGGAACTGCTGTCATTACTGCCACTTCTCTTCCATGGCATCATCCTGCACATCTGCCAGTGATCTATCTGATCTCCGCCTGCATACTCATAAGGAGCGCATCCTCCTTAGGGTTCGTATAATATCCCTTCCTCACTCCGTCTTCTGTAAATCCATGCTTTCTATAGAACGAAACCGCCGCCTCGTTGCCCTCTCTGACCTCCAGCATCAACCTTACAATTCCTTTGTCCCGGCATGCTCTTAGCGCCTGTTCAAGCAACTGACCGGCAGCCCCTTGGCGGCGATACGAAGACTTTACCGCAATCCTTGCGATCTCCCCTTCATCTAACACATAATAAAGGATTACATAGCCTATTAATTCTCTGCCTTTCCATGCACAAAATACTTCCGTATTCCTTTGGAGCAGAGTTTCTCTGACACTGTTTTGCGTCCAGGGATCCGGAAACACCTCTTCTTCCAGAACCGCAATATCCGCCGCTTCTTCCTTCCCGGCCTTACGCAATGCCCACATCCTACAATGCCTCAATATCCCGAATCAGCTCGTCCACCGCCGATTCTTTTGTGGCCCAGCTTGTACAGAACCGCACTGCACTGCGGGAATCGTCTGCCGGCTCCCAGAATGCAAAAGAATATTTCTTCTTAAGCTTCTCGATATGGTCATTCGGAAGGATCGGGAACTGCTGATTGGTGTAAGAGTCAAACCGAAGCTTGTACCCTTTCTTCACAAAAGCTTCCCGAAGGCGCATGGCTAACTGATCCGCACGACGTGCAATATCAAAGTACAACCCGTCTGTAAATAATGTATCAAACTGAATTCCCAGAAGTCTTCCTTTGGCCAGCATTCCTCCGTGCTGTTTGATAAGATAGCGAAAATCCTTCTTAAACACCGGATTCGATATAACAACCGCCTCTCCGAACAACGCACCTACTTTTGTACCTCCGATGTAAAATACATCCGTAAACTTTGCGATATCTTCCAAAGTCAGTGTATTCGTCTCCGCCATCAAACCATATCCCATTCTCGCCCCATCCATGAAAATCGGAATATCAAGCTTTGCGCAGGTATCATGCAATGCTTGCAATTCTTCCCTGCTATACAGGGTTCCATTCTCTGTCGGCTGAGAGATATAGACCAGCCCAGGCTGTACGATATGCTCATGATCAGCGTCACTCCAATGCGATTCATATACCTGACGCACCTGTTCTGCCGTTATCTTGCCGTCTTCGCTTGGGAGCGCCAGCACCTTATGGCCGGTCGCCTCAACCGCTCCCGTCTCATGGACATTGATATGGCCGGTCAATGCCGCTATCACGCCCTGATAAGGACGAAGAATCGCACTGATCACTGTGAAATTCGTCTGTGTCCCTCCCACAAGGAAATGTACGTCAACCTCTGAATCTTTACAAAGGCTTTGAATCTTATGTCTTGCGCTGTCACAGAACGGATCAGCGCCATATCCTGCCGTCTGATCAAAATTCGTCTCTTCCATCCTCTTCAAAATCAAAGGATGCGCTCCTTCCAGATAATCGCTTTCAAATCTTATCATGTCCCAATCTCTCCCTTCTTTCCCGCTCTGCCTGTGACATCCGCAGGTAATCCGGCCGATGCAAAGATGCCGGTTCTATCCTTCCTTCTTTATAATAGCGAACTCCAAGTGCAGCCACGGAAGCCGCCCTCTGCCGGTTCATATGCGCCGGAGCAAAGGAAATCTTCTTTCCTGCCATAATCCGCTCAGAAAGTATATTCCGAAAAACCGCAACTCCGTCGCCTGAAAATATAATCTCTCTGTCGTAGGCCAGGAGTTTCTCTCCCAATTCTTCAATGCTGACTGCCATCTGATCTTCAAGCACAACCAGATCTGGCCCGTCAAATTCATATATCCCGGTATACACCTGCCCTCTCCTGGCATCCATAATCGGACTCACAATCTTATCTGTGCCGCACATGTTGTAAGCAAGCCCTTCCAGTGTAGGTATTGAAATCAGCGGCTTTTTAAGCGCCAGCCCAAGCCCCTTAGCCGTCGCTGAACCGATACGCAGACCTGTGAAAGACCCCGGTCCTCCTGCAACTGCAATCGCATCTATTGCACTCAAATCCAGTTCGATCATCTTCGCCACTTCATCCAGCATAGGAAGCAGGGTCTGTGAATGCGTCTTCTTATAATTCACCGTATATTCCGCTACGGTCACTTCCTCGTCCGCTCCTGCTTCCACAACCGCAACACTCGCGACCAGCCCGGAGCTGTCAAGTCCTAATATTCGCATATGTCAATCCTCCGATAATCAAATCCCTTCCGGGGCTCCTTCTCGATACGAATCTGTGTATAATGCTCCGGAAGAATCTCCTCAATCAGATTCGCCCACTCTATTAAGGAGACTCCTTCTCCGTAAATATAATCTTCATATCCGATCTCTTCCATCTCTTCCACATCTCCGATCCGATAGACATCAAAATGATAGAAGGGCATACGCCCTTCCTCATAGATCTGTACAATCGTAAACGTAGGGCTGCTGACTGGTTCTTCAATCCCAAGTCCTGCCGCCAGTCCCTTGGTGAAAACCGTCTTGCCTACGCCCAAATCTCCGATCAATGTATATACTTGCCCTGCTGCCGAGTCCTTCCCCATCCTGACTCCCAATTCGTATGTCTCTCGTTCACTGTTTGTCTCTATTATCATCAGCCCGTCTCCATCTGAATTGCAACCTGAATTTTCTATAATTACTTTGTCACTGATTATATCACATCTTTTCTTCTTGTGCTACTCATGATATACTTATTTTCTACAATTCCTAAGGAGGTATAGAAGCAATGAAGTTCACATTCTACCACAACAACATCAATGTTCTGAATCTGGAAAAATCCATCGATTTTTATCAGAAGGCGCTGGGATTGACCGTTACAAAAGAACATACCGCAGAAGACGGAAGTTTTAAACTGGCATTCTTAGGTGACGGAAGTACCCCTCATCTGCTGGAACTTACCTGGCTCCGCGACATGGACAGGCCCTATGAATTAGGCGACAATGAATCACACCTAGCCATGCGCGTAGATGATATGGACGCCGCATTGTCTCTCCACAAAGAAATGGACTGCGTATGTTTCGAGAACACGGAGATGGGCGTATACTTTATCAACGACCCGGACGGTTACTGGATCGAGATCTGTTCCGCAGATTAAAAACAGGGAAGGATCCCTGTTGACCAGACAAAAGCCAGCGGGGATCCTACATTTTCAAAATCGGGCTGATCTTTTTATAGATCACCCATACAATCAAAGATACCAGAAAACCTTTCAGCAGATTGAAAGGTGCTACTGCAAATATTGCAAATGTGGTCAGATTCGTAATATAATGATTCACAGCCGATCCCATCTCTATCAATGCATCCATCGGCATGCCAAAGGCTTTCGCATATGTCGGAAGCAGAACAAACGCATTGAGGAAACACCCCACAACCGTCATAAATGCCGTTCCAGAGACCATACCAATAATAGCGCCTGATTTGGTGCGTTTTTTCTGATAGATCAGCGCCGCCGGTACAACAAGAGCGCAGCCTATGAGAAAATTAGCAATTTCCCCGACTCCTGCCGTGTCCGTGCCGTTTATAGCAAAATTCAAAAGAATCTTAAGGAATTCAATCCCGGCGCCTGCAAGCGGGCCCATCGTAAAACAACCTACCATCACAGGCACTTCACTAAAATCAATCTCATAAAACGCCGGCGCAAAAGGAAGCGGAATCTCAAACAGCATCAGCACTACCGATATTGCCGCAAGCATCCCCATCTGTGCCATATACCTTACTTTCATTCTGGATCCGTTATTTGAATTTGTATTGGCTGTCATATTTGTGCCCATCTTGTCGTTCTCTCCTTCCCTAATACCCCAGTATATCAGAAAAATCTAAAAAAACCAATAATACCATGCATTATAATCTGTTATCCTCACAAATTCAAGAAATATTTCTAAAAGAATTCTAATATATTCATGAATATTTTGTGATATCTCTTGAGACTTCGAATAAAACATACTACAATAAAGTCATTTTAAGGAGGGCTTGATACGTGAGTATAAATAATAAAAAAACTGTGGAAAATACGGTAGACTTCTTCGATGACGATTTTGAAGTCATCTACCAGGAAGAAGTCTATTCTAAACTTCTTCGCAATGAGCTGGAGGGAAAAAACAACAGCCATAAAAAAATCCATAATCCCGATGATAATTACCGATATGACAATGTTGATTATGAAGATGGTTATGATGCGGATTATGATTATAATAATGAGCGTTATGATACGGATTATGATTATAATAATGAGCGTTATGATGCAGATTACGATGACTATGACGGCTACGGCAACAGACAATATGGCGGCAGAAGCAATTATGGCCGGAGACGGCATAAAGTGCCTGATCTCATCTCTCCAACTGCCAGGACAGCCAAAAACAGTGTAACCTTCCTATGCAGACTTATAAATCTATTGCTGCGCAGTGCGACACTGATTCTGATCGCCGTCATTACCTATATACTGGCCATGAATTTCTGGGAAAACCACAGCGCCTACGGTAATCTGTTCCAGGCGCTTACCGAGAGGAACTATATCCTTGCGGCCTATGCTGCGGTGGCAGCCTTTCTGCTCCTTTTTGAAGTTTTCTCTTTTCTTCTGGTATTGGCCACCAGTAAAAGAAATGACCGCCGGGGACGCAGAGTAGATACCGGAAGAGGGTTATTCTCCTTTATCTTTATCTACGCCGGGTCATATCTGGCCTTCTTTTTTAACGGACTGGTTCCGCTGACCCCGTCACCGCTTCTGGGTGTGCAGGGCGCCCTTAAGATCTACGGATCCATGCGAACCGTGCTGCTGCCTTTATGCATTGCAGGTATCATAAGCTGCCTGGTCCGAAAGTTTGCGGTTCACTAAAAACTTAAGGGAAATATCCTGGTGCAGGATATTCCCCTTAAAGTCCCTGACGCAACGCCACATCATTCACTGTTAATTCAGGAAATTATCAATAATAATTCCTTCTGCCTCTTCTTCTGTCATTCCCAGAGTTCGAAGCTTCACCAACTGTTCATCGTTGATCCTGCCAATTGCCGCTTCGTGGATGATTGCAGCATCCAGATGTCTGGCATTGATCTCCGGAATCGAACTCACCTCGGCATGATCCATGATAATCGAATCACATTGGACATGGGCATGGCAGCTGGCATTGCCCACTGCTTTTGGGTGGAACACCTGTATGGACTCCCCCTTCGCCACAGACCTCGATATGATCTGAGCAGAACTTCCGTCTCCGTTCATCTGCACTTCCATATCAGACTCTGCTGTCTGCCTGTCATGTGTCATTAATTTTTCTATTACATATAGTTTGGAATTGGCACCCATCTTAACTTCTGTCTTGCGAACCGTGGAATCCACACCTTTGATCTGTGCAGTATCCAGGGTAAATACCGCTTCCTCATCCAGATAAATCCTGGTGACCGGATTCAGGACCTTCGAGCCTGTCCCTTCTCCTTCTCCGTAATGTTTCTCCTCGTAACGAACATTCGCGCCCTTTCCTACATGGAAAGAATGAATGCCGTCATGGCGGCTCTCATTGCAGCCGCTGTTATGGATTCCGCAGCCGGCAACAATCGTCACATCCGCTCCGTCTGCAATATAAAAATCATTATAGACTTTATCCTGCATTCCCGATGCATTCACCACTACCGGTATATGCACCTGTTCTCCTGAGGTCTCCCCGTCTATGAAAATATCAATTCCCTGCTTATCTTCTTTCTTCTTGATCTTAATGTGTTCGCTGTCGCCATGGCAAAGCGCGATTCCGTTATGCCGCAGATTGAAGGCGCCTTTTTGCTGAAACCCGCCCCCACTGATCTGACGCAGTATCTTTTCGGTAATTTCGTCTAATTTTGTCATTCATCACACCTCCTGTTATCTGAATACTTATAAATCACTTGCATCAATTCGATTCATGCAGGAACAGTTATCTCCCTTATCTAATAACGCAGGAAGTATCTCATCTTTGTATCCGACCGCTCCAATCGTTCCGTTCTCAATTACCATAATCCGATCTGCCATCTTAATAATTCGCTCCTGATGTGAAATCAATATCAGGCTTTCTTCTTTTTTGTTATGAATCTTCTCGAATTCCCGTATCAACATGGAAAAACTCCAGAGATCGATTCCTGCCTCCGGCTCGTCAAAGATACAAAGTTTGTGCGGCTTCGCCAATACCGTTGCAATCTCCAGCCGCTTCATCTCGCCGCCGGACAGAGTTGCATCTACCTCTCTCTTAATATATTCCTGGGCACACAGCCCTACTCTGCTCAGCAGCTCGCAGCACTCACACTCCTTAAGCTCACGTCCTGCCGCCAGAGACAAAAGCCTGTCCACCGTCATTCCTTTGAACCTCGGCGGCTGCTGAAATGCAAAACCAATCCCTGCATTGGCCCTATGGTTGATATCATAAGACGTAATATCAGTTCCGTCTAACAGGATCTGCCCTCCATCCGCCGCCTCTATACCCATCAGTACCTTTGCAAGGGTTGACTTGCCTCCGCCGTTAGGACCGGTGATCACCAGCATCTCCCCGGCGTCTACATGGAAACTGATATTCTTAACGATGCTTCTTTCTATTCCGTTTTCATTCACCTTGAACGTCAGATTCTTTACCTCAAGCATATTATGATACGCTCCTTTTCCTTTTTGTGTTTATCTGATCTGCTACAGATATTCTACATTATATCATTTTTTCCCATAAGTGCAATCAAAGCTTTCATTTTAACATAGAAAATCGCCGCATCCCTGGCAAATACAAAGGATACGGCGATTAATTACATCTTGTTATCCGACAAAATAATCTCCAATTTATCCGACTGCGTCGTCTTAATCAGCTCTTCATTCGTGACAAAGTTTAGTAATGCATCAATCACTGCCGTCTCATTCAAGTGGGCATAATCTTTATAATAACTGAAAGGTTCTTCTTTTCCTGCAGACAGCAACACATAGTCCGCCAGATCAGAAACCGGAGACCTGGCAAATGCTGTGATCGCTATCATTTTCAGTCCTTTTTCCTTCCCAAGCTCCATCCCCTGAACGACCTGCTTGGAGGTCCCAGACTGTGAGATGGCAATCAGAATATCACCCTCATCTGCGAGATTCACATGATTCAGAAAATACTCCGGCGCCACATTATATGTACTCTTGATTCCAAGCCTTCCCAGGCGGAATCCCATATACTGTGCTAATGGACTTGTATTGCCTACCGCCATAATATGTGCCTGTTTACAGCTTTTAAGAAGTTCCACACAACTGCGTATCACCTCAAGATCCAGCCGCCTTCCGATCGCAAGCATCGTTTTTGCAAATTCACCGAACATTGCTTCAACCGTATCCTTGCTGTCAGGAAGATTCATACTGTTATACTGTTGCTTTCCCAAATCTCTCGCAAGGGAGATCCTGAACTGATAATAACCGGTATAACCTATATGATGACACATACGTACAACCGTCGCATCACTGACCTTACTGTTCTTTGCAAGTTCCGACACATTGCACTCTACTGTCTTCTGCGGATTCTGCAGGATAAAATCGGCTACCTTCTTTTCTGCGGAGAAGATGAGGTCATACTGATCTCTTATAACTTCAAGCACTTCTCGCTCCAGAATATCATTCTTACTCAACTTTGACACCTCGACTATATTATATTAGTACAGAGCTGCCTTCCCCACCGTCTGGAATAATTCAAGCTTATGGTATGCCACCTCTTTCATTGCAGCAATACACGGAGGCTCAATTGTATTCGGCTCTCTTAAGGTTTTGTCAGCCAGTACCTCTCTCATTTTATCATAATATGCCGCCTTTATGTCACTGGAAATGTTAATTTTATTGACACCAAGCGTCACAGCTTTTCCAATCTCATCGTCCGGATTATTGGAACCTCCGTGAAGGACGATTGGAACAGATATTTGAGATTTGATTTCTTTTAGCAGATCCAGCTTAAGCTCCGGTTTCATTCCTTTTGGGTAAAGTCCATGGCTTGTACCAATAGCGATTGCCAACGTATCGATCCCCGACTCCTTTACAAATTTCACAGCATCCTTGGGATTCGTATAGATAATCTGGTTTGCCCCTGCCTCAGCTTCAGTATCCGTGGTACCAATCGTTCCAAGTTCGCCTTCTACAGATACATTAACCGGATGCGCTGCTTCTACGACCTTCCGGCAGTTTGCAATATTCTCCTCAAACGGCAGAGAAGAACCATCAAACATGACAGACGTGAAGCCTGCCTGGATCGCCTTGATGATAATCCCAAAATCCCCGCAGTGATCAAGATGAATACACACCGGGATTCTAGATTTATATGCTCTCTCCGTAACTGCCTTCACCATTTCCGTTCCCACATGCTCAAGCTCATCCGGATGTATCTCGATAATAACAGGCGCATTTTTCTCTTCGCATGCTTCCATAATCCCCTTGAACATGGCATAGTGGCTGATATTAAATGCCGGAATCGCAAAATTATTCTCATTTGCCTTTTTCAAAATATCCTTCATATTCATTAACATAGTTCTTACCCTCCATGTAATTATATTTCTCGTCTAACATTCATTGTAGCCCTACCCGCCGCCACTGTCAATATTTCAGTGAAATATTATTTCACAACTTCAATCTATCTCTTATTTGCTAAATTTTACATATCCGGGATGCTTACCATTCGGATTACTTGCCCGAAATGACGCAACCAACTTCTGAATCTCTTCTCGCGGAAGTTCATTCCACTGCCCCAGCACCTTTGTCAGATAAGTGATTCTGGCATTATATTCCAAAGTCTCTGTCTTATAATATGCCTTAATCAAATCTGATCCTACCGTAACCGTTCCATGATTCTCCAGAATAAATGCGTCATAATTCTGAAGATATGGGATCAGCCTATCCGCAAGCTCCTGAGTAGACGGCTGCGCATATGGAACAATCGGAACTGCCCCCAACGCATACACTGATTCTGGAAGTATGTACTCATCCAACGGAATATGCGCCACCGCAAATGTCGTCGCATACGGCGGATGTGCATGTACCACCGCACCCACATCTTCACGCTCTGCATACACTCTCAGATGTACCTTTACTTCTGAGGATGGCTCGTATTCTCCCTCCAAAGTTTCTCCTTTGTCATTAACTTTTACAATCATCTCCGGAGTCAAATACCCTTTGCTGATTCCCGTCGGCGTCGTAAGATACTCTTTATCATTTAATTTTACCGTAATATTGCCGTCATTTGCTGCCACAAATCCATTCGTATATATTCTCTTCCCGATATCGCAGATTAATTCCTTTAATTCTGTCTCCTTCACTTTTCATCCCTCCATTTACTCCAGCGTCAGGATCACTTTGATGGCCTTCTTATCCGCCACAAGCTGCACAACCTCCTGAATATCCTCCACACTTCTTACATGGCTATAGAAATCCTTGGGATTGATAATCCCTTTCCTAATCAGTTCTACATTATCAGCCGTAATCTCATATTGCCCATATGGGAAATTCAGCATCTGCAGGCGAGTATTATTCTTAAGTTTAAGCAGATTCAAAGAAGAATCTGTATTGCGAAGAACCCCCATTGAGCCAATAATCCCATAAGGCCTAAGCAGATGAGAACCTTCCAATAATATAGAAGTAAGCCCTACTATATCAATGACTCTGTCAAATAATCTGCCCTTAAGCGCTTCCTTTTTATCTACCTGGTTAAAATTAATGGTTTCATCTACCTCAGCCAGACTCTTTGCAAGCTTAAGCCTGTCCTCCACGCCATCGATCACCGTGAGCGTCTTTGCTCCCAGATACCGCATATACTTCATAGTTGCAAGTCCCATCGGACCCGCTCCATATACCAATACATCCTTATCCGCCACATCAAAATTCCGCGCCGCACTGAAACATTCATTCAGTGTCATCAGGTCCCCTCCGTCAATCAAATCAAAATCTGACGGAATCTGTACACATTCCAGCTGCCTTGGAATCAGCTCTGATTCTGATACACCATCATCAATCATTGCCTTCTGATCCTGTACAAGTGCATAATCGCACATTGCACCCCAGGTGCATCCGTAACGAGTTCCCGGCATAATCCGCACGATAGGATTCAATATCCGATCTCCTACTTTATAATTTCTCACCTTACTGCCCAGCTCTACGATATCACCCACGCCCTCATGGCCAAGCAAGGTCGGGAAACTGTCTACTTCCACCGGCATCTCCCCACGAATAATATGAAAATCCGTCCCATTACAAAAGCCGCAGGTTTTCATCCTGATTAAAGCCTCATAAGGACCTATTTCAGGAACCGGCACATCTCGCACCAACTCTACCTCTCCATTTCCAAGCGCCGCAATTCCGCGCATAACCTTTCTTTCCATATATATTCCTCCTCATTTTGTTTTACTCTGCCACAATCTATATCTCATAGCATCTTTGCTATATCCCCGCTCATATGAAAGTCCGATCTTCCTTCCCTAAAAACTCCAGATATCTTTCATACTCCCTATCCCATACGTCCTTTTCCTTCGGTTCGTACTCCTTTATTTCCTCAAAATTCCGGACAATACCTCTTATTTCCTCCTCTGATTCCACCTGTCCCATGCCATAGGCCTGCAGAAGAGCATTCCCGACTGCCGTTGCTTCCGAAGGACCAATCCGTACAGGAAGTTTAAGCGCATCCGCAAGAAACTGATTCAGCAGACTCACTCTGTTTGCCCCGCCGATCACGTATAACACTTCTATCTTCTTTCCCGTAGCCTCCTCAAGCATCTTCAACGCTCTCCTTGACTGCATGGTAATACTCTCATATATAATTCGCGTAATCTGTCCGACATCGTGATATTCCGGTATCTTCTGCCCTGTATGTGCCATGTACATCTGAATTGTTTCCACCATATCCGCCGGATGGGCAAATCCCTCATACTCCGTATCGATCATTCCGGCAAAAGCTTCCGCCTTCTCTGCCATTTTGACAATTTCTTCATAGTTATACCTCTTGGGATATTCTAGGACACCATCCTCATCCCATCTCTTTTTACATTCCTGAAGAAGCCACATCGCCGTAATATTTTTCTTCAGCAGAACCTTCCCAAACGCCAGTCCGGTACTGGTTAACTGATATTGATACGCTGCTTCATTACAATATACCTGTTCCGTCTCCATACTCATGAGAAACCAGGAACCTGTCGCCAAAAACGCCCAGTTTTCTCCCTTTCTTGCAGGAACTGCAGCTGCCGCCGAAGACGTATCATGAACAGCCGGAGCCACAACCTGAACCTCTCCTGTACCCAGGGAATTACGAAGCGAGCTTCTCATGCTTCCAAGAACCGTTCCCGCAGGGACTACGGGAGGCATCAGAGATCGCGGGATACCGAATCTTTTAAGTATCTTTTCTTCCCATTCTTCTTTCTTTGTGCTGTATAACTGTGAGTAAGAAGCCACCGATCTCTCCGAGCACAGATTTCCGGTAAAAAGATACATCAACAGATCTCCGATAAACATGATCTTTTTATTCCCGTCAAGTCCTTTGGGATACTCGTCTCGATACGCCAGAAGCTGACAAAGAGTTGAATTCTCTATCCGTCTCTGTGTAGTGAGCCTGTAAACCTCTCTGTAATCCATGATCCCCTCCACCCGCTCACTATATCCGTCCGTACGCGGATCTCTGTAGAACACCGGAAGCGTAACTGACCCGTTATCCATATCTATGATTCCGTAATCCGAGCACCAGGAATCGATCCCCATCGCATCGATCCTGATCTCTCTTCTTTCAAGCTTCCTGATCACTTTGCAGATTCTGTCATAAATAGAAAAAATATTTGTTACAATATGCCCCTGAAAATTAGTCCTTACCGTCTCAAACCGATCCACTTCTTCCATCGTAAGTTTCTTCTCTTCATCCAATCCTGCAAGATATATCTTCACGCTGCCCGATCCGATATCCACTATCAGATAGTACATCCTTTTGTCGCTCATCACTTATCATCCCTTTTTCAGATTCCCGATATAAAAAGAATACATGGCCTCCCATTCCTTGTGGCACTTTGGCAGATAGACCTCTTCCTTCATATTTTTCCCCACGATTCTTGGGAACTCTTCCATCGAAGCTACCTCGCCCGCGGCCCATAGCTGAATCAATAGATTTCCCACGGCAGTTGCCTCCGAGTGCCCGGCAATCACCCTGCATCCGGTCACGTCCGCCGTACACCGGTTCAGATACCGGTTATTCCTTCCTCCGCCTACTATATAGATGGTATCGATCTTTTCCCCTGTTACATCCTTAAGCTGTTCATTATGTCTGCGGTATTCACAGGCGAGTCCCTGTACGATCGCCTGCATCACATCCACAGGTGTATCCGGTACCTTCTGTCCTGTCCTTCGGCAAAATCTCCGGATCTTGCCCGGCATATCGCCCATCTCTGCAAAATCCGGTGCGTCTACATCTATGACCGAAGGAAACGTTCCCTTTCCGGATGCCTGCTCTGCAATTTCAGGTATTTCAAGTATATTACCCTCTTTCTTCCAACTCCGGACACACTCTTCCACAAGCCACAAACCGGTAATATTACGAATCAGCCGGTATTTACCGCCCGGCTGGCCTTCATTGGCCATCTCATACCTGCATGCCATCTCTGATCTGTATGGGGAATCACAGACAATACCTTTCACAGACCATGTACCACTGCTAATAAAAGAACACGCCTTTCTCTGCGGCAGAATACTGACGGCAGATGCCGTATCATGACATGCTGCAAGTATCACTTCTGTATTCCGAAGATTGGGGATCCCCTGGCTGATTTCTGGTTTCAAACGCCCCGCACTGCTTCCCGCTTCAGACAAAGGGCCAAAGATCTTCCCAGGAATTCCAAGCTTCTCTATCAGTTCATAATCCCACGACCTCTTTCCTATATTCAGAAGTCTTGACGTCGTAGCGATCGTCACCTCATTTACCATCTTACCTGTAAAAAGATACGCCATGAGATCTGGCAGTAAAAGCAAACGTTCTGCATCCTTGAGGGGAATATGCCCAGTCTCTCTCATTCCCTTCAGGATACTCGCCGTACATGCGCCTGAAAAATTCCCCCCTATTCTGGAATATAGCCTGGAGTCATCCTGAAAATATTTCTCACAGATCCCGCTGCTGATACTATCCCGATAAGCTATTGGCTTCTCGATCAGCTTTCCCTCTTTGTCAAGCAGTCCAAAATCCGTCCCAAAGGTATCAAATCCTATCGATATGACCGGCTCCCCTTCTCTGGCTGCCTCCCAAAGCACCTCTGTCAGATTGTGGACAATACCGAAAACATCCCATCGGTAATGTCCGTTCTCCATAACCGGCTCGTGCTTAAAACGTGCCAATACCCTCATGGAAAGCCTTTCATCCGAATAGATTCCTTCTATCACCCGGTAACTGCTTGCACCGATATCAACTGCCATTACTCTGCCCATAATCCTGCCTCTTAACGTTCAATCTTTCTCTGTGCCACTGAATTCATAAATTCTTCGATCTGCGCCTCACTCTTCACCGCCATATGGCCTCCAATCTGAGTTGAATTCACCGCTCCTGCGGCACAGGCAAACCTTGCACTTTCCTTGAGCGTGCTTCCTTTTAATATCGAATGAATGAAACCTGCTACAAAATTATCTCCGCAGCCGGTCGTATCCTTCACTTCTATATAAAATGGATCCATATAAAATTCATCCTCTGCATTCTTGACATAACATCCATTCTCACCCAGCTTAATGACCACCGTGTTCACCCCGCGTTCAAGGATCCTGGCTGCCGCACTTCTCTCATCCTTCTCCCCCGTAATATACAATGCCTCATCAATACTCGGCAAAAGATAGTCTACATAAGGCAGTACATGATCCATCGCGTGCGGCCCCAATTCTTCTACATCATGATCCATATCCGCGAATGTGATCGCCCCGGCCTCTTTGGCGGACTGCATCAGTTCCTTCATTCCGCATCGGTCGAGATGGTAAGAGGTAAACATACTCCCTACACACACTGCCCGGGTATCTTTAAATCTTCCGCGATCGATCTCTTCCAGCGCGATTCCCTCATTCTCCCCCTTCGCAAGGAAAAACTTATGGCTGCCTGCCGAATCAATTGCAACAAATGCAGTGGTAGAACGGCTGTTTTCATCTCTGACAACCTGGGATATGTCTACGCCCTCATTCTGCAGATCCTGACACACTGCATTTCCCGCCATACCTGTGTCAATCTTAGCCAAAAGCGCCGTCCTGTTTCCGAATCTGCTTAGGACAACTGCTTCATTAGTAGCATCTCCGCCAGAAGTAAAGACCGCTCTTTTTAAGACCGTTACAGAATTCTTAAAATCCTCCTCCTCAATTCCTTCCAACAAAATATCCTGGACACAGGCACCTACACAAAAAATATCATATTTTTCTCTTTCCATTTCGTCCGTCCTTACATTTTAATGATCCCTTTGACGACATTCTGCGCATCCTCCACTACCGTAGCAAACGCTTTGTTAGATTCCTCCAAGGTAAATTCATGTGTCACAATCTGCTTCACATTGATACTTCCACTGGAAATTGCAGCAATCGCCACTGGATACAGATTACGATAACGGAATACACACTTGATTGTTACCTCCTTCTCCATAGCCTGGAAGAAGTTATACTTGATCTCACTCTCCGAAGACATGCCAACCAATACGATAGTTCCACCCTTCTTCGCAACATGGGGAGTCTGTGCGATCGTCACCGGTGAACCGGCCGTCTCAAATACAACATCCGGACCATCACCTAAAATCTCTTTCACCTGCTTCAACAAATCCTCTTTCTGAACGTTGATCACATAATCCGCTCCCATATTCCGGGCAAATTCCAATCGTTTGTCAAAAAGATCCGCAACAACAACTTTCGCAGCGCCGCGGGCCTTTGCCGCCAGAAGCGTTACCAGACCGATACATCCCGCTCCAAGAATCACCACCGACTGTCCCAAAGATACACTGCCAAGACTTGTTGCATGCAGACCAACTGCAAGCGGTTCCACCAATGCACCTTCCATCGTCGATACGTTGTCCGGAAGTTTGAAGCACATATCCGCAGGATGTGAAACATATTCCTTAAGTGCACCGGCAACCGGTGGTGCTGCGAAAAATTTCATCTCGGGACAGAGATTGTACCTTCCTGACTTACAGAATTCACACTTACCGCAGGCATATCCCGGCTCTAACGCTACCCTGTCTCCGACTTTCAGATGAGTTACTCCCTCTCCTACTTCTACAACAGTTCCCGACACCTCATGTCCTAATACGAATTTGTCATGGAGCACACAGTCGCCGACCCTTCCATCTTTGAAAAAGTGAACATCTGATCCACAGATTCCATTGTATTCTATCTTTACTACCACATGACCGGATGTCACCTTAGGTCTTGGTTCTTCTGCGATCTCCATCTTACCAGGTTCTGTCAAATATACTACTTTCACTTTTGAATTCCTCCTCTCTTGATATCCGTCTCCTTCCGCAATATACATACCGGCAGTCTGCCGACAAAATATTTGCCATAAGACAGCCGGTAATCCGGTCACCGGATCGCTAGCTCTGTATCCCGGTCAAACAGATATGCTTTATCCATATCAAATGCAAGTCTGATCTCTCCGCCTTCCTTTGCCTCCGTCTTCGAACTTACGCTCGCAATGATCCTGTTTCCGGCATATTCAAAATATAATAATGCTTCTGCTCCCAATAGTTCATAGACCTGCACCTTCACATCTACCGCCCACTGCCAAAGCCTTTCCTCAGAATCATCCAGGGCTTTGATGTCACCCGGCCGAATTCCAAGGACAATCTGCTTATCTATATATCCTTTCAGTCGCTCTTTCTTGTCTTTTGGAAGCGTAAGCTTAAGCTCTCCTGTCACCAGGCAGAGATCTTCTCCATCTTTCTTCACTGTCATATGCATAAAATTCATCTGCGGGGAACCGATAAACCCGGCAACAAACAAATTTGCAGGATTCACATAAAGATTATCCGGTGTGTCCACCTGTTGGATCACTCCATCCTTCATAACAACAATCCTGGTCCCCAGCGTCATCGCTTCTGTCTGGTCGTGAGTAACATAGATGATCGTCGCACCAAGACGCTTATGAAGCTGTGCAATCTCTACTCTCATCTGTACACGCAGCTTGGCATCCAGATTCGAGAGAGGCTCATCCATCAAAAATACTTTTGGTTCTCTTACGATAGCCGCCCCCATTGCTACTCTCTGCTTCTGACCTCCTGACAATTCCCTGGGCTTCTTCTTAAGCTGGCTTTCCAGATCTAATATCTTCGCAGCTTCCAGAACCTTCGCATCAAGTTCTGCCTTAGAAAGCTTTTTTCTTCGCAGGCCAAACGCAATATTATCGTAAATTGTCATATGAGGATACAGCGCATAACTCTGAAATACCATTGCAACATCTCTGTCTCTTGCCGGAACATCATTCATCAGTTCTCCGTCGATCATCAGTTCTCCTGCCGTGATATCCTCAAGCCCTGCTATCATCCGCAAGGTAGTGGATTTTCCGCACCCGGAGGGGCCAACAAAAATGATAAATTCCTTATCTTCTATCTCCAGGTTAAAATGATCTACGGCACTCACTCCGTTCGAATATGTCTTACATATATTCTTTAAAGTTATATTGGCCATTCCAAACCTCCTCACTCAGTTGGCTGCCTGATTATCTGTATAGTGGTCCATAATTCTTACATGCCTGATAATCCTGGTTCTCTTTATCCATGCCAAAGGCGTTCCAGCACGCAGGACGGAATATTCGTTCTTCCTCTACATTATGCATACACACCGGTATCCGAAGCATCGAGCACAAGGTAATCAGGTCCGCCCCAATATGTCCAAAACTGATTGCACCATGATTCGCTCCCCAGTTATTCATCACATCATACGCTGATCTAAATGCACCCTTCCCTGTAACCCTGGGTGCAAACCAGGTGCACGGCCATGTATAATCCGTCCTTTTCCACAAGATATCCGATACTTCGTCAGGGAGCACCACCGTATATCCTTCCGCAATCTGCATGACCGGGCCAAGTCCCTTCACCAGATTGATCCTCGACATCGTAACCGGCATCCGCGAAGCCGTCAGGAATCTGGAAGAATATCCGCCTCCGCGGAAGTATCCAAGGTCGGCAGGGCACCAGATTGTGGCATCCAGACATTTTAGAATATCTTCTGCTTCCATCTCACAGAAGGGTTTTACGATTCCCTCTCCAGCAACGTCTTTTACTTCCCCGCACATATCCAGGCAAGATGCCCCGGAATTGATCAAATGAATGAAACCTCCTGCCTCTTTCGCATCCCCGGTAATCTCATACCCCGTAACCCTTCTTACTGCTTCTTCCGACCAATAGGTCCTGACATCCGAGAACATCTGTGCCCTGTCGCTTAACAGCTTGTTAAAAAGCATGGATACACCGTTTAACGTATCATTCTCCGTCGCAAAAATATAAGGTTCTCTCGCCCCTTCCCAATCAAAGGATGAATTCAAAAGCGCTTCCGCAAAGTCCGTGTTCGGATAATGATCCGTCCACTGTCTCTGTCCCTGAAAGCCTCCGGCGATCGCATTGTGTCCCAGCCGCTCTTCCGAATATTTCTCCGGAAGATTGGGATTGCCATTCATCAAATCCTTGATGATACACATAGCCTTCACGGAAAATTCCCAGTCCTTTTCCTTCTGTTCCCGGGATTTCTGTGCATATTCAGGGTTCTTATCAAAGCCTTCTTTACAGTATCTCCTCGTCCATTCAAAGGCTTTCTCATATTCTTTTGGATCGTAGATCTCTTCTTCTATTCTCCGCAATACCTCAACTTCATCAATGGACTCTACCCTCATACCCAAATATTCTTCAAAAAAGTCCGCATCGATACTGGATCCCGCGATTCCCATACACATAGAACCGATCTGCAGATAAGATTTGCCCTTCATAGTCGCTGCCGCAACTGCTGCCCTTGCAAATCCCAACAGCTTTTCCTTCACGTCATCAGGTATCTTGGGATCATCCGCCTCCTGAACTTCTCTGCCATAGATTCCGAACGCAGGAAGTCCTTTTTGTGCATGTGCCGCGAGAACAGATGCCAGATAGACCGCCCCCGGCCTTTCTGTCGCATTCAATCCCCACACACCCTTGATCGTCCGCGGATCCATATCCATTGTCTCAGATCCATAGCACCAGCATGGTGTTACACTCAGCGTAATATCTACCCCCTGTGTCTGAAACCATGCGGCACATGCCGCTGCCTCAGCTGCTCTTCCAATCGTATGTTCGAAGATTACCACCTGCACCGGCTCCCCATTACTATATGTAAGAGAAGACATAATCAACTCTCTCGCTGCACGCGCCATCCCCATTGTCTGCTCCTCCAGAGAAGCCCGGATATCCAACATTCCTTTCCGGGCATCGATCACCGGTCGGATTCCAATAACGGGATAATCCCCGATTAATCGGTTTTTCGCCATATCTTCCACTCCTTTCATCGCTCACCTTCTATACAGCTGCACAAGATTAGATCAGACACAAGTATATGCGCCGTCAACTACAAAATCTGATCCTGTCGTAAACGAACTGGCGTCACTCGCCAGATAAAGCGCGATTCCCTGAAGCTCCTGCGGATTCCCCATACGTGCTGACGGAGACAGCTCAGTCCATCTCGGGATCAATTCATGCCCTCTGATCAAGTCTGTCATAATATATCCGGGACTGATACTATTGACCCGCACATTCTTATCCGCCCATTCAACCGCCAGAGATTTTGTCAGCATGATCACTCCGGCCTTGGAAGCATTGTAAGCAACCTGCGGCTGCGGAATATTCACAATATGCCCGGACATAGATGCTGTGTTGATAATAGAACCGCCGCCCTGACGGATCATATACCTTCCCGCTGCTGTTGCCGTCAGGAACACACCGGTTAAGTTAATATCAATAACCTTTCTCCACTGCTCATAGGTCATCTCTTCTGCCGGTACATTGATAGATATCCCCGCGTTACAGAATGCAATGTCGATCCGTCCCATCTCCTCTGCCATCTCCTTACACATACGCTCCACCTGTTCGTAAGAAGTCACATCGGCCTGTATCCCCATGGCCTTCACCTTGTATTCTTCCGCAATCAATCCGGCGGTCTCCTTCGCTTTTTCCCCGTTGATATCCGCAATGGCCACATCTGCTCCTGCTGCCGCAACCGCAGATGCATAATTGAATCCGATTCCCTGTGCACCGCCTGTTACGATTGCTTTCTTGCCCTTCAGACAGAATTTATCCATAATATTCATATTCTTATACCTCCATTTTAATAATGCTTAACCTTTCACCGCTCCTGCCGTGAGTCCCTTGATCAGAGATTTCTGCGAGATCCATCCGAATATCATAGGCGGAACGCAGGAAATAGATGCCGATGCAGACAATTGTGCTATGAACTGCCCCTGCTGCTGTCCAAACCTCGCCATATAAACCGGAAGTGTTGCCGTTGCATTTGTCGTCAGATTATATCCCAGGAAAAATTCATTCCAGATAAATACTGCCACCAAAAGTCCGGCCGTCATAATACCTGTCTTCGTAAGCGGAATCACAATACCTGTGATCAGCTGTACACTGCTGCAACCGTCAATCTTCGCTGCTTCCACGACCTCTTCCGGCACATCCTTAAAAAACGAATATAAAAGCCAGATACAGATCGGCAGATGAAAGCCCACATAAAGGAACAGAAGCCCAACCCTTGTATGGTTCAGCTGTAACTCATTAAAGATCAGATACAGAGGAATCAAGACTGCCACCGGCGGAAGAAGAATTGTAGTCACAAACCAGTTATACAGACTCTCTCCCCTGTCTTCTTTCTTGAATTTCGCGAATACAAGTGCATATGTGGCCGGTATTCCGATGATCAGACACAGACATGTCCCTAAAAGCACATGAAAAACTGTATTTTTCAGATAGTTGATCATAGATGCATTTGCCAGCACCTTTTTCCAGGTCACCAGTGTCGGATGGAACAGCAGTGACGGCACAGCTGCTTCCGCCTCTGTCTTGAATCCGCTCAAAATCATGTACAAGATCGGGAAAAAATATAACAGCGCAAAGGCCAGAATCAATATTCCGACAATCCATCTTCTGATCTCTCTTCTCGCGGCCGCTTTCTTACTCCTTGAATCACGCTGGATCGCTACTTTCTTCACTTTACCCCTCCTCTACTGATACAATTCACGGCGCTTCTTGATCGCACGAAAGATCAGATTGATCGCTGTAAGTGTCACCACCACCGTGATTACCGATAAACTTGCCGCTCTGCCCACATTTGAACCGCTAAAAAGCGCTTTGTATATATAATACGTCAATGTATAGGTTTTCTGCCCCGGTCCTCCTGACGTAGTCGTCAGGATCAGGCCGAATTCCTTCACAAGGAAGATTAGTCCCAACATCAGTGCCACCTGCATATGATTAAATATCATAGGTAGCTTGATCTTAAAGGTCATCTCAAACCAGTTGCACCCATCCAGATTCGCACGCTCCAACACTTCCTCAGGAATACCCTGCAAACCTCCTAGGAGTACCAGAACAAAGAACGGCATCCATTGCCACACAAACAGGAATACCAGAAGAGGCCTGGAATAATAGCTGACGAAATCAACTGCCTTAATTCCCAGCATATCGGCGATCGTCCCTACCCATCCATAATTCGTATTCAATATCGTTGTCTTCCAGAGAACGCCTGTTGTGGTTGTCATAACGAAAAAAGGACTTAAAATCAATGTTCTTGAAAGTGTTTTAGCCGGCACATCACAGTCCAGCATCAACGCGATCAGATAGCCAAATACCATACAAAGGATCAACGCTGATCCGATCAGAACGATCGTCTGCAGACAAATAATATAAAATTCCGAATCCGTAAGATAATATTTAAAATTCTTCAGACCTACAAATTTAATTCCCTGATCAGGGCGCAGGATATTCCATCTGAGCGCCGAGAAGATAATCGTAAGGATAAATGGTATCTGAGTGGCAACTGCCACAATGATACATGCAGGCGCGACAAATGTACGCTCTATCGGATATTTTTTTGTTTTTGAATTATTATTCATAAGCTTCATTCCATTCTTATTTTAGATAAGGGCGGCTGCCTGGCCGTTTACCCGACTCAGAACAGCCGCCCCTGTGAATTTTCAAGGCTTATTAGTACATTACTCCTTGTATCCGCCTTCTTCTGCAACTTCTTCGAATACTTTCTGTGTATCTTTGATCGCTTCGTCTAATGTCATCTCATCCGTCACATAAGCCGCCAGATTCTCTGTCATCTTATCACCGGCTTCCACAAATTCCGGAATGGCGATGTACTGCAGACCTACATACGGAACATCATCCTTACATGGATGATTGAAATCAACACTGTTCAATGCCTCGATCGTCGGCTGTGCATATGGAAAATCTTTGTATTCATCCAATTCGTAAGTCGACTCTCTGACGCCTGACGGAGTAGCTGCTCCACTTGGGTCAACTTCAAGGCTGAGTGTCACATAATCCTTGGAGCATGCCCATACCATGAAATCAAATGCAGCCTGTTTCTTCTCATCTGTTGTGTTCGGATTCATATTCATGCCCCAGTTCCACAGCCATCCTGATGGAGACTGAACATATCCGACCTTACCCTTGATCTTGGAATCCTCTGCCTCAAGGTTTGGTCCATTAGATGTCGCATCATACCAGATACCACATTTACCAGAATTCATCAAACTAATACACTCATTATAAGTGTATGTAATAATGTCATCCTGTCCTGCATCGCGGAGTATCTTCTTATACATCTCCCATGCTGCCCTCTGTTCCGGTGTATCTACCGTCGCGTTCCAATCCATATCGTAGAACTTACCGCCCATCGCGTTGATCATCGTTACAAACGGAGCTCCGCTCATACCCCAACCAGGCGCACCACGCATCGTCATACCGGTAATTCCTGCCTCTTCGTCATCTACCGCCACTGCAATGTCGTAAATATCATCCCAGGTTGGATTCTCCGGCATCTCGACATTAGCATTCTCCAAAAGCTCTTTATTATACATGAAGAAACTTGCCTCTCCAAAGAATGGAAGCGCATACAGATCTCCTGTCTCCGGATCAGATACAGAATCCAGAATACTTGGGAAATAATCATCAAGATCCAGAGATGCTTTCTGCTCGTCCGACATCTTATCAATATATGGCTGCAGATTCTCTGCCCATCCATAATTGATCCAGTAGTTCGCCTCATAGGGACCCGTAAAATATACATCATATGTAGTTCCGCCGGTGGATGCCTCCAGATTTGCCTTCTCACGCAGATCATTTTCCGGAAGAATCGCAAAATCAATCGTTACTCCCTCTGCCTCATAATACTCTTCTGTAAGCTCCGCAAGCTTAGAACAGATCGGATTATTCAGCATAGCAATAGATACGGTAACATCATCTCCGGATGCTCCCTCATCTGATCCTTCATCAGTTTCTGTTCCTGCAGAATCTGAACCAGCATCAGAACCGGAACCGGAACCAGAACATGCTGCCAAGCTGCCGCACATCACTGTCACCAAAAGAAGCGATACTAACCTTTTTTTCATAATCTTTACCTCCTGTTTTGTGCTTTTTCTAAACCCAAGGGCATCCCGTAATCCATGCCCTTCGGGCGGACGGACTATCGTCCATCAGTGTATACCCATCCGGGTATCCCACAAATCATGCCCCTTTCCGGGGCGACGGACTATCCGTCCGCCAATGTATAAATAATCTGCCTCTCCACTGCATCGGGGCCCTTCTCTGCAGCTCTATCCACCCGGGCATCTTGTAACTCTTACCCTTCGGATGGAACATATAAACATGGCAGAATATTTCCCTCTTCACTCAACTACTCAAATGTAAATGCCACTTTGACAGATCCTTTACCGCTGCCACTCTGTTCAAAGGCCGCTTCAAAATCTTCAAGTGCAAACCTGTGAGAGACAACGCCCTTCGACTTGAGCTCCCCGGAATATAATCCCCGGATTGTCTCCGGGAAACAGCCATAACTTAGGCTTACCCCGTGCATATCAAGTTCTTTCCCGTCTCCAATCACACTCCAATCGCAGGTCACAGGTTCCAGGAACAGGCTGAATTCAACAAACCTCCCTGCCTTTCTGATGATCTCAAGACCTTGTTTCACACTGGAAGGATGTCCGGTCGCCTCAATGTATACATCACATCCATATCCTCCGGACAGTTCCATGATTATTGCTTCCAGGTCTTCTTTAGCCGGATTAATTACTCTGTCACATCCAAACTCTCTGGCCATTGCAAGTCTCTCATCATTAAGATCCAGGGCGATCAGGCATCCCGGATTCCTTCTTCTTGCCTCCGCAATCATTCCAAGTCCAAGACATCCTGCGCCGGATATAACCACAATATCATTCTCTTCTATCCCCGCCCTGTCTATTGCATGCATGGAACATGCATATGGTTCGATCAGAAGCGCCTGCTCAAGCGGCATATCCTCCGGTATCTTATATACCAATGATTCTTTCGTCAATCTCGCATATTCTGCGAAACCTCCATTCAGGTAATTCTTAAACCCATATACATTGTGCGGCACACACAGGTGATAATTCCCTTCCCTGCAATATCTGCAGGTACCGCAGGGTGCAATCTGTTCGACTGCTACCCGGTCGCCGACCTGAAAATCCTTATCAGCAATTCCGTATGTCTCTTTACTGTCGATATCTTCCCCAATCTCGATGATATGTCCGACAAACTCATGTCCGCCGATCGCGGGTACTTCCAGATACGGCGGCTTCTTTCCGTCTCCCCAGAATACACTGCCGCCTTTATATGCTTTCAGGTCACCAGCGCAGATTCCGCATCCTTCCACTTTAATAATCATCTCTCCCTTTCCAGCTCTGGGGATGTCTACCTCTTCATAACGATAATCGTGTGCACCGTAGGTTACCAATGCCTTCATTTTTGATCTCATATTTTCTCTCCTTTCTTTTTCAAATTGTCAAATTTTGGAAAGAAATTTTATTTCAAATACTGTGCAATAACGTTTTTACATTTGTATAAATTGCCTTATTTTGGTAAATAAATTTTACTTTATTGTGCTTTTTATATAGTATATTATAAAATAAAATTTCATATTGTCAATACCCTTTTGCAAAAAATGTAAATCAATTTCTCTTTTCAGCCGATCAAGTAATTTTATTTCATACAATATTTCAAATCACAAACGCGTTACGAATGTGCTCCTGTTCCAGCTCGCTGATCCTTTTTACTTTAGGAATCGAACCTTGGCCGGCAAAATCACACCCCAGCCAAATATCTACCAGGTACTTTGCCAATTCCACCCCAATCACTCTCTCTCCCATACACATAATCTGTGCATCATTACTCTTACGGGATCTTTCCGTCGAAAACGGATCATGACATACTGCCGCCCTGATCCCAGGTACTTTATTCGCACAGATTGCCATACCGATCCCTGTGCCGCACATCAGAATTCCCCGTTCGTACTCTCCTGCAGCAACAGCATCCGCCACCGCATAAGCTATATCTGGATACAGGACTACTTCCCCTTTTGAAGCTCCAAAATCTTCATATTTCACGCCTCTGCTGTCCAGATGTCTCATAATCTCAACCTTCAGGCCGTATGCCGCTTCATCGCATCCAACTGCAAGCCTCATTATCTTCTCCTTCCTGCTAAAAGTTCTGCAATACCATCTGCCATTGCACACAGAATAATACAGCAGGATACTGCCCCTGCATCCAACACTCCCCGGGAACGTTCCCCCAGGCGGCTAGACCTCCCATACCGCGCCGCAAGCTCCTTCGTCGAATCACATCCTGCCTTTGCTTCCTTCTTCATCCTGGTCAACGCCTCCCCAAGCACTATATTATGGTCTGCCGAATCCTTAAGACTTGCGGCCGCCGGCGCAAGCGTATCTACCATTGTCTTATCTCCGACTCTTGCCTCCACGATTTCATAGAGCCCCTGTAGTCCCGCTTCCAGCATCTGAGCCAGTTCTTTTGTCCCGATCTCCTCTCTGCCATCCAGCATTTCTGCCCCATCCATGAATATTGTCCCGTATATTGGGCCCATAGAACCGCCTATCTCATTTAAGAGAACTTCCCCTAATTCCTCAAGTCCCTCGGAAAATCCTACTTCCCGGTCTTTGATCCGTTCTTCGAACACACTGAACCCCTTATTCATATTCATACCATGGTCGCCGTCCCCGATCAGGCCGTCCACCTCACCGAGATAGGCTTTATTCTCCTTAATCGCTTTTACCATTTTTAACAGGACTGATTTGCCCTGTGCATTATAAAATGTAACCATATCTGCTCTCCGTCTTTTCTTACATGCTGCATCATTGCTTCACATCTGCTTCAATCCTACTGTATTAGCCGGGAGATCAAGCAGCTCCTTCAACTCTCCATCCAGCTTCATCACCGTCAGAGTTACCCCCATCATATCTAACGAAGTAAAATAGTTGCCCACATAGGACCTGTATATCCGAATCCCCCTCTCTCTAAGAAGCCGTTCGACCTCATCATATAACACGTACAGCTCCATCACCGGTGTCGCGCCAAGTCCTGATACGAGTACGGCCGTCTCATCACCCGCAGTAAAAGGAAGATCCGGCACCACAATATCTGTCATCCGCTTTGCCATCCCGCCCGCACTCTCCAGAGAGCACACCTCTATTCCCGGCTCCCCATGATGCCCGATCCCTACCTCCATCGTACCCGGACGGATTTCAAAATTCGGATGTCCCACCGCCGGAAGGGTACACGGTGTAAGCCCGATTCCCACTGAACGGGTATTGTCAATGGCCTTCTTGGCCGCCGCGATTACTTCATCAAGACTGCCACCAAGAGCCGCCTTTGCACCGCCGACCTTCCACATCAGCACTTCCCCGGCGACGCCTCTTCTCTTCTCCCGTTCATTCTTCGGCGCCGATGCGGCATCGTCATTGGCGACAACGGTCTTAACCTGAATTCCTTCCCGCTTTGCCATTTTTACCGCCATCTTCACATTCATATTATCACCGGAGTAATTTCCATAGAGACAGGCTACTCCCCTGCCTTGATCCGCTTCACGAAAAGCATCCAAAAAAGCTGCGGCGGTGGGAGAAGTACAGATCTCCCCTACCGCTGCTGCATCACAGACATTTTTCCCTACATAGCCGATGAACGCCGGTTTATGACCAGAACCGCCGCCGGTCACCACGCCCACTTTATCCTGTCCCATCTCTTTCGCTTTCACAACCCGGGGATTCCTGGTCGGCGCAACAATATCGGAATGTGCTTTTAAGAATCCTCTTAGCATCTCATCTACAATATAATCCGGGTCATTCAATATCCTCTGCATCCTCTATTCCCCCAATATCTCTGCGTCAATATCCAGCATCTCGCAGATCATCAACAGCTCCTGCACCTTATCTCCATATACGGCATGACAATGGTTTGCATCAAATTTATCCAGGAAGATCTGATGATCAAAGGGCAGTTTTGCAAATACGTGAGGCCATTCCCGTGTTGTCTCTGCCATCTTCTCTTCTGGCAACGTAACAAAATCAGCAGGAATAATCGTCATCCTGTACTTTCCCTCTTTACGGTTCAGCCGTGCAATTGTTGCATGCCCCGGAGCCGTCATCAGATTAACATGGCATCCTCCTCCGGCATAAATATCAAGTGCCGGATATAGCTTTGTCTTACTCAGATTCTCTTTATAATCATCCGTCCCGGTTGCATAATAGGTAGACTGAGAACCACAATTACAGAATACCATCACATCATGCTCCTTATCATAATGCCGTACGTCCATGAAGATGACAGGCTCATCTGTAAGATATTTTAATATCTGCATCGTCAGCGCCGCATCCGAATCGGCCTCGCAGGCATATACAACCGGCTCCTTCTCCCCGTCCCAGTCATAGGGATCGTTACAGAAGGCCGCGGCAATACACTCTGTACAGTAATGACGGCTCATCTCATAGTGACATTTCACACCGACAAAATCATATCCGTTTTCTTTGATGATCTTCTTCAACGCCTCATAATGACGAATCTGCGTCCTAAGCTTGTCCGGCGTAAAGCTGGTGCCGTTATAGCAGATCGCCCCCATATGCTCTTCAAGCCATCCAAAAGCCTTCTCTACCTGCTCTTTTGGCACTTCTTCTGCCAGACGTACAAGTTCGCTCTGATCCATATGATCCACATCAATACCGAATTTCTTCTGCCAGTCCTGCATACTGACCGTGGCGCTGTACATACCAAGGCTCCGTCCGCCGATCAATCCGTATTTCTGACCGTTAAGCCGGTTCACCACTTTGGCACATCTGGCAAATCGTATGTATTTGTCAAGCACCTCCGGTTCATTGACATCACCGCTCGCCCTGAAATGGCGGATTCCCAGATGATTTAACGCACCGCCTGCCGCAAGCATCGCTACCATCCCCGGCCAGTCCGGGTTCAGGTTTGCCGCAAGAAGAAACGGTCCTTTACCGTTCTGTGCAACGATCGCGGAAAAATTCGGGAACGCAAAAACTCCATAAGACAGAATTGTTCCGTCTACTCCCTGATCACGCAGATATTCTGCCTCTTCTTTCGCTGATCTGACACTATTTACAAGCCTTCTTGCTTCAACAACTTCTACCTGTCCGGATGCCCTAAGTGCCCGGACAATGGCATCTACCTGATCCTGAACCACACCCTTTAACTGTTCATGTACCTCTGGATCACCGTCCGACAATCCTACAATTCCTACAATTGGTTTTTTATTCATCCTCATTACCTCCATTTTGATTCCCACAGATGTCTGAAATGCGCGATATCCTCTTTTGGCAAAGGAACCTGCTTACCGAGCATGTTGGCGAAAAATAATGTTTTAGTAATCGCCTCTGCCGCCTCCACCTTATTCATGGCGTCTGTAACCGTCTCTCCCACTGCCAGTACCCCATGATTTCCCAGCAGGACGACGTCTGCATGGGCGAATATTTTATCTGCGCCATGCAGTATCTCTTCCGTGCCCGGCCGGCCGTACGGCACGATCTCAAATGTATCAAAATTCCCCATCATCTCAGGATATGCATCCGTAGTGATCGGAATATTACATATGGCATGGGCAGTCATGAATGTCGGATGGCAGTGCACAACTCCTCCGATATTGTCCCGCAGTTTATATGTCATAATATGCATTGGAAGCTCTGAGGTCGGCTTACAATTACCGCCGATCTGATTCCCCTCTGCATCAATAACAGCAATCATCTCTTCTGTCAGCAGTGCTTTATTTCTGGTCGTCGGCGTAATATAGATCCGGTCTCCCTGTTTTGCTGAGATATTTCCTTCGAAAGTATTTACCAGATTCTTCTCATCCAGTCGCTTCGCCACACTCATTACTTCTTTGATTAGTTCTCTGTTCACTTCGGCACCTCTTTCTCTATGGTTTGTTCAAAATCAATGTTATGAAGTGATTATATTCTTCCAATCAAACATCGTCTACACTTCAAATGTTTGATTTATATTATGAATCTATTGTGTTGATTTTTTATTATTTTCATTCTATAATCTTATATGCAGATATTTGTCATGCATTTTTTTAGATCTCAAACTATTCTTTTGTTGCTGCCAGATGTTTTTTGCCCACAAACATGATGATAAATGTTAATTTGTAATGTGAATTGTCACAGATATAACACAAATCGCACAGATCATTCCACCATACAATCATCTCCTGCCAAACAGGGCAGGATGGAAATCACTGAAAGGAGACCTGAATATATGAACATAGAGGAACGGCGTATGCGTATCTATAATCTGATTAAAGTAAAAGGGGAGGTCATCGTTGCCGAACTGGCTGATTCTTTTGCCGTATCCACTATGACGATACGGCGCGATTTAGATTCATTGGAGAACTCCGGTCTTATCCGAAGAGAGTACGGCAAGGCATTACTTGTAAATGACACAGTAAATGAGACAAATTTTCATTCGCGGTCGCAAAACAATCATTCTGCCAAAATGCAGATTGCCGCAATCGCCGCCCGCCACATGAAAAATGTCTCATCACTCTATATTGACGGCAGTTCGACAGCCTATGAATTCATCCGCGCCCTGCCTCCGGACCGCCGTCTCACGGTTTTCACAAACAGCGCCATTGCGCTTCAATATCTAAGCGGATTCCCAAGCATTAATGTGTTCGTCATGGGCGGACTGCTTGCCCGGGATAACAATACGTTGGATTCCGAGATTACCGCAAATATTGCCAAGAATATCTTTGTTGATGCTACTGTAATCTCCTGCAGCGGATTTTCCGCACAGGGCTTCTTCAATGACGGGATCACCGGCTCACAGATCAAAAAAATAATGCTGGAAAATTCCCAGCATAATTATCTGTTAGCAGATTACAGCAAATTCAACTCCCAGGGTGTATTTCTGATTAATACCTGGGACGCAATCGACACTCTGATCTGCGACCGGCCATTCGACGAGAAGACAAGACAGCGCATCGTTGATTGCGGGGTGGAGGTAATATATTGCTCCACCCCCATATAAGGACTTAAATAAGTCCTAAATTTTTACTCTTGACAAAACTGCCGCCTGCTTTTAAAATATGATTTGTAAAAAGAAATGAGTTTTTCGACCGTACAGCTATTGCTCAAGCGGCTTGCTCGTTTCTTTTTTTGTTCTTAAAATGTCATACAGATACAGTTTCCCATCTTTTGCATGACGTACCAGTATTCTTGCCTTAAAGACATTGTACCTGACCAGTTCGCCGACATCATCATAAACAGGTATTGCAAAACGTGTATCATACCTGTACCAGCCAAATTTTGCATCTGTGTTATGTTTCTGTGCATAATTCTCCGCAAAAGTTTTATTCGTGGCAATTTCAATCATCTCCCTGATAACACTTGAAGAATTCGCCTTTGCATACATATTTGCGCCCCTTAGTTCCTTTGTGTCCTTGGAATGTGCAAACTCATCCGGGAAATCCGCACCTATGTACACTACATCTGATGTTTCTGTAATCTCTGCACACTGACCGATATACTCTTTCAAACAATTTTCAACAGTGTTCCAGTCCACGCTCCTTCTACCCTTGAAACGCAGGTCATTGATGACCACAATGCTTTTACCGTCAGCGTCTTTTATTATATCAACTTTCTTATCCATTGTAGCTGCTCCTTATCTAATCCATTTTATCAAAAAATCCAACAGCTACATTGTATCATGCCAGCTTATATAATTCTATTTAAAAATCCATAAAAATCAATTCTTTAAAATTTTATATCCTGCAAGTAGCTTTCGGGATAAAGCTCACATTGGAATCGCACCATCATCTCTATGACCGTTTAACGGAAGTATCATTATCAGGAAACAGTGTCATGGCGCAAGGTTCCCACACCTTGTTTACGGTAAAACATTTCTCGCTCCCGCCCGTTTCATCACGGGCAGTCATGGCGTGTTTTTGTATAGCTCGGCTGTTTCATACGTCTTACAGGACTGTCCATATT